>WNGG01000559.1_pt1 | contig 80566 bp, 80 predicted proteins | sample 5400661 | NCBI WGS metagenome assembly WNGG01 (sample SAMN13153372, study PRJNA577476) | soil metagenome | isolation source: 100 cm soil or saprolite under Garry oak tree replicate 1 | place: USA:California | collected 2016-06-15
CCAGGTTGGCCGGAGGCGGCACTAGAGTGCATCTCGCGTCAATCTACGTCAACGGCGAAGGCGCGGGCCACGCCAGAATCGCGTCGGAGGGGCGACACCATAGTGGGCCATTCCCTCGGTCTCGCCTTTTCCCACGAATTCGGAATTGAGCTGCAAATCTCACCGGACCGTATGAGAAACTCTCTTGGCGAATCATTCAGCTTACTCGGCAAGGGATGTAATCCATCATACGCCCCGAAGAATCGGAGCCCCTGACGAATGGGCCATAAGACTAGGTCTCGCAAGCGAGAAGCGGCCGCCAGGTCCCAACACCCAGGGCTGTTCCGAAGTGGCAGTCATGAGCCGGCCCGGACCGGGGCGGCAAGTCCTCGGAGCAATGGTTCGGTCGCACTCGCGTCGGCCCAGGAATGGGTCCGCTGGCTTGTGCCACTGCTGGTTGTCCTCTGCACGCTCGCCGCCTTCCTGCCGACGCTGCAGAACCACTTCGTGAACTGGGACGATGACAAAAACTTCTTAGACAACCATCATTATCGGGGTCTCACCTGGCAACAACTGTCCTGGATGTGGACCACGCACCTGGGCCACTACATTCCCCTCACGTGGATGACGCTCGGCATGGACTACCTGCTCTGGGGCATGAATCCCGTGGGGTATCATCTGACCAGCCTCCTCCTGCACGCCACGAGCGCGGTCGTCTTCTTCTTCTTAGCCCGTAGGTTTCTGACCCTTGCTCTGCCCCGAGCCTCTGGAATAGGTCACGCGCTCACGGTGTCGGCGGGGTTTGCCGCCCTCGTGTTCGCGATCCATCCGCTGCGCGTCGAATCCGTCGCCTGGGTCACGGAACGGCGCGATGTGCTCTCGGGCCTCTTCTATCTGTTGACGCTCCTGTCGTACCTGCGGGCCTGCGAGCGGGGAGCGCGCGGCCGACGATCGTACTGGCTGTCAGTGGCGTTGTTCGCCTGTGCCCTCCTCTCGAAATCGATGGCGGTGAGCCTTCCCGTCGTGCTGTTGATCCTGGAGGTCTATCCGCTCCGACGCCTCGGCGGGTCCCTCGGATGGGCGAGCGCGTCCGCACGGCGGGTCTACCTGGAGAAGATCCCGTTCGTCCTGCTGGCCGCTGCCGCATCGGCGCTCGCCGTCATCGCGCAGCTCTCGAGCCGCGCCATGGTCTCCGTGGCCCACCTGAGCGCGCTGGACCGGCTCGCGGTCTCGGCGTACGGATTGAGCTTCTACCTCTGGAAGACGGTCGTGCCCCTGAACCTCTCGCCGCTCTACATGCTGCCGCAGACGGTGAATCCCGCGGCGACGCCGTTCATCGCGAGTTACGGCGGGGTGCTTGCCGTGACGGCGATCGCGCTGGCCCTCCGCCGTCGATGGCCCGGCCTGCCGGCGGCGTGGCTGGCGTACGTGGTCGTCCTCCTGCCGGTGCTCGGCATCGCTCAGAACGGCCCGCAGATTGCGGCCGATCGATATACCTATCTCGCCGCCCTCGGATGGGCGATCCTGGCCGGCGCCGGCCTGTTGTCCTGCTGGCGCCTCTCCACGAGCTCCACGACAGGGGCACCGACGACGTGGGGGCTCGCCGGCATGGCCACGGGCATCGTCATCGCGCTGGGAGTCCTCACCTGGAACCAGGTCCAGATCTGGCACGACTCGGGGAGGCTCTGGACCTACGCCCTCGCGCTCGACCCCAACTCTCCCATCGCTCACAGCAACCTCGGAGAGCTGCTCGATCGTCAGGGCAGGCCGGCCGAGGCGATCGACCATTTCCAGCAGGCGCTGCGCACCAAGCCCGACTTTCCCCTCGCCCACAACAACTGGGGCATGGCGCTCAAAGGTCAGGGCAGGCCGGCCGAGGCGATCGACCATTTCCAGCAGGCGCTGCGCCTCAAACCCGACTTCCCCATCGCCCAGAACAACTGGGGCACGGCGCTCGGCCAGCTGGGCGAGCCGGCCGCGGCGATCGACCACTTCCAGCAGGCGCTGCGCCTCGATCCCGACTTTGCCCTCGCCCACAGCAACTGGGGCGCCGCGCTCCTCCAGCAGGGTCAGCCGGCCGAGGCGATCGAGCATTTCCAGCAGGCGCTGCGCATCGATCCCGACTTGGCCCTGGCACGCAGCAACTGGGGCGCCGCGCTCCTCCAGCAGGGTCAGCCAGCCGAGGCGATCGAGCACCTCCAGCAGGCTCTTCGCGTCCAGCCCGACCTCGCCGAAGCCCACGCCAACTTGGGCCTGGCGCTCGCTCAGCAAGGCAAGCTCGCCGAGGCGACCGAGCACTATCAGCAGGCTCTCGGCCGGAAGGGCCAATAACTGGAATCGCCGCGCCATTGTCCCTGCGGTTCGCCCGTGATACGTTGGCGAGGGCATGAGGGCCGTCGTCGCAGGGCTCCTACTCGCGACCGGGTGGCTCGCCGAGCCCCGCGCCGCGGTCGGGCTGAGCGTCCAGGAAGCGATCCTCCGAGCGAAACCCGCCGTCGCGCTCGTCACCGCCGAGATCCGCGCCGACGTCACGATGAACTGCGGGCAGGGGCCCGTCGAGGTGAGCCCGGCGCCGTTCATCGAGACCGGCACGGGCTGGTTCGTCGACGGCCGCGGCTTCCTCATCACCAACGCTCACGTCGTGGACCCCGCGCACCGGCTGCCGCCCTGGGTGACGCACGAGCTGAAGAAGAAGGCGATCGAGCAGGCGTGCGTCGAGCCCGCGCTGCGCGCCCGCGGGCTCATCCGCGGCCAGCGCCCCGAGGTCGAGGAGCAGATCCGCCGCCAGGCCTCGGACGTCGGGCTCGCCACTGCGAAGGTCGCACCGGTTCCGAAGATCACGGTGATGCTCTCCAACGGCACGAAGTTGACGGCGGAGGTCCGGAAGTTCAGCCCGCCGCTCCTCCTCGACAACGACAACCGCCCGCTCCCGGACTCGGGGCGCGACCTGGCGCTCCTCCGCGTGAGGGACGGGGTCTACCCTGCGATCACGCTCGCGAAGCGCGACAGCCAGATCGGCGATCCGGTCCACATCCTCGGCTTCCCGGGCGTCGTCCTCTCGCACGAGCTCTTGAACAAGAGCGCGGCGCTCGAGGCCTCGGTCACCAACGGCGCGGTGTCGGGCTTCAAGCAGGACCAGATCGGCCAGGGCGTGATCCAGTCCGACGCGCCCGCGGCTCACGGGAACAGCGGCGGCCCCGCCGTCACCGACGACGCCACGGTCGTCGGCGTGATGACGTTCATCTCGCTCTCGTCGTCGGGCAGCGAAGTCCAGGGCTTCAACTTCCTGATCCCGGCGAAGGACGTCGCGAAGTTTCTCGAGGGAACCGAGGTGACGAAGCCCGGCGAGAGCGCGTTCAACCCCGTGTGGGGGGCCGGCATCGAGGCGCTCCTGGACGGTCACTACTCCAGCGCGGTGGCGAAGTTTCAGGAGGCGAACAAGCTCCTGCCCGGGCTCACCGACGTCAAGCGGTTACTCACCGAGGCCGAGGACAAGGTGAAGAACCCACCGCCGCGGCCCTTCCCCTGGGCGTGGGCGACCCTTGGCGTCACGCTCCTCTCGCTCGGCGCGTACGGCGGGATGTGGGGCCGCCGGTGGTGGAAGAACCGCTTCCGCGTTCAGCCGACCCAGGTGATCGCCCTCATCGAGCGCGGGCTCAACCCCGTCATGCTCGACGTGCGGACCAAGACCGACTACGAGACGAGCCCGCTGAAGCTGCCCGGCGCCGTCCGGCTCGACCCGGAGAGCGCGGAGACGGCGAACCTGAACCTCGAGCCCGCCCAGCTCATCGTCGCGTACTGCACGAGCCCGGAGGAGGCGACGAGCGCGCGCGTCGGCAACGTGCTCCGCGCGCGCGGCTTCAAGAACGTGCGGATCCTCAAGGGCGGCCTCGGCGGCTGGACGAACGCCCGGCTCCCGGTCGAGGCCAAGTCCTCCCTGCCCTCGATCGGGCTCGAGATCTACAAGAACCTCTCGCTCGGCGACATCGAGCGGCGCCGCTTCCGGGCCGGCGAGGTCATCTTCCGCGAGGGCGACGACCCGCGCGGCGAGGCGTACGTGATCCACGCGGGCACGGTCGAGATCAAGCGTCGCCTCGACGGCGCGGAGCGGACGCTCAACCGGCTCGGAGAGGGCCAGCTGTTCGGCCACATGGCGCTCTTCCGCAAGGGGCCGCGCTCGGCGAGCGCCATCGCCGCGAGCGACACCGAGCTGCTCGTCATCAGGGACGAGCGGCTCGAGTGGCTCATGCGCAACCGCCCCCAGCTCACCATCGAAGTCCTCAAGGAGCTCTCGAACCTGGTCGTCGCCACCGACAAGGAGCGCGCGGAGGCCAGCGCGGTCAGATAACCGCGCGCTTGCTCTGGCCGAGCGGGCGGAGCCCCGCGTATCATGCCCTCATGAGCGTGGTCAGTCCTCCGCTGGCTCGCCTCGTGGAGCGGGCCGGGCGTGACCCGGACATCCTGGCGGTCGTGCTGTTCGGAAGCCGCGCCCGGGGTGAGGGCTCGGCCGGGTCGGATACCGACGTCTGCCTCGTCCTGACCTCGGCGGTCCCGCCAGGCCTTCCGTCGGCCCGAAAGCGCCTCCAGTTTTCCGGCGACGCCGGGATCGACCTCGTGGTGTTCCAGGAGCTGCCGCTCCCGGTGCGAAGCCGGGTGCTCCGCGAGGGCCAAGTCCTGTTCGCGCGGGACGAGGAGGCGCTGTACGCGGTCGCGCTGACGACAGTACGGGATTTCGAGCTGTTCCGGCCGATCTATCACGCCTACCTGGACCAGGTCGGGCGTGATTGATCGCGCGCGGCTGCTCGGCAAGCTGGACGAGCTGGACGGTTACCTGAGCGAACTGCGGGCCATCGCGCCGGCGACTCTCGAACATTACAAGGCGACGGAGAAGAAGCGGGCGTGTGAGCGTTTGCTCCAGCTGATGGTTCAGGCAGTCATCGATGCGTGCGGCGTCCTCGTGACCGGCCTACGGCTCGGACTGCCAGGCCAGGAGGACGATCTCTTCGAGAAGCTGGCTCAGCGGGGTGTGATCTCACCGGGCACGGCCGCCTTGCTCCGCCAGATGCGAGGGCTTCGCAATCTGCTGGTCCACGAGTACGGGCGGATCAACGACGAGTTACTGTTCGACGCGGTCCACCGTCGGCTGGGAGACTTCGAGGCCGTGAAGCGGGAGCTCCTCGCGACCCTGCGCCGCGTCTAGCCGAGGCCGCGCCGCGGTCCGCTGGTCGTCAGATGACGCCGCGCTCGCGCAGGCGCGCGAGCTCCGCCCCCGACAGCCCGAGCCGTCCCCCGTAGATCTCCTCGTTGTGCTCGCCGGGCGCGGTCGGCCCGGCGCGCTCGACCCGACCGGGCGTCAGCGTGAGGCGCGGCACCACCCCGGGCATCGCCAGGGCGCCGACGAGCGGGACCACGAGCCTGAGGATGTTCTCGCGCGCTCGCACCTGCGGGTCCTCGAAGAGGTCACGCACGCTCGCGACGAGCGAAGACGGGACGGCGGCGGCCTCGAGGACCCGGAGCGCCTCCGCGGCGTCGCGCTCCGCCACCCAGGCGGCCACGAGCCCGTCGACCAGCTCGCGGTGCTCGAGACGCGCGCGCACCGAGGCCATGCGCGCGTCGCCCTTGAGCTCCGGCCGGCCGAACGCCTGGAGGAGCCGCTCGAACATGCGGTCGTTGGTGCAGGCGATCGCGATCCATCGCCCGTCGCGGCACCGGTAGTGGTTGTGGGGCACCGCGCTTTCGGTGCCGGAGCCGAGGCGCTCGCGCACGCGTCCGGTCGCGCCGTGCACGGCGATCACGTCGTCGAGGATGCGGAGGACCGGCTCGTAGAGCCCGAGGTCCACCACCTGCCCCTGGCCGGTCCGCTCCGCGTGTCGGAGCGCCACCAGCGCGCCGAGCGCGCCGAAGGCGCCCGCGAGGTAGTCGGGGACGGTGGGCGTCCCCGGCGTGACGGGCGGCCGATCGGGATAGCCCGAGACGTACGAGAGGCCGCCGACGGCGGCAGCGATCCGCCCGAACCCCGGGCGCTCGCGATGGGGGCCCGTCTGGCCGAACGCCGAGATCCTCACCATGACGAGCGAAGGCCGCACGCGGGAGAGCTCGGCCCAGCCGAGGTTCCAGCGCTCGAGCGTGCCCGGGCGGAAGTTTTCCGTCACGACGGCGGTCGACGCGACGAGCCGGCGGATCAGCGCCTGCCCCTCGGGATCGCGCAGGTTACACGTGATGGACCGCTTGTTGCGCGCCTCGACGAACCACCAGTACGAGCTGCCGGATCCACCGGCGGACGGGCCGAGGCGGCGGAGGTCGTCGCCGACGCCGGGCTGCTCGACCTTGACGACGTCGGCGCCGAACTCGCCGAGGAACGTCGCGCAGACCGGCGCGGCGAGAAACGTCGCGAGGTCCAGCACGGTGACGCCGTCGAGGGGCGTCGCGGAGTCGGTCACGCCGGCCATCTTACCCCGGCCGTGCTAGGATCGAGCCGACCGGCACGAGGAGACGGGGGAATGAAGGCGGTTGTCGCGCGGATGTGGGGCGAGCCGGCGCTGCTCGAGTACACGGAGGTCTTTCCGCCGGCGCCCAGGCCCGGCCAGGTGCTGATCGACGTCAAGGCGATCGGCTGCAACTTCCCGGACATTCTGCTCATCCAGGGCAAGTACCAGACGAAGCCGCCGCTGCCCTTCACCCCGGGCGCCGAGGTGGCGGGCGTCGTCCGCGACGTGGGCGCCGGCGTCACGCAGGTCGGCATCGGCGAGCGCGTCTTCGCGCTGATGAACTGGGGCGCGTACGCCGAGCAGGTCGTCGTGGACCAGCACCACGCCTACGCCCTGCCCAGCTTCATGACCTTCGAGGAGGGCGCGGCGTTCGGCCTCGCCTACCAGACCGCCTGGTGCGGCCTCGTCCGCCGCGCCGCGCTCCGCCGGGGCGAGACGCTGCTCGTCCACGGCGCCGCGGGCGGCGTCGGGCTCGCCGCCGTGCAGCTCGGCAAGGCGCTCGGCGCGCGCGTCGTCGCCACCGCGGGGTCGCGCGAGAAGCTCGAGATCGTGCGCGCCTCGGGCGCCGACGTGCTGATCAACTACCGGACGGAGGAGTGGGTCGAGCGCGTGAAGAAGGAGACCGACGGGCGCGGCGCGGATGTGATCTACGACCCCGTCGGCGGCGACGTCTTCGACGGCTCCACGCGGTGCATCGCTTTCGAGGGGCGCCTGCTCATCATCGGGTTCACGGGCGGCCGCATCGCCGAGGTCGCCACCAACCGCGTGCTCCTCAAGAACATCGGCATCGTCGGCGTGCACTGGGGGCTCTACAGCGAGCGTGATCCCGTGATGGTCCGCCGGTGGATGGTCGAGCTCCTCAAGCTCGCCGAGGCCGGCCAGCTCAAGCCCATCGTCTCGAGGACGTTTCCGCTGCGGGAGGCGGCCCGCGCGCTCGCCGCCATCGCCTCGCGCGAGACCTACGGCAAGGTCGTCCTCGTTCCGTGATCCGGGTCGGTGTGAAGCGGCTCGATCCGTCCGTTCCCCTGCCGACCTACGCGCGCCACGGCGACGCCGGGCTCGACCTCTGCGCCGCGCACGACGTCACGCTGCCGCCGGGTGGCCGGGCGCTCGTCGGGACGGGGCTCGCCGTCGCCATTCCCCCGGGGCACGCCGGGTTCGTGCTGCCCCGCTCGGGGCTCGCCTTGAAGCGGGGCGTGACGATCCTCAACGCGCCCGGACTGATCGATGCGGGCTACCGCGGTGAGCTGAAAGTGCTGCTCGTCAACCACGACGCCGAGGCGACGGTGACGCTCCGGCGCGGCGAGCGCGTCGCCCAGCTCGTCCTCCAGCGCGTTGAGCGCGCCGAGCCGGTCGAGGCGGACGAGCTCCCCGCGAGCGAGCGCGGCGCCGGCGGCTTCGGCTCGACCGGCGCCTGAGCGCAGCGGCCGGTCAGTACCCTCCGCCGCCTGAGGCACGCTCGCAGGTCTCCGCCGCCGACCGCCAGACGCCCCCGCGCCGCTCGCACGCCTGCTGCGCGCTGGCCACGGGCGGCGCGTACTGACCGCATCCCGCCAGCCCGACGACCAACACGAGGACTCCGAGGACCGCCCGCGTTGGCGAGTTCATATGCGCCTCCTTATCCGGAAACTCCCGCCGAGGAGAGAAAGGTCCCGGCTGCTCGAGACCACTTCCTTGCCATCTGCGCTGACACCAAGTCACCCACTTCACGGCACCGCGGCGCGAGGCGATTCGACAACTACCGATAGTGATTAGCGACCGGGCCACCCTGTACTTTGGTCTGAGGGTTGCAAAAACTCCTGGCAGGTATGCTTCAGCAGCTCAGTGAGTCGAAAGACCTCAGCCTGGCGCCGCATCGGGCGCCCGCGGCACTCCACGGTCTCACCGCGCGCGAGTCCCAGATCGTGGCCCTGATCGCGGCGGGAGCCAGCAACAAGGAAATCGCCGACCGGCTCGCAATTACGGAAAGGACCGTCAAGGCCCATCTGACGAACGTCTTTCAGAAGCTCGGGCTCTCCAGCCGCCTTCACCTGGCGATTCGCGCCCTGTCCGGGGGAAATTTCACCCAGTTGGGCTAGTACGAAGGTCCAATAGACAGGCGATCCCCCAGTAGCCCCTGATAGGCGGACGGATCACAGGGGGGAGAGAGCGATGGTCTCGTCACGATGGTCCCGCGCACACGTGAGCATGACGAAGGCTCTTTTCGTCGTCGTCCCGGTACTCGCGCTGGTCGTCAGCTCCGGCACCGCCGTCGCGACGCACTCCGCGCTCGCCATCGACGAAGCGACAGGCGTCATCAACGGCGCGGAGTACGCGATGTTTGTCCCGCCGGCGTGGAACGGACGGCTGATCCTCTACGCGCACGGGTTCGTGGATCCGGACGCGGCGATTGCCCTGCCCGACGCCGCGCCCGCCGACGTCGCGCCATGGGTGGTCCAGCTCAGGGAAACGCTCCTGAGCGCGGGATACGCGGTGGCTTACTCGAGCTACGCCGAGAACGGGTGGGCAGTGAAGGACGGCGCCGCGCGGACGCACGAGCTGCGCGATCTCTTCAGCAGCCGCTTCGGAGCGCCGACGCACGTCTACGTCATGGGTCGGTCGCTGGGCGGGCTGATCACCGTGTTCCTGGCCGAGAACTTTCCCGGGGCGTACCAGGGCGCGCTCGCGCTGTGCGGGCCGCTCGGGGGCGGCCGCCTGGAGACGGATTACATCGGCAACGTCCGGGTGCTCTTCGATCACTTCTTTCCGGGCGTGATTCCGGGAGATGTCCTCCATGTTCCGGAGATGGAGTATTCGGCGGACAGCCCCGTGGTCAAGGCCATCGTCGCGGCCATCCTGGCGAATCCGCAGAAGGCGGTCGCGCTCGCGTCGGTGGACCAGATCAAGCTGCCGTACACGACCCTGGGTCAGCTCGTCCTCTCGATCGTGCGCCCGATCGGCTACAACATCCGAGGCACGAACGACCTCCTGGCTCGAACCGGCGGACAATCGCCGTTCGGCAACGTCGGCGTCTGGTACACGAGGCTCGGGGTGGTCGATCCCTTCGTGAACGCAGGCGTCGGGCGCTTCGCTGCGCAGGCCGGTGGCCTCCGCTTTCTCAGCGATTATTACCAGACCCGCGGCACCCTCGCGATTCCACTCTTGACGCTGCACACGACACTCGACCCGGACGTGCCGTTCTTCCATGAGCGCGCGTACGCGAAGATCGTCGCCGCGGCCAGGACCGCGAAGTGGTTGACGCAGCAGTCTGTCCAGCGCTACGGCCACTGCAATGTCACCCCGGCCGAGGTGGCCACGACGCTCTCCCGGCTCGTAAGCTGGGCGGAGAACGGAGTGAAACCCGCGAGCGGGGACGTGACCCTCGACCTGGCGATTTCGTCGCCGGACTCTGCGACCACTTCGGCGGTCGCGGCAGCGAGCGCGGAGCTCACGTTCGACGAGGCGATCCTGTCCGCGACGACAGGGCTGTCGTTGCCCTAGGTCGCGCGCAGGCCTCGCCACTTTCGCTGGCACCAAGTCACCCACCCCGCACCCCGGCGGCGAGAGGCGCATTCGATAACCACCGATAGGGATTAGCTCCCAGCAACGCCCGTACGTTGGTCTGACGGTTGCACGAACCACTGACGGCTTCACCTGGCGATCCGCGCCATTTCCGGAGGCCACCCCGCCTGGGAGCCAGGCCCTCTAGTACCAAGGTACAATTTACAGACTGGCCCTGATCGTCCCAGATAGAGCTTCACGAGGGACGAACAGATGGCCTCATCACGACACCATCACGCGACTTCAACGAGCGGCACCGACGCCGCGCTCCTCGTGTTCGCATCACTCTCTCTTTTTCTCTCTCGGCTCCACAGATCTCTCAGCTCAACAACTCTCTTAACTCAACAGGCAGCACCGACAGCGGCCGGGAACGCGGCCCGCAGTCCCGCACGCGGGCGAAGGGAAGTCAACGTGGGACAGCCAACACCAAAGGAGAGCACGATGAGGCAACTATCGATCGCGGTGTCCGTCATGGCGCTGGTTCTCGTCGCGAGCTGCGGCGTCGCCTTCGCCACACACTCGCCGTCCGCAGCGCGCGAGGTCGTCGGCCTCGACACGACCGGGGCGCAGTACGCCCTGTTCCTCCCCTACAATTGGAACGGGGACCTGGTCGTCTACGCCCACGGGTTCTTCGATCCCGCGACGCCGGTTGCGCTGCCCGATGCCGCGCCGGTGGACGTCGCGCCGTGGGTCGTGGAGCTCCGTGAACGCCTGCTCCAGGCGGGATACGCGGTCGCCTATTCGAGCTTTTCCGAAAATGGGTGGGCGGTGGACAACGGCGCTCAGCGAACGCGCGAGCTGCGGCCGCTCTTCACCCACTACTTCTACAAGCCTGATCGAACCTTCGTCATCGGCCGGTCGCTCGGCTCGCTCATCACGATGCTGCTCGTCGAGAAGTACGCGGTCGAGACCACCACCAGCCTCTCCCTCCTCGGATTGATTACGATCAGCACGAGCGAACGCGTGTTGGACGGCGCGCTCGCGCTGTGCGGTCCCGTGGGCGGAGGGCGCACGCAGACGGACTACGTCGGCAACACGCGTGTCCTCTTCGACTTCTTCTACCCGGGGGTGATCCCGGGGGACGTCCTGCACGTCCCGGCCGAGGACTACTCGAGCACGAGCCCGCAAGTCCAGGCCATCGTCGGGGCAATTCTGACCAACCCGCAGGCGGCGGTGGCCCTGGCTTCGGTGGATCAGATCGAGCTGCCGTGGACGAGCTTCCCCGAGCTGATCAACTCGATCGTCCGGGTGCTTGGCTACAACGTCCTGGGGACGAACGATCTGCTGCAGCGAACGGGCGGCGCGTCACCCTTCGAGAACCGAAACGTCGCCTACACTGGGCTCGGAGCCTACGACGCGGTGGTGAATGCCGGCGTGGGCCGGTTCGCGGGAAGCAAGCAAGCCTTCGACTACCTCAAGGCGTTCTACCAGCCCAAAGGGAAGCTGCAGACTCCCGTCCTGACCCTCCACACGACGCTCGACCCGGACGTGCCGTTCTCCCATGAGCAGCGGCTGGCAGACATCGTCAAGAGCGCGGGGTACTCGAGCAGGCTCGTGCAGCAGTCCTACAACCGGTACGGCCACTGCAACGTCAGCCCGGCCGAGGCCGCGAGCGCCTTCCTCCGGCTCGCCGACTGGGTCAAGCGCGGCGTGAAGCCCCTCAGTGGCGCCCTGGCGCCGTGAGGACTGCAAGGGTAAGGCTCGCCGGAACGGTCTGACTGCTCTCGCTGCTGTCCCGCTTGCCGTGGCGGCCGGGCTCGACCCGGCCGCCGTGGCCGACGCCCCCTGTACGAGGCGGTGGATCCCTGGGCGCGGGCCCGACGGGAACGCGCGCGGCAGCTTGCCGGCGCGGAGCTTCTCGGGGATCCGCGACGCCCGGCGGTCCTGGTCTAGTCTCCCGGCCGCATGAACGGGTAGCGAAAATCGGTCGGCGGGACGAACGTCTCCTTGATCGCCCGCGGGCTCACCCAGCGGAGGAGGTTCACGAGGCTCCCCGCCTTGTCGTTCGTCCCCGACGCGCGCGCGCCGCCGAAGGGCTGCTGGCCAACGACGGCGCCGGTCGGCTTATCGTTGATGTAGAAGTTGCCGGCCGCGTAGGTGAGCGCCTCCGCCATCCGGGCGATCGCCGCGCGATCCCGCGCGAAGATCGCGCCGGTAAGCGCGTAGGGCGAGCCCCGGTCGCAGAGCGCCAGCGCCTCGTCGAGCTCGGAGTCCTCGAAGACGTAGACCGTCAGCACGGGGCCGAAGATCTCCTCGCGCATCAGCGTGAGGTCGGGCCGCTTCGCCAGCACGACCGTCGGCTCGACGAAGTACCCCTTGGAGTCGTCCGCGCCACCGCCGGCGAGAATCTCGGCGTCCGGCGACCGGCGGGCGAAGTCGATATAGCCCGTGATCGACCGGAACGCGTTCCGGTCGATCACGGCACCCATGAAGTTGGTGAAGTCGGCCGGGTCGCCCACGCGGATCTCGGCGATCTCGGCGAGGAGCCGCTTCTTCACCTCGGGCCAGAGCGAGGCGGGGATGAAGGCGCGGGAGGCGGCGGAGCACTTCTGGCCCTGGTACTCGAAGGCGCCGCGTGTGAGCGCGGTCGCGAGCGCGGCGACGTCAGCCGAGGGGTGGGCGAGGACGAAGTCCTTGCCGCCGGTCTCGCCGACGATCCGCGGATAGCTCCGGTACGCGCGGATGCTCCTGCCCACGGTCTCCCACATCCCCTGGAACGTCGCGGTCGAGCCGGTGAAGTGGATGCCCGCGAGATCGGGCGAGGCGAGCGCCGGGTCGCCGACCTCGGCGCCCGCGCCCGGCACCATGTTGATGACGCCCGGCGGGAGCCCCGCCGACTCCAGAATGTCCATGATGACGTGGGCGGCGTACACGGCCGTGGAGGCGGGCTTCCAGACGACCGTGTTGCCCATGATCGCCGGTGCCGTCGGCAGGTTGCCGCCGATCGAGGTAAAGTTGAACGGCGTGACCGCGAAGACGAAGCCCTCGAGCGGCCGGTGCTCGACGTGGTTCCAGCTCCCGGGCGACGAGAGGGGCTGCTGGCGGTAGATCTCCTCGGCAAAGGCGACGTTGAAGCGCCAGAAATCGATCAGCTCGCACGCCGCGTCGATCTCCGCCTGGTGAACGGTCTTCGACTGGCCGAGCATCGTCGCCGCGTTGAGGACCATGCGATAGGGACCCGCCAGGAGCTCCGCCGCCCGGAGAAAGATCCCGGCCCGGTCGTGCCAGGCCATGCGCGACCACGCGCGGTGCGCCCCGAGCGCGGCGTCGATCGCGTGCGCGACCTCGGCCGTGCCCGCCTTGTGCCAGACGGCGAGGACGTGCCGGTGATCGTGCGGCATGACGGCCTCGGCCGTCCGTCCGGTCATCACCGCCCGGCCGTCGATGCGAGGTGTGATCTCGGCCACCTCGCTCGACATCCTGGCGAGCTGGGCCCGCACAGCCTTGCGCTCGGGGCTGCCGGGGGCGTAGGCGAGAACGGGCTCGTTACGCGGGGTCGGCACGGAGACGATCGCGTTCGGCATGTCGTCCTCCTTGCGCTGCGACGCGCGCTCCACGGTCATCGAGTCGTTGAGGGGCCGGGGCCCTTGCGGCCCGCGACGTACTCGGCGACGACCGGCACCGACTCCGGCTCGATCGCGGTGAAGCTCACCCCGGCGTGGGCGCCGCGCCGCCAGACGATCGTGCCCTCGGCGACGATGGGAATCGCGAGCGCGCCCTTCTCGAGGCGGAGCCGGACCGTGCTCCCGACCGTCCAGTCCGCCGGCACGTCGGCGAGCGCGAGCCCGCCCTCGCTGATGTCGACGGTCCCCACGCGGCAGACGAGTCCGGTGGCCGCGTCGGTGAGCGCCGCGGCCGCGTCGAGGACGGCCCGCGGGTACTTGCGGACGTCCGTCGCGAGCACGGCGTAGATCTTCACCGGCACCGACTTGCCCCGCACCGTCACCGCCCCCAGCTCCCGGGTCGCGACCACGCCCTTCACGTGCTCGTACGTGGACTCGCTGACGATGATCGAGGCGCCGTAGTCCTTCGTGATCGACTCGAGGCGCGCGGCGAGGTTGACGGTGTCGCCGATCGCGGTGTACTCGAAGCGCTGCCGCGAGCCGAGTATGCCGACGATCGCCTCGCCCGTGTTGATCCCGACGCCGTTCCGGATCGTGACGCCGAACTTCGCCTCCCAGCGCGCCGCCGCCGCGAGCGTCCGCTCCTGGAACGCGAGCCCCGTCCGCACGGCCTTGATCGCGTGCTCGGGGTCCTCGGACGGCACGTTGTAGAGGGCCATGACGCAGTCGCCGATGTACTTGTCCACGGTACCGTCGTGATCGAAGACGATCTCCGTCATCTCGGTGAGGTACTCGCGCAGCATCGCCGCGACCTGCTCGGGCTGGAGCTTCTCGGAGATCGACGTGAAGCCGCGCAGGTCGGAGAAGAGCACGGTGACGAGGCGCCGGCGCGAGCTCAGTTTGTCGCTGGCGCGGACGACCGTCCGCAGCACGTGTGGCGAGAAGAACCGAGAGAGCCGCCGCTTCTCGCGCTGCTCGCGCACGAAGTGCTCGACCACGGTCGAGCCGTAGCCGAGCACCAGGGCGATGGTGCCGGCCATGCCGCGCATCCAGACGTCGCCGAGGGCGAAGCCGGCGATGGCGCCCAGCGTGAGGATGCCCCACACGAGGACCGCGGCGCCGAGCGCGCGCAGCGCCCGGAGGCGCCCGACGAGCGCCGAGCCGAGCAGCGCGGTGACGACCGCCACGAGCGTGGCGACCCACCGGGGGATCTCGCGGATCGCGTCGCCGCTGACGAGCGTGTCGAGGGCGTTGGCGTGGATCTCGACGCCGGTCATGCCGTCGAGACCCGCGAAGGGCGTGGGGTGGAAGTCCTGCAGGGCCTTGCTCGCCTGGCCAACCAGGACGATCTTGCCCTGGAAGGCCTCGGGCCGGATCTCGCCCCGCAGCACCCGGTAGTACGGCAACCACGGGAACGTCCGCGGGCCGCCACGGAAGTTGATCAAGACTTCGGCGGCGGCGGGCAAGGGCGCGACGACCAGCCCCGCCCGCGCGGCGATCCGGTGGAGCGCGGCGTCGAACCCGGGGAGCGTCCGCTCGCCGACACCGACACGCAGCGGGACGCGCCGGATCAGACCGTCGGCGTCATAGAAGACGTTGACCGACCCAACGTCGGCCGCGCCCTGCCGGATCGTCGGTAGCGGAGGGTTTTCGTCGATCCGCTTGAGGCTGATCCCTTGCTGCTGGAGGGTCTGCGGGTCCACGGTAGGCGCGGCGGCGAGCACGACGTTGCCGGCCCGCGCGACCGCCGCGCTGAGGGCCCGATCGTCCTTGAGCCCGCGCGACGACGGCCTGTCGAAGATGAGGTCGACGCCGATCGCGAGCGGACCGCCCGCGCTGATCCGGTCGAGCACCGCGCCGTGCATGGCGCGGGGGAACGGCCACTGCGTGTGCAGCTCGGTGTTCGAGGCCTCGTCGATCGTGACGATGACGATGGGCGCGCTCGGCTGGCGGGCGCCGCGGAGCTCGAAGAGCCGGTCGAGCGCCCAGGTCTCGAGGGGCTCGAGCACGCCCGCATGGACGAGCGCGACCGTGACCACGGCGGCACCGATGCCGCCGGCGAGCTGCCGGGCCAGGCTCACCAACGATTCCCCGACTCGCGCCATTGTCGCCACTCTATCCCACAACGCGGGCGTTGACAGCCCGTCACAGTGGCGCCGTTGACAAGCCGTCACTATTGCGACGTTGACAACCCCTGGACCCGGGGCAATACTCGGCGCCTGCAGTCGAGCAACGGTCCCGGACGCGACCGGGCACAGCCCAGCGAGACTCGATGGTCTCTCGGAGGACGCAGTCATGGCGGGACTTCGCTACCGAACCCTGCCCCTCTTCGTTCTGCTGGCGCTGTGCTGGCCGGCGCTTGTCCAGGCCCAGGGAACCAAAGCGGGTGTGGTCACGACGCTCCAGGGGCGTGTCACCGCGGCGCGGGCCGCCCTTCTCCAGCCCGTCGCCCTGAAGTTCAAGGACGACGTCTTCCTGAACGACCGGATCGTGACGGACGATCGCTCGATCGTCCGGCTCCTGCTCGGCGGCAAGGCGCTCGTGACCGTCCGCGAGCGCTCCACGCTCACCATCACGGAGCTCCCCGGCCGGTCCACGATCGACCTCGACTCCGGGAAGGTCGCCGTCGCGGTCGACCTGGACAAGATGCGGCCGGGCGACACCATCGAAGTGAAGACGCCCAACGCGGTCGCCGCCGTGCGCGGCACGGTCTTCGTCGTCGAGGTCGCGCGGGCGGCGAGCGTCACGAGCACCTTCTACGGCTTTACCGGCCAGGTCCTGGTGACGATCGCCAATCAGGTCTTCACCCTGTCACCGGACACGTTCCTCAGTGCGACGGACTCCCAGCCACCGACGTCCGGGACGATGACGGCCGACATTCGAGAGCAGGCGCTGTCGGGGCTCCAGACCGGGGCGCAGCCGGTTAGCGCAGGTCAGGCGGGCGCCAAGGATCAGGCGCTCGGCTCCACGGTCACGACGCTTGCCGACGCCCTGCCCTCCGTCAGGACGCCGCTCGTCGTGAATCCGCTGACGCTGCCGACACCGCCGATGCGTGTGAACGTCCCCCTCCTGCCGGGCGGTGTCAGGGAGTTCCCCGTCATAAGAGGCGGTGGCGGCTGCGGGTTGCCTATTTGCGTCGACTGACCGTGGGTGCTTCAGTACGCCCGGATTCAGTACGCCCAGGAGAGGACGAGCGAGAAGACGTGGCGGTCGAAGTCGAACACCTCGATGTTCGACCGCGCGTTCGTCACGAGGACCTCGGCGGCGAGCGTGAAGTTGCCGGGCAGCGGCAGCTCGGCGCGCGCGACGTACGTGTACTCCTGGTCGGCGCGGCGCCGCGTGTCGGGCGCGTACGTCGGCAGGATCGAGCTCCGGTGCCGGTAGTCGCGCAGGTGCACGTCGAAGTCGTACTTCAGACGCACTCCGCCGACTGGTAGCGTGTACTGGGCGCCGGCGCTCAGCCGGTGGCCGACGTACTCGTAGTTCCGCCCGTCCGTCTGGTCCCAGTCGATCTGATAGCCGACCTTCACGAAGTGGCGGTCCTGCGCGAAGCGCAGGAGGTGGAGGAACCCCGCCATGTAGTTGTGGGCGTCGCGGACCTCCTGACGCGGCGGCGGCGGGACGCCCTCGTCGAAGTCCTTGTTCTGAAAGCGCGCGAAGGCCTGCGTGAGATGGTGCTCGCTCTCGACGACCGCGCCGGAGAGCGCCAGAGTGTGCCGCGTGAGGAACTCGTCGGCGTCGAGGCCGAGCCACTCGTAGGAGTACTGGAGGCCGAGCTGGGCCGGGCGCGATCCCAGCGAGAGCTTCCGGACGAGGCCCGCGCTCACGAGGTGGTCGAGGACGCTGAACCTCGGGACGTCGTTGTTGTACGTCGTGAAGAACGAGTAGCCCAGGGACGACTCCCAGTCCTCCGTCCGCCACCACACGTAGTCCGCGCGGACGGCAAAGAGCTCGCCCGTGGAGGTGTGGCGTGGGCGTCGGAGGTCCGCCACGAGCGGCTCGCGGCCGTTCGCGCTCGGCACGACGCGCACGTTGTCGTCGTAGGTGAAGCCCAGGCGCGCGTCGAGCGACAGACGCCGCTCCGTCGCGCGCGCCGCCACAATCGTGTCGCGCAGCCGCTCGGCGGGGCCGGTCACCGCTGAGCCCGGCGCCAGGCGCAGGGCCTGCTCGACCTCGGCCGCCGCCTGCGTGGGCAGGCCGAGGACGGCGAGGGCGAGACCCGAGTAAAAGCGCGTGAGCTGCTGGATCTCCGGATCGCTCGCGCGGCCGGCGCGGAACGCGGCCAGCGCGCCCCGGTAGTCCTTAGCGCGATAGCGCAGGAAGCCGACGTAGTAGCCGAGGCCGTCGAGCTCGGGGTTGGTCTTGAAGACCGCCTCGAGGAGCGGCAACGCCCGGTCGTATTGCTGCCGGGCGAAGTACGCGAGGCCGAGCTGGAAGCCGACCGCCGGGTCCGCGGGCGCCTTCGCCCGTGCCTTCTCGAGGAAGGGCACGGCGAGGTCTGGCCGGCGCTGCGCCGCGTAGACCACGCCCGTGTAGTAGAGCGCCTCGACGTGGTCGGGCTCGATCTCGAGCGCGCGCTTCAACTCGGCGAGCGCCGCCTCGTACCGGCGCTCGTCGATCGCGATGATGGCCTGCGCGACGTGCACGTCAGCCTCGGTCGTCTGGGCTCCGCCGCGCGCGACCGGCCAGAGTGCCTGCAGCGACGCCGCGAGGACGAGCAGGGGGAGGACTCGCCGTGGCACGCGCATCTCTCATGCATATCCAAAGACACCGGGCAGCGCAACGGCGATCTGACGCCGGGGCTCAGTGCTCCCGGTAGCCGACCAGCCCCGCCGCCAGCGAGCGCCGGTCGACCCGCGAGAGGCGCCGCTCCATCGCCCGCGTCAGGAGGCGCGTGTGCGGGATCCCGACCAGGTGCGTCGGGATGAACCACAGGTCGTCGGCGGAGGTCATCCAGCCGGCGTGCGTCCGGTCGAAGCGCGCCAGGCTCACGGGGCGGGAGAAGGCGCGGAGCGTCCGGTCGCCGCGGAGGTTCACGTAGCCCTCGAAGTAGCTCATGCCCAGCTCACGGAGCGTCCGGTAGACGGGTTCGCGGTAGCGGAGGCCCGAGAAGTTCGACTTTGCGATCGCCCCCCAGCGCCCGCGGAGCCGGAACACCGCGAGGACGTGGTCGGTGTCCTGCACGGCCTCGAGGTCGAGCAGGAGCGGCGGGAAGCCGAGGACGCGGAGCGCCGCCGCCGCAAAGATCGCGCCCTCGAGGCAGTGCGCCGTGCGCGTGCGCAGGACCCGCCGCGGCGACCACGCCGTGTCCGCGAGGTGATAGGGCATCGCGTCCAGCGCCCGCTGGATGCCGCGGGGCGTGCGGAGGGCGCGGAGCGCGCGCAGCTCGCGTCGGGTGAAGCCGAAGTCGGCCGCGGTCAGCTCCTCGTGTCAGAGGGACCGGCCAATTCTACTGGGCTCGCCGGTCGTGCGCTCGCGGAGCTTACGGCGCGACGAGACGAATCGAGTGGTAGTCGCCCGCCGGGTTCCCGACGACGTCCGCGAGGGTGGCCGGCAACGCCGTGGCGTCGAGCGAGGGCTGCGCCCGATGAAACCTCGAGTCATCGGTGTTGTAGAGGTAGCTCGGCTCGAGCAGCGTGTACGCCTCGGTCAGATCGACGTTCGGAAAGCGCGTGGAGGCCTGCGCCGGATCCAGGCGAAAGAGCGTCGTGCCGTACTCACCCGTGGCGAAGACGTCAAAGCTCACCAGGGCGGCTGCGCTCGTCGCAGAGCCCAGAGAGTGAGCGCCGGGGCGAATGGGCGCGCCGACGAACAGCGCACGCGCGAGACCAGGGTCCCACACAAGCAGATCGCCGAGGTACCCGAACTCGTCGGCGTTGTCCACGAAGCTGAGCGAGAGGAACACGAGCCGTTCGTTCCCCCCGACCGGTCGTGTGCGCCGGGCTTGCCGCAGCTGCCCGGGATCCCGGAGCACGAATCCCCCCTGCGGCTGGTGGACGCGCATCGCGCTGCACAGGTGGCTTCCGTCGCACGTGTACACGAACAGAAAGTCGGTCGGAGTGTTCAGGGGCTGGATCGTGTAGCGCCCCCGGGCGATCATCGCCTGGCGCAGCTCGTCTCGGAGCCAGCCGTCGAGCGACAGGCTCTGCTCGCCGTTGGCGGGCAGCGTGACGTCCGTGACGGTTCCGATCGTATCGCGGGCGTCGGGAAGGATGCGCCCGGCAGGACCCCAGCCGCCATCGACGATCGTGCCGTTCTCCGGCCCTCCCGAGTACCTCTGCGTGGAATGCACAAAGAACGTGCGGTTGCCGACGCAGCAACCTCGGTCGATCCCATCGTCCAGCCGCTGCGAGTCGATGGCGACCACGGGTCCGGCCGTCGAAGCGAGGACCGTGCCCTGCTCGAGGTCGACGAGGGCCCAGAGCAGCGTCGCGATCTGCTCGGGGAAATACGGCCCGATGGTCCGCGTAGTGAATGCTTCGGTGTCGCCGTTCGAGCCCACTCGGAAAACGGGAACGGTGACCGGACCCACCTGCGGCTCGCCGAGGAAGACGCTGACCAGTCCGAGCGGTCGGCCCGAGGCGTCAACGCTGACGTCCTGGAGGTGCCAGGCGTACGGGTCGACGACGGTGCCGACATCCCGGTTGTGCGGGAGGTCGAGCATCACCGGGAAGCTCTGGCGGAACGGAATCGTCTGTTCGTATGCGAGTTCGAAGGTGAAGGGGCTGAAGCTCGAGCCGCCCGAATTGTACGACCCCAGGTTATCGGGATCGGGATTCGGCGGCGGGAACGGCACCCAGACCGAGGTCGACGACGCTTGGGCACGCGCCAGGTGCTGGCGGTACACAATGGTCTGCGTGAAGTCGACCGTGGTGAGCCGCACCGCTGAGGGGAAGGGGACAGTCTTGGTTTGCCCCAGCACCAGATCGGTGCCGCCCGAGGGGATGTCGAGCTCTGACGACCCTGGCTGGCGCGGGACGGCGAACACGGCCACGGTGGGCTGCGGGACGTCCAGCGGCGTCCGCGCGACCAGCGCGCTGTCACTATCGCCCCACTTGACGACCTCGTACTGCGCGACGCTGAGCGGACCCGATTCGGTGGTGAGGGCGAAGACGCCCTTGGGCGTCCGGAGCTTCCACCGGGCGCCGTCAGCGAAGACCTCCTCGACGCGCACGCCCCCGAGCACTTTGCCGATCACACCGCCGGGAACATTCTGGTCCGGGTTCCTTACCTCATTCCCCAGGGTCCCCTGATAGACGGCCACGAACCGCTCGGCGCCCGCCGGCAGCTGAAAGGGGCCCGACGTCACGGCCCCGCCCGGAGGGACATTGGCGATAGCTGTCGAGCCGACCGCGGTTACGGGCGAGCGTGTGCCTGTGCTTCCGTCATCGGCGTAGAGAGTCAACGTGCCCTCGACAAGGGCGTCCGGTGAGCTATTCGTGCCCGTGATGGTAACTGCTGACGGGTCGGTGCCGCTCACCAGATCTACGTCGAGTCCACCGCGGAAGAAATGGTCGAGGAAGCCGGCGGAATAGCCGACCGCGCGCGGTAGCAGGACGTCGGCCGCCGCATCGTAGTTGTACGTGTTCAGCGAGAACTTCGGTCGCTGCCGACTCGTTTCGAGGTGCTGGTCCCAGAGGGAGCGGCTCGACACCCGGACGTTCAGGGTCACGTGTCCGGTCAGCGGGTCCGTGACGTCGCGAAGGAAGAATCGGATGCGACCGGGCAGCACGTTCCCGGCGAGGGTCGGAATCGTGGCATCCAGATCTTCGGTTCGGTACGCCCGTGGATCGCACACGGGCCGCGGGAGCCCGCCACATGGGCCGGCGAGCGAGAACGTACCCAGGTTGGTCGCCGCAGAGAAAAAATTGCGACTCGAAAACTCTGCCAGACCCGTGCGGCTCGCATTCGCCCAGTAGTCTTGATAGGTCTGGAAGCTGACAGGGTCGTAGCCGACAAGCACCAGGGGCCGACTCGCGTCGCTCCGGGTCCGATAGGGCTGGTTCAGCGCGCGGGTCTCGATGTAGGCCTCGTACCAGCTCTTCTCTCCGCCGAAGAACTGGGCCAAGGCGTTTGTGCAGCCGAGGTGCGGGTCGTTACGCGTGTGCTGTGGTTGCGCCATGTCCTGGAGGACGTGCGTGACCTGTCCGAGCGTGCGGAACAGCCTGGCGGTGTTCCGGTCCCTCTCGACACGACTGCTCTCCGTCAGCGAGCGGAGCTGATAGACGCGCGCATCGGGGAGCGAAAATTGGTTCTGGCTGCTCGCAGGCCCTCGCCCCTCCCGCCCGAGCGCCCAGTCGGGCGCAGAGATACCGGCGACAAGCGGGATCCCGGCGCCGCCGCGCTGGATGTCGAAGAAGTGGTGCTTGGGCCGATCGATGTCCGAATGAGGATTTTTCGGCTGAGGACACCCCAACTGGGCGAGCACGATGTGCGCTTGAAAGTCGTCCTCGCGGATCGCGCCCTCGATCATCCAGCCTCGAGCGGTCCCGTTGTTGCTGAATTCGGCCAGCTGCGCGAACGGTGTGATGGCCGGAGAATCAAATACGTCACCCGGACGAATGTCCATCGCGTCCAGATATCGAGCGAGACCTTGCGAGGTCGCATAACTCTGATCGGTGACGCTGCCGTGGGTTCTCAGATGGTACGCCTCGGCGCTTCGGCACAGAAGAAAGATGCAGACAGCCAGGCCACCGATTGAGCTGAGACGTATGGCCCTCATCGGTGACCCTCCTCGAGAAACTTGAGTTCCCTGTCGACGTGCCAAAAGAAGCGGCCGACACGTCGTTCGTCGGCTGGTGTCTTGTCGCGCTCGTTTGAAATCAGCTTGAGTCGATTCGAGTACGGGACACGAAACTTCAACGACTGGTCATCGCTCCGTGAAAAGGCACGGCCAGCATAAACGCGCTGAAGCTCCCTCAACCACTCCTCCGGCGTGCCCCGAAACGGCTCCAGTGCGTGCGTTGAATCCTTCCGCACAAATCGGCGGACTCGCTCTCGCTCTCGGCCTGGAGGGAGATAGCCGTTGTTCAGGATCAGCGCCTTGTAACCGCTCTTGAACAGCGTCACGACAGGATCCGAGCCGATCACGAGTCCGGTCCATGGGCCCTCAATCGGCCCCCACGCGTCGAATGAAATCAGGCCATCGGAGCCGCTGACAGTGTCTGTGACCATGAGTGGCCCATTCGCACGACCGCCCACGCCTTCCGTCTGCCACTCGGCCAGCGCATGCACATCCGCCAAAGGCTGGTGCGTCTCGGCATCGGCGACTTTGAACTTGAAGGGCAACGATTCGAACGTGCAGGGCATCGGGACGACTTCACACGGTTGGTCCGAATCGGCCGCGTGAGGCCACACGACGCTAGCTATCAAGATGGTTGCCAGCGCCCAGCGGCTTCGCATCCGGCTCACATCTCCTCGATCAACCATCGCCCCAGACTATCCCGCCGGAAGTAGACGAAGTAGAGGAACGACGTGCCTCCCTCCTGACGCACGACCGCCGCCTCGGCCAGGTTGTCCACCTGCTCCACCACGAGCAGGCTCTCGAGGCTCGCCGCGATGGTGGGCAGGCTCGATCCCAAGGCCTGGAAGACTTGCCCGAACTGCGACTGGATCGCCGGTGAGAGGTACGAGAGGGCTCCCGAGGTGTCGCCGGCAACGAGCCGGTCCTTGAAGCCGTTCCACAGGCCCTGAAACCGCGCGGTCGCGGCCGCCGACGACTCGATCAGGACCACTGTTCTGGCGGTGAACCGTCCGCCTTGTCCATCGCTGACGGTGGCGGCGGGAAAGTACAGCCCAGGTTGGATATAGGTGAATCGCTGGCCATCCAGGCCGGGGCCGATGAAGTCGGCGAGCCCATCACCGTCGGCGTCTAGCGTGACGCGACTCGAGGGGACTCCCCCGAGCGTGAACCGAACCGTCAAGGGTGCCACCCCTGCGGCGGGTATCGGGATGAGAGACGGCACGGGGGTCGGTGACGTGAAAACGCTGACGGCCACACTGTGCCTGGCCGTCGTCCCGTCCGATCGCGTCAGAGTGGCGGTCAGCACGGTCGTGTCGACCGTCAACAGAACCTGGACAGCGAAGACCGGCCCCTGTACCGCGGCGACGATACCGTTGACCGTCACCCCCACCTCTTGCCCACCGGCATCCACCGTCCCTCTTACGAGCAGCAACCCCGCCGGCACGGTCGCGGCGTGTGCCGGGTCGGTGATCGTCACCCCGGCGCCACTCGCCACGGTGAACGAGCGCTGGGCAGGCGTCGGGTCCTCGTTGCCCGCGAGATCGCGCGCTTTGACCTCGAGGAGGTAGTTGCCCGGCGCAAGTCCGGTGAGTGTGGCGCTGTGTTCCAAGGTGAATGCGGACCACGCGCCACCGTCGAGGCGCCACGCGAATTCGAGGCCGGAGGGCGGCGTGAGATTGTCCGTACCGGTGAACGTGAATATCGCGCTCGTGACCTGCGCCGCTCCGCCGGGCCCACCGGCGATCTGGGTGTCGGGCGGGGTGTTGTCCACGATGATGACCCGCGTGGTCGTGGCGGAGTTCCCTGCGCGGTCGGTTGCGGCGGCGCCGAGCGTATGCGAGCCGTCGCTCACGGTGGACGTGAGCCAGGTCGCCGTGGCCGTCGCGCCTGGCGCCGGCAGGGGCGGGTCGACTGTGCTGGTGAGCGACCGGCCGCCAACGGTGAGCACGAGCGAGCCGACCCCGCTGCCGCCGTCGCTCGCATTCACCTGAAGTCCCACGTCGAGCCGCACGTAGCTCCCACCCCGTGGCGCCCGGAAATCGAGCGTGGGTGCGGCGCTGTCGTGGACGATCGTCCCCTCGGTCGCGCGCGAGGTGAGCCCGTCGCCCGCGTGCGTCGTCGCGAAGGCCGCGAAGGAGTTCACGTGATCGGGCGCGAGTGTCAACGACATCGCAAAGGCGCCGGTCTCATCCGCGATCGCTGCAACCGGGGGCGTCGTGGCGTCGACGAAGACATCAACCAGCGCACCCGGGTCGGCAGCCCCGGTAATCGTGATTGGCAAGTGGTTGGTGAACGCGGGCGCCGTGAGCCCCGGCGCCGGTGGCGCGCGAAACTTCAGGAGGCGCCCGGCCTTCCCGTTCGCGAGGTAGAGGGAACCGTCGGGGTCGAAGGCCAGGCCCTTGGGGTCGATGAGGTGGCCGGCGAAGTCGGTGAGATGCGCGTCCGGGTGGAGCTTGCCGATGGCTGACCTGGCGAGCTCTGTCTCGACGGTCAGCCGGTTCGTCGAGATGTAGATCGCGGCGAGGGCGTCGACGCTGAGGCCGATGGGTTGCTCGAGGCCGACGTCGACCAGGGTTGCCGGCGCACCGAGTGCGCCCCCAGAAAGGATGGGGAATTTCAAGATCGTGCCCGCGGAGTCGGGTTCGCTCTCGAGCCCCCTGGTCGCGGCGACCAGCGAACCGTTGACGCGCACGAGGCCTTCGAGCCGCCGGATGCCAGCGGCGACGGTCGTGAGGCTGCCGTCGGGTGCGAGTCGGAGGATCACGCAGCCCTCATCGGTGTCGAGACCATCGTGCGCGATGAGGCGATGGGCACCGATGTACAGGCTTCCGTCGGAGACGACGGCCAGCCAGCGCGGCGTCTTGATGCCGGTCGCCAAGACAGTCAGCGCCCCGGAGGCTTCGAGACGTAGGATTCGTCCCGCGCGCTCCTCCGCGATGAGGAGCCGGCCGCCGCCGTCGAGGGCGAGGCCGGCGGGGCGATCGAGCCCGGAAGCCGCGCGGCCCAGCGCGCCACTCGTGGGCAGTCGATAGACGATGCCGGCCCCGCGGTCAGAGACGTAAAGGGTGCCGTCCGCGGTCACGGCGACGCCGATCAGCTCGTCGCGCCCCTCGAGGACGGTCTCGACGGGCGCGAGCGCGGCGATCGGCTGGTCGGCGCGCGCCGACGCCGTGCTCGGCTCGAGCACCGTGAGGATCAGGAAGACGGTCGCGCACGGCGGCCGGCGTGAGTCCATGAAGAGGTCGGAACGCGCAAGAACCACGCCGCTCCCCCCGATGCGCGCAACCGACGGTCGCAGTTCGGAATTCGCCGAAGCGCTGCCGCGGGAGAGTTACGCCAACTGCACAAGGAGCCGGGCAGGCCGCCCAGGCGCGTGGGCGCTCAGGCCGACCTGCTCTTTCTCTGCCTTCTTTCGGGCGGTCTCGAGAGAGACTGGGACGAAGGAGGGAAACCCGTCATGACCAGAACGCAGAGTCTTCTGACCGGTGTCTGGCTCGGCGTGCTCCTGCTCGGTCTCGCCGGCTGCGGCGCCATGCAGTCCACCCCTGACAACCCGACCGGCGCCGGCGGCCTGATGCCGAACGTGGAGGACAAGGACGCTGGGCTCGTCGCCGTCGCCCCGGGCTTCAACATCAGCCGCTACAAGGTCATCGTCGTCGAGCCGTTCCCGGTGACCGACCCCACGAGCAAGGACGAGGGCGACCGCCAGTTCGCGGCCAAGATGGCCGGGTTCCTCCAGCTCGAGCTGGTGCGCCGCCTCAAGTCGAGCGGCGTCTTTCCGACCGTGGTGAACGGGAGCCAGACGCAGTACAAGCCGGGTGCCCAACCGGCTCTTCGGCTCCAGGGAGCGATCACGCGGCTCGGGCGCGGCTCGCAGGTGGCGCGCTACTTCGCCGGCCTCTACGGGGCGGGGCGGGCCCGGGCCCAGGCGGACATGCGGTTCGTCGAGGCGTCATCGGGCCGCGTGGTCATGGTCACGGCCGATCGCCGCGTCGCCTCCATCGGCTGGTTCGGCGGCTCGGACGAGGGGCACCTCGAGGAGTCCTTCGACGACATGGCCCGCGATCTGGGGAAGTTCCTGGTGCGGCTGTCGAAGGGCGAGGCGCCCGGGAAGTAACCGACCCGGCGCCTCACTCCGCCGGGAACGGCTGATAGTACGGGACGCCGTACTTCCCGAACGTCGCCTGGATGGTGCCGTCCCGGCGGAGGTCGTCCAGAACGCGGCTCACCGCGTCGATCAGCGCCTGGTCGGCGTTCCTGAGCCCCACGGCGATGTTCCACCTGAGCTCCGGTTCCAGGACGTAGCCGTCGGCGATCTTGAGCGGGGTGTTCGGGTGCTCCTTCAAATACCATCCCGCGTACGGCATGCTGACCGCCCCGCCGGCGGCCTGGCCGGTCAGGACCATCTCGACCAGCTCTTCCTCGGTGAACGCGGGGGTCGTCGTGAGGCCCCGCTTCGTGAGCACCCACTGGGCGACCGATTGCACCAGGACCCCGATCTTCTTCACCCCGAGATCCGCGAACGTCTTCACGCCGTTCTCGTTCCGCGGAACGACGAGGACGTACCCGCTGCCGGAGTAGGGTCTGGTCAGCCGTAGCGGAGCCCTGGGCCGGGGCGTCACGATCGCGCTCATGAAGACCTCGCACCCGGCCTGACCGGCCGCGCGCCGATCGAAGATCCAGCTCACGGAGGTCTTGACGCCGAGCGCGCCGGCGAGTTTCTGCGCGAGCTCGAGCTGGATCCCGGGCCGCGCCGGGTCCTGGCCCGAGAATGGGAGCGCCTCCGGGTTCGCGCAGAGGCGCAGCCCCGCGCCGCTCTGCACCTCCGTGAGAGTCGCCCCCTCGGTCGCGAGCGGGGCGAGCGACACGCCGAGGAGGAGAAGGGCCCCGACGGCGAGAGTCCGGATCATGCTCACTGGCCCTCCGTGTGCTTGAGGCTCAGGATGTAGGCGACGAGCTTCCAGATCTGCTCGGCGGAATACTGATACTTCCACGCCGGCATCCGCCCCGACGGCGGTCCATCGGAGATCATCTTGTAGAGATACTCCTTGTCGTAGGTCTGGTCCCTGAGCGTCGGCACGCCGGCACCCCCCGCCCCGGGATGTCCCTTGTGGCAATAGGAGCACGTCGTCGCGAACAGCGTGGCCCCCTGCTTGACGACCGCTTCGTCCTTGAGATCGAACGGCGGAGCGGCCCCCGCTCCCTGAGACTGACTCTGCGCGCCCTGCGCAGGCGTGCCGCCCATCTGGGTCTGACCGTCACGCGGCACGGCGAGTGTCGCGGCGAGGGCCAGGACGGCTCCGAGGAGCCAGCGCGCGTGATTGTGTCGTCCCACCTTGTGGACCTCGCGTCGAGCGCCAGTAGCGCGTCGGACGAGCCACCCTTCGAGCGCGGGCTTCGCCCGCGCAACCGATTCCCAGGGGGGGTGGCTCGGAGGGGGCCGTCGAGGCCCCCTCCGATGATTTACACCCGGTCAGGGCAGCGTGAAGACGACCACCGCTGCGCTGTACGCGTAATGCCCGAGCCGCTCCGGGTAGAGGCCCGCATAGGCGTCGGCGACCAGGGACCCGGTCCCGGACGCGACGGCGACGTACTGCTTTCCGCCGACGGCGTAGCTGATGATCCCGCCGCGGTGCCCGGATCCGTTGTTGAAGCTCCAGAGATCCTGACCGGTCTCGGCGTCGTGGGCGTGGACGCGTCCTTCCATGTCACCGAGGAAGACCAGCTCTCCACCGGTCGCGAGGAGGCTCCCGAGCGGAGGCACCGGATAATTCACCGACCACTTGAGCGCGCCGGTCACGGGCTCGCGGGCGTCGAGGTGCCCGTAGGCGGGGCCGTCCGGCGTTCCTTTGAAGTTGAAGTTCGCGCCGATGTTCAGCTGGGCGTACGGCTCGGTGATCGGCGTCGTCCGCACGATCTCGAGGTCCATGCAGCCTTCCTGAACGATCTTGTACCAGAGGCCGGCCTTCGGATTGTACGCGCCCGAGTTCCAGCTGTAGGCGCCGGCGATCCACGGGCAGAACCAGGGATGCACCTTTCCCTCGGTCGGGTACCACGGGTCGATGACCTTCCCCGTCTTGGGGTCCACGCCCTTGACGAAATTGAACACGCGGTTCCCCATGTAGGCGTTCTGGACCTTTCCGTTGGTCCGGTCCAGCACGAACACGGGGCCGCCCTTGTTGGCATGGACCAGGAGCTTCTTTCCGTCCCGTTCGAGCAGGAGCATCTCGCCCACCGAGCTGTCGAAGTCCCAGGGGTCGTGCGGCAACTCCTGGAAGTACCAGTTGAGCTTTCCCGTGTCGGCATCGAGGGCGACGATGGAGGTGATGTAGAGGTTGACGCCGGGCCGCGGGCCCTTGGTCATCCAGTCGCCCCCCGCCCAGTCATAGAGGGGAGACGGGTTACCGGTGCCCCAGTAGATCAGGTTCAGGTCGGGATCGTAGGAGCCCGTCATCCAGCCGCCGCCGCCGCCGGTCTTCCAGGAGTCGCCACCCCACGTGGCCTGGGCCTTCGGGTCCTCGGGACCTCCGACGGTCCAGAACTTCCACCGCTCCTTGCCCGTCTTCGAATCCACCGCGAAGATCCGGCCCCGGGTCGGCCACTCGCCGGCCTGCGACCCGATCAGGATCATGTCCTTGACGACGAGCGGCGCGCCGGTGAACCCGACGGTCTCCTTCTTGGAATCGACGAGCTGACTCTCCCAGACCTGCTTGCCGGTTCTGAGGTCCAGGGCGAGGAGGCGCCCGTCGATCGTGCCCACGTACACGTGGCCGTGGCCGACGGCCAGACCGCGGTTGTAGGGCACGTGGGTCTGACGCGCCTTCAGTTGCATGTCGATCTTGGGGTAGTTGAACCACAGGACCTTCCCGGTGGCGCCATCCAGGGCCCACACGCGGCTGTAGGATCCGGACACGTAGACGACGCCGTCCACCGCGAGCGGCGTCCCCTCCAACCCGTGCTCCGTCGCCGGCATCCCGGGCTGGAAGATCCATGCGACTTTCAGATTCCCGACGTTGGAACGGTTGATCTGACCCAGCGAGCTGTAGCGCCACGCCTGATAGGTTCCGTTGTAGGAGAGCCAGCTATTCGGATCCTTTTCAGCGTTGACGAGTCGACTCGGATCGACGGCCCAGGCCAGGCCGGTCGCGAGAGCCACGAGGACCAGCACGCCAAGGACCGCCGCGGCAGTCTTCCATTTCGTATGGCCGATCATTTTCCCTCTCCCTAGGACGTGGGGTTGCTCGAGGCGTCTTTCTGCAAATCCGTGGGTTCCTGCCCCGCGATCACGACGCGGTCGAAGTTGCGCTCCACCTCCTTTGAGCAAGCTTCGTGTGGCGGCCATCGTAGGACCTCCTCAGGGAAACGTCAATGGGCGGGCGGACGCTGGATCTCCGGCGCGGCCTCTGGTACAACACCGCGATGGAGGTGTGCGACGTCGTGATCGCCGCCACGCGACCGGCGCTCCGCCGGGGCGCGCGACTCGGTCTGCTGCTCCTCGCCGCGGTGCTCGCGTGTTCCGCGACCGTGAGGGCACAATCGCCCGCGCGGCCGCGCGTCTTGATGGTGACGTACTCGGGCGGCTACCAGCACGACGTGGTGCGGCGAGCGTCGCCGGACCGCCTCTCCCTCGCCGAGCAGACCGTCGTGGAGCTCGGAGCGCGATCGGGCGCGTTCGACACGAGCCGGCTCTACTCGCACGAGGATCTCGAGCGTCTCTCCGCCGACGCCTTCGCCGAGGTTCGCGCCGTCCTCTTCTACACGACCGGGAGTCTTCCGCTCCGGCCAGAGGCTCGGCAAGCCTTGCTCCGCTTCGTCCAGCGGGGCGGCGGCTTCGTCGGCGTCCACTGCGCCACCGACACCTGGTACGAGGTGCCCGAGTACGGCGAGCTCGTCGGCGCCTACTTCGACGGCCACCCGTGGACCCAGCGCGTGCGGCTCGTGGTCGAGGATCCCTCCCATCCCTCGACGAAGCACCTCGGACCCGGCTTCGAGATCACCGACGAGATCTACCAGTTCCGAAACTGGTCGCGGGACAAGGTCCACGTGCTGCTGAAGCTCGATCCCCGCTCGGTCGACGTCGGCAAGGGAAAGCGGGCCGACCAGGACTACGCGATCTCCTGGATCAGGCGACACGGACGTGGTCGCGTGTTTTACACCGCCCTGGGTCACGGCCGCGAGGTCTGGGAGGACGAGCGCTTCCGCCTCCATCTGCTCGAGGGAATCCGCTGGGCGATCGGCGGGCGTTGAGAGTCCTCCTCGCCGGCCTGGGCGCAGCCCTCGCGCTCGGTCCCTCGACGGCCCGCGCCGACGCCACCTACGAGATGCTGCTCCGGACGGAGGACCGGCTCGTGGGCGGAACGGTCGAGCTGGAGGAGCGGATCGTCGTCAGCGTCAAGGGCGACCGGCTGCGCCAGGAGGCGACCGGGAGCCGCGCGGTGGTGACCCGGCGCGGCGCGCGCTACACGAAGCCGGGCAAGAGCCTCACGCTCGATCAGCTCGACCGCGGGCGTCGATTCGAGATCGACCCGGACACCGGGACCTATGTCGAGCAGGCATTCGCGGACATCCGTCGGCGGCGTGAGGCGGAGCTCTCGGGCGCCGAGAAGGCGCTCGGGATCGATTCTGCCGAGGCGCCCCCCGCGCTCCCGGTGTCGGTGGATCGGACCGGCGAGCGGCTCCAGGTCCACGGCCGGCACTGCGAGCGGGTCGTGCTCAGCTCGACGCGAGAGGCCGTCGTCGGCGCCGGGCGCGGAGCGCCGGAGGCCCGGGCGACGCCGGCGCGGTTCGCGATGACCTTCGATCTCTGTCTCGCCCCCGACGTGCCGGCCGTGGCCGAGGCGCGCGCCCTCGAGGAGCGGATCGGCGACCTCACCGGAGCGCGCGGTCCGGCGCTCGACCGCGCGCTCCGCGTCTTCGCCCACCGCCGCGATGTCTTCGCCGTCTTCGAGCTCATGCATCGTCTGCTGGAGCGCGAGCAGCAGCGGCTCGGCGGCGTGGCCTTCCGCTGGGAGCGCGTGTTCGCGGGACCCCGGCGGGGCGCGTTCCAGGAGACGCTCGTCCGAGAGCAGGGCGAGCTCACGCGCATCGAGGCGGGATCGCTCGACGCGCGCGCGTTCGACCTGCCCCCGACGTTGAGCCCGGCGGGGCGCTCGGTCGGGCGGTGAGGAGCCTTGACAACTCTCCTCGCCGGATGCTTTATCTTGCCCTGCCGGCTGAGCCGCGCATGCAGGGAGCCCTCACCGAGGAGGCACACCATGAGAACCGTGACCTGGGTTGCCGTCACGCTGCTTGTCGCCGCCGGCGTGGTGCCGGCCCAGGCCCAGCGTGCCCCGGTCACCCACACCGAAGTGACCGACCAGATGCTCGCCAACGCTCCCGCCGACGCCAAGAACTGGCTCTCGTACGGCAAGGATTACAGCAACACCCGCTACACGACCTCGAAGAAGATCAACGCCCAGAACGTCGGAACGCTCGTCCCGCGCTGGGTGTATCAGACCGGCGGCCCGATCGGCTCCTTCGAGACCACGCCGCTGGTGGTCGACGGCGTCATGTACCTCACCACGCCGTTCAACCACGCCATGGCGCTCGACGCGCGGACCGGCAAGCAGCTCTGGCGCTATGAGCACAAGCAGGGGGCCGACCCGATCATCTGCTGCGGCCCCAACAACCGCGGCCTCGCTGCCGCGTACGGCCGCGTCTACATGGCGACCCTCGATGCCCACCTGGTCGCCCTCGACCAGGAGACCGGCAAGGTGGTCTGGGATGTCCAGGTCGCGGATCCTACCGCCGGCTACAGCCTGACGATCGCCCCCCTCGCCTATAAGGGGATGATCATCGTCGGCAACTCGGGCGCCGAGTACGGCGTTCGCGGCTTCGTCGACGCCTACAACGCGACCGACGGCAAGCAGGTGTGGCGGTTCTGGACGATCCCCGACACCGGCTGGGAGGGGAAGTGGAGCCCGACGACCCCGGAAGGCGAGAAGCTCAACCGCGATCTCGACAAGGAGAAGGCCGACTTCGCGAAGGACCCGGACGCCTGGAAGCGGGGCGGCGGGTCGACCTGGATGACGCCGGCCGTCGATCCGGCGACCGACACGCTCTTCATCATGGTCGGTAACCCGTCGCCCGACCTCGACGGCTCGGTTCGTCCCGGCGACAACCTCTACACCGAGTCCATGGTCGCGCTGGACGTCAAGACGGGCAGTTACAAATGGCACTACCAGTACGTGCCTCATGACGTCTGGGACCTCGACGCGGTCAGCCCCGCCGTGCTGTTCGAGACGACGGCGGGCGGGCGGCGCGTGAAGGTGGTCGGCCATGCCGGAAAGACCGGCTGGTTCTACATCCACGACCGCGCGACCGGCAAGCTCATCCGGAGGTCCCAGGCCTTCGTCCCCCAGGACAATATGTTCGCGCAGCCGACGGACACCGGCGTTCGGATGCTCCCTGGAGCCAACGGCGGCTCTGAATGGTCGCCGGTCGCCTACAGCCCAGACACGCAGATGGTGTACGTCCTCGGCCTGCACCAGCCCATGAACTACATCACGCACGCGGCCCCCTTCGATCGCGGGAAGCTGTGGCTCGGGAGCGCGTTCGTCGCGATCCCCACCGAGGAGCAGTGGGGGACCTTCACCGCGATCGATGTCAACACGGGGAAGATCGCCTGGCAGAACAAGCTTCCCGACCCGCTCATCGGCGGTGCCCTCGCCACGGCGGGGGGCCTGGTCTTCACCGGCGGGGACGGCACCGGCAACTTCTACGCATTCGACGCCAGGACCGGCAAAGAGCTCTGGCGGTTCCAGTGCGGCGCCGGCGTCAACGCCGCCCCGATCTCGTTCGAGGTCGACGGCGAGCAGTTCATCGCCGTCGCCGCCGGCGGCAACTTCCAGCTCCGCTTCCCGTACGGCGACGGCGTCTTCGTCTTTGGCCTGCCGAAGAAGCGGTAGGGCCGGTCGCTTGCATTCGACGGGGAGGCGGCCCGGGCCGCCTCCCCGCATCCGTCCCGCGCTCGCGGGCCTCACGCTCGCCCTCGCGTGTGCGCTCCCGGTCCATGCCGACGAGACCCCCGCGTGGATGAGGGTCGACGCCGACAAAAGGATCGTCCGCCTGCAGATCGTCGGAGCCGCCGACGGCACGAACGGGACGATGAACTTCAACGGCTATGCCCAGGGCGAGATGCGGGTGATCGTCCCGCTCGGCTGGACGGTGCACGTGTCCTTCGAGAACAAGGGCCTGGCGGCGCTCCCCCACAGCCTCGTGATCATCAAGCCGGTGACGCCGCTTCCGATCGAGGACGGCGCGCCCGCCTTTCCCCGCGCCCTGACGGTCAAGCTCGTCCCCGGTCTCCTGGCCGGAGAGACCGACTCGTTCGAGTTCGTCGCGAACAAGGAGGGCCGTTTCCTCTTCTTCTGCGGGGTCACCGGCCACGGGGTGGCGGGGATGTGGGACGACCTGATCGTGTCGACGGAGGCGACGCGCCCGAGGGTCCAGGTCACGCGGAAGGGGGGCGCGGAGGAGACGAAGCGCCTCCTCGCCCGGGACGGCCACGCCTGGCGGCGGCTCGCCGAAAGCGAGAAGCTCGCGCTCCTCTCGGGGTTTCTCGGCGAGCGGCGCCCCGAGTTCCCCTTCGCGCCGAACGTCTACAAGGCGCGCCTGGAGGACTTCTATCACTACCGGGACCGCCTCGCGATTTCCCTCGACCGGGCGCTGTTCCTGATCAACGAGCAGATCGTGCAGGGCGGCCGCTGAGCGCAGACTTCGGGAGGAGCAGACCATGGCGAAGATCGAGAAATACGGCGCGCTCGGCGTCTACGACCCTCCTGGGTATAGCCAGGGCATCAAGGTGACGGGGGCGCAAACGATCCTCTTTTTGGCCGGGCAGGTCGCCTACGACAAGGACGGGAGCGTGAAGCACCGTGGCGATTTCAAGGCGCAAGCGCGCGACGTGTTCGCCGCGGTCAAGGCGCTCGTGGAGGCCGGGGGCGGTACCCTCGACAATGTCGTCAAGATGAACACCTACGTGACCGACGTCCGCTATCGCCCGGAGTTTCGCGCGGTCCGGGAGGAGTTCTTCGGCGCCAAGGGGCCCGCGTCGACGATGGTCGAGGTGTGCGCGCTGGCGCACCCCGACTATCTGATCGAGGTGGAGGCGATCGCGGTCGTCTGAGCGAGGCCGTGACTGCCGAGCGAGGCGCCGTTACTTCCTGGTGACGATGGCGAATCCGAAGCGCTGAAGCTCGGCGTCGACCGCGACCCGCGTCCGGCGGTCCCGGCGGCGACGATCGAGCGGCTTCACGCTCTCCCGCTGCCGCCGATCGGCCGAGCGCCGGTCATAGCGCACCTCGACGCCGATCTCGGTCAGGAACTTCTGTCGGAGATACTCGAAGAGATCGTCGCGACCGCGCGACACGAGGATCAGGTACCGGGCAGTGATCTTGGCGCGGGCCGCGTGTTGGGGCGTGTTGCGCTCGACGAGCTCTCTCACGACCTTCTGCGTCTCTCCCGGCACCACGGGGTTGTGAGGAAAGCTGCCCGGCAAGCTCAATCCACAGTGAGGGCAAAACTCTGCCAGCGCCCGAAGCATCGCCTGGCACTTCGGGCAGCGCTTGTAGCGCGGGCCCGTCGTGTGGGTTCTCATGCGGCGCCTTCCCCGTTGAGAGCCATAGCCCGTCGCTCTGCCATGCACGTCCGCTGCCAGCCGAGACGGCGGAAGCGCGCGTCTGGAAAGCACCATCACGACGGGGGGATAGACGGACAGAGGCTGGACTGACAGAGGCGGGCCTGTCACCGTGGCACGCGGCCCGACCCCCGTCACTGTACAAGGTGCCGCGCCACGAAGATCACGCTGGCGATCACCGCCAGCCAGAGGAAGGTGCCCACTGGCGCGAGCGGATGGATAACCGCGAGCACGCGATAGTGGAAGTCGCACCACGCTCCGGTGAACCGCACGGCGCCAGGATGGTGCCGGCTGTGTCCTGGCTTACTGCACATGACGCAGAGGCCGCAGTATCCCCGAGGGAGGCCCGCCGCCTCCTGCCCGCCTGGGCTCGTCTCAGATCCACCGCAGCGGCAGCCGCGCTTATTCGCCGAAGCCATCGCGTCGTCGTTCGGACCCGTCGTGGGATTGTCGCTACCGATCTCGAGGCTCTTGATTCCTAAAAGGCTCCGTGCCCGTCACCCACCCGCACGTGGGCCATGACGATTTCCATGGCCCGATGCTGATCGCGGCTCAGGCGGTGGGCAATTCGGACAATCCAGTAATCCACCCCGGGAGAACCCCGCGGCTCGTGCGCGGGCTCGAGGGGGATTCGAGCCTCATCCGGCCCCGCCCCGATCCTCCTCGCTCCGCGTGAGGGCTGCGGTCACCACGTGTGCGAGGTGGGAGAATTCGAACGGCTTGGTGACGAGCTCGAAGGCCCCCAACGCACGGGTCTGCTGCGCGAGGGCCTGGTCTGACCTCGCCGTGACGATGATGACTGGGAGCGCGGCATGTAAAGCGACAATCCGCTCGAGCACCTCCACCCCGTTCATCCCCGGCATCGTGATGTCGAGGAGCACGACGTCGGGCGGATCGTGCTGGACCAGCGTCAGGGCATCACCGCCGTGCTGGGCGAAGTCCACGCGGTAGCCAGCACGCACAAAATACTCTTGCATGAGATGCACTACCGACTCGTCGTCGTCCACGACGAGGATACGGGCTGGCTTGCGAGTCAAGCTCGACATTGAGCCAGCGATACCATATCAAATCCTTCCTTTCCGGCCGCACCTCTGGTGACGATCTTCGTCAGTCGCCTTCCCCTCCGCGTCACCTTCCGGAAGGATGGAGACCGATAAAGGGTTGAATTGGAAGGGCAAGTGGATTGGCAGGAAAGCTGCACATTGAGCCCTCCAGCCATGCGTGCGACAGTTCGCCGCCAGCAGACGCCGTTCGCAATCTTGCTCTTCGCTCTGTTGCTGCTCACAGCGCTGGAGCGCCGGCTGGCCGAAATCGACTTCAACTCGACCGGTGTCGTGCGGGTCGAGAACGGTGAGAAGGTCGACGGCGATGAGATCTTTAACCGGCTCGTCTATGTCGACGACCTCGCGGCCCCCCAGGCGCCTGCGGCCGGCGAAGTCTGCCACGCCGACGTTGCTTTGCTCGAACCGCATCCTCTTTCCCTGGTCACGGTCCGTCTCTCCGAGCCCCGGGGCCCCCCGCTCGCCCTCTCGTCCTCCATCTAGGAACGCCCGCCGAGAGGCGGGTGAGCGTGACAACAAAGTAAGAGGAAGTTAAACGAAACGAAAGGAGAAACAACATGCTTCGGTTCTGGAACAGACGTCATCTGAAGCTCGGCAACCAGCGAGGCTTCACCCTCATCGAGCTGATGATCGTCGTGGCGATCATCGGCATCCTGGCGGCCATCGCCATCCCGCTCTACGCCAACGTCCAGGCGCGGGCTCGCATCGCCAAGGCTCAGGCCGATGCCCGCGCGCTCGCGTCGGCGGTCTCGATCTACTCGGCGCACATGGGCTTCGTCCCGACCGCGCTGACCCAGCTGACGGGCGTTGTCACCAACACCCAGGGCCAGACGGCCGGACCGTTCATGGCGACGCTGCCGACTTCGCCGGCAGGCTGGACCCCCAGCACCGGTTACGTCTACGCGTATAGCACTGCGGCCGGCACCTACAACCTCTCGGCCACGGGCGACGGCGCCACCGTTACCCTGCCGTAGCGGTCCTTCCGGAAGCATTGCGACCAACCGCGGGGGAGGGGTCACACCCTCCCCCGCGCTTTTCCCCGGACATTCCTGACGCAGGGATTTTTCCCCATCCCATTACGGGAATGTCCTGATTGCGACGACCTCTGCTTCCAGCCTACAGTCCGGGCGGTCAACGTGCCCTCGTCGACGATCAAAACGCGAGGAGAAGGCGTGGAGGCGTTTGGCTCACACGGTGGCGTGACGGCCGACTCGGCGAAGGTGTTGATCGTCGACGACGATGTCGAATCCTCCGAGATCCTCAGAGCGTCCCTCGTGGCGTTGGGCTATGTGGTCGACCGCTCCTCGCACGGCGCGGATGCCCTCATGGCTATCCGCCTCGTACGTCCTGACGTCGTGCTGCTAGATATCAGGATGCGTCCCCTTGGCGGTGTGGAAGTCCTGCGGCGTATCCGCGCGACAGATCCGAGTCTCCCGGTGATCATGGTGACCGCCGCCGATGATCCCGTGCTCATTCGCGAGACGCGTGAGATGGGCGCCTACGGCTACCTCGTCAAGCCGGTCGAGGACCATCGTCTGCGCCGGATGGTCGCCGAAGCCGTCACGCGCTCCCGGTATCCCCACCCAGCCGTCCAGGCCCAACGATGAAGGTCGTGTGCGTCTGGTGCCAACAGGAAGGAAAGCCAGCGATCCTCCGTGAAGAGGCTCCGCTGGACCACAGTGTCACGCAGGGGATCTGCGAGCATCACGCCGTCGCGCTGCTCGCCAGGCTGCGACGGTCTTTTGTGAGCGGGACCGGCAACCCCCGTACCGTGGCACACGACAGGCGCTAGCGAGCACGACTCCGCGGCGAGCGTGAGCCCTCAGGCCCGCTTGTATTTGGCGTAGATCCGTCGGTATTCGCCCACCGCCCACTTCACGGCGTCGTCGGGACTCTGGCCGCGGGCGACACGCGTGAACATGTCGGGAAGCAGGAACGTCGCGACGACCTCCTGAATGGCGGGCGTGAACGGACCGGGATACCCGTGGAAGCCGACGATGTTGGGGAAGTCCTGCAGCACCTGCATTTTGGGATCGGTGCCGATGACGGGCATGGGCTTCTTGTAGCCGTCTTTGAGGAACGGCATGTTGTAGCCGCGGCTGGCGATCATGCCATCCTTCCAGTTGTCGGACAGGTACTCTAGAAACTCCTTCGCCGCCTGCGGGTTCTTCGCGAACTTCCAGATCAAGTAGACGTTGGGGTTGGCTACGCTGACCCGCTTGCCCCCCGCTCCCTGGGGCTCGAGCGCGATGTACGTGTTCTGGAACACCTTGGGATTCGTGTCCTCCGTCGTCCGGTAGGCGGAGATCGCATCGTGGATCCAGCTGGCAACCCCCGAGGCGAGATACCGGTTGTCCGACGCGTCGTCCCAGGAGAACACCTCCGGCGTCATGCCCTCATCGAACAGCGCCTTGGCGAACCGGAGCGCCTCGCGGGTCTCCTTGGAGTCGAGGAGCACGTTCTGCCCCGAGGCGTCGCTCTCCTGCCCCCCGAAGCTCGCGAGGAGCGACCGCCAGTTGAGGTTCGCGTCGTTGCAGTGGGAGAACTGGATCCCGCACGGATGCCCCTTCGCCTTCAGAGTCCGCGCGGCGACGCGTGCAAGCTCCCAGGTGTCGGGCGGCTTCAGACCATTCTGGTCGAAGAGATCCTTGCGCCAGAGCATCGGCAGCAGGATGTAGTAGTCGGGGATCGCGTACCAGCGGCCCTCGACGACCGAGACCGGGACCACGGCGGGAATCCAGCCTCCCCACTTGTTGGCGAGCCGTTCCGAGATGTCGGTGACGTCGAGCAGGTGCTTGTGGTAGAGCCCGGTGAGGATGGTGCCGTTGTTGTAGATCACGTCGTGCCCGCTGCCCGCGGCGAACTCCGCGGCGAGCCGTGCCGGAAGCTCCAGGTGCGGAATGCGGTCCACGCGCACCCGGACACCGTTCTTGTCTCCCCACTCCTTCACGAACTGGTCGTACCAGACGTCGTACGCGGGGACGAAGTGACTCCAGAGGAGGATGCGCAGGCTCGTGCCCCGGATCTGGGCCGGCGCCTGGCGGGCCTCGAGCATGGTGGCCAGGGATGCGCCAGTGATCCCGAGGCCGGTCTGCTTCAGAAACGCGCGGCGGCTGACGTCGGACGGGGCCGCGGTCTTGGTGAGATCGTCCATGCCTGGATCACCTCGTTCGTCTCCGGACGGTGAACGAGCGGAACGTTTCGGGGAGTGTAGGCGGCGTCCCGCGCGTTGTCAATACAGCACAGCGGGTCTTGCTGCTGCTACATAGAAATGTCATGGGGTCCCTGGGGGTAACTGTTCAGTGAAAGTGTCACCCAGCCCGGCTGGCAGCCGTAACCCGAGTCGTTCGCCCGCATCCAATGGGCGTCCACGGCTCCTCGGAATTCGGGCAAGCCCATGGCACGGGGAAATTCGGCGCGGTTCCTTGCGGAGGATCGCCAGACCGTCCGTTTTCGCGACTCCCCCCGCGAGGCCGCATCAAGCCGTGCAATTTCGGAGGCGTGGACAACTGTGGAAATGTGGATATGCGGGCACGCACATAGGACTTGACAAGAACCCCAGCGGAGCGGGACTATCCGCGCACCCTGGGAGTTAGGCCTGGGGAAGAGAAGGGCGTCCACGGAGCACGTGGCGGGCGACCCTGGTGATCACAGGGCAGGCTGCGTTAACTGTGGCTAATCTACCGAGACTACCTAGCTAGCGAATCGGTAGAGACACAAGACCCGGCTCTTGAGAAAGCGGCGGACCGCGGATCCGCCGCTTTCCTTTTTTGAGAATGTGCCCCCGCCTGCCTGTGCGAGATTCGTCGATGCTGTAGTGTGATGCGTTCTTCCAGGAGGGTCAGATGGAGAAGTGGAACGCCGGCATTCTGATCTTCGACGACGTCGAGATCCTCGACTTCGCCGGTCCCTTCGAGGTCTTCTCGCGGACGCGGCTCGTGCCTGGCCCGGAATCGCGCCGCTCGGACGACAGCGCGCCGTTCCACGTCTTCACGGTCGCCAAGACCGCGGCGCCGATCCGCACGACCGGTGGTCTTCGGGTCATCCCCCACTACGGGTTCGCCGACGCGCCCCAGACCGACCTCGTGGTCGTGCCTGGCGGGTGGGGGACCCGCGCGCTCCTCCATGACGTCGAGACGCTCGACTGGATCCGTCGGCTCCAGGGCCGGCACGCGACGACGCACTGGGGAGCTTTGGGCACCCTCGACGCCCTCGACGCGGGGGTCACGGTGGAGCGCGAGCATCGGGTCGTGGACGACGGCGTCATCAGCTCGGCTGGGGTGGCGTCGGGCATCGACATGGCCTTCTACGTCGTGGAGAGCCTCTTCGGCCGCGAGGTCGCCGACGAGACCGCTCACTACATCGAGTATCGTCGAGACGGAAAGCCGGCGTTCCGTGTGTGATCGGCACCCTGCGACCCTTCCCCGGACCGCGAGCACTTCCTACTGATCGGGATTCACCTGTCGATCGAAATCTCCTGCACACTGTGACTTCGTTTGCAGAGCCATCGGGGTCGGCGCGAGGTCAACTCCCTGATGGCAGAAGCTTTTTGACCTCGACGACAGTTGGCACGACTTTGGCTCCACCCTGTTTGCTCCGTCGACGCTCGCACACAAGGGAAGGGGGCGATGCTCATTCGTCCGGCGAATCCAGTCGTGGCCCGTCTGCTTGTCGTCACCGCGCGCACGGACCTGGCACGCTACGCCTATCTCAGGCTCGTCATGGACAGCACGACCGTGGGCGTGGTGCTGGACCGTCGGATAGGAGAGCGACGCTGGCGCCAGAAACGAGTGGCGGCCGAGCGACGCCGCCTGGACCGCCGCCAACTGGACCTCACCGAGGATCTCCGCAGATCCGGCTGGGCAATGGTGAGTCGCTCGTGACGCTCCGGATGCTCGTGCTCCTGGTCGGAGCCCTCGCGTTATCGATGCTGACCCGGCCCGATCATCACGGCGCGACACCGAGGCCGATCGAGGAGGAACACTTCTGGGACAGTGACCGATGGCGGGTGCGGGACGAAGACTGGCGGCGCGAGCATCCCGGCGCGGCACGGATGCTCGACCAGTTCGAACGGGAGATCAAAGAGAACCCACAGCGGCATCGCCCGGAGGACTGCACGGCCGACTGTGAGTGATCTCCACACCCGGCGCGTCGTCGCGCCGATCAATCAACCCCCGCGGCAGGAACGGCACCGCGAGTAGGACCAGCGCCGTCGTGCCCGCGTTGAGCCACACCAGGCTGAAGAAGCTCACCTGGTGCCGCTCGATCAGCCACGAGCCGAAGATGTCCGAAACCGCGAGGGCAGCATTGCGCACGCTCATCATCAGCGCGAAGCCGAGCCCTTCGCTCCCGCGCGGCGTCGCCCGTGCCGCGAGGTCCATCAGCGCCAGCTCCGCGAGCGTGACGAGGAGACCGTTCTCGCCCTCGATCAGCGCCGCCGCCATGCCTGAGCGATAGAAGAGGTAGCCGAGCGTGCCGAGCGCGCTGAGCGCAATGCCGAGCGCCAGCAGCCATCGGAGCGGCAGCCGCCGGCAGAGGACGCCGTAGAGAAACGCGCCGACCAGCCCGAACGCCCCGCTGAAGAAGCTCAGCGTGCCGATGAACTCTTGGGGCAGCCCCAGGGTGTCGGTCTGGTAGTAGTAGAGGGGCGTCTGGAACCCCGGGGCGATGTAGACCAGGAAGAGCAGCCCGGCCGCGCTCCAGAGCGTGCCCGAGTGCATGAGCGTCCGGAGCTCGGCCTTCGCGCGCGTCCACGCCGCCGCGCCCTTCCCCGCCACCGGGGGCTCGCGGAGCAGCCACCAGGCGACGGGGACCACGGAAAGCGCGACCGCGGCGCCGACGAGCGCCGTGAGCCCGAAGGACCGCGCCGCGAGGAATCCGCCCACGGGCCCGCCGAGGAGAACGCAGGCGTTCTGGACGAAGTAGCGCGCCGAGCTGAGCCGGCCAGTCGCGCGGTACCGCTGGCCGATCTCGACCATGACGCCGCCGACGACGGTGCTGCCGACGACCAGCATCGCGTTCATCGCGATCACGGCCGCGAGGAGGGCGGCGTAGGTGCGGGGCACGAGGCCGATGAGCAGCCACAGGCCGCCGGCCGCGACGCCGCTCAGCAGCAGGTAGTGCCGGCGGCGCGTCCCGAACAGCGGCACGCTGTCGGAGAGGATCCCGGCGAGCGGCTTGAAGTACCAGGCGAGCGCGCCGGCCGCGAAGAACGCCGCCATGGCGTCGCGGGAGACGTGCAGGTCGGACTTCAGCAGGTACTGGAGCGGAAGCTTGAGGACCGCCGGCTGCGCGAAGGTGGTTGCGAAAACGCCTGCGCCGACGAGTATGGCCCACCGGACGAGCTCGGACCGCTCCGCCTCCCGCGGGCGCGTGCTCACGCGGCTCCCGACCGCGACGTTACGGCCCCGGATCAAAGCACGTGGAGAGCGTTCCACCAACGCAGACACACTCGACCGGTTCGCCATGACGGCCTTTGACGATGACGACTCGACTGGTGCAATCGGGCGCCGGCTGCGTCCGACGGGCGATCAATGGCACCAATGCCAGGACGCTCAAGACGACCAGAATCGCGAGAATGGACCCGAAAAGTTTCACCGCTGTGGCTGGCCCCACGATTCGCTCCAGATCCGCCGGAATCCTACTCCACGATCCAGACCGATTCGAGAATTCGCTCGAGCTCGAGCCGGGAGGTGTCCTTGAAGGTTTCCAGAACCTCACCGGTGGTAGGATTGATCGATTCAATGCTCATCGGGTTCTCTCCACGATCGGTACCCGCTCCAAGAACGCGCCGACGTCAGGATCCGAGTAGACTCCGTAGGCGTCGACCAACGTCCCGCGCGTCCCGCCGGTGGCCTCGATCGCGTACACAATGGCCGTATCGTCTGGGTCGGAGACGCCTTCAAACCGGCGATACTCTCGGATCACCACATCCTCTGCCCGAAACGTCTTCTGTGTCTCGACGGCTCGCAGCCGATCCCCCACGACCGACAGGCTCTCGGCAAAACCGCGCCGTGCGAGCTGAGCGATCGCACCGGCGAGGGTCTGGTCGTCCTCGGCAACCACTGGCGCCGCCACTCCTCGCCTTTACCTCCCCCGGACCGTCAGGACCGGGCGGGTCGCGGTCCTCACGGCCCGTTCGGCCACGCTGCCCAGAAACATCTTGGCGATTCCCCCTCTGCCGTGAGTCCCCATCACGATGATGTCGATGCGCTTCGCTCGCGCGACACGCACGATCTCCTCCGGGGCGCTTGCTGAGTCGCGCAGGAGCGCGGAGGCGCGGACGCCAGCCGCCACGGCTTTCCGCCGAAGACGATCCAGTCGCTTGCGGGCGCTCTCCTCGTACGCCTGCCGCAGGCGCTCGTAGACGCTGGCGGCGACGTACACGTCGGGCACGAGGGGCACCGGTGGGAGGACGTGAAGCAGGAGCAGCGTCGCGCGGTTCCTCGCCAGCTCCAGCGCCAGCTTGAAGGCCGGACCAGAAGCGGACGAAAAGTCCGTGGGGTGAAGAAGTCGGCGAATCTTCATGATCGACGGTCCCTGGCTCCGCGAGTGTCTGGAGCTCGGCCGACGCCCTGCGGGGAGTATGGGCTTGCTCCGCAGCAGTGTCTATAGGTGAGACAGAGTTCCCCAGCGGACTCACGAGCTACCCTGACGTCCGGACTCCCATCGAACACGAACGCCGGCGGACCCATAACCGCCACCTCGCTTCGACGCTCCCGCTAGGGCTTCGTCAGTGCCGCCATCACCCCGCGGCGAACGAAGGTCACGGCGATCGCCGCGAGGACGAGGCTGAACACCTTGGTGATCGCCCGGCAACCGGCGTCTCCCAGCACGCGACCGATCAGCGAGGCCCAGCGCAGCGCCGCCCACACGATGACCAGGTTCAGCGCGAAGGCGATCAGGGTCATGGTGTACCCATGGGTCCGGGCGAGCGTGAGCAGGGTCGTCAGTGTCGCGGGGCCCACGATCATGGGTATGCCGAGTGGTACGACCCCGAGATGGGCACCGGGCTGGCGGAGTGGCAGTTCGGGATGGAGGAGATCGTAGATGGAGAGCACGAGCAGCAGCACGCCGCCGGCAACCTGAAAATCTCCGACGGTCACCCCGAGAAAATGCAGGACGGCGTCGCCGACCAGCAAAAAGCCGAGCCCAATGGCCGCGGCCGTCATCGTCGCTTCGAGCACCAGCCGCCGACGCGCGGTCTCGTCGAGCGGCATACCGATTCCAAGATAGACCAAGACAACGGCGACGACGTCCACGGCGACGAAGAGTGGGATAAACGTCAGGAGCAGCGGTCGTATCATTGCACCTTGGGTCTGTTGTCCGCCTGATTGTGCTCGCCGAGCGTCGTCGCGTCAATCAGGCGATCAGCGCCGGCGGCACGCCGACGTGACCGTGCACACCCGGGAGGCCGAGGTAACCTGGTGGGGCCCGCCAGGGTTGGCGCCCTTGTCACGGCTGCGTCCGCGCCCGCTCGCCGCTACTTTTCTGCCGGGGCGCGGGGCGGCGGCGATCCGCCGAACTCGCGCGGGCTGTCTCGGTCGCGGCGGATCGGTACGTACAGCACCGACGGACGGCCCGCCCTTCCCTGCGGGTAGAGGTCCATGAGCTCGTAGATGATTGGCGGCATGTTCACCGACACTGGAATGCCGAGCTGGCGGGCCGCCTGGACCGTGATGGGAAAGTCGTGGGTCCAGCGTCCCTCGCTGAGCACGAGCGCGAGCGCCGCCGCCCGATCCTTGGGATGGTGCTTCAGGAGGACCTCGGCCACGAAGGCCGCGACCTGGAGCCGCGCCTTCGCGGCCATGTCCGCGAGCACGAGCATCTCGTCGCTGACCTGCGCGGGCTTCTTCAGCTCGACGAGTTTCAGGATCGAGGCCGCCGGCAACCCGCCGATCTGAGGGTCGACGGGCCCGAGCACTGCGTTCGGGTCCATCACGATCTCGTCCGCCGTCAGCGCGATCAGCGTCCCGCCGCTCATCGCGTAGTGCGGCACGAACACGGTCACCTTCCCCTTGTGCTCGACGAGCGCCTTCGCGATCTGCTCCGCGGCGAGGACGAGACCGCCCGGCGTGTGCAGGATGAGGTCGAGGGGCTGCTCGGGCTGGGTCAGGCGGATCGCGCGGAGAATCGCCTCCGAGTCATCGATCGTGATCGACTGGCTGACCGGCACGCCGAAGAGGCTCTGCGTGTCCTGCCGATGGATCATCGCGATGACCCGGGATTTCCGCTCTTGCTGGAACCGCTCGATCACTCTGGCCCGTGCCGCATCGGCGCGGAAGGGCGCCCACCACACTTGCTGGGCGATCAGCACGAGCAGGATCAGCCAGCCAAACGTCTTCAACAGGCGCCAGAGCTTCAGTCGCCAGGATCGAGGGGCCTCATTCATCGCGCTCTCTCCCGTTCACCGACGCCTCGGCTAGTTGCCGACCTTTGCGATCGCCTCGGCGAGGAGGCGCCGGTGATCCTCCTCCCGCTTGCTGACGCGCGGCCTCGGCCCGCGCGGCCTGCGCCTCCTCGAGCGACTTCTGGATGGCCGCCGCCCAGGCGGCACCGGATCCCTTGCGCGCCCATCCGACCAGGGCCAGGGCGACGGCGCACACGACCCCGCCCGTCCAGTCGCGTCCACGCTGACACACGAGGAGGCTCTCCGGGACTTCGGCCAGGTGATCTTGGGGCCGGATTGTAGCAGGCCAGCCTCCATCGCGAGGTCGGTCGCCCAAAGTCCCTAGACGGACACACCTCGCTGTGATAGCAAGCGAGTCATGCTGATCCGGCGCGACGCATGACCGCCGCGGCCCACCGGCACCTCGCGCGTGATCCCGTGATGCGGCGGCTCATCCGCCGGCACGGCCCCTACAGGCTCGAGCCTCACGGGCGCTCGCCGTACGAGACGCTAGTGCGCGCCATCGCCCATCAGCAGCTCAACGGCCGCGCCGCCGAGACGATCCTGGGTCGCTTCGTCGCGCTGTTCCCGGAGGGGCGCTTCCCCGCACCAGCGGCGGTGCTCGCGGCGCGCGCGGCCACGCTCCGCCGCGCCGGCTTCTCGCGCGCCAAGGTGCGCGCCATCAAGGACATCGCCCGGCACGCGGTCAAGGGCGTGGTGCCGACGCGGCGCGCGTGCCGGCGGCTCGGTGACGAGGAGATGATCGAGCGGCTGACGCGGATCCACGGCGTGGGCCGCTGGACCGTGGAGATGCTGCTCATCTTCACGCTCGGACGGCTCGACGTGTTACCGGTGGACGACTTCGGCGTGCGCGAGGGCTTCCGCCACGCCTACGGCCGCCGCACGCAGCCCACGCCGAAGGCGCTACGCGTGTTCGGCGAGCGCTGGAAGCCGTACCGCTCGGTGGCCGCGTGGTATCTCTGGCGGGCGGCGGGCGACGCGCGGCGGAAGACGAAGTAGCAGGCAAACACATCGCCACCCTGCCGCTTGCGGGCGAGGCCCGCAATGAGCGACCATTCCGCACCAGTCAGGAGGCGGCCATGGAGCTCTACGAGGTGATGCGGACGACGTTCGCCGCGCGCGAGTTCACCGACGAGCCGGTGCCCGACGCGGTGCTGTTCAAGATCCTGGACCACGCGCGCTTCGCGCCCAACGGCGGCAACCGCCAGGGCTGGCGCGTCATCGTCGTCCGCGATCCCGCGACCCGCAAGGCGCTCTCCGACTGCGCCGCGCCCGCCGCCAAGCGCTACGCCGCGCAGGTCCAGGCCGGCGAGAGCCCCTGGAACACGATCGACCCCACCAGGGTCGACGCCGTGACCATTGAGCGCACGCCGCCGCCGGCCCGGCTCACCGAGCCGTTCGTCAAGGCGCCGGTCGTCCTCGTCGTCTGCGTCGACCTCAAGGTCGTGGCGTCGACGGACCAGTTGCTCGATCGCGTCGGCGTGATCAGCGGCGCCTCGATTTACCCGTTCGCCTGGAACATCCTCATGGCCGCGCGCCACGAAGGCTACGGCGGGACGATCACGACGCTGGCCGTGGCCCAGGAACCGAAAGTCCAGGAGCTGCTCGGCCTCCCGCGCCACGTCGCCGTGGCCGCCGTCATGCCGTTCGGGCGCCCGCTGCGGACGCTCACGAAGCTCAAGCGCAAGACGGTGGCGGAGTTCGCGACGCTGGAGCGCTGGGGCGGCCGGCCGCTGCCCAGCGCGTAGGCGCGCCGCGCCTGATCAGCGCGCCTGGATGCGCGGATCGAGGACGTCTCGCAGCGCGTCGCCCACCAAGTTCAGCGCGAGCACGATCCCGAAGATGGCGAGCCCCGGCAGCAGGACCACGTGCGGGCTCAGGATGACGAACTGCCGCCCCGTGGCCAGCATGCTGCCCCAGTCGGCGGTTGGCGGCTGGGTGCCGAGCCCAAGGAAGGACAGCCCGGCCGTCGCCAGAATCTTCGCGCCCACGTCGAGGCTGAACGCCACGATCACGGGCGACAGCAGGTGGGGCAGGATGTGGCGGCCGAGGATACGGGCATCGTCGCTGCCGAGCGCTCGGGCGGCCTCCACGAACTCGCGCTCCCGCAGCGAGAGGACCACGCCGCGCACCAGGCGCGCGTAGATCGGGAAGCCGACGACCGCGATGGCGATCATCGCGTTGCGGAGGCCGGGGCCGAGCCCTGCCACGATGGCGATGGCGAGCAGGATGTAGGGAAACGCCATCAGGATGTCGGTCAGCCGCATCACGACGTTCTCGATCCAGCCCGTGTAGAAGCCGCCGAAGATTCCGAGCGTCACGCCGATCAGCATCGCCGCCGCCGCCGTCACCACGCCGGCCAGCAGCGACACGCGCGCGCCCCACACCAGGCGCGCCAGCAGGTCGCGCCCGAACTCGTCGGTGCCGAGCGCATGGCCGGGCGTCAGGGGCTGGCGCAGCCGCTCGACCGTGTCCACGGCGTCCGGGTCGAGCAGGGGCAGCCACGGCGCGACCAGCGCGAGGGTCGCCGCGGCGAGCAGGCCGAGCGCGGCGAGCACGGCGAGGCGGTTCCCGCGCGCCACCCGGCCCAGCGAGCGCGTCAGACGCCCCTCGGCCCCGAGCTCCGTGGCGTCGGCGCGGCCGCCGTCCGCCACCCGGACGATCACGGGGGCGCGCCCCTCGCCGTCATTCGTACCGAATGCGCGGATCGAGCCAGGCGTAGAGCAGGTCGACGGCGAGGTTCACGAGGACGAAGCTCAGCGCGACCACCAGCACGCAGCCCTGCACGAGCGGGAAGTCGCGCGCCAGGATGCCCTGCACCATCAGCGTGCCCACACCGGGCCAGGCGAAGACCGTCTCCGTCAGCACGGCGCCGCCCAGGAGGTAGCCGGCCTGGACGCCGACCACGGTAACGATGGGGATCAGCGCGTTCTTGAGCCCGTGGCGCAGCACGACCGCGCGCTCGACGACACCCTTGGCGCGCGCCGTGCGGATGTAGTCCTGGCCGAGCGTCTCCAGCATCGTCGCGCGCGTGAGCCGCGCGATGATCGTCACCGACGCGGCGGCCAGCGTGACGGCGGGCAGCACGAGATGCGCGAGCAGGTCGCGGAGATCGCCACCGCCGTAGGCCGCGTACATCCCCGAGGCCGGGAGCCACCCGAGCCAGAGCGCGAAGACCACCATCAGCACGATGCCGAGCCAGAAGGTGGGCATGCTCGCCCCGAACAGCGATGCGACCGCGCTGAGTCGGTCGAGCACCGAGTTGGGCCGGGTGGCCGACGCCACGCCGAGCGCGACGCCGGCCAGCGACGAGAGCAGCAGCGCGGTGCCGGTGAGGACGAGGGTGGCCTTGAAGCGCCCGAGCACCTCATCGAGCACCGGGCGCTTCATCCAGAGCGAGCGGCCGAGGTCGCCGCGCGCGACGTGGCCGAGCCAGCGACCGTACTGCACGTGCAGCGGCTGGTCCAGCCCGAGCTCGGCCCGCAGGCGCGCGCGGTCCTCCTGGGTCGCCTGCGAGCCGAGCATGATCTCGACGGGATCCCCCGGCGACAGGTGGAGCACCATGAAGATGACGACCGACACCCCCGCCAGGACCGGCACCAGCAGCAGGAGCCGGCGCGCGAGGTAGCGCCTCACTTCAGCGAGATCGTCTCGACGCGGAGATCGAAGCTCGGGTGGAGCTTGAACCCCTGGACGCGTTTGCTGTGCACGGCGGTCTGGATCTCGTGGTCGACGAAGATCCACGGCGGGTCATCGGCCAGGATGCGCTGGGCCTGGCGGTAGAGCTCGGCGCGTTTGGCCTGGTCGGTCGTCAGCCGCGCCTGGTGCAGCAGCTCGTCGAACGTGTCGCTCTTGTAGAGCGCGCGATTGGGGCCGCCCGGCGTCCACTGGCTCGAGTGGAGCAGCGGGTACATCACCATGTCGGGGTCCTCGTTGCCCGCCATCCAGGAGAGCGCGAACAGCTCCTGCTCCTTGCTGCGCAGCTTGGCGATGAACGCGCCCCACTCGAAGGTCTGCAGCGTCACGTTCACGCCGACCGCCTTGAGGTTCGACTGCATCACGGTCGCCATCGCCACCGGTGACTGCATCCCCGAGCCCGACTCCGGCACCCACATGCTGGTGGTGAACCCGCCGGGGTACCCGGCGTCGGCCAAGAGCTTCTTCGCGCGTTCCGGGTCGTAGGGATAGGGCTTGAGCCCGGCGTCCGCGCCCCACGTGCCGGGCAACACCGGGCCGGCCGACATCGAGCCCGTGCCCTTGAGCACGTCGCGGACGATCGCCTCCTTGTTGACCGCGTAGTTCAGCGCCTGCCGCACGCGCTTGTCGTCGAAGGGCTTCTTCTGGTTGTTGATCCCGAGGTACCAGACGTGCGCGCCCACCTGTTTGAGGAGCGTCACCTTCGGGTTGTTCTCGAGCTGCGCCACGAAGTCGGGCGGTGTGCCGACGATGAGGTCGAGCGCTCCGGTCAGGAGCTCGGTGAGTCGCGCCTGGTCCTCCACGATCGGGCGGTAGATGACGCGCTCCACCTTCACCGGGGACTTCCAGTACTGCGCGTTCCTCTCCAGCACGACGCGCTGCCCGCGATCCCACGCCACGTACCTGAACGGGCCCGTGCCCACCGGCTGCAGCGCGTAGTCGACGCCGAGCTTCTTCACGGCCGTCGGGCTGACGATGGAGGCGGCGCCCGCGGTGAGGATGGCCAGGAACGACGCCCGCGGCTCCTTGAGCACGAACTCGACGGTCGAAGGGTCGACGACCTCGACGGCCTTGACGTTGCCGAAGAAGTAGTTGGCGAACGGATACTTACCGAGCTTGTTGAACGGGTGCTCGGCATTGATCTGGCGCTCGATCGAGAACTTCACGGCCTCGGCGTTGAGCGGGGTGCCGTCGTGGAAGCTGATGCCCTTGCGGAGCTTGAACGTGTAGCGCTGGCCGTCCTTGGAGACCGTCCACGACTCCGCCAGCCCGGGGACGGTCTGGGTGCTCTCGTCCGGGAAGGTGACCAGCGTCTCGACGAGACGGCGCCCGACCCGGTTGGAGTTGAGGTCGGTCACCTGGGCCGGGTCGAGGTTCACCGGCTCGGCGACGAGGCCCACGACCAGCGTCCCCGCCGGCTGGGCCGCCGCCGGGACCGCCATGCCGGGCCCGATCGTCAGCGCTACCAGTGCGAGCCACGCCGTTGTCACGCTCATGGGAGGCCTCCGTCGCCGAGCGAGGTGCGATCGCGCCGCCAACCTATACGATCACGCGCAGGCGTGCAAGGCGCGGCCCCCGGCTCGGTGTGCGCTGTCGCCTACCGGAGCCCAAACCCCCGAGCCATGAAGCTCGCGACGAACACGATCACGACCACGAGGCCCATCTCCGCATGGTTGATGATGTAGAGGCGGGACGCTGCGCTCGTATCCGGGGCCTCGCCTCGGCGAAGCGCCCGCCGCCATCGGATGAACGTGGCCATCGGCCAGGCTTCGAGCAAGGCCACGGTCGCGAAGAGGGTGATCTTCAGCCAGAACAGCGGGGAGGCGAGGTAGAAGGCGCTCCCCTTCTCGAGGCCTCCGAACGCGCGCGCGAGGCCTGTCGCGAGCCAGAGCAGCGCGGCAATCCCCCAGACCGTGTCGGCCGTGAAGAGGCGGTGGAGCCCTGGACCGTCGAGCGAACCCTTGAGGGCGCGACCGCGGAAGAAGATGCTCGGCAGTCCGAGTGCGAGCGCGATCACGTGGAGAGCCGAGACAATCGCCGAGATCATGGCCGCACGTCACCTCTCACTCGAGCTCGCGCCGTGGTTGCTTGAGCTCGTCGCGAATGGCCCGCAGCGAGCGCTGAAGTGTGAGTCGATCGTGACCGTTGTGTCGACGCCGCCTTCAGACTCCAAGTTTGAGCCCGGCCTCCAGAAGCCCTGGGAACACGACGTCGCGGAATGCGGCGATCTCCTGCTCCGGCGGCCCGAAGGTCAGCGTCGGCATCAGATAGAGGTTCCTCACGCCGAGCTTCGCCATCTCCGCGATCCGCCCCGCGCAATCCCCCGGCGCCCCGATCAATCCGAGCGCGTCGCACAGCTGCGCGACGACCTCGTCGGAGACGAACGACGTGGCGTCGATCGCCGCCTCCCAGTCCCGCGCGTGCGACAGATCCGGATAGATCGTGTGGACCGCCTCCGGAATCTCGAGCTTCGGCAGCCGGATGCCCGCGGGCTCCAGCCAGTACCCGCCCCACCGCAGCACGCCCCAGTGAACGGCCGTCGGCCGCGCGAGCCGGCGCGCCCCGGCCGTGGTCGCCGCCGTCGCCGTCCGCGCCGCCCAGATGACCGCGAGGTCCTCGACCCGTCGCCCCGCCCGCTTGGCGCCGCGCTCCAGGTGCTCGAGCGCGCGCTGCACGATCCCACGGTTGAAGCCGACGAGCAGCAGCACGCCGTCGGCGATCTCGCCGGCGAGCTCGATCGCCTTTGGACCAGACGCCGCCATGATCAGCGGGATCGGTCGCCTCGCCGCGAAGGTGAGCCGCCCCGGCGTCCCGCCAAAATCCACCGATTCCCCTCCCAGCAGCGCGCGCACGGTGCGCAGGCACTCGCGCATCTCCGCCAGCGTCGCCGCGCGCCGGCCGATGGTGCTGGCCGAGGTGTAGCCCGTGCCCATCACGAACTTCACCCGCCCCGGCGCCAGTTCCTCGACGCTCTGGATGGCGCCGGCCAGGACGGAGGCGTGGCGTGTCAGCGGGTTCGTGACGGCGGGAAAGAGCGTGAGGCGCGACGTGGAGGTGGCCATCTGCGCGAGGACGACGAACGTGTCGCGGGACAGGAGCTGGCTGTCGAGAATGCCGACTCCGTCGAATCCCGCCGCCTCGATGTCCTGGACGAGCCGAACGAGCTGCGGCATCGGCTGGGTTCCGGGCACGCGCATGTAGACACGGACAGGCTCGATGGTCGTGCTCCTTCGTTGCCGGGATGACGACCCCCCGCAGTCTGCATCGGTGTCCCGCCCACCGCAAGGGGCCTCCCCCGTGTATTCTTCCGGATTAATGAGAGCCGTGATCTGCCGCGCGTGGGGACCCGTGGATGACCTCAAGCTCGAGGACGTCGCGCCGCCAACGCCTGGCCCTGGCCAGCTGGTGATCGACATCAGGGCGACGGGCGTGAACTACGCGGACTCCATCATGGTGGCTGGCCGCTACCAGACGCGCCCGCCGTTCCCCTTCAGTCCCGGCCTCGAGACCGCCGGCGTGGTAACGCGCCGTGGCGAGGGCGTGACTCGCTTCAAGACCGGCGACCGCGTGATGGCGATTCTCGCCTACGGCGGGTTCGCGGAGCAGGCGCTGGCGGACGAGGCCGAGACGTTCCCCATCCCCGACGCGATGCCGTTCGACGAGGCGGGCGCGTTTCCGATCGCCTATATCTCCAGCCACGTGGCGATCCGTTGGCAGGGCCGGCTGGAGGCTGGCGAGACGCTGCTGGTGCTGGGCGCCGCGGGCGGCGTCGGCCTGACGGCGGTGGAGATCGGCAAGGCGATGGGCGCGCGCGTCATCGCCGGCGCCAGCACCGCAGAGAAGCTGGCGGTGGCGCGCGAGCACGGCGCGGACGCGATCATCAACTACGCCACGGAGAAGCTGACCGAGCGCGTCATGGAGCTCACGGACGGTCAGGGCGCCGACGTGTGCTTCGACCCCGTCGGCGGCGATCTGTTCGACGCCGCGCTGTCCTCGCTCGGCTGGGGCGGACGCATACTATTGATAGGCTTCGTCGGGGGGATTCCGAATATTCCCGCCAACCGGCTGCTCGTGAAGCACCGGGCGGCGCTCGGCTCGTCGTTACGCTACTTCCGTTGGCACGCGCCGGACAAGCTTCGTCGGTCTGTCGACGAGCTGCTCGAGTGGTACGCGAAGGGCACGCTGAAGCCGCTCGTCACACATCGGCTGCCGCTCGAGCGCGGCGCCGAGGCCATTCGCCTGCTCAGCGACCGCAAGGCACACGGCAAGGTCGTCATCATGCCGGAGCTTCGCGCCTGATGGAGCTTCGCGCGGAGCCACACGGGCCGCACGTCGTCGTCGTCGCCATCGACAACCAGCCGCGCCGCAATGCCATGCCGCGCGCCATGATGGCGGAGCTCGCCACGCTCTGGGACAGGCTCGAGCGCGACGGCACCTGTCGCTGCATCGTCCTCACCGGGGCGGGCGCGCGCGCGTTCAGCTCGGGCGCCGACGTGAGCGGCGATCTCTCCGCCGACCCAGAGACGGCGCGCATCGTCAATCACGCGCTGCTCAAGAATCGCGCGTACGCGAAGCCCATCGTTGCGGCGGTGAACGGGGATTGCGTCGCTGGAGGCCTCGAACTCCTGCTCTCGACCGACGTCCGGGCGGCGGCGCCGCACGCGCGTTTCGGCCTGCCCGAGGTCCGCTGGTCGATCTATCCGTTCGGCGGCGCGACCGTGAAGCTGGTCCAGCAGATCGGCTACGTCCACGCCATGGAGCTGCTGCTCACGGCCCGGCTGATCGACGCCGCGGAGGCGGCGCGGATCGGGCTCGTCAACCGCGTGGTGCCGGCGGACGCGCTCATGCCGTGGGCGCTCGGGACGGCGGAGACCATCGCCGCCAACAGCCCGACCGCCGTGCAGGCGGTCAAGCAGCAGATCAGCAGCACCATCGCCGACCACGCGGCGTCGCGCGAAGCGCTGGAGCAGGAGCTCGGCGACCGCGTGCGGAAGAGCGATCACTTCAAGGAAGGCGTGCGGGCGTTTCTCGAGAAGCGCAACCCGAACTACACGTGAGGAGAAGACCGATGAAGCCACTCGCGATCCTGCTGGCCGTGCTCGTCGCGGCCCCGATGCTGCTCGCCCCTCCCGTCGCGACCGCGGCCGACGACTTCAAGATCGCGCTGGTGGCGCCGCTCTCCGGCCGGTGGGCGCGCCAGGGCCAGCTCAAGAAGATGGGCGCGGAGATGGCCATCGCGGAGATCAACGCCCAGGGCGGGATCAAGGCGCTCGGCGGCGCCAAGATCGTCCTGCGCGAAGCGGATGCGGGCGACAGCGTGGAGAAGGCGGTGAGCGCGGCCCAGCGCGTGCTGTCGCGCGAGAAGATCAGCGCGGGGATCGGCGCGTGGCTCAGCTCCTTCACCCTCGGCGTCACCGAGGTGGCCGAGCGGCTCGAGGTGCCGTGGTTCACGCTCTCCTACGCCGACTCGATCACGGAGCGCGGCTTCAAGTACACATTCCAGACGAGTCCGGTCTCCTCGCTGCAGGCCGAGCAGGCGCTGGATCTGGTCGTTGATCTGGCGAAGCGCAACAAGCAGACGCTCAGGAAGGCGGCGATCGTCGGCGACAACACCGCCGCCACCGTCTTTTTCTTCAAGCCGCTGCGCGAGAAGCTCCTCAAGGCCAAAGGGATCGAGATCGTCGTGGACGAGATCTGGACGCCGCCGCTCGCCGATGCGACGGCCATCGTCCAGAAGGTGCGCTCGACCCAGCCGGACATCGTCTTCTACGGCGCCACCAACTTCCCGGACTCGATCCAGGTGCTCCAGAAGGTCAAGGAGTTCGGCCTGAACGTGCCGATCCAGGGGGTGGGCGCCTGGCTGGTGACGCCGGAGTACGTCAAGACGGTGGGCAAGGAGCTGCTCGACAACATCATGACCGTGACCGCCGCCCACCCGCTCAAGGGCCAGGAGGAGCTGGTCAAGCGCTTCACGGAGCGCACCGGCGAGCCGTTCATGACGCAAGACCCGCTCATGACCTACGCCCACGTCTGGATCATCAAGGAGGCGGCGGAGATGGCGAAGTCCGCCGACCCGAAGGCGATCCGCGACGCCGTGGCGAAGCTCGACCTCAAATCGGGGCCGGCGGCGAGCACGCTGGCGCCGGGGCGGATCAAGTACGACGAGCGCGGCCGCCGCGTGGGCGCCGCGCCCATCATCGTGCAGTGGCAGAACGGCGAGCCGTTCACCGTCGTGCCGGTGGAGTACGCCACCAAGAAACCCATCTGGCACGGCGCCAAGTAGCGGCGTCATGTCGGTCAGCGACCTCGCGCAGTACGTGGTGACGGGCCTGCTCGTGGGCGGCGTCTACGCGCTCATGAGCATCGGCCTCGCCCTGATCTTCGGGGTCATGCGCGTCGTCAACTTCGCGCAGGGCGACTTCATGATGCTGGGGATGTACCTCACGTACTTCCTGGCGGTCGTCTCGGGCGTCGATCCCCTGCTCGGCGCGCTCCTGACGATCCCGCCGTTCTTTCTCGTCGGGGTCGGGGTCCACCGTGCGCTGCTCGTCCGCGTCACCGGCGGCGGCGACCCGCAGCGCCTGATGGACGCGCAGCTCATCCTCACGCTCGGGCTCTCGCTGATCATCACCAACGGCACCACCATGCTGCTCACGCCCATGCCGCGCGGGATCAAGACGGCTTACGCGACGCAGGCCTTCGCCGTCGGCCCCGTGTTATTGAACGAGGCGCGCTCCTACGCCTTCCTGATGGCGCTGGTGCTCGCCGGCGTCGTCTACGTGTTCCTCACGCGGACCGATCTCGGCAAGGCGCTGCGCGCGGCGGCGGATGACCCGGAGGCCGCGGGCTACCAGGGGATCGACGTCCGCGCCATGCACGGCCTCGCCTTCGGCGTCGGCATCGCGCTCGTCGCGGCCGCGGGCGGGCTCCTGGCCACCTACCACCCGATCGAGCCGACGGTCGCCGTCAACTTCATCGTCCTCATGTTCGTCGCCGTCGTGCTCGGGGGCCTCGGCTCGATTCCGGGCGCCTTCGCCGGCGGGCTCCTGATCGGGCTCGTGCAGTCGCTCACGCTGCTGGTGCTGCCGTTCCAGCTGCAGAACGTCGGCGTCTTCATCACCTTCCTGCTCGTGCTCTATCTCCGGCCCCAGGGTCTCTTCGGCCAGCGGCTGCGCGCCGTCTGATGCGACGGCTCCTGCCGATCGCGCTGGTCGTCCTCGTCGGCGTCGCGCTGACGTTCACGCTCGCCGAGCGCTACCACCATCGCGTGCTGACGCTCGTGCTCGTGTGGGCCACGATGGGGCTCGCCTGGAACATCATCAGCGGCTACGCCGGCCAGACGTCCTTCGGGCACCAGGCGTTCTTCGGCATCGGCGCCTACGTCACGGTCTTGCTCGTCGTCACCACGGGCCTCACCCCGTGGATCGGGATGGCCGCCGGGATGGTGGCCGCCGTCGTCGCCGCCGTGCTCATCGGCCTGCCCACGTTCCGGCTCGCCGGCATCTACTTCGCGCTGGCCACCCTCGCCTACCCGCTGATCTTCCGGATCGGCATGGAGTTCCTGGGCTACCAGGAGGTTCCGATCCCGATGATGCGCGACCGCCCCGCGACGTACATGCAGTTCCGCGATCCGCGCGCCTACGACCTCCTCGCCCTGGCCGCGCTGGGGGGCACGCTCCTGCTCTCGCACTGGATCGAGGGCTCGCGGCTCGGCTACGCGCTGCGCGCGCTGAGGGCGAACGAGGAGGCGGCGGAGGCGGCGGGCGTCGACACGTTCCGGGCCAAGATGGTCGCCTACACGCTGAGCGCCGCGCCGGCCGCCGTCATCGGCGCCATTTACGCCCACGCCATCCTCTTCGTCGTCACGCCCGACGCCGTCTTCGGCGTGCTCGTGATCGTGCAGACGCTGGTGGTCTGCCTCGTGGGCGGCGTGGGCAGCAAGTGGGGCCCGCTCATCGGCTCGGCCATCATGGTGCCGATGAGCGAGACGCTGGACGCCACCGTCGGCGACCGGCTACCCGGGATCCAGGGCGTCGTGTACGGCGCGGCGCTCGTGCTCGTGATGCTCTTCGCGCCCGAGGGGATCTACTGGCGGCTCCACGCCTTGCGTCCGGCGCGGCGCGCGGTCGAGGCGCCGCGCGTGAGTGCGGCGGCGCCGCGCACCGACACGACCGTGGCGGGCCGCGCGCCGGTGGAGCGCGGCGCCGCGCTCCTGGAGGTGCGGGGCGTCTCGCGGGCGTTCCTCGGCCTCTGCGCGCTCGACGACGTGAGCTTCAGCGTCCGCGCCGGCGAGATCGTCGGCGTGATCGGACCGAACGGCGCCGGCAAGACCACGCTCTTCAACGTGCTGAACGGCTTCCTGCTGCCCGACGCGGGCCAGGTCCGCTACCGCGGGACTCCGATCCACGGTCTGCGCCCGAGCGCGATCTGTCGCCGCGGAATCGGCCGCACCTTCCAGGTCGTTCGCACCTTCCCGCAGCTCACCGTGCTCGACAACGTCATGGTCGGCGCCTTCGCGCACGGGACGTCGCCGCCACGCGCGCGCGAGCGCGCCCTGGCGGCAATGGCCGCCGTCGGACTGGGGCGGGCGGACGACGTCCCCGGCGCGCTGACCACGCTGGATCTGCGGCTGATGGAGCTCGCGCGCTGTCTCGCCAGCGCGCCCGACCTGATCTTGTTGGACGAGCCGCTGGCCGGGCTCTCGCGCGACGGGGTGGAGACCATGGCCGCGCTGGTGCGGCGCGTGCGGGACGCGGGCGTGAGCGTGGCGATCATCGAGCACACGATGTACGCCGTGGTGCAGCTCGTCGACCGGCTGGTCGTCCTCGACCACGGCCGCCGGATCGCGGAGGGGCTGCCGAACGACGTCGTGCGCGATCCCGCCGTCATCGAGGCCTACCTGGGCACGCGCTGGCTCCGCCATGTTGAAGGTCTCCGGACTGGTGCACTCGGGGCAGCCCCCCGCTCGGGGCGCCGCGGCGAAGCCGCGTCACCCCTCGATCCATGCTGAAGATCTCGGGCCTCAGCGTCTCGTACGGCGGGCTCCACGCGCTGGCCGACGTCGCCCTGGAGGTCGGCGAGGGCGAGTTCGTCACCATCGTGGGGCCGAACGGCGCGGGCAAGACGACGCTGCTCAAGGCCATCGGCGGCGGCGTGCCGGCGGTCGGGCGGATCGAGTACCGCGGCGAGAACATCGCCGGGCGACCGTCGCACGTGCGCGCGCGGCTCGGCATCGCGCACGTGCCCGAGGGCCGCAAGGTGTTCTCCTCGCTGAGCGTGCTCGAGAATCTCGAGATGGGCTCGTACCGGTCGGCGGCCCGGGCGCAGCGCGCCGAGGGCCTCGACAGCGTCTACGGGCTCTTCCCGGTGCTCCGCGAGCGCCGCACGCAGCTCGCCGGCTCGCTGTCCGGCGGCGAGCAGCAGATGCTCGCCATCGGCCGGGGGCTCATGGCGCGACCCGACCTGCTGCTGCTCGACGAGCCGTCGCAGGGACTCGGGCCACGGATCGTCGAGATCATCTTCGAGGCGATCGCGGCCAGCCGGCGCGCGCGCCGGCTGACCATCCTGCTCGTCGAGCAGCGCGTCGTCGAGGCGCTCGAGCTCTGCGATCGCGGCTACGTGCTGGAGACCGGGCGGGTGACGCTGGTCGGCGAGCGCGAGACGCTCCTGGCCGACCCGCGCGTGCAGCACGCGTACCTGGGCGCGTGATCGTCAGCCGAGCTCATCCCTGAGCCTCGGTTTCTGCACCTTCCCGGTCGGCGTGCGCGGGAACTCGTCCGCCTTCCGGAACACGAACCGCGCGGGCACCTTGTAGCCGGCGAGCCGCTCCCGGCAGAACGCCGCCAGCGCCTCCGCCGACGCGGTCGCGCCGTCGTGGAGCTCGACGGCCGCCACCACCAGCTCGCCCCGCGCGCGATCGGGGACGCCGACCACGTAGGCCTGTTTGACCGCGGAATGGCTCAGCAGCACGGCCTCCACCTCGAGCGGGGCCACGTTGATGCCGCCCGTCTTGATCATCTCCTTGAGCCGTCCGCGGAAGCGCACCCGCCCGTCGTCGCCGATGAGGCCGAGATCGCCGGTGACGAAGGACCCCTCGGCGTCGAAGGCCGCGCGCGTCTGCTCGGCGTCGTTGAAGTAGCCGGGCGTCACGTGGCCCTTCACGCGAAACTCGCCGACGTCGCCGGGCGGCAGTGCCAGGCCGCTCTCCGGATCCACGACGCGGATCGTCATGCCGGGCAGCGGCCGCCCCTGCGTCTCGAGCCGCAGCGCGAGCGCGTCGTGGGCGTCGGTCACCGCGCAGTTGCCGTAGGTCTCGGTCGAGCCATACACGTTGCAGAGCTCGCGCGCCGCCACCGCCTCCATCGTCATCTGGATGTCCTCGGGCAGGCCGATCGTGAGGCCGGTCCGCATCGCCGCGAGCGCGCGGTGCGGCCGGTCGGGATGCTCCAGCATCGCGCGCGCCATGTGGGCCATGCCGTAGTAGACGCTGCAGCGCTGCTCGTCGAGGAGGGCGAGCGCCTCGCCGGGCTCGAAGCTCTCCTGGAGCACGAAGGCTCCGCCGTGCGTCACGATCGCCGGCAGCGCGTTCGCCGAGCCGAACGACCAGAAGAGCGGCACCGCGAGCCAGACGCGATCGGCGGTGGTCAGGTGCTGGCGCTCGCCGATGTTGAAGCCGTTCTCGACCACGCTGCCATGGGCGAGCACGACGCCCTTGGGCGTGGCCGTCGAACCGGACGTGTAGAGGATGTAGCACGGGTCGCTCGCCGTCACCGAGGCCTGCGCCGCGCGCAGCGCCTCCGTCCGGACCGCCGATGCGCGCGCGACGAAATCGCCGAGCCGATAGACGCCGTCGTGCCGCCGTGAGTCGAGGCAGACGACCGCGCTCAGCTCGGGCAGGCGCTCGCTGCGGAGCTCGCCGGGCGACGAAGTCGCCAGCTCAGGGCAGGCCGCGTATAGCGGATCGAGGTAGCTGCGGCCGCGGAAGGCCTCCATCGTGATGATGGCGGCGGGCCGGCAGTGCTCGATCGTCCACGCGATCTCGCGGGGCGCGGAGAAGGTGCTGACGCCGACGGTGATGGCTCCGAGCTTGCCGATCGCGAAGGCCGCGACGAGCCACTCCGGACGGTTGGGGAGGAGGACGGCGACGCGGTCGCCCTTCCGGACGCCGACGGCGAGGAGCGCGCGCGCCAGCTCATCGGCCCGGGCCCGGAGCGCGCCGTACGTGAGCCGCTGATCGCGGAGGATCACGGCGTCTGCGTCGGGACGCGCCCGCGCCGTCTCGTCCAGCAGGTCGCCGAGTGTCCGGCTGCGGGGCGGCATACTGGCCTCGACTATAGCCGGCTCTCCGGCGTTGGGAACGCCGTTACAGGCAGTGCCTTCCGCCTCCGCTCATCGCGTGCTGAGGTGAGGCGTCACGAGGAAGCGCAGAGCCAAGAGGCGACCAGCGCCCCGAGCCCGGCCAACGCCAGCATCCATTGCACCGACGGGCGCGGCGCTCTCGGCAGCGCGAGTCCGGCGGCCAAACCGAGCACGCCGCCGACCAGGAGCCCGAAGAGATGGGCAAGGATGTCGGCGTCCGGGCTCGTGCCGAGGAGGGCGAGCAGGGCGAGGCACGCTGCGAGGACCACCCACGGTTTTCGCGCCGCCCGACCGCCCCGTCCGCGCGCCACGACGCGCGTGGTCGCGAGGATCCCGATGGCACCGAAGATCGCCGTCGAGGCCCCGACCGCGGCGTGATGGGCGCTGTGCGCGACGGCGGTGAGGGCGTTGCCCCCGGCGCCGGCGAGCAGGACCAGCCAGAGGCCGAGACCAGGCCCAAGTTCCCGGCTCACCGCGCCCACCAGAACGACGCTCGCCGCCGCGTTGCCGAGCAGGTGGGACGCGTCGGCGTGAAGCGTCAGCGCGGTGACGGTCCGCCACCACTCGCCGGCGACAATGCGATCGGTCGCGGCGCTGCCACGCGCGAACCACGCGCTGTGTCGAGTGCGCGGCCCGGTGACGGCGAAGAACCCGATCAGCAGGAGGGCGACGGCAACGCCGAGGGCTGTCGCGCCGGCCACGGGGGTGGCGACAGCGGCGACAGTGTCGGCGCGCTCGTCTTGTTTCTCCCGGTCGTAACCGTCGAGGGCGTCGAGAGCGGCGTGCGCGTCGAGCGGCGCGACGATGAGCGCCCAGCCGTCCGGCCGGCGTCGCAGCCTGTGCGGAATGCCAGTGGCGGCGAGCACGACTGCCCATTCGTCGGCGCGCTCGCGCTCGGGCGTCACGCGCACGGCGGCCCCTTGGAGGTCCTCCATCCCGAGCAATCATAAACTTCCCACGGGTACCGCGGGAGGGGTTCGCGGTAGGGACTCGTTCAACCGGACGAGGGCCTCGTCCCAGACGTGGTCGCGTCCCTCAAGGCGTCGCATTCGCTACCGTCGCGAGAACGTCGAAACTGAAAAGCCAAACGTCAGACCAATCGTGAACTGCCAGTCGGGCGCCACGTGACTGATACCGTGTCGAACGCCAACGTCCAGAAACAGGCTCTTGGACGTCGGCTGCCAGATGATGCCGAGTAGAGCCGAGTTGTTCGGCCGCTCGCCCTGGGTCGCCTCGCCATTGACCTCGCCGACGAGCCGAAGCTTCGAATGGAGCGGCAGCTCGCCGATGACACCCCAGATCCCGAACCCCTGCCGGTCCCGGTCGAGACCACCGCCTCCGTTGACGTGCAGCGTGACGGCCGCCAGCTTTCCGCTCACGATACCGATCGCCTCGAATCCGACGCCATGTTCGTGAGGAAGCGTCGACGGAAGCAACGGGCCGGCCTCCACGGCGATGCTCAGCCCTGGCTTCTCCTGGAGCACCCCCTCCTTGAGGACGCCTTTCAGGGACAAGCCCGGGTCAGTGATTTCGACCTCTGGACTCACCTCGAGACGAAACTCGCCGACCAGCTCCAACCTCTTCGCGAAGCCATAGTTGAGCACCATGCTGGGAGTCGCGATAGTGTTCTTCCGGCGGGTCCGCTCGAGGTTGAAATAGCCGAGCTCGATCTCGACTTCACTCGGGTCGGCAACGGCCGCGTCCGTGGAGACGAATGGGCGGTAGGCCCACGCTGATGCCGGGATGAGTAAACCGGCGCACAGCGCCAGGAGGACCTTAATTTCGATGCGGGCCGACCCTTTTCTTGTTCCGCCGGCGCGTACACTCGATGGGTCCGTGGGTCGACGGCGAGGCTGTGAATCTTCGGCTCTACTTGCGGCTGTTCGTATGGTCGAGCGCCGCCTTCAGCGCCTGTGCCAGCTTCGTCGGGTCGTCGTTGGCCCAGAAGTGCATGTAGAAGAGGCGTGGCATGTCCAGGAGCGCGTGATTGTGGATCGCCGTCACGTCGACGCCGTGCTGCCCAAGCGTCTTGGCCACGGCGTTCACTTCCTTGTCGATCAGTACGAAATCCCCCGTGATGGCCGCTTTGCCGTCGCTCGTCGGCTGAAAGTTCATTACGGTCACGACGCCCATCGCTGGCAGGAGCGCTTGGCCCATCTCCGTGATCGCTTCCGCTCGCGGGACGGTGACCTGGAAGACGCCGGCACCGACATCCCGCCCGGAGCGCCCGAGCGCCTGCTCGATCGCCTTCGTGTCCAGCGCGGGACCGGGAGCCGGTGCCGCCGCGGGAGGGCCGCCGTCGAGTGGAGTGCCGCTGACGGAGAGGGCCTGGTGGAGCGCGCGCGCCATCTGCACCGCGTCGCCATGCCCGCTGTAGTGCATGTACATCACGTGCGGCGACATCTCGTTGAGGTGGTTGTGGACCGCCGTCACCTCGAGACCACCGGCAAAGAGGCCGGACATCACCGCCGGGACCTCCTGATCGAGCAGGACGAGATCGCCCATGACCATCGCGTGGTCACCGACCTGCTTGAATGCCGCGTACGAGCCCAGAGCGAATCCCGCCTTCACGGAGATGCCCTTCACCGTGACGGTGAGGTCCGTGCGGGGTATGCCGATGCGGAAGACATCGCCCGGTTGTATCTGTCCTGACTTGCCCAGGGCTTGCTCCACGGCCTTCCAGTCCGGATCAGCGGCCAGGGCCGCCGCTGGCACGGCGGTTGCGACCAGGACACCGAACCCGATGACGGCATATTTGATCTGTCGTAGCGTGATCACAATCGCTCCTTCATCGCGCGTGCACCTCATGAAGGCGCACGACATTCGGCCAGTTGATGTTTTCCATGAACGCGTCGGTCGCGAGATCCAGGCCAGCGAGCTGCGCCGTGATGGCGTTGAGGCGCTTCACGGCACCGCCGTCGTTGCCTCCCGCTAGTCCAGCTTTTCGGACACCGTCTTGAACTCATGGCCCTTGACGAGGATCACCTCGGCCACCGGGTGGCCATCCTTGAGGCCGGGCATCACACTCACCACCCGGTAGCCCTTGTTCTCCTTGGCGGCCTGATCGGCCGCCGTCCGAAGCGAGCGCTTGGCCTTGACCATCGCCTCGCTCTGGGCCTTGGCGGCCATCAGGTCGTCGCCGCTCGTGATCGCCTCCGTCTTCGCGACCTTCCCCGTCGTGTGGTCGACAACAACCTCCGAAAATCCAGAACCCTCCTTCGTGTAGACCGACAGCTGCAGCTTGCCGTTCTCCACCTCATACTTCGCCGAAATTGGCGTCCCGGCTGTTGCACTGGCCGAGAGTCCGGTTTGCAACGAGACCTTCGCCGCGCTGAGCGCTTTGGCGAGTTCGGCGTGCTCTTTGGCCTCATCCTTCTGGGCCCATGCCGGTTGTCCATTCAACAGCCACCCCGCGGTGATCGCCAGTGCGATGCTTCGCTTCATGACCATGTCCTCCTTCATTTGGGTTGGCGCCCTTCACCTGACCTCTCGTTGAGACGAGCGCATGGGACGCGGTGTCACATCGATGGCAAAGAATTCGCAAGGACGCGCTAGTCGGGGAGGGCGGATCTCTTTCCGCCGTGAGGAATAGGTCGGCCTGACCGTCACCACTACGGGATCCACACAGGGCTTGCCAAGGCTGGTGTCGAGTCGGTCTTCATGGACCACATCAACCTGAGCCCCTACATCAAGCAGCGCCTCCGGAAGGTGTTGAACCCGGCGCCGCCGAAGGTTCCTTCCTAGACGGCCGAGAACCTGGTGGGCCAGGACTCGCCGATAGCAGGATTTTTGATCCAGTGCGCGGTGGCACGTAAGTGACTGAAATGGCGGGCTCGACGGGATTTGAACCCGCGACCTCTGGATTGACAGTCCAGTGTGCTAACCAGGCTGCACCACGAGCCCGCATGTATTTTTCAAGAGCTTGGCGAACGAGCGTGGATCATACCATGGCCCAACGTGCCCGTCAGCTTCCGAGCCACATCCTTCCGAGCCACATCCGGAGGTCGCCCACGGAGGTCGGCGCGATGCGCCGACGCCTCAGGGCAGACGCACCTCGGCCGCCTTCAGCCCGAGGCCGAATGAGTCCGGCCCCAGCCGCGGGATCGCTCCTTGCTCTTGGTATACGACCTGGGGCTCCGTCCACAACGTGCCACGGTCTTCGCTCACGCGCACCGTCACTCGGGCGAGCTCGAGAGACGCGAGGCCGATTCGGCCGTCGCGATCGCCCGCCGCGGTGAGCGCGTACACGAGGAAGGCGGCGGCCTTGTTGGCGCGATGAGACGGGACTAGAACGTCCCGCCGCCCCCGCCACCAGCCCCGCCTCCCGCGCTCCCGCCGGATCCGCCGCCGCTCGAGGCGAATCCGCTCGCGCCACTCGCGAAGCCGCCCGTCCGGCTCGTCAGGATCGCCTCCGTCGTGGTCCGTCCGAAGAGCGTGAGCCCGGAGTGATAGCTGTCGAGCGAGAACGGTGCGGGGCCCGTGTACCAGCCCGGGAGGTCCACCTTGACACCGTTGAAGTTGAAGATCCAGCGCTCGGTCACGCCGAGCGAGATCGCCCACGGCAGGAACCGGTGGAGCGTGTCGGATGGCATGCGCTCGAGCCGGTCCTTCTCGGCGCGCTCGAGGAACTCCTGGAAGCCGCGCACGCGCGCCAAGAGCTGCACGCCGCGCCACGTGCGGTGGGCCATGGCGCGCGACCAGCCCAGGAGGACGAGGCCGCTCGCGCCGATGGCGATCGGCAGCACGAGGCCGTAGGCGTCGAGCCACGAGGGCCAGTAGCCCGGCAGGACGAACGCGGCGACGAGCAGCAACGCGCCCGGGACCATCCAGTCCCGCCGCATGCGCGCGGGCGACGAGGGGAAGAGGCCGTCCTCGGCCATGAGTCGGTAGAGACGGTCCCGGATCGGTGGGAAGACGTGGTCGTAGTCGCGGCGCACCTCGGAGAGGAGGCGCATGTTGAGCACCCAATCGGCCGAGAAGAGCTTGGCGAGCACGAAGAGCTCGAAGTCCGTGAGGTTCGGATCGCCGCCGATCGGCTTGAGTCGCTTGAACATGAAGTCGGGCTGGCCGAACACCGTCGTGATCTGCTCGATGTGCAGATACCCGCGCACCGCCAGGTCCACGATCGTCGCGAGGACCTCGCGCGGCTCCGCTTTCTCGTCGACGAGCGCGCCGGCCTCCGCGGGAATGAGCCCCGGCGGCGGCTCGTACTCGGGCTTGACCGAGCGGCGCGCCGGGTCGCGCCCGTAGCCCCACCAGACGAGCCAGCCCAAGCCGAACGCCAGGAGCGGGAGCGCGAGGGGCCAGGTGTCGCCCGCGAGCCAGCGCGCCTCGGTCAGCGCCGAGGGGCGGCCGATGTAGCCGGGCGGCCAGCCGACGACGACCGTCATGCCCTCGCGCGGCCGCAGGGGTCGGGTCGCGGTGATGCGCAGGTAGCCCCCCACACGGTCCGTGCGAAAATCCTGCGCGGCCGAGCCTCGCGGTCCCGTGTACGCCGTGGTGCGGACGTCCTTGTCGCTGACGCCGGCTGGCGTGTTGACGTACACCTCGGCGTGCTGGATCGGGACCTCCCACTCGTCGCCCGTCACATTCCAGTAGAGCTCGTCGTGGTCCTCGAACCTCAGGAGCCCGCGCCGTACCCGGTAGACGAACGTCACGATCTTCTTCGTGTCGGTGGCGCCGGGCACCCACGCCTTGATCCGGACATACCGGCCCGCGTACGCGATCTCCTGGCGGAGGGGCCGGCTCGCCTCGTCGTAGACGCCGATGCCGTCCAGCCGCAACGCGAACTCCAGGCCGGCGCGCTCGTAGCGCACGGGAATCGTGCGATAGACGCCCGCGTGCGCGCCCTGGAACTCGAACGTGATGTCCTCGCGGACGACGAGGCTCGCGTCGGGTTTGACCTGGACGCTCGTCACGAAGTTCGCGATCGTGAAGCCGCGCGCCACCGCCGCCGCGGGCGACGGAACCACCGCGAGCAGGACCGCGAGCGCGACGAGCGCCCGAGCGATACCCTCAGCTCCCGAACGCGACCCGGGGCGCCTGCCGCTCTCGGGGGCTGTCGAGCTCGAAGTATCCCCGCGGGTGGAACTGGAAGAAGGACGCGATGAAGTTCGACGGGAAGGTCTGCACCGCGGTGTTGAGGTCGCGCACGACCGCGTTGTAGTAGCGGCGCGAGTTCTGGATCGCCTCCTCCAGCTCGCCGAGCGACCCCTGGAGCTGGACGAAGTTCGCGTTCGCCTTGAGGTCCGGATACGCCTCGGCGAGCGCCATGAGCTGGCGGAGGGCGCCCGTGAGCGCGTTCTCCGCCTGCGCGCGCGTCTCCGGCGTCTGCGCGGCGACCGCGGCGCCGCGCGCGCGGGTCACGGCATCGAGCGTGGTCCGCTCGTGGGCGGCGTAGCCCTTCACCGTCTCGACGAGGTTCGGCACGAGGTCGGTGCGCCGCTTGAGCTGGACGTCGATGTCCGACCACGCCTCGTCGGACCGCACGCGCAGGCCGACGAGCTTGTTGTAGCCGGCAATGATCAGCACCACGAGCCCGGCGACTACGAGGACGAAGACGACCCCGCCGACGGTCATGGCAGGCCTCCCGCGCTATCTTAGCATCCGGGGCTCGCCCGACCGAGAAACGCGCCGTGACTCACGTCATGGGCGCACGCGCCGCCGGCGCGGGCGGGCGCCGAGCGCGCTGGCGAGGACGGAGCACGACGCCGACGGCACCGCCCGCGGTCATGAGGGGCAGCGGCCCGAGCCGGTGACGAGGTCCGGCACCGCCTGGGGCAGCATCTGGGAGCAGGGCGACCCCGATCATCCCGATCACCGCGGGGCCGACCCCCCTGAGCGCAGCGTTCATCCACGCGATCCTCCTGACGCGCTCGAGCACGGGCACGCGACGGAGAGCATCAGCACGAACGAGGGCAAGAAGATCGCGGCACCACTCACGACAGACCCCCAGAGACCGCCGACTCGATAACCAACGAATGCCGCGAGCATCACGACTGGCCCCGGCGTGAGCTGACCGAGTGCCAGGCCGTCCAAGAATTCCCGCGGCGACAGCCACTGCAGCTGGTTGACCACTTGGTCCTGGACGAAGGCCAGAATCGCCAGGCCGCCTCCGAAGGTGAAGGCGCCGACCTTGAAGAAGACATGGCCCGCCAGTTCCCGGTCTACGACGCCCTGTTCGCGTTCTGCCGCGCGCGGCCGGCGGCTGCCTGATAAGCTCCGTCTCGATCACGGGACACGGGCCCAGGGAGTCCCCGATCAAAAGGAGAGACCGCCATGCCCATCCAGACCCGCTACCTCTTCAGCGCCGCCATGGACGTCGACCCCACCCGGGAGGGGCTCTTCAACGAGGTCTACGACGGCGAGCACGTGCCCCTGCTCCTCAAGGTGCCGGGCGTGATCGCCGTGGCGCGCTTCAAGCGGCAGGAGCTGACGATGGTGCTCGCCGGCGAGCGCAAGACGATCGTGGTCGAGCAGGAACCCCTCTACAACGCGCTCTACGAGGTGGAGGGCCCCGAGGTGCTGACGAGCGACCCCTGGGCGAAGGCGGTGGACCAAGGGCGTTGGCCCGGCCAGGTGCGCCCGTACACGCGGAACCGCCGCCACGTCCTCTACCGTCGCATCTCGTGAGGTCGTGGCACCCGGCGGCGACGGCATCGTCCTGACCCACGGCGCGAGCTCGAACGCCCGCGCCCCGCTGCTCGTGGCCCTCGCCGACGCGTTCGGGGCGCGCGGGCTGACCGTGTTCCGCTACGACCTGCCCTTCCGTCAGGCGCGCCCGACGGGGCCGCCCGCGCCGGGCGGCGCCGCGCGCGATCGCGAGGGACTGCGGGGCGCCGTGGAGGCCGTGCGCGCCTCAGCGCCCGGGCGCGTATTCCTCGGCGGCCACTCATACGGCGGCCGCCAGGCGTCGATCCTCGCGGCGGGCCAGCCCGGGCTCGCCGACGCCCTCCTCCTGCTCTCCTATCCCCTGCACCCGCCCGGCCGCGCCGGGGAACCCCGGACCGCGCACTTCCCCGGCCTCAGGACGCCGGCGCTCTTCGTCCACGGCTCGGCGGATCCGTTCGGCGCGCTCGACGAGCTCGAGTCGGCCCGCGGGCTCATCCCCGCACAGACGGCGCTGCTGCCGATTGAGGGCGCCGGCCACGATCTGCTGCGTGGCCGGCGCCAGGCCAGAGCCGAGCTCGCCGAGCGAATCGCCGCCGCGTTTCTCGAGTTCGTCCGCTCAGTCGCTCATGCGGTCGCCCGGTAGACATACCCGTACCGGGTGTTGCTGCGCGTGCCGCCCATCGCGACGTACTCGGCCTTGATCGCCGCGATCTTGTCGCGCGTGATCGCGCCCTGGGCGGAACGCATGTCGAGCTTGTACAGGCGCGCGGAGTTGCCGCCGAAGATCGTGCTCTTGACGAGCCCGTCGGCCGGGCCGAGCGGGGCGAAGCTGTGCTTCTTCTGCATGTCCTCGGGGATCTCCAGACGGCGCAGCGCCTCGATCTGCCACTGGGGCGACCCGTACCACACCGAGTCGCTGCCCCAAACGACGTGGTCGGCGCCTATCCCCCTGACCAGCGTGCCGATGAACGCCGCCGCGAAGCGCGGGTTCGCCACCGCAGAGTTGGCAAACGAGGTCCCGAGCTCGCCGTAGACGTTCGTCACGCCGTACTTCGCCGGGATCTCGGCGAGGTCGGTCGCCCACTTGATGCGGCCGGTCTGCTCGAACTCCGCCAGCGCCGCGTCAGGGGTCTCGAGGAACGACCGCAGCGCCGCGTGGTAGATGACGAAGTTGACCTGCGGCCAGTCCTTCGCGGCCTGCCCGACGTCCCAGACCGTGTTGTACTCCCACACTCCGGGCCACGACTTCTCGTAGTCAATCGGCAGGAGCCCCTTGTGGATGCACACCGTGGTGATGCCGGCCTTGACGATCTTCTCGTAGAACGGGTACATGAGCTTCTGGTCGTCGAGGCGCCAGTAGGAGCCCATCTTCGACGGGAAGAGCGGGTCGCCGATCGTGTAGCCCTTCCAGCTGTCGGGCTTGAGCGTGCTGATCGCGCGATCGACTTCGTTCATCCAGCCCTGGCGCTTCGGCGTGAAGACCGCGTGCCCCAGGAGGCGGCGCGAGTCGGCGATCTTGTTGATCGCGGCGCGCGCCATCGTGATCTGGTCGTTCGACAGGAGGTCCCACGTCTGGTCGTCGAAGGGCGCGCCGGAGAGCAAAGCGACCTTCGTGTCGCTGTCGACGAAGATCTCCTTGAGGTAGTTCTCGAGCTTGAAGCGCGCGAGGGTCTTCTCCCCCCAGAGGGCGGGGTTCCAGTGTTGCTTGGCGTACTGGGCCAGGCCCAGCAACCCTTCCTGCTTGAAGTCGTCACGGACGAAGTGGGTCTGGTCGTCAAAAATGAATTGCCCGGACAGCATGCCTGCCCGCTGGGCGGCCACCTCGGGGTTCGCCGCTTCGGCCCGGCTGACGTCGAAGATCGGCCCGAACACGTCGTTCATCGCGAGAAAGGCCGCCGCCATGCCCGCGCTCGAGGCCAGGAACTGGCGTCGGTCCATCCCGTGCCGGCGCCCCAGGTCGTCGGCCAGCTCCTTGATACGGGCCTCCACGCGCTGCTGCTCGCGGGTCTGGGGCAGCGGATTGAACTCGCCGTTCGAGACGATCTGGGTGGGGACCGGGGACCTGAATGACGCCACCTCCGCGGGCGCCGTTCGCTTGAGCTCCTCGTCGCTGAGATAGTGGGGCATCGCCGACCTCCTTCCGAGCGGCCCGCGTGGCCGCTCATCTGCCGTCGGCCCAAGAGCCTAGGCCGAACGGCCGCCGTGTCAAGTGGCAAAGATTCGCGGTAGAGTTTGAGCCGGTTACGACGGCCGGTCGCCGGCTGACACCAGCCTGGGAGGGACGCCATGAAGATTCTTCGCGCCGGCACGCTCATCGACGGCACGGGCGCGCCACCCGTGCGAGACGCGGCCGTGGTGATCCACAACGGACGGATCGAGACCGTCACCACGGCCGGCGCGAGCGCGGGCCCACCCACGGACCACGAGGTCATCGACGCCTCGCGCTTTACCGTCCTGCCCGGCCTCATCGACTGTCACGACCACCTGGCGTTCCACGGGTATGAGCTCGTGCGGCGCTGGGGCCTCGACGAGCCCCAGAGCACCCGGCACCTCCGGACGGCCCGGGTGGCGGGCCAGATCCTCACGTCAGGCTACACGGCGGTGCGGGACGCCGGCGGGCTCGACGCGGGCTTCCGCCTCGCGGTCCACGAGGGGCTGATCCCGGGGCCGCGCCTGGTCCTGTCGCTCGGGATCATCTCGCCGATCGGCGGGATCGGCGACCGCGTCAGCCCGTCCGGCCATGCGTCGCCATTCCTTCAAGATCCGAGCCTTCCCCCAAGCGTCGCCCAGGGCATCGAGGGCGTGCGGACGACGGTCCGGGCGATGGTCCGCGCCGGCGCGGGGGTGATCAAGTGCGCCACGACCGGCGGCGCCAGCTCGCGGGCCGGTCACGGCCCGAAGGACGCCGCGTTCAACGCGGACGAGATGCGGGCGCTGGTGGACGAGGCCCACGCCCTCGGGCGCCGGGTGATGTGTCACGCGGTCGGGGGGCCCGGCCTGCGGCGGGCGATCGAAGCAGGTGTGGACTCCATCGAGCACGGCTGCTACCTCGACGAGGACCCCGAGTTGATTCCGATGATGGTCGAGCGCGGCATCTTTTTCGTCCCGACCTTGACCGTCTATGAATACCACCGCGAGTCGACGGCGCCGCACGTGCGCGAGCGTGCGCGGGCGCTCCGTGCCCATCATTTGGAGTCCGTGCGACACGCCCTGGCCGCGGGCGTCAAGGTGGTCGCCGGGACCGATGCGGGAGGGCACGGGCATCCGAACAATGCGCTGGAGCTCGAGCACCTGGTCGCCGCCGGCATGAGCCCGATGCAGGCGCTCCAGGCGGCCACCAGTCTCGCGGCCGAGTGCCTCGCGCTCGAGGCGGAGATCGGCACGATCGAGAAGGGCAAGTGGGCGGACCTCGTCGTCGTCGACGGCGATCCACTGCGCGACGTCCGCATCCTTCAAGATCCGGCGCGCATCAAGCAGGTGTGGAAGGCCGGGGTGACCGCGACTCGCCACGATGCCTGAACCCGCCGCGCGCCGACGAAAGACGGTCGCGCTGGTCCTCTCGGGGATCTTTCCGGGGTTGGGCCAGCTCTACAACCGTCAACCGTTCAAGGGGGCGGTCTTCGTGGCGCTCGGCCTCGTCCTGAGCTGGCTCACCGGCCGGGCCGTGCCGACCGACCCGCAGGCGCTCGCTCGCCCGGGCGCCGCGCTGCTCGCGCCGCTGGTCGCGCTGCTCGCCGTGTCGTTGTGGTCCGTCATCGATGCGTGGCGCGTCGCCGGCCGCTGAGCCGCGGTCCGGACGGTGACGCTTCGTCCCCCCGAAGCAGAGGTTGGAGATGACCTCCTGAGCGAGGCCGAATCTGAGCGAGGGGGACGGAGGCGAGCGAGGCCTGCGGCGCGGGCCTGAGCGGTCAGAAGCTGCCGCGCACCCTCGGTCGGAGCGGAGACGGTGTCGACCGTCGTTCGGGAGCCCGGCCCGGGAAGGACCGCAGCTTGAGGTTCGCGCACTCGATGAAGCAATCCACGGCCGTCGCGACCTCCGGCACTCCGGTCGGCTTTGCCACCTCGATACAGACCTCGTTTCCGCGGAACACGGCGTTGGCCCCGCCGAGCGCGCTGGACGCAGCGTGAGACTTGAAGCAGTCCATCCACGTCATGTCGGGTTCGCGGTTCAGCTTGAAGCGGACGGACACACGCTCATCGCGTCCCCCCCCGGTGCGCTCGAACGTAGGCTGGCCGATACGACGGATCGCGTCCATGAGCCCCCGGTAGCCCTTACGACGCCCGCAGGAAATTCACGAGGTCCTGCTTCTTGTCGTTCCCGAGCGGGTTGGTCAGCGGCGTGCCGGCTCTTCTCGCCATCGTCCCGCAGGGGAGCGAGCAAGACGCCTGCCAGACGCGCAGACTCAATAAAGCGCATGGATACACCCGGCCGAGCTGGGTCCATCCCGTCAACGCCGTGACGCGCGAGTGTCCGAGAAGGGACGAAACGGTGGGGTTGATCAGTGATGGCCAGTGGCAAGAAACTCGTCTTAAGGAGGAGGCCCATGACTGGACTCGCGTCCTCGGCTGTAACCGTGAGCCGGCGCGCCTTTCTCGGACTGGCAAGCCTCGGCACCTCGATCCTCTCGCTCGCGGGCGCACGGACGGCTGCGGCGCAGCGCAAGACCACGCCGGCCGCGGCGATCGACGTCCACGCCCACTTCTTCCCAGAAAAATTCCTCAAGTCCCTCGCCGAAGAGGGTGGCCCGCCCGATCTCCAGGTCGAGTTCTCCGCATCGGGCGTCCCCACGCTCGTGCGCGGGACCGTGCGGCTGGCGCTCGACGTGACCTATTGGGACCTCGACAAGCGCCTCGAGCGGATGAACGGCCAGAACGTCACGATGCACGCGCTCTCGCTGACGGTGCCGATGGTGCACTGGGCGCCGCCGGAGCGCGGCGCGCAGCTCGCCCAGCTCGTCAACGATGCGATGGCAGAGGCCCACACGGCGTTCCCGGACCGCTTCGTGGGCTGCGCGACCCTGCCCGTCCAGGATCCGGCGCTCGCGCTCAAAGAGCTGGAGCGGGTGGCGGGAGGCCGTGCGATCCGGGGCGTCTACCTGCCGACCAACGTCGGAGGGCGCGAGCTCTCTGACCCGGCGCTCTTCCCCGTCTACGAGCGCTGCCAGGCGCTCAACCTCCCGGTGCTGCTCCATCCGGTCACGGTGATCGGCGCCGAGCGGCTACGCTCGTATTATCTGAGCAATCTCCTCGGCAACCCGTTCGATACGGCCGTCGCGGCCGCGAGTCTCATCCTCGGGGGTGTGCTCGACCGCTATCCACGCCTCAACGTCGTTCTCCCCCACGCCGGTGGGGCGCTGCCGTATCTCTGGGGTCGCCTCCAGCACGGCCAGACGGTTCGTGAGGAGGTCAAAGACGCGGCGCAGCGGCCCTTCGGCCAGTATTTGCGCCGGTTCCACTACGACACGATCGTTCACTCGCCGGAGCTCCTCCGGTTCCTCGTCGGGCTGGTGGGAGCCGATCGCGTCATGCTCGGCAGCGACTACTGCTTCGACATGGGGTACGAGCGGCCGCGGGACGTCGTCATGAAGACCGGTCTGGGCGCGGCCGATCGCGAGAAGATCTTCGGCGGCAACGCGGGCCGCCTGCTTCGGGTCTGAGCGCGCGCGGGTCACGACGCGCATGCTAGACGTCCGCGAGACCGGAGCGAGCCGCCTGGACGAGGGCGCGCCCCAGAGCCGTGAGCGCCTGGACCTGCCGCGGGTTCTTGAGCTCGCCGGTCGCGTCGAAGGCCTCGCTGGCGTGCGCGATCAGCACCGTCCTGGGGACCACCCAGACGTTGACCGCGCTGAGGCAGATTCGGAGGTTCATCTGGCTTCGCGCCGTGCCCTGCGCCCCGGGCGTCGCCCCGAAGGACGCCGCGACCTTCCCTCGGAAGACGTTGGGAGGGCGCGACCCCCAGTCGATCGCGTTCTTCAGGACACCCGACACGCCGTGGTTGTACTCCGGTGAGGCGATGAGCAGTCCGTCAGACTGTAGGATTTTCGCGCGCCAGGCCTCAACCTGCTCTGGGAACGAGCCGTTCTCCTCGAGGTCGCCGTTGTAGAGCGGCAGCGTGAGATGCTCCGGACCGAGCTCCTCCACATGGCCGCCAGCCTCACGAGCCCCGAGAATCGCGTAGCGCAGCACCTTCCGGTTGAAGGAGCCTTCCCTCAGGCTTCCCGCGAAGGCGAGAATCCGTGGCTGCCCTTCGGTCATCGTCGCCACCCTCGCGCCCACCCCCGATCGAAATGACCCCAATCGAAATGACTTGACGCCGCCTAGCGACTCTTCTACCATTGCGCCGCCTGGATCCGGTCAGGCGAATTCTGCAAATGGGAGGGTGCGAGCCATGACCTGGGAGACGCCGGCCTTCATCGAAGTGAAAATGGACGCAGAGATCAACTCCTACCAGCCCGATGACTTCGACCGGGATCCGGACGACCGCTTCTAGGACCTAGCCGGCGTCATCGTTTCGCCCGGCCCTTCTCGCTTCGCCGCGGGAAGGGCTGGGCCGTTTCCGGGGGGCTCTCGTGCTGATCCGGGTACTGGGCTCGGCGGCCGGGGGCGGGTTCCCGCAGTGGAACTGTGGCTGTCCGAACTGCCGCGGGATCCGTGAGGGCACGCTCGCCGCCGTGGCGCGAAGCCAGGAATCTGTGGCGATCAGCGCCGAGGGCCGGGGCTGGGTTCTCCTGAACGCCTCGCCGGAGATCCGAGCACAGATCGAGGGCTTTCCGTCGCTTCATCCCCGCGACCGTCGTCAATCGCCCATCCAGGCGCTCCTGCTCACGAACGGTGACCTGGACCACTGCCTGGGGCTCCTCTCGCTCAGGGAATCCCACCCGCTGCTCGTCTACGCGACCGAGCGCGTGCGCGTCGGCTTCACCGAGAAGAACGTGCTATATCGCACGCTCGAGCGCTTCCCGGGACAGGTGACGTGGCGGACCCTCAAGCCCGGCCGGCGCGAGGAGCTGTTCGGCGTCGACGGCCGTGAGAGCGGGCTCGCCGTGGAGGCCGTGCCTGTGCCCGGAAAACCGCCCGTGCACCTCGAAGGGCTCATGCCGCCCGACCAGGAAGACAACGTCGGCTTCAGGATCATCGACGAGCGGACCCGGAGCGTCCTCGCGTACGTGTCCGGCGTGGGCGCCTTGACGGAGTCGGTGCGCCAGGTCCTCGACGGCGCCGACTGCGTCTTCTTCGACGGCACGTTCTGGTCGAGCGACGAGCTGCGCGCCCTCGGCCTCGGCGAAAAGCGGGCCGAGGATATGGCTCACCTCCCCGTCGGCGGCCCGGCTGGCAGCGCCAGGCAGCTGGCGAAGCTCGGAGCCGCGCGGAAGATCTACATCCATCTCAACAACACGAACCCGCTGCTGCGCGAAGACTCGCCCGAGCGCGCCAGCGTCACGGCTGCCGGCTGGGAGATCGCCTACGACGGGATGGAGATCACGCTATGACTGACCCGGCCCCGCGCGCGCCGCTGTCGAGGGCGGAGTTCATCGAGTGGATCCGGCAAGAGGGCGAGCGCCGCTACCACGACCACCATCGCTATCATGTGCTCATGCACGACGGCAAGCTGACCAAGGCTCAGCTCCAGCAGTGGGTGCTCAACCGCTACTACTATCAGACGCGGATCCCGATCAAGGACGCGATCATCCTGTCGAAGTCCGAGGATCCGGCGTTCCGGCGGATGTGGGTCCATCGCATCCAGGACCACGACGCCGAGGACGGCGGCCTAGAGCTCTGGCTCCGGCTCGCCGAGGGGGTGGGTCTCGACCGTGACGAGGTCGCGAGCTGTCGGTCGGTGCTCCCCGGGGTCCGCTTCGCCTGCGACGGCTACGTCCAGCTCGTGCGAGAGAGGAGCCTCGTGGAGGCGGTGGCCTCGTCGCTCACGGAATTCTTCGCACCGGACCTGATGCAGAAGCGCGTGCTCGCGTGGGAGCGTCACTATCCGTGGGTGAGCCGTGACATGCTCGAGTACTTCCGGTCGCGCGTGCCGCGGGCGCGCCGCGACTCGGAAGAGGCCATCGACTACGTGGTCCGCCACGCGCGGAGCTACGAGCTCCAGGAGCGCTGTGTGGCCGCGCTCATCCGAAAGACCGAGGTGCTCTGGCACCTCCTCGACTGCGCCTACGCGGCGTACATCGAGCCTGGGTGGGGACCGGCGGGCGCCCGCGCGTGATCGCCCTGGACAGTCGGCCGCGGCTCGCCGCAAAGGCGCGGATCCGCTTCGATCGAAAGACGGCACGGTATCTCCTGCTCTACCCCGAGCGCGGGCTCGTGCTGAACCCGACCGCCGCCGACATCGCCACCCTGTGCACGGGCGAGCACACCGTCCACGCCATCGTCGAGCGGCTGGCGGAGAAGTACGCCTCCCAACCGCGAGAGCAGGTGGAGCGCGACGTCATGTCGTTCCTGGCCACGCTCGCCGAGCGCGGCCTGATGCAGAGCGAGCCGTGAGCGACGAGTACCGTCCGTATACGCTCGTCGCCGAGCTGACGTACCGGTGCCCGCTCCGCTGCGTGTACTGCTCGAACCCCGTGGACTACGGGCGCCACACGGACGGGCTCGACACGGCGGACTGGCTCCGCGTGTTTCGCGAGGCCGAGGAGCTCGGGGTCGTCCAGCTCCACCTCACGGGGGGCGAGCCGCTCCTCCGGGACGATCTGGAGACCCTCATCGAGGGCGCCCGGGCCGTCGACCTCTACACCAATCTCATCACGAGCGGTATCCCCCTGAGCCGTGAGCGCCTCGCGCGCCTCCGTCCCCTCGGACTCGACAACGTGCAGGTATCGATCCAGGACGTCGCGGCGCCGAGCTCGGACCGTATCGCCGGGTTGCGCGCCTTCGAGCGGAAGCTGGAAGTGGCGCGCTGGGTCAAGGAGCTCGGATTCCCCCTGACGCTCAACGTGGTGCTGCACCGGGAGAACCTCGGTCACATCGAGGAGATCGTCGCGCTGGCCGAGGCGCTCGCGGCGGACCGCCTGGAGCTGGCCAATACGCAGTATGTGGGGTGGGCACTCGTGAACCGGCGCGCCTTGCTGCCGACCGCCGCCCAGCTGGACGCGGCGCGACGGGCGAGCGCCGCAGCGCATGCGCGGTTACGCGGCAAAATGGAAGTTCTCTTCGTCATGCCCGACTACTACTCCGAGTTCCCGAAGGCGTGTATGGACGGCTGGGGCCGGCGCTTTCTCGTCGTCAGCCCCGACGGCCTGGTCCTGCCCTGCCACGCGGCTCACACGCTGCCCGGGCTCGTGTTCGAGAATGTCAAGGACCGCCCGCTCGAGGCGATCTGGCGCGACTCGCCGGGCTTCAACGCCTTCCGCGGTGAGGCCTGGATGCCCGAGCCGTGCAAGAGCTGCGAGCGCCGCGCGATCGATTTCGGCGGCTGCCGGTGCCAGGCATTCTATTTGACGCGAAACGCGGCAGCGACCGACCCGGCGTGCTCGTTGTCACCCGATCACGGGCTCATCGAGTCCGCGCGCCAGCAGGCGCTCTCGGCGCCTGACGGCGGCTTCGAGTACAGGACGCCGCGGCCGGCCGCACGGAAGTGACACGGCGCGTGGACCTGAGCGCCTGGATCCTCACGGGGCTCGTGGTCGTCGCACTGGTCGTCGCCTTCGCCACGGACCCGGTGCTGCCCGTTCGCGGGCTGCTCGCGACCGGCAAGCTCGTGAGGAGCGTGTGGCTCGAGTTGCTGCTCGGCTTCCTCCTGGCCGGGCTCCTCGAAGTGTTGATCCCCAAGCCCGTTCTCTCCCGCTGGCTCGGGGCGGACCGCATGGCGCAGGGCATCCTCGTGGGCTGGGTGGCGGGGCTGGCGATTCCCGGGGGCCCCTACCTGCTCTTCCCCGTCGCCGCGAATCTCTTTCGAAGCGGCGCCGCGCCGGGACCGCTCATCGCCCTGCTCACGGCCAAGACGCTGGTGAGCCCGATCAGGATGCTCACCTACGAGGCGCCGTTGTTGGGCTGGCCGCTGACCCTCGCGCGTTGTCTTCCTGGCGTCCTGCTGCCCCCCGTCATGGGTCTGATCGGCCAGTGGCTGTTCGGACTCTTCAACGATAAGTAAGGAACCTCGCGAGCAACAAGCTGTTGGTCAATGAAGGGACGCAGCGCCGTTGCGGTGATTCTGATTCTGCCCGTAACGGCTTGCGCGTCCCTAGGAGTCAAGACCTCCGGCATCTCTGGCCCTGTGGCCTGGCAGGCGGTAGAAATGAACGTGTCCGGCAACGCCGTTCTGGGACAGAACTCGAGCTGGTATTCGTTCGTGCTGGCTCTGAAAGAAACGAGTGGCTCAACGATAACTTTCACGCGCGTCGAAGGAAGCGTCTCCGCTGGCTATGGTGTGCTCAGGCCCGCAGAGCGTGTAGTAGACGTCGGGCGGTGGCAACTACCGCCGCACGGGGAACTCCGACTGGGGCCGTTTGCTTCGCGACTAATTTGTGTGAACTCGCCATGTGGGCTTGGCTCTTTTGCCCCGGTATGGAAGATCGTCCTGGCTGGGAAAGACGAGGAGGACCATGAGATTCGCCTACTGATTGATGTTGCTCTGCCGTACGAACCGCGCTGAGAGCGCAAAAGTGCCTTCCACCGCCGGCGTGCAACGTTCCACAAGAGCGAGATGGGACATTCGCGCACGAGCGCCACGGGTACGGCGTGGGAGCGCACGCCGTGGCGAGCGGTGCATCGTGCGGCGTGGGAGGCGTTGAAGAGGACTTGATTCCCATCTGATCGCGCTGCGTTCCCTGTCCCGGGTGGTAATCGGCAAACCAACCAGGTGCGCTCTCTCCTAGACTCGCCTCACATGAACTCCGATCCGTCGGCGAGGAAGTTCGTTGAAGTTAGGAATTGTTTCCGGAATCCACCCCTGCCGTGAGAGGTTGGAGCTAGGAGGGCACAATAATGAAAGGACTGAGGATCAGATTCGGCAAGGCCGGCGCTTGGAAGCATGTATCACGGTGGAAGAAGCGGATGGACCAAACGATCCGCCGCGCCGTCAAGGCGAGTCGCAGGGCGATTCACACCGTGAATAATTCGGGGTCGCCCCACAAGGCAGAGCGTCTGGCTTTGAGGGCGAAGAGAGAAGTGATGAAAGCGGCGAAGGGGTTGTAGTGCGTCCCTCAAACAGGAGGACGGCCATGAAGACGGTCAGTCGGCACATCCTGTGGCCAGTCATGCTCATCGTCTTGTCGAGCGTCCCTGCGCAGGCGGTCAACGGGTTTTATTACCCGACGCCGTCGTGGGACCAAAAACTGCCAGGGTCTGCACGGTTCGTCGTTCTCTCGGACTGGAACAACGAGGCGGTTTTGGATCGGGAGACGGGCCTCGTCTGGCAAAAGGCGCCGGATGCCTTCAAGACGAGTTGGACGCTCAACGATCAATTCTGCAACATCAACAATCCGAGCCGGGGGAATCGTTTTCGCTGGCGGCTTCCCACCTCGTCGGAATTGACAAGTCTCATTGAGTGGCAGAACGGCGTCGTTGGCAGCTTTATCATCCTCCCCCCCGGTCATCCATTCGTTCTGCCGTCGGTTCAAGGGGATCGATACTGGACGTCCGACCAATTTCCTTCGAATCGGGTTCTGATCGTAACGGACGAGGGCAATGGCCACTTTTCGATCGGCGTCACCCCAGACGTGTTGGTGCCCGGACTCGGCTGGGGCGTTCGTGGTGGCCGTTAGCGGAACACGGGCGGGTCATTGGGAGCTTGATCGCCGACAAAAGCCAGCCGCTCGCCCGTGCCGGTGAAGTAGCTCAGGAAGTCTTACACTGGCGGGCAGGGCGTGATGGAGTGTGCTGCTTAACTGGCTGTCGTAATTGGTGGGCGGAAGAGGGATCGAACCTCTGACCTCGGCCTTGTAAGGGCCGCGCTCTCCCAGCTGAGCTATCCGCCCGTGCCTGGATTCTCGCGGACTTGCGGCCGCGGGTCAACTACGGAAACATCCGACGTGCCCGAAAACGTGCCCGTGAGCTTGCGGGCGACGTCCTGGAGGTCACCGGGGCTCACGATGTGGTAGCGATCGAACACGGCGCGCGTCTTGTGACCGGTCACCTTCATCGCGACGCGCTCCGGGACGCCGGCGTTGACCATATTTCGGACCGCGGTGCGCCGGAAGTCGTGCCGATGCATCCCCGGAACGCCGGCCGCCTTACAGGCTATCGTCCATGCCTTCCTGAAGTCCCGCCGGCGCCGGCCGAGACGTAGCGGACCACTCAGGTGCGGGAACAGGAACGGGATGATGCGTCCGGTTTTGCGCTCGACGGCGCGGATCCGATCCACCTGTGCCCCGAGCAGCGCCTTCAGCTCGGGTGTCAAGTGCACGAGGCGCCCTTCATCGTTCTTCGTGGTCCCGGGCTCGAGGCGCAGCGTTCCGACGTCGAGGTCGAGCTGGCGGCGCTCGAGGATGAGCAC
>WNGG01000334.1_pt1 | contig 80084 bp, 68 predicted proteins | sample 5400661 | NCBI WGS metagenome assembly WNGG01 (sample SAMN13153372, study PRJNA577476) | soil metagenome | isolation source: 100 cm soil or saprolite under Garry oak tree replicate 1 | place: USA:California | collected 2016-06-15
GGCCTCTCCCCATGGCTTTGGTTTTCCTCGCTTTCAGCCTCATCGCCCTCGCCCAGCAACCTCAAGTCGGGCGGCAACCCGCGCCAGTCATGGGAGCGGCCGGGGCGGACTGGCTCACGCGGCCTGAGCGGATCCAGGAAGAAGAGCCGGACCGGATGTTGGCATCGCTCGAAATTCAACCCGGCTCGGTCGTGGCGGACGTCGGTGCGGGTGTGGGCTATCACGCGTGGCGGCTTTCGAGGATCGTGGGCCCTGCCGGAAGAGTTATCGCGGAAGACATCCAGGAAGAAATGATCCGGATGCTCAAGCAGAATATTGAAAAGCAGGGACTGCAGAATGTCGATATGGTCCTCGGCACTCCAACCGATCCAAAACTGCCGCCGAGCGCCGTGGACCTGGTCCTGATGGTCGATGTCTACCATGAGTTCTCAGATCCGGTGGCGATGATGACAAAGATCAGAAGAGCCCTGAAGCCGGGCGGACGCGTTGTGCTCGTTGAATTTCGTAAGGAAGATCCGAAGGTGCCGATCCAGCCGCTTCACAAGATGAGCATCCAGGACGTCCGGTCCGAACTCGAACCGCTCGGATTCAAGTTCCAGAAGGTCCTTACTTTCCTGCCCTGGCAGCACGTCATTATTTTCACGGCTGGAAAGTGAACTTCCAGCTCGCCGTCCTCATCGCGTATTCCGCATTGCTCATCGGTTTCGGATTATTCATCTCACGGCGAGTCAAAAAGGCCGATGACTTTCTGGTTGCCGGCCGGAGTCTTGGCCCAGGCCTTCTGGCAACGACATTTCTCGCCGCGAACATTGGAGCCGGCTCCACTGTCGGTGCTGCTGGCCTTGGATACGCGTTCGGTTTGGGCGCATGGTGGTGGGTGGGATCTGCCGGCATCGGCTCACTGATTCTCGCCAATACCGTCGGGCCGAAGATTTGGGCGTTGGCAGCAAAGAATGGATGGCGAACGGTAGGCGACTACCTCGATTATCGCTATAACCGGACCGTTCGCGTTCTCATCGCTTCACTGCTGTGGGTAGGAACTCTGATGATCCTTGCGGGTCAGCTCATCGCGATTTCGCAAATCCTGGAAGTTATCGTCGGTCTGCCAAAGTGGGAAGGCTGCGTTATCGGTGGAGTAGTTGTTACCACGTATTTCGCCGCAGGAGGATTGCTGGCTTCGGCGTGGGTGAATCTCATCCAGCTCGCTGTGATGTTTGCGGGCTTTCTACTTGCGGTTCCGGTCGCGCTCCACGCGATTGGCGGCTGGTCCACACTCGAACCGAGCTTGTCCGCAACACCGGGACTGGGGATCTCAGGAATTCTTTCCTACGTGGCGATTCTCGTGCCGTCGTTCATCGTCTCACCAGGATTGATTCAAAAACTTTACGGCGCCCGCGATCAGCGCGCGGTTCGCGCAGGCGTCAACTGGAATGCAGCCGGACTGCTTGTGTTTGCGTTCGCTCCCCCGATTCTGGGCTTGATTGCTCATTCGCAATATCCCGATCTGGCCAATCGAGAGCTGGCGCTCCCGACGCTCATGACGAAGTTGATTCCGGGCTGGTTGGGCTTGCTCTCACTCGCTGCGGTCTTTTCAGCCGAGGTCAGCACGTGCGATGCGATTCTCTTCATGCTGTCCAGTTCTCTGAGCATCGACCTCTACAAGAATTTTCTGCGGTCCACAGCATCCGAACGCGACGTTCTGTTTGCCGGCCGGCTTGCAGCTATCCTGGGCGCGTCTTTTGGCGTTCTGCTTGCGGTCGAATTGCCATCGATTATTAGCGCGCTGCAAATTTTCTATACCTTAATGGCAGTTGCGCTCTTTGCACCAATGGTGGTTGGTCTCTACTGGCGGAAGCCGGCTGCCGGCCGTGCGGTTGTGACCATCGTCACGTCGGTTGCCGTTACAGCCGTAACGCACTTTCTGACAGGCGGTGCGGGATTATGGATATTGCCTCCGTCCTTAATAGGCATTCTCGTTGGTTTCGTGATAATGATTACTGCATGAATCGACGCACTTTCGGAATGACGGCAGCTGTAGCCGCGCTCTATGAGCGCCGCCTTTTGGCCAGTCGTCGACGGCCCCTACAATCTTCGGAGGGCTGGATCACGGACGTTGACGGGATTAAGGTCGGTCACTTCACGGACCCACGCAGGCCTACCGGTTGCACGGTCATCCTTTACGAGAAAGGCGCCGTGGCGGGCGTCGATGTGCGGGGTTCTGCGCCCGGAACGCGGGAGACCGATCTCTTGAACCCCATCAACACTGTCGATAAGGTCCAGGCGATTGTTCTCTCCGGCGGAAGCGCGTTCGGGCTAGACACGGCAACGGGCGTGATGCGTTACCTGGAGGAGCACGATTTCGGATTTCAAACTGCCAACGGCAAAGTGCCGATTGTCCCTGCGGCAATCCTCTATGACCTTAGCGTCGGCGATTCGAAGATTCGGCCGAATGCCGATGCGGGTTACAAGGCGTGCACCAACGCTGCATCCAGGCCTGTTGAAGAAGGTAGTGTGGGCGCCGGTGCGGGCGCGACGATTGGTAAGCTGGGTGGCGGAAAACCGATGAAAGGTGGCGTTGGCACATCCAGTATCCAACTGCCAAACGGATTGGTTGTCGGCGCCATCGTTGCGGTGAATTGCGTTGGTGATGTTATCGATCCGAAGACAGGCAAGATCGTTGCCGGCGCACGCACGCCCGACGGAAAAAATTTCCTGAACATCATGGAGACATACCGCGCGGGACGAGGTGTTACACAGAACGCGAGACCCGGCGAGAACACAACTATTGGAGTCGTTGCCACGAACGCGGCATTCGACAAAACCCAAATGACCAAAATCGCCGAGATGGCCCACGACGGCATGGCTCGCGCCATCAATCCCACCCACACCCCTTCCGATGGCGACACGTTGTTCGCAATGTCTACCGGCACATCGAGCGTGAACGCTAATCACGGGGCAATCGGCGCGCTGGCCGCCGCGGCAGTTTCAGAAGCAATTGTCCGAGCCGTCATGAAAGCAAAGTCGCTTGCAGGAATCTTCAGTTACGGCGACATCGGAAGATAAGCTAGCTCATCGACAGAACCAATTTTTCGAAATCCAAATGTAGTCGCGGGCTTCAGCCCGCGCTCAATACCATGGGACAAACGCGGGCTGAAGCCGCGACTACATTGTTTGGTTTTTTTTCGCAACCTCGATGTCCAAACTCCAGCGCCCGCTCCCACCGGGAAAGGCTAGTCCGCGCGGCCGACGAGTCCCGCTTTGTACAATCGTTCGTCCACATAAACACGTCGAGTGATTTGGGCGATTGGCGTATGTTTGATTTCGACCAGGTATTCGGGGATGGACCAAAGGTCGTCCTCCGCAGTCATCCAGCCCATCGTGTCGAAGCGAGCCAGGTTCACAGGGCGGGAGTAAGCGCGAAGCGTCTTCTCCCCATCCAGGTTGTAATAGTGCTCGAAGTAAGAGATGACGAGCTCGCGGAGGTTCCGGTAGACGGGAGAGCGGAAGCGCAATCCCGCGTAATTCGACTTCCCGATGGCGCCCCAGCAACCATTCACACGAAAGACAGCAATGACGTGGTCGTCATCACGAACGGCTTCCAGATCAAGAATCAGGGGTGGACGGCCGTTTACACGAAGCGCGGCAGCTGCAAAGAGAGCGCCCTCGAAGCAGTGCGCGGTGTTGTAACGGACGACACGCCGCGGTGACAGGCACGTCTCGCCCTCCCGCTCCTTGTTGTACGGGAGATCCTCCAGATACTGCTGGATTTTCTCGGGAGTGGAAAGCCGGCGTAGCAGATGAAGTTCCTCTTTACTAAGGTTGAAGTTTTCTGCAGATCTCAATTTCTGAGCACCGCCCTTATTGCATCCGGAATTGCCGTCGCTTTAAACTCAGCGGCGTCGACACACACCACCGTGACATATCCTTCTGCGATCGTCTCGCTTGTAGCATCTTCGACGATCTCAAATTCATATCGAATCGTCTTTTCTCCTTTGAACTGAGGATTGAGTCGCACTCGGATCGCCTCACTGACACGAATTGGACGAAGAAATTTCGAGAATGCCTCGACGCGCGGCATCCACACGCGATGCTCCTCCAACAGCGTCTGCCGATTGGTACCGGAGGCGCGAAAGAGTTCCTCTTCCGCTTGCTCGATGTACCGGAAGAAGTGCGGAAAGAAAACAATGCCTGCAGGATCCGCATCCGCCCAATAGGTGTAAAACTTTGTCTCGAACATGACGCGAGATTCTAGCACTGCTAGACTGCAGACCATGGAGATGATCTTCTCCGAGCTGGCGGAAAATCTTGGTGGATCGAAGAATCCTCTATACCTGCTGCACGATCGATTGAAGTCGGAAGGCGCGAAGATCGTGGATTTGGTCCGCGGCAATGTGAACGAGCACGGAATCGTTTATCCGCCTGAAGCGCTCGACCACATTCTGAAGGACGCGGCCGCCCAGACACGCATCTACAGGCCCGACTCACTGGGCCAGCGTCCCGCCCGTGAAGCCATCGCCCAGTATTACAAGCCCTTGAATATCCCGGCCGATCAAATTCTTATCACACCCGGCACCAGCGTTTCCTACTGGTACTGTTTCAAGCTTCTCGCGGAGCCGGGTGACGAGATCCTCTGTCCGCAGCCGTCGTATCCTCTCTTTGACTACATTGCTCGCCTGTGCGGTGTGCAAATGCGGCATTACCGGCTCGCGGAAGCGCGCAATTGGGCAATCGACCTCGAGCACCTGGAACAGCTAATCTCGAAGCGCACACGCGCCATCATTCTGATTTCCCCTCATAATCCCACGGGGATGGTTGCCGACGAGCAACAATTGAATGAGTTGGCAGAAATTGCGAGCCATCACGCACTCCCGATCATTTCGGACGAAGTGTTCAACGAATTCCTGTTTGGCGTGAGTGCATTTCCACGAGTCGCGGCTACGGAAGCGCCGCTGGTCTTTACTCTCAACGGATTCTCGAAAATGTTTGCGCTACCTGGAATCAAAATCGGGTGGATGGCCGTCAGCGGGAATGGACCGCTTGTGAGAAAGGCCCTGTCGGCGCTCGAACTCATTTCGGACACGTTTCTGCCGGTGAACGAGATCGCACAATTCGCGGTGCCGGAAATTTTTCGCCGTGGCCAGGACTTCCTCAAACACTATGTCCAGTGGGTGGGGCAATGTCGTGCCGCAGTGCTGGAAGGCCTGGATGGACTCACATTTGTGCCTCCACGGGGCGGTTTCTATGTCACCGTTCCGATTCAGCGCGAGGAGGAAAACGCTGCAGGGGCTTTGCTGGAGCACGATCACATTCTCGTGCATCCCGGCTATTTCTACGATATCGCACCAGACCACTTGGTGATGACGTTCATCGAAAACCCTGCCTTACTACGAGCTCACATGGCAAAGATTCGGGCTGCTTGTGGGGAGTGACAAGCAACTGCCAGGCTATGTTTTGGTACCGGTCCAGCTTGAATGAGGGGAATCTGTTTTCTTGTGGGCTATAATATTCCGCTCGTGAAACAGAAGGCGGCCTTTTACGACCTGGATGGAACTCTCCTGTCATGCAACCTTGTGACGACGTACGCATACTATGCCCGCAACGATCGCTCGATTGTGAAGAGCCTGTACCAAATCACCAAAGTGGCCTTGAGCGTACCTCTCCTTTTCGGGCTCGACCTTTACTCGCGGACGCTGTTTAACGTTTTCTTTTTCCGCGCCTATCGCGGAATGCACCGGGACCGTCTTGTCGGACTTGCGGACGACCTGTTCGAAGTAACCCTGAAACCTTCGATCTACCCTCAAGCGAAGGCGCTGATTGAGTGCACTCGAGAGTTGGGGTACCGCAATGTGCTAGTCACCGGCGCGCTAGACTTCACAGTGCGGCCAATTGCGATCGAATTTGGGATTGACGACGTGATTTGCAACCGGCTGGAGTTCAAGAATCACGTCGCAACGGGCGGCGTGCTGTCTCCGCTCGTGGCTGAAGGTGAAAAAGCCCGGATTATCCGCAAGTATGCCGAGCAGGAATACGTCGACCTCGATCGGTCGTGCGCCTTTTCCGACAGTACTTCGGATATCCCGATGCTCGCCGTTACGGGCAATCCGGTGGCAACCAATCCCACACGGCGCCTGCGCCGGATTGCGATGAAAAAGAACTGGCCCATCATTGAGCTCAAGGAAAGTAAAGGTAAGTTTCCGCCTTTCCTCCAAACGGCGGCAGGCGTGGGGATGCAATCTCCCCTGCTCAGATAAGCAATGCTCTACGGAAACGGCTACGATCCTGACAAAGCCTGTGAAAATTGTGTCGTGCATCTGGACACGAAGTCCGTGCCGCGTGTGCTTTGGTGCGGTGAGGATATCAACGAGTACAAGCTTCCTATCGGCACGCGTGTGATCTATGCGAAGCCGCCGATTCCCGGGCTACTCGATCGTCAGGCCGCCATCCGCCGTGCCATCGAAAATCCGGAGAACATGGAGCCCCTGTCTGCACTGCTCCGGCCCGGCATGAAGCTCACCATCGCAATCGACGATATCTCCCTTCCCCTTCCAATGATGGCTCTGCCGGACATCCGGCAGACGGTTCTCGAGATTGTCTTAGACCTCGCGTCGTCGAAAGGTGTCACCGACATCCACATCATTCTGGCGACGTCGTTTCATCGGCGCCTGACTCCGGGCGAAATGAAGCGTTGCGTAGGCGCAAAGATTTTCAGGGAGTTTTATCCGGTACGCTACTACAACCACGACGGGGAAAATCCGAAGGGAATGGTCGATCTCGGCAACACCGCTCAGGGCGAGCGTGTACGTATAAACCGCAGAGCCGCCGAATCGGATCTGCTCGTTTATGCCAATATCAACCTGGTGCCGATGGATGGCGGGCACAAATCCGTCGGTGTCGGGCTTTGCGACTATCCGGCACTGCAGGCACACCATACGCCCCAGGCCATTGCTGCGTCCGATTCGTATATGGACCCGGGGAAATCCGAATTGACGCATTCGTGCGGACGAGTCGGAAGGATCATCGAGAAGCATCTGAAAATCTTCCACATCGAAACTGCGTTGAATAACCGGATGTTCGATAACGTTGCGGCATTTCTCGGACGGAATGAAGACACGTACTCCGCATTCGAGCGAACGAAACTGAAAGCCGCGCAATTTGCGCTCTCGCAAATGTCGACAAAGATGAAGCGGAAGGCGTATTTCAGTATTCCTGCGCCGTACGAAATGATCGGCGTTCACGCGGGGGAAACGGATGCGACGCATGCCAAGATCCTGCAATACTGCTACGACCAGTATTGCATTCCCGTTGAGGGACAATCCGACGTCGTCATCGCAGGCATCACGTTTGTTTCGCCGTACAACGTCAATTCGATCATGAACCCGCTACTCGTTCGTGTCATGGCGCTCGGGTACTTCTTCAATTTCTACCGAAACATACCGGTCGTGAAGAAAAACGGCGTCATGATCGTGACGCATCCATGCTACGACGAGTTCGATCCAGTGTTTCATCCGTCGTACATCGAATTCTTCAATCGCATCCTGCCGGAGACCCGTGATTCACTGGTGGTGCAACAGAAATACGAGGAGTCGTTCGCGAAGGATCCCGCCTATATCAAGATGTACCGCGAAGGCAATGCCTACCACGGCGTGCATCCATTCTATATGTGGTACTGGGCGGAAAACGGCCAGCGACACATCGGCAAAATCATCGTCGTTGGCGCGGACAACCGGCGAGTGCCGGCGATGCTGGGGTGGGACGCGGCGAGGAATATGGAAGAAGCCCTCGATATGGCACAGTCGTATGTGGGTCGCAAACCCACGGTCACGTTACTGCACTTTCCGCCAATCCTGATGACGGATGTCATGGGCCAGCCGGAGACGATTCAGGGACACCCGGTTGGGAAAGAGATGGTTCACGGATGAGAGATCGGAGAGCACCCTGATGCCTTACCGAAGTCCATGGCGTTGGAATCCAATCCGCGGTGAGTACGAGGTCCCTGAAGGCGATCGGCTTCAAGGCACCGGCGAAATTTCGGCCATCGATGCCTACAGCAATCGAACGATCTTTATTCTTGGCGCGACCGGTTTCGTTGGCAAGGTCCTGCTGGCGATGATCCTCGACCGCTTCCCGGAGCTGAAGCACCTGGTGGTTCAGGTTCGGAGAAAGCGGAATGTTTCGGGAGAGCAGCGTTTCTTCTCCGAAGTGCTACCGTCACCGACACTCGGTCCAGTCGTACGGCGGTTCGGTGTGGAGGAGATCCGTCGCAAAGTCACAATCGTCGAAGGCGACGTCAACGAAAAACTATGCGGCGTCCAGCCGGAACTGCTGGGGAAACTCGATGGGAAGGTCGACGTTGTCTTGAACCTGGCTGGACTTGTGGAGTTCGATCCGCCCCTGACGGATTCACTCGTTCCCAATGTCTACGGCGTGCAAAATCTACTCGAGCTGGTGAAGCGGCTTGGAGCGAAGCTGATCCACATTTCGACCTGCTACGTCGCCGGGAAGAAGAACGGACGAATTCCCGAAGACACGCCGATCCTGGGCTACTACCCGAAGCGCCAAGGACCTGACGATCACCGTTTCAATGTAGCGGAAGAACTCCGGTGGTGTGAACAATTCGTCGAGGAATGCAAATACTCTCTTCGCGATTCCGGCACGCGGGCCATTCGAGAGCGGTTGCAGGCCGGTGGCATGGAACGCGCACAGTCGTGGGGCTGGATCAACACATATACGTACACGAAAAGCATGGGCGAACAGCTCATCGCCGGAACCCCCGGCCTGGACTTTGCCATTGTCCGGCCGGCGATCGTCGAATCATCCATGCGTTTTCCGTTTCCGGGCTGGAATGAAGGCCTGACCACGTCGGCGCCGTTGGTGCTGATGGGAGGGGAAGGCGTGAAAAGCTGGCCGGTGCGTCCGGATGGCCCGCTGGAAATCATTCCTGTGGATCTCGTTGCCATGGGCATTTTGATCGTCACCGCAGCGGTCCTGTGCGGAAAGAACAAACAGGTCTATCACCTTGCAACTGCCGATGAGAATCCGGTGGTGCTTCCGCGCCTGGTAGCCTTCCTTGGCATGAACTCCCGCTACAAGCACAAGCACAAGAAAACCGGGAGCAAACTTGCGAATCTGTGGAAAACCTATGTCGAAACCCAGGTGATTACGGTCGAGGCGCTGGAAGCGCGCCGTGATCGAATTCATCGCGGCCTGGACGTGATTCACGGCGCATTGAATTTCGCGAAAACCATATTGGGCAACGGCAGGGTCGGTCCTTACCTGAAAAGCCTGCGCACCACGCGGCGGCAAATTCGGCAGCAGGAGCAGACACTGGATAAGTTCCTTCCATTCATGATCCACAACAGCTTCGTTTTCGAAACAAGGAATATCCGAAAGGCGGTCGCGATGCTGACGAACGACGATCGCACACGGATCGCCTGGGATCCGGAAACCATCGATTGGGCCGATTATTGGGTCAACATTCATACGAAGGGAATCGAAAAGTGGATACGGCCCGTGTTCGCCACCCAGCGTAAAACCGCCGGTGCATGAAACGATTTCTAGTCACCGGCGCCACCGGCTTTCTCGGGAGTCATCTCGTCAATAGGCTTCTCGCCAGGCAGGACGTCACGACACGGATCCTGTGCCGAGGCGCGAATCGCTGGACGGATATCGAACGTGTCGAGACTGTTTACGGCGACATCCTCGACGTTGCTGTTGTCGAACGCGCAGCGCGCGGAGTCGAGGGAATTTTCCATTTGGCTGGATTTGTCACGCGAGATCGCAGCCGATCCTCCGAACTTTTCGACACTCACATCCGCGGCACAAAGAACCTCTGCGACTCCGCGATTCGTAACGGGTCGCCTCGCGTCATTGTGACTTCGTCGTCAGGAACGATCGCGGCGAGCCGCGTCCCCATTATGCAGAATGAGGATTCGCCTTTCGCCAACGAAGTTGCCTCTCATTGGCCGTATTACCTCAGCAAAATTTATCAGGAGAAACTCGCGCTGGCGTTCCACGAAAATCAGGGCCTGCCTGTAATCATCGTCAGTCCAAGTCTGCTGCTCGGTCCCGGCGATGAACGGCTCTCCTCAACCGGCGATGTTCGCCTTTTCTTAAACCGGAAAATCCCGAATGTGCCGGCGGGTGGGCTGAACTTTGTCGATGTGCGCGATGCCGCCGCAGCACTCATTTCTGCGATGGAAACCGGTGTTTCCGGACGCCGCTATCTCGTCGGTGGCTACAATATGATGCTGAAGGAATTCTTCGGAATACTCGAACGCCTCAGCGGTGTGAAGGCGCCGAAAATGGAACTGCCTGAAAGCTGGTCCCGAACCGGCGCCGCCATCCTGCGCAGGTTGTATAAGGTAGTAGGCCGCGAATATCCTCTCGATGATACGACGGTCGAAATGGCTTATCGCTTCTGGTACGTCGACAATTCCCGCGCGAGGAAAGAACTGGGCCTGAATCCTCGCCCTGCGGAGGAGACCCTTCGTGACACGATCGGGTATTTGCAGCAGCTTGGAAGATGGACCTCATGACCACAGTTGCGATTCTGAATCCCAAATCTGCAAGCGGAAAGACTGCGGAGACCTGGGCGAAGGTGCGTGCTCACCTACCAGAGCCGGTCGAGGCGCTGGAAACGAAAGCACCGGGACATGGAATCGAGTTGACGGCAAACGCAATCAAGAATGGCGCAAGGACTATCATCGCGGTTGGCGGCGATGGGACCATTAACGAAGTAGTCAATGGATTTTTCGAGGATGAGCGGTTGATATCGAGCGAAGCTATACTTGGGATCATCCCACACGGAACCGGCTCGGACTTTCGACGGATTTTGAATTTGCCGCTGGACGAGAAGACCGCCGCGGCGGTCATTCACAGTGGACAGCCGCGCATGGTGGACATTATGAAAGTCCACTACACCAGGACAGATGGAACCAGCGCCGTTCGCTACTCGATCAACATCACGAGCTTTGGAATGGGCGGCGCGGTAGCTGCCAGGGCAAACCGGTCCTCGAAAGCGCTTGGCGGCCATTTCGCCTTCCTGGCCGCCACACTTCAGACGGCGCTGACGTTCTCAGGAAATTCCGTCACGCTTCGGCTGGACGAATCAAAAAGAATTGAAGCGAAGATTACGAATGTCGCCGTAGGAAATGGCCAGTACCACGGCGCAGGTATGTGGGTGTGCCCCGGCGCTTCAATCGATGACGGCCTGCTGGATGTCACCGTCATTCGTTACTTGTCCTTACTCGAGCTGGTGAGGAACTTGCCGGCGCTGTACAACGGTAGGATCTACTCGCATCCAAAAGTCCAATCGCATCGTGTGAAGGTTGTGCACGCGGATTCCCGGGAACCCGCACTCATTGAGATTGACGGGGAGCCGCTTGGACGTCTGCCGATCGAGGTTTCTGTCCTGCCGAAGGCGATTCGTGTTTTGATCCCATGATCTCGCGGAGGTTGGGGGCATGCCTGAACACAACTATCGCCAGCATGACGTAGGCGAAGAATCCCGCCTCCAGTCCCCTTGCCACAAGCACGACATTGGACATGACGAACATCGTCGTCAGCGAAGCAATGGCGCCTTCCTGGCTCCAGTGCAATCTGCTACCAATGAAGCGGAGCAACCAGTAGAGCGGCAGGCAAACGATGGTGATGAGCGGCTCACGGCGGAGTAGCACACCCACCGTCGTGGCAACTCCCTTACCGCCGCAAAAACCCAGGAATGGGCTCCAGCAGTGCCCGATCACAGCCCCGATTCCGATGATCCACAAAGCCGCTGAGGAAGTTTCTCCACGTCCCAGCAACAGGAGCGCAACATAACCTTTGCCAATGTCCCCGAGCAAGGTCGTTACCGCCCGCCACTTGCTCGCCACGCGGCTGACATTTCTAAAGCCGGGATTCTTCGAGCCGACTTTGGTAATATCGATTCCCGTTCCGAGCATCGCAATTTTCGCGAATGGGATGGAACCGATCAAGAAACTGGCAACGAATTTCCAGATCAGAATCATTTCACTTTGTAGCCGAAATTCCGCAGCAGCGCCTTGCGCGCGGCTCTATCGGAATCCTGCTCGACGCCCTTTGGAGACGAACCGTCGATCACGCCCATGATGCCGCGGCCCTGCCCCGTTTCCGCCACGACAACCTCAAGAGGGTTTGCCGTAGCGCAGAAGATGCGGCAGACTTCCGGACACATTTTAACGGAATTGAGCACATTGATCGGGAACGCGTCTCGCATCAGAATCGCAAACACGTGGCCGGCACCGATGTTCTGCACAATGTCGACCGTCGATTTTGTCAGATCACTATCGTTACCTTCATGCCGAATCAGGCAAGGACCAGACGCCTCCGTGAAGGCTAAACCGAATTTAATGTGAGGAGAAGAACCGGCGAGGATTTCATAGAGATCTTCGGCGGTCTTGATGAAATGCGTCTGACCGAGGATGATATTGGCACCGTCAGGGATTTGCACTCGGACCGTTTTTAATTCCATATCTGCCCCCACTGTAGCGGCGGTCTATTGGGCAGGTGACAATTGGAAATCATCGGCGGGCGCAGACCGCCGCTACAGTGATAGAATTCCTACGATGATACGCTACTACACGGCAATGGGTCTTCAATTGCTCGGTCTTATTTTAACCGGAGAAGCGTTGTTGCTTTATTTTGGTCAGATGGGACCTTTGATGAGGACCGCCTCACTTGGGGCGGGGTTGTTTTGTGCAGGCTGGTTGATCCGGCCACGCGAAAGCAGATAGGGAGAAAGTGTCGCGTTATCGCTCGTCGTTTTCAGGCTTTGGTATTGGCGGGTGGACTCCCGCCGTCAAAACTTTAATTATCGTCTGCGTCGTCGCCTTCTTTCTGCAGATCTTCGACCGTATGACGGCCGGTCCTTCCTTCACCTATAAATTCGGACTCACGCCTTACAGTGTGACCCACAACTTTTACTTGTGGCAGCTCGTCACGTATATCTTCCTCCACGACACATCGAATCTCTTGCACATTCTGTTCAACATGCTGGGTCTTTGGATGTTTGGTTCCGAACTGGAGCGTGTGTGGGGAACGCGTCAGTTCACGAAGTTTTTCTTCATCTGCGGAATCGGCGCTGGCGTCCTCATGGTTCTCCTCTCACCCAATTCAACGGTGCCAACCATTGGCGCCTCGGGAGCGATTTACGGCGTCCTACTGGCGTTCGGGCTTCTGTTTCCGAATCGGATCATCATTTTTTATTTCTTTCCGATTCCCGCAAAGTGGTTCGTCGTGATCATGGGAGGACTCGCGTTCTTCTCCTCGCTTTCGTCCAGCGGCGGCGGCGTCGCTCATGTTGCACATCTTGGTGGAATGTTGTGCGGCCTTGTCTATCTTCGTGGCGGACGCCTCTTTTCCGGTCTCCGATACCGCTATAACAGCTGGCACCGGAATCGCCTCCGGCGGAAGTTCGATGTGTACTATAACGAACGACGGCGCGACGATGACGAGCCCAAATGGAGACGGTGGCGAAATTGAGACCCTCACCGGGCGCGCCAGAGGTGCGCCACTCTCTTCCAGGCAGAGAGGAACGGTTCCGCTCGTATAACAAATGGCTCCAGGAAAAATTCGGCGAGCGCGTTTACAAAGTTATTGTTGACGCGGGCTTCACCTGTCCCAATCGAGACGGCACCGTTGCCGTCGGCGGATGCGCCTACTGCAATAACAATTCGTTTAGGCCACCTTCCGCAATCAAAACAGATCCCATCCGCGATCAGGTCCGCGAAGGCATCGAATACATCCGCAAACGATTCGATGCGCATAAATTTATCATCTACTTTCAGCCTTTCACGAATACCTACGCCGAGACCGGGTATCTCCGCGAACTCTACACAGACGCGATCGATCATCCCGAAGTGGTTGGGCTAGCCATCGGTACACGCCCGGATTGCGTTGATGAAGAAAAAATCCGAATGATCGATGAAATCGCGCAGCGAACCTTCGTATCGCTGGAATTCGGCGTCGAGTCCATCTACGACGACACGCTTCAGCGTGTAAACCGCGGCCATGACTATGCAACGTTTCTACGAGCAATGGAACTGACACGCCGGAGATCCATCCACATCGGCGCCCACTTGATCCTGGGCTTTCCCTGGGAAACGCGCGAACAGTGGCTCGCGATGGCCGACGAGATGTCGCGGGCGGGCGTCGACGCCCTCAAGATCCATCACCTTCACCTCGTTCGTGGAACAGCCCTGGCCGCGGAATACGCACGCCGGCCGTTCCGAGTCCTCGGCTACGAAGAATACCTGGATTTGCTCTGCGATTTCATCGAGCGGCTCGATCCAAGAATTGTGATTGAACGCATGTTTGGAGAAGCGCCCCTCGCGCTGCTCGTCGCGCCGAACTGGAGGCGGACAAAGAACGATCTCGTGCGGGATATCCAGAGGCGATTCGAGGAGAGGGACGTGTGGCAAGGGTCAAAAACGGGGAAATAGCCGCGGATTACACAGCCTGCGTAGCCGCAACCAAAATCTGAGCCGCGAATTGCGCGAATTACGCGAATGGGCCGCACAGAATTCCTGTCGTTACCAACGGCAATGATGGCGTGCGGCCCATTCGCGTAATTCGCGCAATTCGCGGCTTTTTTCTTTCAATTTACCCGCACGACGAACGGCTGAAAATCCTGCTTACGAAGCTGCGAAGCGAGCCGGTTTGCGGTCTGGATATCGGGTTCGCGGCCGATACGGACACGATAGACGGTTTTCTCTCCGGACAGAGTCTGGACCGTCACGTCCGGATACTTTCTCTCGAGTTGCCGTTTCAGATCCTCGGCCGCTCGAGGATTCTCAAAAGCCCCAACTTGGACGGCATATAGCGGCCGCGACGATGCGGATGTCGGCAGGACTTCGGTAGCTTTCAGGACTTTGATCTTTACGGGCGCCGTACCGGTGCGTACCAGATCGATCTCTCGCGCCGCGCGGAGAGAAAGGTCGATGACGCGGCCATCAACAAAAGGTCCGCGATCATTGACCCTCACATCCACTTCGCGGCCATTGGTCTTGTTCGTGACGCGAACAACCGTATTGAACGGCAGCGTGCGATGGGCCGCCGTCAATCCCTGATAGCTGTCGAAGATTTCCCCGCTTGCCGTACGCCGGCCATGGTACGGTTCGGCATAATACGACGCCAAGCCTTCCAACTCACTCGATGAAACTCGTGGCAGCTGAGGAACTTGGACCTGGACCTTCTTATGCCCGCACGCATTGAGAAGCAGAAGAGCGAAGATGAGTAACGTTAACCGGCGCACGCGACTGTAATAGCACAAGGACGGGACGGCTACAATAGCCGGAGCGAAAGCAAAATGAGCAGTTGGTCAGTTCGTCAATGGGTGATTTGGTTGTTGGACAAGTCCAACAACCCAACGACCAACTGACACAATGACGCCACCTGCTCCCCGAGAGACCGGGATGCGCATGCTAGAATCAGCTCAAGGTCATGGTCTTAGCTCTACTCACAACCTCACTGGTCTCCATTGTTTGCTTCATTGTCACGGCCGTCATGGGATTCATGATGGTGGGCCGCACGGGTCTGGGGCAGCATTTCATGTTCGGATTTTTCACTACGTTTCTGGTAACGCTGGCTCAGAGTATGACGATGTTCTATTTCATTGGCACGGGAAGGCAGGTGAAAGACCTGGCTTCAAATCACCCGGCCGGCAGCGACTTCATACAGCGTACAAAGAGGTTCAAAGCCGTGGTCTTTCCGCCCGCGATGTGGGCGATTCTGTTCACGATGGCAACCATGATCCTTGGAGGCGGCGTGGACACGCACGTCATTCCGCCCTTCGTTCATACGGTTCTTGCGGCGGCATCGCTGTATTTCATCCTGATCGCATTCTGGAAAGAAGCGAAGTACATGATCGAGCACAACAAGCTCATGCTGGAACTCGATTATCTTCTCAAAGCGCCTATTGGTGGTACGCCGGCTTCGCCGGCCTCCTTGATCGGGCCATCGGCCGGTCCCCCCACGCAAAACGCATGAGCATCTTTTCCCGATTAACGCATCCGGCCCGGATCGTGTCTCCCGAGCTGGAGACGGCCGAGCAGGTGGAGGCGTTCATCGATTCGCGCGCGCTTGAATATCCCACACGGCTTGAAGACGAGTTTGTCGAACGCGCGCTGGCTCTGGGCGTCGGTGGCGGCATGGTGCTCGATGTCGGGACGCGCGTCGGTCTCCTTGCTCTGAAGATCCTGTGGCAGAATGAGAACTTTTATGCGATCGGGATGGATCGCTCGGGCACTATGGTCGAACGGGCGCGTGAGACAGCCATCGCTTGGGGCCTGGGCGAGCGGGCTTTCTTCCAGGTCGGCGATGCGCGGCAAATGCGATTCAAGACGGCATACTTCGATCTCGTCATTTCCGATTCGACGCTTCATTGTTTTGATGATCCCGTTTCGATGCTCCGGGAAATCAGCCGCGTCTTGAAACCGAAGGGCGCGCTCCTCATTCGCGATCTCCAAAGGCCGAACCACCTCAAAATGGCGAAACACATTGTTGAATATAGTGCTCTTTATGGCCGAGGTATGCGCCAACATGTCGAAGCGGCTCTGCGTGGAGCCTACACCCGTGTGGAGCTCGAAGACATCATCCGTGCGTCGGGATTGGAGCGTGTCCGTTTGGGGGAGCTGGACAGGCATTACATGGCCATTGAGCGAACCGGCGAGGGCGATCCGAACTCGTGGATCAAAGCACGGGAGCAATATCTCTAGTGGAAAAGATTCTCATTATTGGCGGAAATGCGGCAGGTTTGACTGCTGCATCCCGAGCCAGGCGAGTGGATCCGCGGCTGAATATCACGGTGCTTGAAAAGAGTCCCTACATTTCCTATAGCACCTGTGGGATCCCTTACTACTTCGCCGGTATGACCACGGCCGACGAACTGGTGTCGTACACGCCGGAGTCATTCGAGAGAGAACGCGGGATCAAAGTTCATAACCACACTTGCGTGAATGAAATCGTCCCTTCCCGCAAGCGCGTGTTCGCAACGCGCACGGACACGGGCGAGCATGCCGAATTTTCCTATGAGCGCCTGCTCATTGCGACCGGTGTCAAACCGAAGCTCCCCGATATCCCTGGCACGGACCTCCGGAACGTTTTCACGATCATCGATCTACAGGATGCAATCCGGATCAACGAGGCGCTCTCAAGGACGCAACGCGTAGCGATCGTCGGAGCCGGCTACGTCGGTCTGGAAGTTGCGGAGTGCCTGCACACGCTCGGAAAGACAGTCCATTTGTTAGAACGCCAGCCTCAGGTTCTGCCGGGCATTGACCGGGACATGGCGCAAATCATCGAGTACGAAGTGCAGCGCTTTGGCGTCAGGCTTTCGGTCGGATCCCGAGTCCTGGCGCTGGTCGGAAGCGATGGACACGTTACCGGCGTCAAAGCAGCAAGCGGCTTGGGCATCGAGCCGGCTGATATGGTACTGCTCGACACTGGTGTTGTACCGAACGTGGACCTTGCGCGCGAAGCAGGCATTCAGACCGGCGTAACCGGCGCGATATCCGTCAATTCCCACATGGAAACGAACGTGCCAGGAATCTTTGCAGCAGGAAACTGTGCTGAGACCTATTGTTCTATTCGACAGCGGCCTATACTTCACTACATCGGAACTGTCGCCGCGAAGCAAGGGCGCATCGCCGGCGAGAACATGGCCGCGCGGCGAACCAAATTCCTGGGTGCGATCGGCACGACCGTGCTAAAGGTCTTTGATCTTGCCGTCGCTCGTACCGGCTTGAGCTCGGAGCAGGCGGCAGCCGACAGTATTCCCGTGGTTTCGGCGCGCATCGAGGCTCTCGACAGGGCGGCGTATTACCCTACCGCGCGCAAGATCTGGGTGAAGCTGATCGCCGATCGTGAGAGCCGTAGACTTGTTGGAGCTCAGGTTGTCGGCTACGGCGAGGCTTCCAAACGGATCGACGTGGCGGCTACGGCCATCACGGCCGGCATGAGAGTCGACGAACTGGCACAGGTCGACCTGGCCTATTCCCCGCCCTATGGAAATCTCTGGGACCCTCTGCTGGTCGCGGCTCAAGCAGTGTTGAGAAAAATGTCAATGTGGTAGAATGCCCCCCAGCTTTCGTAAGGAGCATTGACCAAAAATGAAGCTAAGTCTTCTCCGATTAATGGCTGCAATACTGGCGCTGGCTGCCCCCGCCATTGCCGAACGAGCGGAACTTCCAGGCGAAGGTCTCGAAAAACGAGTGGATTTCTGGAAGAAGGTTTACACGCAGTATGGGGAAGATGACGTGATCATCCACGATCGTGTCCAGGTGAACCTGATCTACGATGTCGCTACAGAATCGGACCAGTCTTCAAAAATCGCCACCGTCGAGCGAGCCCTGGACGAGATCCGGAATAACCTGGATACACCTGAAGACTTGAGTCCCGCTGCGAAGCAGATTCGCGATGCGGTCGCCGGCTACGGTCTTCCCCTCTCCGCATCCGTGCTGCAGGAACTGCGCGACAATGTTCACACGCAGCGTGGAATAAAGGAGCGTTTCCGTCAGGGGATCATCCGGTCCGGCCGGTATGTTGACGGTTTCCAGGGAATCTTCACAAAACAAGGCTTACCGGAGGAACTCGCGCTTCTGCCGTTGGTCGAATCATCGTTTGAAAATCGATCGTTCTCCAAGGCGGGCGCGGCGGGAATCTGGCAATTCACTCGAAGCACCGGCCGGCTCTATCTTCGCGTCAACCGCAAACTGGATGACCGGCTCGATCCTATGAAGTCCACTCAGGCCGCTGCACGTTTGCTTAACGACAACTACAAGGCGCTCGGGTCCTGGCCTCTGGCCATCACGGCCTATAACCACGGCCGCGCCGGCATGCTGCGGGCGCAGAATGAGGTCGGGTCCGAAATCACGTCCATCATCAACGAATACCGCGGACCGCTGTTCGGCTATGCTTCAATGAACTTCTATTCCGAGTTTCTGGCTGCCGTGGAGGTCTATCAAAATTACGACCAGTACTTTGGACAATTGACGCTGGACAGGCCGTCCGCGAAACAGGCGGTTTTGACGTCCACGACCTCAACGGCGGCGACATCCGCTGCGCCAAGAAGAAAGGTACAAACCGCCAAGACGTCCCCGGCCGATAAATACAGAGTGCGCAAGGGCGACACTCTTTGGGATATCGCACAGCGTTTTGGCACGAGCATCCGTGACTTGATGGAACGGAACAACCTGCAGAATTCGGCAATCCACGCCGGACAGATCCTTTTGGTAAAGTAAAGAGTTTAGCCGCGAATTGCGCGAATTACGCGAATGGATTTCCTGAGGACCCATTCGCGCAATTCGCGGCTGGAATTTCCCGACCAAATTGGGAGGAGCAGCACATGACAATCACACGGCGTCGTTTCCTCACGGGAGCCAGTATTGCTGCAGCAGGGATGCTCGTGGGGCCTTCCGGTGCGCTGCTGGGCCAACAGAGTCCGGCCTCGGCTGGCCCGGCCGATCCCGGGTTAATTGAAGATCTGGTGGCCGCGTATCGGATTCTTGCTCAGGAAGGCATCATGGACGCATACGGGCACGTGAGCGCTCGGCATAATCGGGATGCGAATCGATTTTTCATGTCGCGTTCGTTGGCGCCCGCGCTCGTCACAGCAGATGACCTCATCGAGTACGATCTCGACAGCAATCCCGTGAACTTGAAGGGCCGCGCACAGTATTCCGAACGATTCATCCACTCCGAAATCTACAAGGCGCGGCCCGACGTGCGAGCTGTGGCACATAGCCACTCACCCTCAATCGTGCCATTTGGCGTGAGCTCGGTCCCGATTCGCCCTGTTTACCACATGGCGGCGTTCATTGGTGATGGCTTGCCCATATTCGACATTCGTAAGGCCGTGGGAATGACCGACATGCTGGTGAGCAACGCCGAGCGCGGCCGTGCGCTGGCCCAGGCGCTTGGGAACAAAGTGGCTGTCCTCATGAGAGGACATGGCATGGCTGTCGTCGGGCCGGCCCTGCCCTACGCCGTAGGCAGGAGCATTTATCTGGAGCTGAACGCGAGAGTTCAGGCCCAGGCGATGGGTTTGGGCGGCGGCGTTACATACCTTGATCCCGAAGAGGCGCGTAAAGTGATGGAATCTGGCGAGAATCGCGGATATGAGCGCCCGTGGGAACTCTGGAAAATGAAGGCCTTGGGAAAATGAACACCCACTTACCCACATGACGAATGTTGAAGAAGAACGTATTCCCTCCTTGCAAGGAGGGGAATCCGTACTCACTTTCTCTCTCGCCGCGTAAAATCGGACGATGCATTCCGAGGACGGGAACCGAGACCATATTCTTGTCGGCGTTCTTGCCTCAGTAATCATCGTTAATGCTTTCCTGTTCTTTCTCTCTCGAGATCAGACCTTCGTGCACATCGACGCGATCGCGCACGTCAACAAAGCGCGTGGCCTTTTCGACAATTTCACGCCGGGACTCCGCCAACTGGGTACGGTTTGGCTGCCGCTGCCGCACATCCTGATTGCGCCTTTAGCGGCAATCGATGCGCTGTGGAGGAACGGCGCAGCCGGAAGCTTGCTGAGCGTGATTTGTTACATCGGAACGAGCGTCTTCCTGTTTTTGATCGGTTACCGCTGGACGGGGGCGCGTGTCGTGGGTTGGATTGCGTTTCTTCTCTTCGGTTTGAATCCGCGATTGATCTATCTCTTCGCAACTCCGATGACCGAACCCCTCATGGTGTTTTGCGCCGCCGGCCTTCTTTATTACCTGATGCGTTGGGTCGAAGAAGGAAGCTGGACGGCATTCGGCATGGCCTCACTGATGACTTTTGCCGGGACGCTGACACGATATGAAGGTTGGGCGATTGCGGCGGCCGCAGTCCTGCTGATTCCCATTCTGGCCCGAAGAGAACGAGTCGCGTCGTCAATTCTATTCGCAGGAGCCGCCGCGACGGGGCCGCTGCTGTGGATGCTGTTCAACATGGTCTACTTCGATGATCCACTCATGTTCGCTTACGGCCTGGGCTCCGCTCAGGACTACGCCAACGGCAAAACATATCCGACTGCCGGCAAGTGGTTGGAATCGGTGGCGGCGTACTCGATCGACGTTGCATACTGCTTGAACCCGGCAGTGGTGTGGCTTGCGCTCGCGGGTTTCGTCCTCAGTCTGATTCTGCTGGAACGCTGGCGCTGGCGGCATACGTTGCTGTTGAGTTCGAGTGGGTTCGTGGTCTTTGCGTTCTACGTCTACAATCTGTATTCGAACGCGGTGCCCGTCCTGCTGCCGGGCATGCTGAAGCAGGACCGGCAATCCGTATTCAACGTCCGGTATGGCGCCGTCATGGCTGCCACAATTCCACTGTTTGCTGCATTATTTGTCTTTCTTGTCTTACGCCTGGTTGAGCACCACCGTCTGTTCAGCGTACTCCTGCTCGCTCCGCTCGTTTTGCCGGATCCGATTCCTCCGCCAAGCCGCGAATCGATCGACCAGCAATTCACCCGGAACCTCTTCTACACCGAGGCGATCCACAACCAAAGTTTCTGGATGCCTCCTTTTGTGGAGATCGCGCAGAAGTTGAAGTCGGATATGGAAGCCAGGCAGGACCAGAGCAGTTTGATTCTCACCAACACGCGCATCATTCATGTTGTCGTGTGGGCGGCCGATATTCCCATGCGTCGGTTCGTCCACGAAATGAACAAAGGATACTGGGAACGAAACTTTTCAGAGATCGACCCCAAGATCCGATGGGTGATCACCGAAGAAGGTGACCAGCTTTGGCACGGGCAGGGAAAATTCCTTCAGCGCAATTTCTTTGAAGTCGCGAGCGCTACGACGCCCACGACGGGGACGGTGCACCTGTATCGAAGGCCGGATTGACTAGGGATCAGGGGTCAGGGAGGGGATCAGGATCAGTACACCTTCTGTCCTTGACCCCTGATCCCTGATTCCTGACCCCTTTGAGGTTTTCGATTTCCACCGGTGCAATTTCATCCGCCCGCGTAAACCCGAAGATGCGTGAGTAGAAATACAATTCGGCTTCGATCGAGCGTTGGATGTTGGCTCCTTCACGGAAGCCGTGGCCCTCGGTTGGGAACGCGACGTAGGCAAAGGGCAACTGTTTGGCGCGCAGCGCCGCGATCATGATTTCGGCCTGCGAGGGCGGCACGATCTTATCTTCCAGCCCCTGGAGGAGAATGACCGGGCAGGACAACCGATCCGAAAAGTGCACAGGGGACCGCTGGCGGTAAAGTTCTGCGGCCTCCGGATAGGGTCCTACCAGTCCCTCTTCATATCGCGATTCGAACTTGTGCGTGTCCTGGGCAAGCGCGGTCAAGTCCGCAACGCCGTAATAGCTGGCGCCGGCGGCGAAGACATTGTGGAACACCAGCGCGCACAGCGTGGTGTAGCCACCCGCGCTTCCGCCGCGAATAGCCATGCGCTGGCCGTCGACGTCGCCGCGCCTCTCGAGATATCGAGCCGCATTGACGCAGTCATCCACATCGACGATTCCCCACTGGCCCCTGAGCCGTTCACGATACGCACGGCCGTAGCCCGCACTGCCGCCATAGTTCACATCCACGACTGCAAAGCCTCGCGTGGTCCAGTACTGGACCGACAACCGAAGTGCGGAAGTCGTCGCGCTGGTCGGACCACCATGGCTGATGACCAGCAGCGGGGGGCGGTCGCCGGCAGGAGCAGCGAAGTCCTTGTTCCTTGGCGGGTAGAAAAGCGCAAACGCAGTAAGACCATTCGAAGTCGGAAACTCGATCGCCTCGGGTTCGGAAAGATATCCCGGATCGATCTGTGTCTGGAGACTGCGTCGCAGCACCCGAAACCGGCTGCTGCCGAGGTCCAGCGCCGCCACCTCTTGAGCTTTCGATGGCGATGCCGCGGCGACAAACACAGTGTCTACGCCGTCGGATCGAATGCTTCCGAACGTCGTATATGGCGCCTCAAGCGTGTTGACCTTCCCGGAAGCCGTATCGATAACGGCGAGATAATCGAGGCCGTTCCTGCTATACACGCACGCAATTCGGCCATCTGACAGGAATGCATAACGAGAATACCCAAAATTCCACTGAGGCAGGCCAATCTCAGCCTCGACCTGGAAAATTGGAACAATCCGGCCCCGCCCCTCCGCGTAAAGATTCCACCAGCCTGTGCGGTCCGAAACGAAGTGGAGCGTTCCATCCGAAGCCCAAGCCGGCTGAAAAATCGATTCGGCGGGACCACCAGCCACATGGCGAGCATTGGAAACGGCGCCACTCGGCGCCAGATCTCCTACCCATAATTCCGTGCCGTCCCACGGCATCTGTGGATGTTTCCAGCAGGTCCAGGCCAAGTGGCGGCCATCGGGGCTGATTCGGGGAAACGAGTAAAAATCGTAGCCCGACAAGATGACGTTTGCTTCGGCCGAGCCATCCGCCGGCACCGCGACTACCTCATTGATGGCTTCGCGGTCTTCTTCATGTCTTTCGCGGATACAAATGATCGTCTTTCCGTCCGGCGTCACGCGGCCATCGGCGTATCGCAGGCTAGCCGGTGACGACGGATCAGGCGTAATCGGCCGTGGCGCGTCTCCGGGATCCTGTCGATACAGACGCTGATCCCTGAAATTCGAGAAGAATAGGACGTCGTGGTGAACGAAGTATGCCCCGCCGCCATATTCGTGAGCACGGGTACGCGCGTTGAAGCCCTGCGGAAGGACATCGGCGGGTTTTCCGTCATTTCCATCTGCGGCACAGCGAACGACAACGACGCGGCCCGCCTCATCGGGACGGCTCTCGAGCCAGTAGACGTGCCCATTGGAAAACTCCGGCTCACTGAAGGTAATGCCCGATGATGTCAACAGCGCGCTCGTGATCGGCGACGACCACGAACCATAAGGAGCGGTGACCCGGCTCATATCTCTAACGCTCTGGTTGCGGCACTGACGGTTTGGTCGATGTCCGATTCCGTATGCGCCGCGGAGATAAACACGGCCTCGAATTGCGACGGCGGCAGATAAATACCTTGATCGATCATCGCGTGAAAGAACCGGCTGAACCGTTCGGTATCCGATGTTTTCGCCGATTGAAAATCGGTCACTTCACGATCGGTAAAGAAGAACGTAAGCATGGATCCTACTCGATTCACCCGGACCTGAATGCCAGCCTTCCCTGCAGCTTCGATTACACCTCGCTCGAGCCGGGCGCCAAGCGCTTCGAGCCTGTCGTAGGGACTGTCCTTTTTGAGCCGTTTCAACGTAGCCAGGCCGGCAGATACGGCCAGTGGATTGCCGGACAACGTGCCGGCCTGATAAATAGGTCCAGCCGGAGCGATTCGATCCATGATTTCGGCGCGGCCGCCGTAAGCTCCGACGGGCAGCCCGCCTCCGATCACCTTGCCCATGGTTGTGAGGTCCGGCTGGACGTCGTAGCGCTGTTGCGCGCCACCGAGCGCAACCCGGAAGCCGGTCATCACCTCGTCAAAAATTAGAATGCTGCCGGACCGTTTGGTCAAATTGCGTAGCAACTCGAGGTATCCCGGGCGCGGTTCCACGCAACCCATATTGCCAGCGACGGGCTCGATGATCACACAGGCGATCTGGCTCCCACGCCGGTCGAACTCGGATTTCAACGCATTCGAGTCGTTAAAGGGAAGCACCGATGTCAGCGCAGCCAGGCTCGACGGCACGCCTGGACTATCGGGAAGTCCCAGCGTTGCAACACCCGAACCTGCGTGTACCAGAAGACTGTCGCCGTGTCCGTGATAGCAGCCATCAAACTTGATAATCCGTTCGCGCCCCGTGAAACCGCGCGCCAGCCGAATGGCGCTCATCGTCGCTTCAGTTCCTGAGCTGACGAGCCGGACTTTTTCCACCGAGGGAAGAAGTTGTGTAATCAGTTCGGCGAGCTCAACTTCACGCTCCGTTGGCGCGCCGAAGGAAGTGCCGATCGCCAACACCTGATTCAGCGCTTCGATCACCTCGGGCGAACGATGCCCAAAAATCAGCGGTCCCCAGGAGCCCACGTAATCGATGTACTCTCTACCATCGACATCCCAGATACGGGAGCCATTCCCGCGCTGGATGAACAATGGTTTTCCACCGACCGCCCGAAATGCGCGTACCGGCGAGTTCACGCCTCCCGGAATCACCCGCTGTGCGCGATGGAAGAGATCTTCGGAACGATTCATGGGAATTTCGGATTGCGAATTTCGAATTGCGAATTTCTAGGCCAACAAATTCGAAATTCGCAATTCGAAATTCGCAATCAAAGAATTTTTGCCAACTCCAACGCGTAATACGTAATCAGGATATCCGCCCCCGCCCGCTTGATGGCTGTCGTTGCTTCGAGAATTATTCGTTCGCGCTCGATCCAACCTGCGCGAGCCGCGGCTTCGATCATGGCATACTCACCGCTGACCTGGTAAGCAGCGAGGGGCACATCAAATTGATCACGGGCTCTTGCAATGATATCGAGATAAGCAAGGGCTGGTTTGACCATGATAATGTCCGCGCCTTCTTCGATATCGAGCGCAATTTCCCGCAGAGCTTCGCGTGCATTCGGCGGGTCCATTTGATAGCTTCGCCGGTCGCCGAACTTTGGCGTAGAGCCTGCGGCTTCGCGAAACGGCCCGTAGAAGCCCGACGCATATTTGGCTGCGTAGGACATGAGCGGCGCATTCAAGAAACCTTCGGAGTCCAGAGCGCGCCGGATCGCCGCAACGCGTCCGTCCATCATGTCCGACGGCGCGACCATATCTGCGCCGGCCCGCACGTGACTGACGGCCGTGTCGGCAAGCAGCTTCAGGGTGGGATCATTCTGGACGTCATTATGTTTCATGACGCCGCAGTGACCGTGAGCCGTGTATTCACACAAGCACACGTCGGTGATCAGAAGAAGGTCACGAACGTTCTCGCGTATCGCACGAAGCGCCTTCTGAACGATGCCATTCTCGTCGTAGGCGTCAGACGCCAAATCATCCTTCTCCTCGGGAATCCCAAATAGAAGAATTCCAGCAATGCCCGCCTGCTCCACCTCTCGGGCAACCTGGACGGCGTTGTCGATGGAAAGATTGTATTGGCCCGGCATCGATCCAATTTCGTTGCGCACCTTGTCGCCCGGACAAACAAAAATCGGATAGATCATGGATTCCGGTGACAACCTCGTCTCCCGGACCAAATTCCGCAAGCGCTCACGACGCCGGAGCCGGCGCATCCGATGTGTTGGAAAAGGCATAAGAGGAAATTGCGGATTTCGGATTGCGGATTTCGGATTTAAGGAACCTACTCAATGAAGTGTTCCCCGCAATCCGAAATCCGAAATCCTAAATCCGAAATCCTAAAAAAGTCTCTCCTGCCGCCTGAGCGTGCCGTAAGAGCCGACATTCTTCAGAGAAAACGCGAAGCGAAATCGGCTCTCTTTACGGGCGCCGATATTGAATTGACTCAGTTCGAAGCTCAGGCCGTAACAGTCCGTATTATAGCCAACCTGGGCGACCGACCCCTGGAAAAGTGAGTGCTCCACGTCATAGGAGAAGCTGAAAGCGGCGCTCAGCCCGGGTTTCTGCTGGTTGCCATAACCGAATGTTCCGCGAAGCTGGTTGTTGGGTATCTGGATAGCGCTGCGGCGTGTGAAGAAATAGGAAATACCTCCGAAGAATTGTCCTCGATTCACACCTCCGCTAACACCGGCGCTTCGAAAGAGATGGTCGCGTGTGTCGTAGTCGACCTGAAGGTCCGTAGAAGTCGAGGTGCTCGTCGACAGCCGCATCGTCGACACGATCGGCGAAAATCGCCGGACCCCGTCTGCGAAAGCGAATCCGGTAATATCAAGCACAGGCGCAAAGACATTTCGCCGGCCGGCAATGATCGCGCCACCGAATGTGGGATCGAAAAAATACTTTTGAGAAAGGCGCCAGGAAAAAATTTCTCTCTTGGTGAAGAAGCGATTCGTAATCCCGTACTCCACTTCATTCGTGTTGGTGACGAGATCGACGTCATCGACCGGGATCGTTCTGCGAAACCGGTCAGCTCCGCTGAGATATCGATAGTCGATGCTGGGCTCGATGACGTGTTTCCACACGCCGAAGTCGCGTTCGAACTGAGGGCCCGCAAAGCTGGAGGCGTACTCGAAAGCAAATCGATTGAGAGGATCGCTCACAACCTGAGCTTGAAGCGAATGTGTGTAGATCGTCTCCCGAAGCCCCAACCTTTGGCTCCAGTCAAAAGCGTTCGAGCGCAAAACAGGAAATTCGAAGGCAGGATGAAGATCGTAGCGCTCCACAAAAATCGGCGTCTTGATGGATGCATCACGCCTCGCTATACCCGCCAGCCCGGTGTCGAGACTCCAATAGAGCGGCAATGTGCCGAGGGGCTGCTCTGCCACAGAAGCTTCCAGCGCCGGAAATTTCCGCAGCGTGACCTCGGGCTGGTCGGTTCTTTTGAAGAAAATTCCAGTGCGGCCATAGAGCATGTTGACGCTCACAGCCGGATCGTTCCGTGTCAGAAAAGCCAGCGAGTGCTCTAGCGGGGAAGAAATGACATTGAAACCTTCTTCGTAGACCTGACGGAACGGTAACGAACTGACGAGGTTCATGTCGGCCACGCCGCGAAAACCCCTGCCAAATTGGCCAAACGTGAGAATGCGAAGGCTCTGGCCTCCCTGTCCTCTGCGGTCTTTCGCGAATAGCGAATCCATGTCGATGTTCGAGTTGGCTCCGGGAACGGCGCGAAACCGAATGGCCCCGGCAGGACCTCGCTTTGTGAAGTACTCGCCTGTGAACGTCGCATCGGCACTGCGATTGATTGCCCAAAAGAACTCCTCGCGAAGGCTGCGGCCCTTGGCTGTTGAACTCGAGGTCGATGGAATGAGAAATCCCGTGGAGCGCGCTCTGTCTGACGTTGGAACCATCACGTACGGCAGATAGAAAAGCGGAACACTTTCCAATCTGAATATCGAATTCCGCGCCGTCACTTGCTTGTTCGTATCAAGGACGGCTCGAGCCAGCGCCAATGTCCAGCCGGGCCGCGGCCCGTCGCATGTCGTGATGGTTGCGTTCTTCAAGTAATAGCGTCCACCCTCGGATCTCTGGACCTCGGCGGCGGTAATGAAGAGTCCCGGTCCAAGTTCGCCTTTCGCATTCGTGAGAATACTGGCCTTGGTCTCAACGTTGAGCGTGATGTGGTCGGCTTCGAGGTGTTCCTCGCCTCGCACGAAGCGAACGTGGTCGCCCGCGGTGAGCTCTTTTGTTGTCTCGTCGTAAGTGATGATGCCGGCCTCGACACGCATGTCCTGATATGTAGCGAGAACATTGCCGGTATAGCGGAAAATGTTCTTGTCCCGCTCCTGCTTGTCGGCTGTAATCTCAATCTGGCCCTGTTCTGACCCCGCAAACAGGAGAATGGCAACGACGAATGGAATCATGTTCGTGAACAGCCCTTTTGCTGCGGGCGCAGGCTTTAGCCCGCGGCCCCAGTTAGAGGGATTTGAGTATGCCACGCCGGAAAAATCCGAGCTAGAATTCGAAAAAAATGGACCAGGGAACAAAACGAACAGTCATCTCCATACAGAAGCACCAGCCGGAATTCGATTTTGACGAAGCGGAACAGTCGCCATCTTTTACATTCCCGGAATATCAGGGCGAACTGCTTCTGCCGAGAATCATGGCTGGTCTCACGGACTTCGGCATCGCAGCACTCGTCTATTGCATCTTCGTCATCACCACGTATCTGCAGATGCCGGACACTTTTTCGCCCGACCGGCGTGTTCTCGGAATATACGGCGCTGGTTTCTTCATCCTGTTGGCGATTTACTTTTTCCTCTTCATGCTCAGCTCCAGTCAGACGCCCGGGATGAAACACCGGCGGCTCACGGTTGTTACAAGGGAAGGTTCTCCGCTGGATCCGCGCCAGGCGTGTATGCGCGGGTTCGGGTATCTGATATCCATCCTGCCAGTGATGTTGGGGCTAGTATGGGCGCTGCTTGATCCCGAACACCTCACCTGGGCCGATAAAGTTTCGGGGACCTACGTAAAGAAGATCTAAATCGGCCTTAGAATAAGGACATGGAAAATTTCGCGCTAATCGCGATGGTGGAGAATCTCCGCCCGGCAATGACGGATCTCGTCGTCCGGCGTGTGATTCAACATCACCCGAACGGATTCATCTTTCAGACCCGATCCGCAAGGATGCCCGCATTAAAAATTGTGGTCGAGCCGCAGAATCCCGCCCTGTATCCGTCTGAAGCGCGGACGCCCGTGGAGACCTCGGGCATCGATTTTCAGATGGTGCTTCGCAAGCACCTGACGTCCGCGGAACTGGTAAGCATCTTCAAGCCGCTTTCGGAGCGAATCGTCGAATTTGTTTTCAAGACAGCCGTACCGACGAAAGAACTGGAGACGATGTCGTTGGTCGTGGAATTGTTGCCCAATGCGCCGAATATCATCCTGCTGGACGCCGAGCGGCGTGTGCTCTCCTCGTTTCTGCCGATCACCCCTCAGCACGGCATCCGCGAATATGAAACGTATTCGTATCCGAAGGCCGGAGACAAGCTGGACCTGCAGCGAGTTATGGACACAGACGCTCTCGACCTGAATGACCTTCGAGCTCAGTCCAATCCGCAGTCCTGGCTGATATCACGGATTGCGGGCCTTGGTCCGGTATTCGCGGGCGAGATCGTGCATCGCCAAAAAAAGAGCAACCATCCGATGATCGAGGAAATTCGCTCACTCGTCCAACAGGTGCGCGGATCGTCACGCGCAGGATGGCTCTATACGGATCTGCCACTGGGTCATATTCTGGAGCAGAACGATTTGAAGCGCTTGAACAAGGCGATCCTGAGCCCAATCGAATTGGAATCACTGGAACGCACACACAGTTCGCGCGTGTTCCCGAACATTATCGAAGCGGCCAAATTTCATTTTGATGAACTGGAACGGCGAATGCTCCTGGAACACTCAAAAACGCCCATTTTGCGAGATTTTCGTGATGCCGGAAAACGGTTGGCGGGTCGAGAGAAACGTCTTGTGCGAGAGCAGAAGAAATATGAAGACGCCGAAGGGCTGCAGAAAACCGCACAGATGTTGACTTCCAGCGGAATGAAGATGGATCAGCATTATGAATCCGTGACGGTAACGGATTATTTCCGAGAGGAGCCCGCACCGGTCGATGTGCCATTGGATTCGACAATTACTCTGAGGGAGAACATCGATAAGATGTTCAAGCGATATCAAAAGGCCGGGCGAGGAAAGGAAATCGTAGCGCAACAAATGGCCCAAACCAGGAATCGGAGAGCGTTGCTGGAGGAACAGACCAGAAGGTTACACGCGATCAAAGATTGGGATACGTGGCTGGCAATTGCGAGTAAGCTGCCGCAGGCCCGGAATCCAAACCCGTCCTTCGGCCACCCTCCCCCAGAGGAAGAGGGCGCACATCCTAAGCGTTTTCGTTTAATCAAGATTGAGAACCGGGAAGTGCTCATTGGCCGAAGCGGACGCGACAACGACGAATTGACCTTCAATGTGGCGGAGCCAGAAGACTTGTGGTTTCACGTGGCCGAGTACAGTGGGTCGCATGTCGTCGTGCGGAATCCGGGAAAAGAGAAGGAGTTGGATGAGTCCGTCCTCGTAAAGGCCGCTCAGCTGGCGGCATATTTTTCGCAGGCTAGAAATTCATCGAAGGTTGAAGTCCACTATACCAAGCGAAAACACGTCACGAAACCGCGGCGCGCCAAGGCGGGTTTGGTACGACTACTGGAGTTCAAATCGATTAAGGTAGAGCCGAAGAACTGGCTAGAGGAAAGTTAGCCGCGAATTATGCAATGGCGGCAGTAGAGGGAAATTTTGCCTCGACCGAAGCAGGACCGCCCAATGTTACAGTCACGGTGGACCGCCTCAATGAAGAAGCTTTAGGCCGTCTGATCATGTTCTCGCAGTACCTCACAGCATACGCCGGCGAGTTTTACGATATCGACGCCTTCGATCAACCGGGCGTAGAATATGGTAAAAAGCTGACATTCGCCATGATGGGACGTCCGGGGTTCTCCGGCTACAACCACAAGATTGAAGAAATACGGCAGCGGGGCCGCACAGTGATTCGATGAAGCTTCCCACTCGAGTCTCTTTTTTGTTCTTTATTGGTATCTTTGCTGCCGGGTCGACGGCGCTCGGCTATTACTATTACTTCGTCTACAGCCCGCCACTGAAGGCCGCCGCGCACTTCATGGATGCGATGGAGGCGAAGGACGAACAGGCCTTGCGCTCGGATGTCATCGTGAGCAGCGACATCGACGATGGGAACCTCCGCGAACCGGAGGACCGGGACTTACGAGCGCTCTTGTCCGAGCATTTCCAGCGGGGTCGAATCCTGGATCAACGGAAGCGGGAGGGGAAGACCCGAGACTACTACTATCTGGTTTATCGTGAGCCGGATGGGCGGGTCTTTGCACTCGTCGCAACAGAGATCGATCGCCGGTTTCGTGTGGTCATTCCTGAAGTTCCAATGAGTCGAAGGCACCGTTATCTCTGGGATTACACATGGACGAACTAGGAAGCATCCGATATACTGGCTCCGGCGTTTGCCATTCTGGAGGATTGAAATGTTTAGGCTAGGACTCCCGGAACTTGCTGTCGTTCTTCTAATTGTCTTCTTCTTATTTGGAGCAAAGCGTTTGCCCGAGATGGGAAAGGGTATCGGCGAAGGTATCAGGAATTTCAAGAAATCGATAAAAGGGAGCGACGACAGCGGCGAAAAAGAAAAACACGCCTGACGTCATAAGATCAATCGCTCGTCTCCAACTCTCCTTGTCACCCGCTGCCGATCTAAATATTCGAGCAGCGGGATCGCATACTTTCTAGACACACCGGCCAGGTCCTTAAACTCACTGACACCGAGCTTTGGTTTCTTGGACTTGAGCGCCTTGATGTCGCTAACTAATTTCTCCACGGCTGCTCGTTCCACGAACATGTCTTCCGTGATTTTGATCAGGACATTTTCCTTGACCATGAGTTGAATGATCTTTCGCGCCGTGTTCCGATCGAGTTTGAGGCTATCGATCATTTCGTCGGGCGCGGGCGCCTGCAGCCCGAGCGAGCGAAACCGGTCGGCGAGCTGCACTCGCATGCGCTCTTCGTCCGCTTTCAGCGTCACCTTGCGGCCGAACTCGTAAATGATGTCCTGGGAGAGGGCAATTGTTTTCTCTGAGGCAAGTTTGTCGAGAACCGCCTGAAAGAAGAGATTCGAAGCATCGCTGAACACGCGGGCCTTTAGCTCTTCCCGCCCAATTCCTTGAACCAGAGGATTAGCCTGATGGAATTCCCGGATGGCCTTGGCCGTAGAATCGGCCGCATTTTTGAGGGCGCCGGCTGAAACCGCAACGAAAGGATTTTCCCCAAGCACACGGATGCGGCCAGTTTTAGCCAGTCCGGTGCATCGTTCGCGCGCGAGAGCGGGTGCAAGACCTAGCCGCGCAACCACCTGCAAGAGCTCCGTTGTTTGCAACCGGGCCTCTTCGACGACCGCCATAAGCCGGTCGTCGATGGCACCCTCCTTGAAGACTCTCAGTTTTTCAACGATGGTCCTATCGGTGCGCCGGTGTTTCAACGGCATCGCGTCGAGGATTTCGCCGCCACCGATGGTGATCATCGGAGAGTATTGCCGGATGATGAAGCGATCATCCGGAAGCGCGAAAGTCGGCTGCTCGAGCCGGATTTGCGCAAATGCGGATTCTCCGGGCTCCAAACGTTCCTGTCCAAGGAGAACCGCATAGCCCATCAGCTCCGCCGTTCCGATGTGGAATCGAATCCTCTTGCGCGTTTCTATAGCATTCGGCGCAGACAGGAGCAATTCGAGATGGCAGTCGAACATGGACGTCGGCTTGAACACACCCGGAACGGTGAGCACCATGCCGCGCTCGATATCGGACACTTCCACGCCCAGCAGGTTGAGTGCTGTACGTTGTCCGGCGCGCGCTACATTCGAAGCGCGGCCATGAACTTGAATGCCTCGAACCCGAGTGGTTCGTTGTTGCGGAAAAATTTCGACCTCTTCCTCCTTATGGACTTGCCCCGCGATGAGTGTACCGGTAATGACGGTTCCGAAACCTTTCATTGTGAAACACCGATCGATGGGAAGCCGGAAAATCCGGGTTGCGTCCTTCGGCTCGATCTTTCTTGAGAACTCCCGAAGCGTATCGATGAGTTGCGGAATGCCTTCACTCGTAAGGGAACTTACGCGCAGTATCGGCGAGTGCTCGAGGAACGACCCCTTGAGAAACTCGCGCACTTCAATCTCGGCCAGGTCCGCAATGTCTCGTTCGACATTGTCGATTTTGGTGAGGACGGTGAGTCCGTGCTTGATGTGCAGAAGCGAACAGATATCGAGGTGCTCGCGAGTTTGGGGCATCACGGATTCATCAGCCGCGATGACAAGCATGACCATGTCGATTCCGCCCACGCCGGCCAGCATGTTCTTAATGAATCGTTCGTGGCCAGGAACGTCGATGAAGCCGATGGTCGTATCCGCATCGAGAACAAGATTGGCAAATCCGATATCGATTGTGATTCCGCGGTCCTTCTCTTCCTTCAGGCGGTCGGCGTCGATGCCGGTGAGCGCCTTGACGAGCGCGGTCTTGCCGTGATCGATATGTCCAGCCGTTCCTACGATAATGTGCGGCATAACAAATCATGCACGAGCGGCAGAGGCAGCCCCATTACGTTGAAGTAATTCCCTTCAATTTTTGGAATATAAATTCCAGCATAACCCTGAATGGCGTAAGCCCCAGCCTTGTCGAGAACATTTTCCCGGTGGATGTAGTCGACAATCTGCACCTCATGGAGCGCGTTGAACCACACGCGCGTGCGATCCATGCCTTCCAGGGTTTCCTGTTTCAGTTGGTTCACCACGCACACCGCCGTGTAGACCCAATGATCGCGGCCGGACAGTTTTCTCAGCATGCGAACGGCATCTTGCTCGTCAGCCGGCTTGCCGAGAATCTCGCCATCCAGAGTGACCACAGTGTCGGCCGACAAAATCACCGAGTGCGAAACTCTCGAAGCCACTTCCACTCCCTTCTCCCGGGCCAGCCTGACGACGAATTCCTCCGGTTTTTCCTCTGCCGCGGGAGCCTCGCCGATAGATGAAGGCACGACCGAAAAAGGAATGCCGAGAATGGACAGCAATTCCTTCCGGCGGGGTGATTGTGAGGCTAATACAAGGTTCATTGGTTTTCATCGTCGCGCTCGCGACCCTCACCCGGCGCTTCGCGCCACCCTCTCCCAGGGGGAGACGGGACTTTCCACCGCTCTGTCCTTCTCCCTCTCGGAGAAGGTGGCCCGAAGCGCCGGTTGAGGGTCCCTGTGGCGCTCACTTCCTCATCGGCCTCATGGTGCGCGGGTCGTAGGCCCAATGGAATTCGAGTTCGTAGGCCAGCGAGCGGGCCAGGCCATCGAGGTCGGGAAACAACGTCGCCTGCGTGACATTCATCCGATAAAGTTCGCGCATGCCCTTATCGCGAATCTTGCCGACCGGCACGATGAATTTGATCAGCGTGTTCCTGGGACTCGGGTACTCTTTCAGGATCGCTTCAATCGATTTATCCAGAATTCCCGGTACCAAGAACGTCCCAGACTGCGCAATCAGCCGTCGATTCATCGCATAAGGCTCGCCCATCCATACGAACGATCGCGATGCGGAAAGAAAGTGCTTCCGGAAACTTCCCGGTTTTTCGAGATCCAACCGGTTTTCTTTCTCGATCTCAACGGGATTGCACGCCCAAATTACACCCTCTTCGGTCGAGTTATGCAGCGCGAAAAACGCCGCGACATAGGGAGACCATGTGAAGTCCAGGAGCCGTGTCGGTGCGCCATGATCCTGCATGAGGGCGAGCCACTGGAAATCGTCGTCGCGTTCCGGTACATGATCGAGAAAATGGATGGCTTTGCGTTTGAAGATTCGGAGGATGCGCTCCTCCTGGTCCGGCCAGGCTCGCGGGTCGACGCGAAACGTCATCAAATATCGCGAAAGAGCGCTGAACAATGGTGCCGACGCGTCACGCTGGCCGCGAAACGCCCAGTTCTGATACGGCGAATCGCTGATGATGGAGAGATACTGTTCCCATGATTCAAGCCGGACGACGCTGTAGCTCTTCGATCTTGCCACGACCCAATTCCCCTGTTCGGCGAATGCGCAGGTTTCCGCCTAGAACCATTATCCATACTCAGGACCTCTAGCTCGAACCTTGAAAACCTTTTCGTTCCATGGCGCCCCAACCTTGCTTCCGGCGAACACCATCGATAAGTCCCTCGACGCGCCAGAGCGTCAGGAGCTGGCGAAAACCAAAATTTTCGGCAAAGGCTGCCCAAAAGAGCCGGAAGACATCCTGCAGCGATGGATATCGCCGGAGCGTGAATTCTTCCAGGAGCACAGCGCTCATCGAGAGAAGAATTCCGAACAACACCGAGACTACAAAGAAAAGAAGCGCGCTCTGCCAGGAAACGACCCCGGTCGCCAGACCGGCGATCGTGAGAGGGTAGCCAAGCAGTTCAACGAACGGACCAATCAATTCGACGGCAAAGAAATAGGGAAATCCGAACATCCCGACCGAACCATAGCGGGGATTGAACAGCATTCCCATGTTGGCACGAAGGCTTTCGACCGTGCCGCGTTGCCAGCGGTTTCGTTGGCGCCGGAGGGTCTTGAACGTTTCAGGAACCTCGGTCCAGCAGACCGGGTCCGGGACGAACACGATTCGGTACTGCTTTCTCTGTTTCCGGTAATGGCGATGAAGCCGGACCACGAGTTCCATGTCTTCACCGACCGTGGAAGTGCGGAAACCACCAACTTCAAGGACGGCGTCTCTGCGGAAAAGTCCGAATGCTCCGGAAATGAGCATCAACGAATTTATGAGGCTGAATGCAATGCGGCCGCCTAGAAACGCTCGAAAATATTCCACGACCTGGAAACGAGCCAACATTGGTCGTGGTACGCGCACGCTGCAGACGCGGCCGTGCTTGACATCGCACCCATTGACGACCCGGATCAGGCCCCCCGCCGCCACCACATTTTCATCTCGCAAAAACGGCGCGGCCACGTAGTAGAGGGCGTCTTGTTCCAGTAGTGAATCCGAATCCACCGCAGCCACAAACGGTGTGCGAGCGGCATTCAAACCCGCATTGAGCGAATCCGCCTTGCCGCCGTTCTCCTTGTCGATTACCACAAGGCTGTGATCGGGCGCTTTATAAACTGCACGGATCGGTTTAGTTCGAAGGTTGCCGAGGAGTTGACGGCTGGATCGATAGAGCTTGAACTCCCGGATGAGTATGTCCAGCGTATCATCCTGAGAACCGTCGTTGATCACAATCACTTCCAGACGTGGATATTCCAACCCGAGCATGGCGTGCACGCTTTCGCGGATCGTTGCCGACTCATTGAATGCGGGCGCGAGAACGGAAACAGGAGGCAACAGCCGTGACTTGAGCAGCGCCGCCCGTTCGGTACGGTCCAGCGACAGGTGGTCATGACGAAGAGCAAAGTATCCCAGCACCATCAACAGAAAGTAGAGGGCGTTGACAGTACCTACATAAGCGATGAGAAGGTATAGGCAGTACTGGAAACAATCCCGGATTAAATGGTCCACAGATCCTCAAAGGTTGGCGTGCTCAAGCCGTCCGACTCGAAATCTTTCCAACGCTTCCAGCGCCGATGCCATCGAGGCATTGCCGGATGTGACCGTTTGTTCGAGTAGATCGACGCCGGCTCTGCCCATCTCCGCGAGGGAAAATGCGGACGTTAGCGCGATGGATCCGCGTGAAGCTTTCAACGCTTGTTCGAGTAACGGAAGTGCAGCCGCAATTTTCAGGCGGCTGGCCACAACGATCGCTACTCGGCGTACGTCCTCTTCAGGGTCTGCGATGCCGACCAGAATTTCGTTTTGCAGGTTTTCAGCGCTCGCGAGATAAGGCACTACGCGGAAGGCGTGCTCCCGAACGGTGGGACAAACATGGCGCAGCAAGACACGCACTTCGGGCACGGCCAAAGCCACGCGCCAGGCTTCGATTGTTTCGAGGCATGCCACGATTTGAGCGGGCTGTCCACACTGCAGGTAGCGTCGCAAGACTTCGCGGCAAAGAGGCTGCGCATAAGGTCGAAGGCTTTCGGTAAGCACAAACCGGGTCAGCTTGTTTTGCTTTAGCGCAAACTCGCAAACCTCCTGAATGTCTCGTGGGCTTCCCGCCCGCACCAGGGCCAGCGCGGCTTCGAGGCGGATGACCTCGGAGGGGTCTCTAAGAGCTCGAAGAAGAATTCGCGATACCTCGGGCCCGCCGACCGCTCCAAGGCATGCGATATTCCGTCTGCGTTTCCGCAGGTTCCGGCATCCCGCCTTTTTGATCCAACGCTCCGTCAGTCCCAGCCGCCTCGCGGCGTGCCCGAGCCGCTTCTGACCGTCGTCGCGAAACGTTGAGATGATTTCGCTGAACACCTGTTCGAATGGGTGCGGATACTCAGACAACAATTTTGACAGTGCATCGATCTCGTTCCCGCCGAGGGCCTGGGTTGCCATCAGCGAGCGAATCTGCGGCACAGCAGCCGCTGACCGCCTTTCCCGAACCCGGTCGACCAACCGCAACATGATCAGGGTTGCCATCAAAATCAGGATTGCTGAGGCTTGGACAACGGTAAAGGCCAGTGCCATGGCCAAACCCATCCAAAAATCAAAGCGGGCGAGAAACTCGTATACGGCCAAAGTGAAAAGTAAATAAACCGTGAAGACACTAACGGTCTTCAGGCCAATGCCGATTCGGGAATTTCGGATTTCGGACGATTCGGCATCAGAGAGCGGATTTCTCCTTGCTCCTGCAAGCCCGAATTCGATCAAGCCGTTCTCCCGAGAGAGCGCTTGATTCGGGCTACGAGTTCCATTGGGCTGAACGGCTTGATCACGTAGTCTTCAGCGCCCAGGCTGAAGCCGCGCAGGATATCGGTCTCCTGTTGACGTGCGGTGAGCAAAACAACAGGAATGCTTTTCGTCTTCTGGTCGTTTTTCAGGGCAGAGAGCACTTCGAAACCATCGAGTTGGGGCATGTTGACATCGAGAACGACAAGATCCGGCCTGGACCCGGCCACGGCTTTTATAACGTCGCCTCCGTTAGATACGGCTTCGCAGTCCATGCTGTAGTTCTGAAGAGTCATCTTCAGAAGGGCCACCGTCGTCGGATCGTCGTCACCGATAAGAATGTTTGCTCTGGCACCTGCCGCGCGCGTGGGCGCCAGCCGAGACAGGGCCGCGGACCGGCCGAGCACGGCATAGCAACGAAGCACGAGTTCGCTCGCGTTCCAGGGGCGAAGCAGGAAATCATGTTCGGCCGGATGGGCACCGAGTGCGGTTTCGAGTATGGGGCTGGATGACCCGATAGCCACAAGGGGCTTGCCGATACCGGCAAGAAAGTCACTGTTGAGCAGGGTTTCGGAACCGTCGTTAAAGCTCAGAATCACTCCATCATAAAGTTGCGTCCAATCTTCTGACCGATCCGGTACTGCGTAACGTACACGCAGGACCGCCTGTGCCTGCTCCAGGGTTTCGCTGAGGCGCCTGGCTTCGACTTCGTCAAAGCCAATGGCTGCGAAGCGTTTTCCTGACAGTGAGGACGCAACAGCGTCGGATACGATCGCGGTATTTTCCGGCCGGTTTGCGACCGAAAACAGGTCGTTCACGGCGGCAAGCTTCGAGAGCACGGTGTCCGTATCCGGCTTGTCCTCGGCCAGCAGCCTTTCAATTGCAAACGCCGCCTGGCTCACCTGTGGCAGGCCCAAAGTGCCGCCGGTGCCGGCCCACCGGTGCGCGAGCTTTCTCGTAGCGCCAAAATCGAACCCGGAGTTAAAGGTGTCCAACAGATTCCGTGAATCCCGGAGGCCATCTTCCACAAAACGCTTCCGTAGCTCCTCAATAACTTCGTGATCGTGCCTGGTTGCAGCCGTGGCGCCCTGAGCCAGCGCGGATCGGATGGCTGCCACGATGTGGTCGAAGCCTTCCGTGCGTGCGACGATGCAGTTGGCGCCGAGGCTTCTCGCCATATCTTCGTCATCGGGCCGGATGGCGCCGGAGGTCATCAAAACAACCGGCACGGAAGCCAGCGCCGGTTCCTGGCGAACGAACTGAGCCAAACGGAATCCGTCCAGGCGCGGCATGAGCACGTCGCTGGCGACCAGACTGGGCCGGCGTTCGTGCATCTTTTCAATGGCTTCGGCGCCGTCCTTGACGGCCGTTACTTCGAAGCCTAACTGTGTGAGGTGGATCTCCAGCAAACGCCGTTGCGCAGGATCGTCATCTGCGATCAGAATCAGTTTTCGCTCCGGCTGTGTCTCGACTGCCGGTGTGGAATCGGTATGCATGAATCGCCGGACCGAGTCTGCGAACGTACGCGTGTCGATGGGTTTGGTGATGTATCCTTCACATCCCGCGTCGCTGGCTTTCTCCCGGTCGCCCTTCATCGCGTAAGCCGTGAGCGCAACGATTCGTATGCGCCGGTAGCGAGGATCCGCTTTGAGCCTTCGTGTCAGCTCCAATCCGTCCATTCCGGGAAGTTGAACGTCCATCAGGATCAGACGCGGGTTAAATTCCGCGAGCGCGGCGAGAGCCTCATTGGCATCTACCGCGGTTCGAACCTGGAATCCGGCCTTTTCCAGAACAACCCGGAAGAGTTTGATGTTAATGGGATTGTCTTCAACGATCAGAATGGGTTCGCTGTTCATCTCCCTCCGTACTGAATGCGAAAGTGTTGACAAGCTCCAAAGCACCGTCATCCGGCTGAGCGTCCTTCGCTGATGGATTCCCCATGGCAGCGAGAACAGGATCGGATGTGATAAGGGGCTTCCCGATCAGCGGCAAGACCGCGTAAAAAGTGCTGCCCTTTCCAAGGGCGCTCTCGACTCCAACCCTACCTCCCTGTGCCTCGGCAATCCGTTTGGTCAGGGCCAATCCGAGTCCGGTTCCCGGGTAACGCTTCGCGGTGCTCGAATCCAGTTGCTGGAATTCCACAAAGAGCTGGCTCAGATCCTCCGCCTTGATGCCAATGCCCGTGTCTTCGACTTCGATTCGGAACATGTGTCCAGACTCGGGCTGCGTACGGACTGAGATCCTTCCCCGGTCCGGCGTGAACTTGATCGCGTTCGAAAGGTAGTTGTAGACGACCTGCTTGAGCTTTCGAGGATCCAGACGGACGTGGCGGATACGCGGGTCGAGATCCGTCTCTATTTGAATTTGTTTATTGTTGCTGAGCGACTTAAGAATGGCATAGACCTCGCCAACCAGGGCTTCAACGTCGACGTTTTCCGGTTGGAACTCCATTTTCCCGGCCTCAACCTTGGAGAGATCCAGGATGTCGTTAATGAGCTGAAGCAGGTGTCTGCCGCTTATCAGGATATCGTTGAGGTACTCTTTGTGATCGCTGGAAACCGACCCTATCACCTCGTCGTGCATCATCTCGGCGAAACCGATGATTCCGTTTAGCGGTGTCCTGAGCTCATGCGACATGTTTGCAAGAAATTCGCTTTTCATCCGGCTTGCTTCAAGCACCCGGCGCGTTTCTCGTTCAAGGTCCATGTTCTTCCGGCGCAATTGTTGCTCGAGGAGAACCCGATCCTGCTCGGCCCGCTTTCGCTCGGTGATGTCGGTGCCAATGCTCAGAAAGCCGATCAGGTCGCCTTTGGCGTTGCGAATGCCGGTGACCGTGACGGACACGCCAAGATGGCTCCCATCCTTCCGCACGTACGTCCAGTCCCGAATCTGGTGGCCACCCTCCCGCACGTTTTCAACGAAAACATCAAAGCGGCTCACTCGTCGTCCCAGTCGAGCGGCGAGTTCGCGGCATCGTTCGGTCAGTTCGGGATCGTAGTGGAAACGATCGCAGACGTTTCCGATCATTTCCTCGGCCGAATATCCGAGCATGCGCTCGGCACCGTTGTTGAAAATCGTGATCCTGCCCTGAACGTCTGCGGAAACGATCGATACCCCTGTGGCGGAGTTGAGGACGTTCTCCAATTCAGATTTCAGTTTGGCAAGCTGCTCTTCGGCGAGTTTGCGTTCGGTAATGTCGTGCAGCATCGCCTCGAAGTGCCGGCGGCCGTTGCCATCATCGACGACACGCCCGGTGCCCGTCACCCAAACGGTAGTGCCGTCCTTCCGGAACCATTTGGCCTGGCAGTCTTGAATTTCGCCTTTGTCACTCAGCCTCTTGATGAGTGCCGATCTGGCTTCGGGATCGACGTAAAGCGGCGTTTTAAGGTCGTTGCGATGGCGCAGCAGCTCTTCAGGTGAGTCGTAGCCGAGCATCGCCGCCATCGTGTTGTTGGCGGTGAGCCATCGGCCGTCCTCAGTACTTTCAAAACTACCGATGAGCGAGTTGTCGAAAATGTCGCGGATTTTCTGTTCCGCAGCGCGCAGCGCTCTTTCCGATCCTTCCCGGCGAAGAATCTCGCGGCGGATGGCAATTGCGGAAACGACGATAGACAGGACGCCCACCACCGTCGCAACGACGCTAGCTGTGTCGGATGAAGCAAAGATGGCCAGGAGCAGGCCAAGCCACCCTAGGCATGCGATGCAAAGCTTGAATTCTGTGGATAGCTGCAAAGCAAACGCCTTCGAAGATCTGATGACTTTGCAGCTCATCGTTCTCCGCGGACGCGTTCCACTCTCTCGCATTGAAGCCCCTACTCCTTATCCGACCTTAAGTTATCGGCTGGGGTCGCAAATCCGGCAATAGGTTTTTTAAACCGAAAAGCACCAGTTCCTGCTTTTCGTTGCCTGGTCGTGACCCTGTGCTAAAAGGACCCTCTATGACGCGAATTCTGCTTGCAGTGTTTTTAGTGACGTCGGCACCGCAAACGCAGGAGCGTTTCGATCCGGACGAAGCATTTCGGCAAGCCCGTGAGATGGGGTTTAGTGGCGATTACGAAGTGTCCAGCACTCTCTGCCTCAAGATCCTTGAACAATACCCGAATTACAGTGATGTACGTCTGTTTTTGGGGCGGCTCCAAGCGTGGAACAAGCAGTACGATCTGGCGCGTCAGTCTCTCCTCCAAGTCTTGTCCGGGAACCCGGCAGACACCGATACGTGGAGTGCCCTCATCGACGTCGAATTGTGGTCTGGACATCCGGACCAGGCGCTGCAATACAGTGGAGAAGGGTTGAAGTTCACCCCGGCCGACCCGGCGCTGCTCTACAAAAGGGCGCTTGCGTTCGAAAGGCTGAATCAGCCGAAGAATGCGGCCGAAACAGCGCGGCGCATACTCGATATCAATCCTTCGAATCGGGAAGCACGTTCGTTGCTGAATCGGTCGGAGGTCTCATCCAGCTTGTACAGCTTCAGGGCTGACTACGGCTACGAACAAATTTCCTCATTCGAGTCTGCGTGGCAGACCGGATCGATGTCTCTGTCACGCCGCATACCTGCAGGTTCAGTGATCGGCCGCTTCAATTATGCAAACCGTTCTGGTTCCCCGTCGCATCAATACGAACTGGATGTTTATCCGGTTCTTGGCCGTGGCTTGTATGGGTATGTTAACTATGGCTATTCAGCGGGGCCAATCTTTCCAAAGCACAGAATCGGTTTCGAGATATTTACGAATCCGGCGAAAGGGCTCGAAGTGGCGGGAGGCTTCCGGTACCTCCACTTTTCATCGGACTTGTGGATTTATACGGGGTCGATCGGCAAGTATTTCGGCAAGTACTTTGCCGGCTTCCGCCCGTTTGTGAGACCGCATGAGGGGGCCGTGGCGGCATCCGGGACGTTCTTGATCCGCCGCTACTTTACGGACCCGGATAGCTATATCGGATTTACTGTCGGCGCGGGTTCCGCGCCTCTGAATACTCAGAACGCCATCGACATTGAACCTTTGAACTCGCGCAGGGTTGCAACGAATGGAAGCTTTCCCGTGGGCCCCCGTGTTCACTGGGAATTCAATGCGGGATGGGACAATGAACGGCTCCCCTTTGATCAGCATCGTAACCGGTTGAGTGTCGGTACCGGGGTTACCAAACGGTTCTAAGTCGCCATTGCAAATCGAGTCATTGAATAATCCCGCATTGGAAGTTGCAGGTTGGACCAAACTGCTAGTGCGGCTTGTACAACTGCGCGCCACCCTCCGGCCCTGCAAAGATCTTCTTCATTGGGCCGATCGCAGTGGAATCTACAACGACCGTCCAGGGCTCCCGCGACTTCACAGCCTGCGAAAAAGCGCTTCGAAATTCATCGGCCGATCTCACACACTCCGAGTTGAAGCCGAAGGCACGTGCTAAAGCCACATAGTCGGGACTTTGCAGATCAACCGCAAAGGTTTTCCCATCGAAGTGTGCATTCTGAATGTTCCGCAGGACGCCGTATCCTTGATCGTCAAAAAGGATCACGACGATGGGCGCGTTCTCCTGGCGTGCGGCGGCCAATTCTCCGATATTCACGAGCAATCCGCCATCGCCGGCAAGCAGCACGACTGTTTTTGTTGGGGCGGCAATCTGAGCACCGATGGCCATCGGCAAACCCTGGCCGATCCCGCCGGCGGAGGCATGCAGCGTGGTGCGCGGATACCGGCGCACGATGAGACGGCTGCCCCAGGTCGTAGCCGGCACTGTCACGTCACGAACCAGGATCGCATCCTCTGGAATGAATTTCTGGATCGCATCGAGAATGTCCTGGTACGGACCCAACGTCTCGTGAACCTCTTTTCGCAATACCCGCTGAAGCTCAGCCACCTCTTCGCGGTAGTCGAGTTTCGGCCGGGGATTTTGAACACGAAGGAGTCTCACAATGGCTGCGAGTGTCGTCTTCGCATCGCCGACAATCCCGATCGAATGCGAAAAATTGCGATTGATGGCCTCGGGGTCCGCATCGATTCCAATGTGTTCTGCCGGCGTCTTCAGGCTCCAGTTCGACGTCTCATTACCTCGGAATCGCACACCGGCGCTGATCAGAAGGTCGGCCTTCCCCACAAATTCCTTCAAAGCCGGGAATGTGGCGAAGTGCCCAATGCAACGAGAATCTGTTTCCGGAACAATGCCGCGAGCCGACTGCGTTGTGATGACGGCTGCGTCGAGCAATTCCATGAGTTGAATCACTTCAGGGCTGGAATCCGAAAACATCGAGCCGCTGCCTGCCCAAATGACTGGTCGTCTGGCGAGAAGCATTCTTTCGACGGCGGGAGCAAGATCCGGGTCGGAAGGGAGCCGAGAGTCCGGCTGCGAGCTAATGAGTGCGGGCACCGCAATGAGACTTGCCTGAAAATCGATCGGCACTTCGACACTGACAGGACCGGCCGGCGGATTCATCGCCTCCAGAATTGCTCGCCGAAATGCGGCCGGCGCCTGCTCTGGACGGCGCAGGCGATAGGCCTGCTTACTGATACTCTTCAACATGCCTAGCTGATCTTTGCAATCGTGAATGTATCCGCGCCCGGTTTCGATATAGAGGGAGGCGACCTGTCCGGTAACGTGCAGCAAGGGCGCGCCGCCATTCCAGGACTCGATGATTGCACCCGCAGCATTGCCTGCGCCTGTCCCCGTGCTTGTGAGCGCGACGCCCAGTTTGCCGGAAATTCGCGAATACGCATCGGCCATATTGACAACCGCACCTTCATGCCGGCCCGTAACCACTCGAAAACCCCCGTGGCGTTGAAGGGCATCGTAGAACGGAATGTTGTGAATACTGATGATTCCGAAAATTGTGTCGACGCCGATTCCTTCGAGTTCCTTTAGGAGTGCGTCAGCTACGGTGATCTTGTTTGCCATTTCCAAACCTGGTTCAGTGAACGCGGGCTTTAGCCCGTGTTCAATTGCAGAAGAAAATCACGGACAATCGTATTGAATCTCTCGGGCTGCTCCGGATAACACAGGTGCCCGGCATTCGGGATCACCTCGACCCGCGCGCCAGCCGGCACTTCATCCCACAACGGCGTTATCTCATCCTCGGCGCCCCAGATCAACAGCGTTGGGACACGGAGGTCACCAAGTACCTCGCGCGTGTCCGCCTCAGCCAGCGCCCTTGCTGCGAACTCGTATCCGATCGGCCGAACTTCAGACATGATCGATATCCCTTCGCGGACCACAGCTTCAGGTGCCGAGGCGGTGAAGAGCTTGGGCGCGCGCTCGGCGGCAAGTTGAGCCGGCGTCATCGTGCGAATCATCCGGAGCCGTTCTTCCAGGTTGCTGCCGGATCCAAGGTATCTCGTATCCGCGAGTATCAAAGCCCGAACATAAGACGCGTGGGCGCGATAGAACTCTTGCGCAATCATGCCACCAGTAGAGTGACCGAGCAGGAATAGACGCGTCAGGCCAAGCCCATCCAGGAATCCTCGCAGACGATCGGCATAGAAACCCATGGAAGGCTTTCCAACTGGATCCGACGACTGACCGTACCCCGGCGCATCCCAGGCAATGACTTTGAATTCATTGGATAGTGCGGCAAGCTGCCGCCGCCAGGATCGTGAATTCGAGCCGATGCCGTGAAGCAACACGAGCGGAAAGCCTTCGCCTGCGATTTCGTAATGAATGGCTGCGCCGTCTACTGTGGCGCGCGGCACGCAATCTTCTCCCGAAGCAGTTTTCGGAGCTCCGTGACGCCGCGGTCCGAATTGGAAAGATGTTCTGCAATGCGACACTGCGCGCCACGCTGGGATTCGAGGATGCTTCGATCCTGGTCGATCACCTTGGAGTGCTGCCTTTCCCAGAACGTCTTGTACAGAAAACGCCAGTACGCGCGCTTCCAGCCACTCAGGTTACGATAACGCAAGAAGTAAACGAGCGAACGATCCTCATCGATCGGAGTGGCGAAGCAAAGTATTCGGAGGATGCCCTTCGGACCGAAAGGAAGCGGAATATCGAGCCGCACCCACATCGAATCCCGGCAATAAAATTCCGACCAATCGAAGTTGACGCCACGCTGACCCTCACGTTCGACCAGAAAGCCGTCCGGATTGCGCGTCGTGCGCATCTCGTCTTCAAGCGTACCGCGCGATAATGTCAGCGACTGTCCGTGAAGAAACGGCCCATGCATCGGATCGGCCAGATTCTCCAGGATGAGCATCCAGCTGGCTTTCCACTCGGCTTCACAAATAAAACCGCTGTATGCCGGATCCTCCACTTCTCCCGGAATCACGAGCGGCGGAGCGGCGGCGCTTCGATCTTCGGCAAAATACACCCAGACCAGGCCTGCGCGCTCCTGCGTTTCAAAGGATTCGAGTCGAAGCCGTGGAGCAAGCTTCACTTGAGCGGTGTGGCTGGTGGGAATGGCAATGCATTGACCTGATGAGTCGTAGCACCAGCCGTGATACGCACATCGCAACATATCGTTCAAAATCCGCCCAAGACTAAGCTTGGCCCCCCGATGCAGACAACGGTCATCGTGTGTGTGAACCTTGCCGCGGGAATCACGCCACACCACGATATCGCTCCCGAGTCGACGCAGCCCGAGCGGCCCGTCCTTCACATGCGTCGACTGACAAATCGGATACCACATGTTTCGGAGCCCCAGCTTCAGTTCCGACTCGAATTCGATTGGGTTGGCCATCATTCCCTACCAATCAGCAATCGCCGATACACAACCGCCAACAAAGATGTGCAATCAACCATCACCGATGATCGCAAATGAGGCTACCGTTAAGCTTCTAAATAAAAGGATTGCTCTCGGGAATTGCACATCTTTGTTGGCGGTTGCGTATCGGCGATTGCTGCTTTCAGATTGAGGACAGACACGCAGCGTCCGACTTTTTGTGCAAAGCCCCTCCTCTGCTGAGGAGGGGAAAAATACGTTTACTCAATGAAATACCAACCCTCCATTCGCCACAATCAATTGCCCCGTAATAAATGATGCCTCATCCGAGAGCAGGAACGAAACAAGACCGGCGATATCCTCAGGAGATCCTTCTCTTTGGATCGCCCGGTTTTGGATATTCCATTCGCGCTTGACCTGAGGAACACCGGCCGTCGCTTCGTTGTTCAGGAGGCCCGGCGCAATACAGTTGACGCGGATACCATCCGGACCAAGTTCGCGCGCCATGGCCCGCGTAAACGCTTCGACGGCCCCCTTGGAAGTGACGTAATGCAACAATCTGGGGCTTCCCCAGTGTGCAGTGTCGGAGCTCACGGTGACGATACTTCCCTTCTTCAGCTTCTGCATATGGGGCGCAACTGCGCGGCAGGTGAGCCAAGTCCCCCGGACATTGACTTCCATGATTCGGTCCCATTGAGGAACGGTGATCTCGTCATAAGTCTGGCCGCCGACGGAGTTGGCCAGGCCCGCATTGGTTACCAGCCCATCGATCTGTCCCCATTTCTCGAGGACGCTGGCGGCCATGAACTCTGTGCCTTCCCTTGAAGCAACGTCGGTTTCAATGAAGGTCGCGTTGGCGCCGTTGTTGCGGAGGTCTTCGGCCACGGCGGCTCCGGCCCGTGCATCGATTTCGCAAATAGCAATGCGGGCGCCCTCCGAGGCGAGCCGCTGCACATACGCTCGCCCCAGACCGCGTCCAGCGCCTGTGACGACGATGACCTTATCCTGATGCCTCTTCATGTGGAGGATCGCGCCTCGGTCAGCGGACTGCCCTCGGGATAGGAAGGCAACTCCGGTTTTTGCGCGCCGAGTAACGTGAGAAATGCCACATCTTGGCCGCCATCATTGCGGACACCACGCCAAATTCCGGCCGGAATCCAGATCAGATCCCGAGGACCGAGCGTTCGCTCCACCTCACGTTCGCCATCCGACCAAATGCATGTGAGCGTCCCTTCGAGCACGAAGAAGAGCTCTTCCACGTCCGAATGCAGGTGGAGCGGACCTTCGTTGCCCGGAGGAATGACCATCGTGCTGAGGGTGAAGTGTCCGGCCTTAATGATATTGGGATCATCATGCTTGCCCGTACCGCCTCCGCCGACATATCGCATCTGTGCACGCCTGTACTTCGGATCCACTCTGGCCTGAAAACCGAGAACGTCCCAGTCGAGTTGTCTGTCCTTCAAACGGACAACGTATTTGTCGATTGCGTCGATTCCGGGTATTTGCATATGTGCCTACCGCACCCATCCATTATCGGGCTCTCCCGTCATCGCCCGGCGCAACTCGGGAGTCGGCGGCACCGCGACACCCCATCGATCCATCGATTCCGGGCCTCGCGGCCAAACCTTTGGCTGGTGCTTCGCGTCATCCCTGATGTAGTCAATATCGCTCGTGTACTCGGTGATATATCCAACCGGATCTTCGTAGTAGCAGAAAATATTATTGCCCGGGCCGTGGCGTCCCGGACCCCATACCGGTTGGAAGCCATGCTTTCGCAGATTCGAAATCCCCATCATGATTTGATCAATCCCAGAGACAAGGTACGCCACATGATTCACCGATGCATGCGGCGCGACGTTGAATGAAATATTGTGATGTTTGGAATCCGTCCGCAAGAACACCATTTGCTGGCCGCTCCAGTCGGATATTCGAAAACCCAGCACGCTGGTGTAGAACTTCGTTATGCGATCGATGTCCGGCGTGTTGAGGACGATATGGCACACGGACCGGGGCGAAACGTTCTTAGGATGCGGTTCGTCGGGGTGGCCGGACACACCTGAAGAAAGCTCGATACACCGACCGTCCAGATCGACGAAACGCAATCCATAACCGCCGCCCGGCTCATTGAGCGAATGTGGCTCCTCGATGAGTCGTACGCCTGCGTTTTTCAGCTCGACGGCCGCGCGGCGTACCGCAGCATCGTCGGGCATTGCATAGGCGATGTGGTGCAGTCCTTTTGCCCTGCCTCGGTGAAGGCTCAGCAGAAAATACTCTGGCGACGTGCCCCGGAAGAAGACGGCATCGTCGTCCTCAACCACTCGCTCCAGCCCCCAAACGTCCGAATAAAAACGGGCGTGTTCTTGCAAACTCGGAGAAAAGAGACCGACATGACGGACCTGAGCGATGTCGAAAGCCATATTCATCGCTGTACCACCTTTTCTTGCAAGAGGTCAAGCCGCCTCAGGATTTGGGGCACAATCTGTCGCGCGGCAACTTCTAAACGCCCCCCCGCCCTCCCCCGCTTGACATCACTCGTGCTGCAGTGTCGAATATGGCATTGCTGTGCTTCGGCACGCAGAGGAGACCTTTTTTGTCAACCGAACATCGATCGGCCGCGACGCGGGTTGTGGTCGCGAGCACGGTCGCGCTGTCTTTCATTTCCTTTTGGCGAGGGGCGGCGATAGTCCTCAGCGACCTTGCTTCCTCTGCCTTTTACGCCGGTGGTATCGCGGAAAGGGCAATCGGCAGGAGTGCTCCCTGGTTTGTTCTCGGCGTGATGTTGTTCAGCTTTGCGGTTCGATCCGTGTACATGGAAAGCTGCAGCATGTACGTACGTGGCGGCGTGTACGTCGTGGTCCGCGATGCAATGGGACCGGTGCTGGCGCGGCTTTCCGTTTCTGCCCTCATTTTTGATTACATCCTGACCGGGCCAATCAGCGCAGTTAGCGCGGGACAATACCTCGGACGCCTGCTCAACGACATATCGGAACTGCTTAGCTTCGGCATGACGGTTCCGCCAAACGCGTTTGCGGCCGTCTTTGGTATCGGAGTCACGGCGTACTTCTGGTGGAACAACATCAAGGGTATTCACGAATCGAGCACCAAAGCGCTTCGGATCATGCAAATCACCACGGTGATGGTCGTGATGTTTCTGGTGTGGTGTTCGCTGACGCTATTGATGCGTGGCCCCGCGCAAATCCCTCCTGCACCAATTCCCTCGAATCTCGAGTTCTCAAGAGAAGGACTCGGCTGGTTTGCAGGAACGCGCTGGATTCAGATATCGGTTGTCGTCATCATCGTCGCCTTCGGACATTCGCTTCTCGCGATGAGCGGCTTTGAGACCCTTGCGCAGGTCTATCGAGAGATCGCGTCACCGAAGCTGAAAAATCTCAAAATCACCGCCAATATCGTCTGCATATTCGCGGTCCTTTCGACGGGAGTCATCACGCTCTTCGCTGGAATGATCATTCCAGACGCGGTCCGCCCCGAATACCACGACAATTTGTTAGGCGGTCTCACCTCACATCTGGCCGGCCCACAGCTGGTGCGTCTCGCTTTTCATGTTTTCGTCGTGATTGTCGGCGTCATGATCCTTTCCGGCGCTGTGAACACATCGATGATTGGCGCGAACGGTGTTTTGAATCGAGTTGCTGAAGACGGCGTATTGGTGCCCTGGTTCCGCAGGCCCCACAAGAGATTCGGCACTTCCGCCCATCAACATCATCATCCGCGGAAGAGAGTGGCCGATCGGACTGTTGTCAACTACGCTCGCCCTGCTTTTGGTCGCGGTGGCAAACCTGTTTTCAAAACAGATCGCGACCATATTTGGCGTTAGCTTCACTCTTCTGTTGTTTGTTGTGTTCACAATTTCAGAGCGCGTCAATGCCAAGGCGCGCAGAGAAACCAAGCAGGGCCTGGAGCAGTTCAACCTCGACGTACAAGCCGAGATCAGCCTTGGATCAGGCGCCATTCACGCAAGGCCGGGATGCGTCCTGGTGGCGGTCCGCGATTACAACCGCATGACACACCTGCAAAATGTTCTGCAAAAGACGAACCTACGCCGGCACGATATTGTCGTCATGACTGTTCGTGGCGTTTCGGCGGGTGCCGGCGAATACGAACTCGCGGAAAACCAACTCTTCACGGACTATGAACGCGAGCTGTTCACGCGTGTTGTGGCTATGGCTGAAAAGGAGGGCAAGACCGTCGACCTGCTTGTGGTTCCGGCCGTGAATCCGTTTGACGCGATGGTCCAAACGGCCGCGAAACTCCAGGCCTCACGTCTCGTCACGGGAGTTTCAGCTCGAATGGATTCCGAAGAACTGGCTCGCCGGATCGGGAGGGCGTGGGAGCGGTTGCCAGAACCCAGACATGCATTCTCGCTGGAAATTATCACTCCCGACCGGCCCTCCATTTTCGTCAACTTGGGTCCGCATCCCCCTCGCCTCTGGCCTGAGGACGTCGACCTGGTTCACGAGATGTGGTTGGAATTGAGCGAGAAATACGCAGGAGCGAAACTTCATCACCGGGATGTCGTCGGCGTCGCTCTCCGGCGCATGCAGGAGCAGCTCAAATCCAAGCAGCACACCGAAGTCGTCAAGGATATCCTGCAGGAAGTGGAACACCGGAAGGAACCTCCAAAGGGGTCAGGGGTCGCGGATCAGGAGTCAGGGAAGGATCACCTGCTGATCCCTGACCCCTGACGCCTGATAGAATCAATTCATGGCCAACACGAAGCGCGCATATGCCGAAAACGTTCCAGGCGACTTCTTCGTCGACGATACTTGCATCGATTGCGACTTGTGCCGTCAGATAGCGCCGCCGGTTTTTCGTGAGGAGTCGGATCATTCCATTGTTTATCGACAACCCGGGACGGCCGCCGAATCGCACAGCGCGGGGATGGCACTGGTAGCATGTCCGACGGGCTCGATCGGTACTCGCAGAAAACTCGATCTGCGTCCCGCGGTCGCCGCTTACCCGGTGCTCATTGAAGATGACGTTTATTTTTGCGGATTCGCGTCACCCAATTCCTACGGCGCCTCGTCTTATTTCATTGTGAGGCCCGAGGGCAACGTGCTGATTGATTCGCCGCGGTTCGCGCGGAGTCTCGTGCGGCGGCTGGAGGAGCTTGGCGGCGTGTCGCTGATGTTTATGAGCCATCGCGACGATGTAGCCGACCACGAGTTGTTTCGCCAACATTTCGGCTGCCGGCGCATCATCCACCGGGCCGATGCAAGAGGTATTGATGCGGAACAATTGCTCGAAGGCCAGGAACCGGCCATGTTGGACCGGGATCTCGTGGCCATCCCGGTTCCCGGCCATACGCGGGGCCACGTCGTTCTTTTGTATCGCAACAAGTATCTGTACTCGGGCGATCACCTGGCCTGGTCTAGCGGCCGCGGCGGCTTGACAGCGTTTCGCGATGTCGCATGGTATTCCTGGCCTGAACAGACAAAATCCATGAAGCGACTGCTGGATTTCCGTTTCGAATGGGTGCTGCCCGGCCATGGCCGCCGTGGACACCAGCCTGCAGAAGAGATGCATCAGAAATTGATCGAATGTATCCAATGGATGGAAACCGTTCCTTAACCGAGACCCTCACCCCTGACAAACTTTATGAAAACAACCAAACATATTTGGGCCGCGTTGCTCGTCGGGCTGCTGGTTTTGCCGGCTGCTCTGGCTCAAACCGTCCGCTTCACCGAGCACAAACTCAAGAATGGCTTGCGAGTAATCTTGTCTGAGGATCACTCCGCGCCCACGTACTCTATCGTCGTCACTTACAATGTAGGCTCCCGCGATGAGCGCCAGGGCCGGACGGGTTTCGCGCATTTGTTCGAACACATGATGTTCCAGGGCTCGGAAAACGTGGGCAAGGGAGAACACTTCATCATTATTGAAAACAACGGTGGCGGGATGAACGGCAACACGACGTCCGACCGCACGGTGTATTTCGAGACGTTGCCCGCAAACCAATTGGATCTCGGTCTGTTCCTCGAAGCGGACCGCATGCGCTCGCTGGCCATTAACCAATCCAACCTCGACAATCAACGAACGACAGTTCAGGAAGAGCGGCGCCAACGTTACGACAACCAGCCCTACGGTCGTTCTTTTGAAATGCTTCTCGCGACGACATATGACAACTTCGCTTACAAGCATTCGACCATCGGCTCGATGGAAGATCTGAACGCCGCCACTGTTAAAGATGTCGCGGAGTTTTTCAGGACATACTACGCCCCCGACAATGCGGTACTCAGCATGGCCGGCGACTTCAAGAGCGATGAAGCCCTTTCAAAAATTGAAAAATATTTCGGAAATGTTCCCTCGCAGCCCCCGCCGCCGGCTCCGGATATGACCGAACCAAAACAAACGGCCGAGCGGCGGAAGACGCTGGACGATCCCCTCGCACAGCTCACTCGCATTGATATTGCCTATAAGATTCCTCCCGGCAATACTCCGGACTGGTACGCGCTTGCCGTGCTTGGCGATGTCCTGTCGACAGGGCAGTCTTCGCGGCTGTATCAGAAGCTCGTCAGAGAAAAACAAGTGGCACTTCAGGCGAACGCAGGAGCCATGGAACGCCGGGGTCCGTCGCTGTTTATCGCAACTTTGATGGTGACTCCCGGCAAGGACCCGGCTGAAGTCGAGAAGTTGTTTTATGAAGAAGTGGAACGCGTGAAGAGCGAAACCGTCACAGATGCCGAGATGGAGAAAGTGCGAATGTCGGTCCGCCGGGGCGACGTCGAACAGCTCCAAGGCACTCTATATCGCGCGCAGGCTCTTGGCGAAAATGCCGTGTTCTACAACGATCCCGGTGTGATCAACACGTCGAGTGAAAAGATCAAAAAAGTGACGAAACAGGACATTCAGAAGGTGGCTCGAACATATCTGACGGAAGCCAATCGCACCGTTGTCGTCACGACTCCCAAACCAAGCGCGGAAGGTGTTCGATGAAACGCCATACGCTAATTGCCGCCATCATGCTTGCCCTCACAGTTGGAATGCTGGCAGCCGCTGGCCAGGACATTGCACCTGAGACGAGCAAAGTTGAACGGAAGAATCGCGCCCCTGTTTCAAAGGAAGTTCTTCATGTGAGCCTGCCGAAGGCCACGGAACGGACGCTCTCCAACGGCCTGACGGTTCTGGTATTGGAAGACCATCGATTACCCTTCATTTCTCTCCAATACAACATCAGCGCTGCCGGCCCTATCTTCGAGCCCTCGGATCTGCCCGGTCTGGCCAGCGTCACTGCACAGATGCTTCGCGAGGGCACGAAGACGAAAACAAGCGTGCAGATTGCTGAAGAAATCGCGCGACTTGGCGCGGCGATATCCGCGTCGTCCGGATACGGATCCTCAGCAACAGTCATCAGCGCGTCGGGCCTGAGTGATAATTTCGAGCAGTGGTTCACCCTTACAAACGACCTCCTGTTGAATCCGAGCTTTCCGGCAGACGAACTGAACCGGCTCAAGCAACGCATGAAAACTCAGTTGCGGCAGCAGCGCGCGTCCCCCGGTTTTCTATCCAATGAGATGTTCAGCCGCGCGGTGTACGGCAGTCACCCGGCTGCGGTAGTTTCGTCGACGGTTGCGTCGATTGACGCGATGACGCCGGAAGCGCTGGCGAAATGGCATCGCGAACGGTACGCACCTCAAAACGCCATACTGGGCATCACCGGCGACGTACGCGCATCAGAGCTCGTACCGAAGCTGGAGAAGTGGCTTGCCGACTGGAAGAAGACCGAATTGAAAGAAGTTTTACCGCCGAATCCGCAAATCGTGCCAGCCAGGCGCGTGCTGCTGGTCGATCGGCCGAATTCGGTACAGACCAGCGTCATGCTCGGGAACATCGCGATCGACCGGCGCGATCCCGATTTCATTCCCGTCTCTATCATGAACCACATGCTGGGCGGCGGCTCCGCCGCACGACTCTTCCTCAACCTGCGTGAAGAGAAAGGGTACACATATGGCGTCTACAGCTCGGTGACTGCTCTGAAGTATCCCGGGCCCTGGCGCGCCTATGGCGATGTGAGAACGGAAGTGACCGACGGCGCCATCACCGAGTTCTTCCGTGAATTCCAACGCATTCGCGACGAGCGCGTGCCGGAAAGTGAGCTGGAAGATTCCAAACGATCGCAGGTGGCGTCGTTCGCTCTGTCGCTCGAAAGCCCGAACGAACTGCTAGGTTACGCAATCATCCGAAAAATCTACGGATTCCCGCCCGATTACTGGGACACATACCCGGCAAAGATCATGGCCGTCACGGCTGCGGATATTCAGCGCGTCGCCCGCAAGTACATCAACCCGGACAATATTCAGGTCGTGGCCGTCGGCGACGTCAGCAAGATCAAGCCGGTCATGGAGAAGTACGGACCAGTTGAAGTGTACGATGCGGAGGGGAAGAAGCTCGGAAACTAAACACCTAATGACCAACCGACCCATTGACCAAATAGTCCCATGGGTTCGGGCTTCCTTTGTGTTTAGCGCCTTTTGTTGCTAAATTCCCCGTATGGTGCCTGCGGTAGCCCTATCGCTCTTCCTTTCCTGGGTCCAGGTCAGTTCGGACACGTACGTCGTCAAGTCATCGGCGGGAGAGGAGCGTGCGAGACGTGTTCTCAAGGAGCTGGAAGCGTTTCATCAGCTCGTCGGGACACTGGTATTTCGATCCATCGAGCTTCCGGAGCTTCCGATCGAAGTGCTGTTGATCGGGGATGATCAGACGATGAAAGAAGTCGCTCCGGATTACAACGGCCGGAAGGTCGCTGTCGCGGGGTACTACCAGCGTGGCCAGGACCGTGATTTCATCGTCCTTTCGGGCCAGGTTTTTCCGGAAACGCTCACAAGCGTCGTCTATCATGAGCTCACCCATTACTTCCTTAGCCGCTCACTCGTTTATCGGCCGGCGTGGCTCAACGAAGGGCTGGCCGAATACTTCGCAACGGCAGATATTCGGGAAGACGAGATCTCGCTTGGAGCGCTTTCGATGGAGCGGCTGCAGTTGCTCAAGACCAATGCGCCGCTACCATTGAAAACTTTTTTCGCGGTGGATTCCAACTCCCCTTATTACAACGAGTCCCTCAAGGCGAACGTGTTTTACGCGCAAACCTGGGCATTCGTCTACTTCATGATGCACGGCGAATATGCCGGCCGTTTTAAGCGATACGTGGAAGCCTTGACTCAGGGTGAGGCCAATCTTCTCGATTATTTGAATGTTAGCGAACGCGACTTGGAGCTTGGTTTTCTGAATTACCTGAAGGTGTTCATGCAGTACGCCGTGCGGACTCACGCGAAAGTCAGCGGTGAAGCGTGGACCATGAAGGTGGAGTCCATTCCCGAGACCGAGGCGCAGATTTCAATTGCCGAAATCTTTCTTGCCGGCGGAAAGCTTGAACAAGCACGACATCATCTAGAAGCTGTGGCCGCTCGTGATCCGGAATTTCTGAGAGCGTCCTATTACCGGGGAGTGCTCGCGCGGGCCGCAGGGGAAGGCAATGCGCGGGAATTTTTCGTCGACGCGCTACTGGATCCGCATCTCGGAACCCGTGCGGCCGTGCAACTCGTACAAATGGGAGAGATGCACATTCCGGCGGTTCGCGGTTTACTGGAGCAGGCGGCAGCATCGAGTACCCGAATTTCCGATGTGTACTGGGCATTAGCGCAGATTTATTCGGACGACGTTCGCCGCATCGAAGAAGCAGTCCGTCTGGACGCGCGCCGTTCCGCGCCGCCTGTCCAGTCACCGAAACCGGACCCACCACCGGTCCCGGAGCCCCTCTGGCAGCGCTATGCGGAGGGTTCCGAATTCAAAGTGCGGTACAGTCTATTGTCAGAATCGGAAAATCAGCCGCACATTCAAACGTTTGTTCCGCCTTATTATCCGGTTGATCTGCTCGACCAGAAATTGGCCGGAGAAGTTGTGATTGACGCGCAAGTCCTGGAGGATGGCAAGGTCGCCGGAATCTGGCTCGTTTCAGCCGTGCCGGACATCTTCGAAGGTCTTGCTGCTGCGGCCGTTCGCGAATGGCGGTTCGACCCGGTTCCGGCGAAGGTCCGAATCGTATTGGAGTTCAAGCCGTAGGGGTAGTTGTTGCTGCCCGAGCGACAGTCCGCAGCGGAAACCTCACAATGAATGTCGCACCCTGCTCGTCGCCGGAGCTTTCGGCGTGGACGGTTCCGCCGTGCGACTCGACAATGTGCCGGACAATGGCCAGGCCGAGGCCCAGCCCGCCATGCACGCGTGTCCGTGAGGTGTCCGCTTGGCGGAACCTTTCGAACACGTAAGGAAGAAAACCGGCTTCGATCCCAATGCCGGTGTCCGTGACGCGAATCTCGGCATGCGCCTCCGCTTCCATCAAATCAATGGCGACATGGCCTCCGCTGGGCGTGAACTTCACCGAATTTGCAAGCAGATTCCAGATGACCTGTTGAAGCCGGTCTGCATCTCCAAAAACAAATCCGTTCAATGCCGCCATGCGCAGCTCGATTTGGATATTTTTAGCGTGACTTGCCGGACGAACGGTCTCCACGGCTGACTGAATCACCGCAGCAAGGTCCACAGACTCCATATTCAGCCGCAGCTTTCCACTAATGATCCGCGAAACGTCAAGCAGATCATCCACGATCTTGACCTGAGTCTTGGCATTTCGCTCGATCAGATTCAGCGCTTTCGCAAAGACCTTCTCATCACGCGGCTCGCTGCGAAGCATGTACACGCCTCCCAAAATAGGGGTCAGCGGCGTCCGCAGCTCGTGCGACACGATGGCGACAAATTCGTCCTTCAAACGATTAGCCTTCTGAGCTTCGGTGTACAAACGCGCATTCTCCAGCGCCACGCCGGCACGCCGCCCCAACTCTTGAAACAGGTCGAGATCGTCGGCGCCAAATGCGCCGGGCCTGTCTGATATCACGGCCAGCACTCCTGCCACTTCATCGCGTGCGAGGATCGGAACAAGGGCACGCGAGACTGGCCTCAGCGTGACATCGCACTCTCCGATATTGAGCACCTGATCCAGGTTCAACTCGGGATCGTCTTTTACGGTTCGGGAAACCGCATACGCCGCCGCGATTCGCCGCAGTTCGCCCTCTTCTTTCACAAAGATCAAGCAGCAATCCGCATGCTTCGCGGCGATGTACTCGGCCAGTCCCGCAAACGTCTTCTCGCAGTCCAACGATGACTCCAGGATTTTGCTTCCTTCGACGATGGAGCGGACGCGTTCGTCCGCGCGCTTTCTTTCGGCAAGGTCTAAAACCAGCGAAAAGGTCTCGATAGGTTCCTTCCGCGTGGAAATACCCCCAATCAGCACGGGAACGCGGTTCCCGCTCTTGCCAATAAATTCCTTTTCGTAGGGCGAGAATGCACCTGTGACTTCAACTTCGCGGCCGGCCTTCGCATCAAGCTGGTCGTATTCGGGTGGAGTCATGTCGCGCCATCGAAGCCGTCTTATCACCAGGTCGTTTCGGGTGTAGCCCATCGATCTCAGAAAAATATCGTTGGCTTCTGTGATGAATTCCGAATCCGCAACCATCACCCCAATGATGTTGGACTCAATCAGCCGATGAAATCGTGCTTCACTCGCCCGCAACGCCTCTTCGACCCGATGGCGCGAGGTCACGTCGCGCGAGAAAATGGTGATTCCTCCGTCCTGGTTGGGATAGGTCTGATGCTCAAACCACCGGTTGAGCGTTCGATGAAAGTGCTCGAAACGTAGAACGGCCCGCTCGGTCAGAGCACGAGAGATTTCGTCTTGAAACGCCGCGTCCGAGGCATTGAGGATCTCGGCAGCCTTTTCATTGGCGAACGTCACCTGGCGCTCTTTATCGAAAAGGCACAAGCCGTCGTCGATCTTCGCGAGAATTTCAGCCAAATTGGGCGTAGAAGGCATCGGGTCTCGGACTATAGATTCCTTATTCGAATTTCGCAATTCGAATGTGTTATCTTACGGAACTTCGTTCAGCTTGGATCGGTGGTGCCTATAAAGATGAAGCGGTCGAACAAGTTCAAGCTGTGGTGGCGAGAAACCCAAATGGTTGTTCGTGGATTGACTTCCACCAAGCACGTCGTTCTGGCTCACGTCATTCCCACACGCAAATGCAATTTGGCTTGCGCCTACTGTAACGAGTACGACGATTTTTCGTCTCCGGTGCCAACGGATGAAATGATCCGGCGCATCGACCGGTTGGCATACCTGAAAACCTCCATCGTCACGATCAGCGGCGGGGAGCCATTGCTGCATCCCGAGATTGAAAAAATCATCCAGCGCATTCGGCATCACGGAATGCTCGCTGGCATGATTACGAATGGTTATCTCCTGACGCCGAAAAAAATCATAGCCTTAAATGAAGCGGGACTTGAACATCTTCAAATCAGTATCGACAATATTCAACCGGATGCCGTGTCGCTCAAGAGCCTCAAGGTCCTCGACAAGAAACTCGAATACCTCGCGGACTTTGCCGAATTTGCCGTCAACATCAACTCGGTTATCGGCGGAGGAATTCGGAATCCCGAAGATGCGGAATTGATCACGAACCGCGCCATCCAGCTTGGCTTCTCCAGTTCGCTGGGTATCATTCATGACGGCGGCGGCGCTGTAAAGCCGTTGAATCGCCGTGAGGAACGCGTCTTCCGCGAGATCAGGAATTACGGAAAGCACAGCTACAGCCGGCTCAATTGGTTCCAACACAATCTGGCTCGTGGCATTCCTAACGACTGGCGATGCCGGGCCGGTGCCCGCTACCTCTATATCTGCGAGGACGGCCTGGTCCATTACTGTTCACAGCAGCGCGGCTATCCCGCAATTCCGCTCGAAAAATACACCTTCGCTCATATGGAGCGCGAATACTTTTCCAAGAAGGCGTGCGCTCCGACCTGCACTGTGGGCTGCGTCCAAAAGGTCTCCGTTATCGATCACTGGCGCGATCCACAGGTCGACCAAACCGACATCAGATCTGACCCCCAGGAACTACACAAAATCGCCTAGGACGGTGGGGGCCCACCAGGTGCTCTCGTGGACCGCAGATTGCAAATAGTTGCGGGTATGAACTCCCCATTTGTACCGACGACTATGACCATTTCTTGTTTTGCGGCAACGGAAGCCCAGCTTCAGACAATCTCAGAAGGCGTGAAACGGGCCGGCCTGTACGATCGTTACACCGAGCAGGTCCACGGTGAACACATCATGGTTTCAGTTCAAACAAGGACGTTTAACGAGCGCGAAGCGGTCAAGACCATCCTTCGGCAAGCTGGCATCAACGAGTACATCTACGAAGCGGAGAATGCAGCGTAGGACCCGGTGTTAACACCGTTGCCGAGTCTGCTTTTGCCTCATCACAGAAAGACGTGCAGCACCATTTTTCCCGATCGGAGCGGAGCAAATCAGCGGTACTGGCTTTCCACCGTCCGGGTCTCAACTCGCTCCTCCCCGGGACGATTTCTCCCGCTCTCACACCCCCAAAATGTGATACCCGCCATCCACGTAAATCACTTCACCGGAAATTCCGCGTGAGAGAGGGCTGAGCAGGAAGAGCGCGGCGTCCCCGACCTCCTCGGTGTCCACTTTTTTCCGCAAGGGCGCCCGCTCGGCGTGCAGTTTGATCATACTGGAAATGCCGCCAACCGCAGAAGAAGCCAGTGTCTTGATCGGGCCGGCAGAGATGGCGTTCACGCGAATCCCATGCGGACCGAGATCATTGGCCAGATAGCGGACCGAAGCTTCGAGAGCCGCCTTGGCAACACCCATGACGTTGTAGTTCTGGATGACTCGCTGGCTGCCCAGATACGTCAGCGTCACGATACTGCCGTTCCGGCCCTTCATCAGCGGCAAAGCTGCGCGGGAAACGGCCACAAGGGAATACGCGCTCACATCGAGCGCGACGCGAAAGTCTTCGCGTTTTGTATCGGCATACATGCCATCAAGAGCTTCACCGGGAGCGTACGCCAGGACATGCGCGAGGAAATCCAACTGGCCGGCCTCTTCACCGATCCGGCTCATCAGTGTTTGAATCTGTTCATCGCTGGCCACGTCACAGGGAAGCACCAGAGGATTGTTCAACTCCGGAGCCAATTCACGCACGTTCTCACCCAGGCGGTCATTCTGGTAGGTGAGGATTAGCCGCGCGCCTGCTTTGTTTGCGGCGTTGGCGATGGCCCAGGCAATGCTTCGCTTGTTGGCGACGCCCATGACGAGCCCAGTCTTTCCATCGAGTAGCTGTGACATGAGGCGTTACGTTAGCATGAATCAGCGGCCAATTTGAAAAACGAGGGATGTATTCCCTCCTCGGGAAAGGAGGGGATTTCGTGTTCCACTTGGTGGGTCCTCGTGCTAGAATTACCTACCGATCGGTCGGTAGGTATAATTGCGCTACGCTGACCGCGGTTTTCTTAGGATTAACAATGGAAGAGCTTCCGACTTTCACGTTCTCGATTCTGGTCGAGAACCGGTTCGGCGTCCTGTTTAATATCACGGGTCTGTTCAGCGCCCGGGGCTATAACATCGAGCGCCTGATGGTGGTTCCGGACACGGAGCCCGGCTTGTCACGCATCACGATGGTCGCTCACTGCGGACCGGCTCTCGCGGATCAAATCGTTAAACAACTCAATAAGCAGGTCGATGTCATCTCGGTCGAGGTGACGGAGAAGGAGAAATCATGGCCAACGTCTACTACCAACAGCACGCAGACCCAAGCCTGATCAAGTCCAAGCGCGTCGCGGTCATCGGTTACGGCAGCCAGGGACATGCCCACGCTCTCAATATGCGCGACAGCGGCATCAACGTAACGGTTGCCTGCTATGCGGGAAGCCCGTCTGCGGCTCGTGCCAAACAGGACGGACTTCCTGTGTCGACAGTGGAACAGGCAACGCAGACCGCAGACGTCGTCATGATCCTGATTCCCGATGAGACTCAGAAAAAGGTCTACAAGGCTTCAATTGAGCCGCACCTCCGTTCGGGTCAGACATTGATGTTCGCTCATGGCTTCAACATTCACTTCGGTCAGGTCGTCCCGCCCCCACTGGTTGACGTTTCGATGATCGCCCCGAAGAGCCCAGGCCACCGCATGCGCGAATTGTTTGTTGAAGGGGTTGGGGTGCCGGCGCTCCTGGCGGTGCATCAGGACGCAAGCGGTCGCGCGAAAGAGAATGCTCTTGCTTATGCTTGGGCCACGGGGAATCTCAAGGCCGGCGTGATCGAGACCACGTTCAAAGAAGAGACCGAGAGCGATCTGTTCGGCGAGCAAACGGTATTGTGCGGCGGCGTCAGCGCGCTGGTGAAAACCGCTTTTGAAACGCTGGTCGGCGCCGGATACCAGCCGGAGATCGCGTACTTCGAATGTATGCATGAGCTGAAGCTCATCGTTGACCTGTTTTATCAGGGCGGCCTGGGTTACATGCGCTACTCCGTCAGCGATACTGCCGAGTACGGCGATTACACCCGCGGCCCCAGGGTCATCGACGCACATGTCCGCCAGACTATGAAACAGATTCTGACCGAAGTCCAGAACGGCACCTTTGCCAAACAATGGATCGCGGAGAATGAAGCCGGCCGGCCCAACTTCAAGCGGATGCGCGAAGAGGAAGCGAAGCATCCCATCGAAGCCGTGGGCAAGCAGCTTCGCGAAATGATGTCGTTCCTGCAAAAGCCGAAGCAGAAGACGGAACCTGCAGCGGCAGCCGTTGGCGCTCGGGAGGATCGATGAGCGCTCATGTCGAAAAACCCTCTCGCCCTGGGGTCAGGGTCGGAACTTCTCCGGATGGGACGCAGGCTGAGAGTTCCCCGTCGAAGCACCCGCTAGCCGGCCAAACGATGACGGGCGCGGACATGATCATCCAGATCCTTGCGGATGAGGGTGTGGAAATCCTGTTTGGTTATAGCGGCGGTGCAATTCTGCCGACGTACGATGCCCTGTTTCGCTACAACGCCGAGCAGGAGTCCAAGCGCAGAAAGGTAATTGATCTGGTCGTTCCGGCCAACGAGCAGGGCGCCGGGTTCATGGCCGCGGGGTACGCACGCGCCAGCAGCAAGGTCGGCGTGTTCATGGTCACGTCAGGACCTGGCGCGACAAACAGCGTCACGCCGATTCGAGATTGCATGGCGGACTCTGTTCCAGTTGTTCTCATTTGTGGACAGGTACCGCGGCACGCGATCGGCACTGACGCATTCCAGGAAGCGCCTGTCTTCAACATCATGAGTGCCTGCGCGAAGCGCGCATTTCTCATCCTGGATCCGGAAGAGCTTGAATCAACGGTACGAACGGCTTTCGATATCGCGCGAAGCGATCGGCCTGGGCCGGTTGTGCTCGACATACCGAAAGACGTACAGAACTGGAAGGGGACATTCCGTGGCGAAGGCGTGCTCGAGCTGCGTGGCTACCGGGAACGAATGCGGGACCTGTATGGATCGCGCATGCCTGAGGACAAAGCAAAAAGATTTTTCGACTTACTGCGCCAGAGCGAACGGCCGCTCCTGTATGCGGGTGGCGGCGTCATCAAGAGTGAGGCATCGCGGGATTTGCGGCGCTTTGCGACGACCTTCCAGATCCCCGTTGTCACGACGCTTCAGGCTATCGGGTCCTTCGACACCACGCACCCGCTCTCACTTCACATGCTGGGCATGCACGGCACCGCATACGCCAATTACGCCGTGGAAGATTGCGATTTCCTCATCGCGGTTGGCGCGCGCTTCGACGATCGTGTCGCCGGCAACGTTTCAAAGTTCGCTCCTAATGCCGTAAACATTGCACACGTGGACATTGATGCAACCGAGATCGGAAAGGTCAAGCAGGTCACCTGGTCACACGTGGCCGATGCCCGCAGCGGCCTGCAGGACCTGCTTGCCGCCGGTGATGGTTTCCAAAAGGATTTTTCGCCGTGGCTGGCTCATGTCACGGAACTCAAGAAGAATCATCCCCTCGATTACGACCGCGAATGCGACTTCATCCAGCCCCACTACGTTCTGGAGTGTTTGAACAAGATCACCAGGGGCGAAGCGATTATTTGTACCGGGGTCGGCCAACACCAAATGTGGGCGGCGCAGTATCTCGATTACAAGAATCCGCGATCGTTCCTGACATCCGGCTCGATGGGTACGATGGGTTTCGGATTGCCAGCGGCAATCGGCGCGCAGTTCGCTCATCCGGATCGGCTCGTCATCAACATCGACGGTGACGGCAGCCTGCGCATGAACATCGGCGAGATGGAAACGATCACGAACTATAATCTCCGCGTGAAAACGATTCTATTCAACAATCAGGGCGATGGTATGGTCCGGCAGTGGCAGAAGATGTACTTTGCCGAACGCTTTTGTGGGACCGAGAAGTTCCTTCACCGGAAAGATTTCGTCAATGCTGCCAAAGCCGATGGTTTCGAGTTCGCCGTCCGGCTGAGCGAGAAGAATCGAGTCGAACGGGTTCTACAGGAATTTGTGCATCACAACGGCCCGGCATTTCTGGAGGTGATGATCGATCCGGATGCCTGCGTTTATCCGATGATCGGTCCGGGGCTCAGCTACAAGGAAATTGTCACCGGTCCACATATTAAGCCTAGGATACAGGAGCCTCCCAAGCCCGAGAAAACGACAGACCTCTTCTAAAAGGGGGGACAGGTCATTTCGAATTGCGAATTGCAGAAGGTTTTACCAGCCAGTCTCCCACAAATTCGCAATTCGAAATAACCTGTCCCCCTTTTCACCTCAGCCGCTGCTCGAGCCGCGTCAGTTCTTCCTTGAGCGCCTTGGGCAGGCGGTCGCCGAAGCCTGCAAAAAACTCTCTGATCTTTGGTATCTCGCCGAGCCACCCCTCGACGTCAACCTCTAGCAGCTTGTTCAGGCTGGTAGCGGGAAGATCGAGTCCCGCTGTATCGAGGTCGTTTGGTCCGGGAAGGCGGCCAATGGGCGTCTCGACAGCATTCGCCGTCCCGTTGCATCGCTCAAAGATCCATTTCAGCACCCGGCTGTTTTCGCCATAGCCGGGCCACAGGAATTTCCCTTTGTCGTCCCGCCGGAACCAGTTCACATAGTAGATTCTCGGCATCTTCGAGCCAGGAGTTGCGCCTATCTTCAACCAATGGGCGAAATAGTCGCCCATGTTGTACCCGCAAAATGGGAGCATTGCCATGGGATCACGGCGAAGCTGGCCGACTTTGCCGGCTGCGGCCGCGGTGGTCTCGCTGCTGGTGGTGGCGGCTAGGAAAGTTCCGTGTTGCCAATCCAGCGACTCGATCACAAGTGGCACGACGCTGGCACGCCGTCCTCCGAAGAGAATGGCGTCAATTGGAACACCCTTCGGATCTTCCCACTCCGGAGCGATGACCGGGCATTGTCTGGCGGGTGTTGTAAAGCGGGCGTTGGGATGGGCGGCAGGCCGGTTCGATTCCGGTGTCCAGGGACGACGTAGCCAATCGATCAACTGGGGAGGCTTTTCATCCGTCATGCCTTCCCACCAGACGTCGCCCTCGGGTGTGATCGCACAGTTCGTGAAGATGGAATCATGGGTGACGGTGCGCATGGCGTTTGGATTCGATTTCATTCCCGTTCCAGGGGCCACGCCGAAGAAACCGGATTCTGGATTGATGGCGTACAACCTTCCATCTGAACCGAACTTCATCCACGCGATGTCATCACCGATGGTTTCAACCTTCCAGCCCGGAACTGTGGAGATCAGCATCGCCAGGTTCGTCTTTCCGCACGCGGAAGGGAACGCACCCGTGACGTATTTAACTTCGCCTTGCGGGCTGATCAATTTCAGGATCAGCATGTGCTCAGCTAACCAGCCCTCGTCGCGCGCCTGAACGGAAGCGATACGCAAAGCATGACACTTCTTCCCAAGCAAAGCGTTGCCGCCGTAACCAGAGCCGAAAGACCAGATCTCCCGCGTCTCCGGGAAGTGAGAAATGTATTTGTGCTGTGCGTTGCAGGGCCACGCGGCATCCTGCTCGTTGGGGGCAAGGGGTACACCCACCGAGTGCAGGCCTTTCACGAACTCGCCGTCCGTGCCCAGTATGTCGAGTACCTGCGTGCCGACGCGGGCCATGATGTGCATGTTCGCGACGACGTACGGCGAGTCGCTGATCTCCACACCGATTTTCGATATTGGAGATCCAATCGGGCCCATGGAGTATGGAATGACGTACATCGTCCGGCCATGCATCGTCCCCGCGAAAAGGTGGGAGAGCCTTTGCCTCATCTTCACGGGGTCTTCCCAGTTGTTCGTTGGACCGGCTTCTTCACTTGTCGCAGAACATATGTAGGTCTGGTCTTCAACGCGGGCAACGTCCACTGTGGTCGAGCGGACGAGGATGCTGTTGGGCCGTTTCTGGGGGTTTAGAGGAACAGCCGTGCCGGCATGAAGCATAAGCCTCAACATGAGCTGGTATTCCTCTTTTGAACCGTCGCACAAATAAACACGGTCGGGCTTGCAGTTGGCAGCCACCGCTTCCACCCACCGCGAAAGTTCTTTGTTTTTGATTTTCGCTGTAACTTCCGCAGCGGGCGACTCGTGAATCTGCGCGTTTATCATGAATCCCTCTTAAGTTTTTGAGACAATAATGCCGCTTTTTAGCATAGCGCCCACTATTATTTCACAACTTTACCTTTTATTTACATTGGGATAACTTTTTCGCTCCACAGCATTGGCACTGCTCGGAGGTGGAATGAACGAAGGCGCCCTTTACAAATCGGTCACTGAATTGAACCGGATGCTTCGAGCCAAGCACGTTTCGCCTGTCGAGTTGACTCGGGAATACATCAAGCGAGCCGAAAGGCTCGACCCCCAGCTTTTCGCCGTCGTCACGTTTACCGAGGAACTGGCAATGTCACAAGCTCGCGCGGCCGAAGCCGAAATAATGAAGGGGAAAATTCGGGGCCGGCTGCACGGAATCCCATGGGGCGCCAAGGATCTGCTGGCGACGAAAGGGATTCCGACCCAGTGGGGTTGTCCCGCATACCAGGAGCAGGTCTTCGATTATGATGCCACAGTCGTCGGCAAACTCGGCGACGCCGGCGCCGTGTTGATCGCAAAACTCGCGCTCGGTGAACTGGCCAGCGGGGCTCGCTGGTTCGGCGGCACGACGCGATGTCCATGGGATCCGATGCGGTCCAGCAGTGGGTCCTCCGCGGGACCGGGTTCCGCAACCGCTGCCGGCGCGGTTGGGTTCGGCGTAGGCACCGAGACTTTGGGTTCCATTATTTCTCCAGCGGCCACGAACGGCGTCGTCGGCTTGCGTCCAACGTTCGGCCGCGTCAGCCGCTATGGGGCAATGACGTTGAGCTGGACTATGGATAAGATCGGCCCCTTGTGCCGTACGGTGGAAGACTGCGCGTTGGTGTTCGACGCGATCCGCGGCGCCGACCAGCTCGATCCGGCGGCTGTCGATGCGCCTTTCCGGTTCTCTGCGCATTCACCAATTAACGGAAAGAAAATCGGTGTCCTTCGAAATGAGTTCGAAACGCCCAGCGACGCCGAAGTCCGGAAGATTTTCGCCGACGCGCTGAAAGGGCTAGCAGGACTCGGTCTCATCCTGGAGGAAATCGATCTCGAGGATTTCCCATATCAGGATATCGCCCGCTACACCATAAACGTCGAAGCCGCCTGCGTGTTCGAGCCACTATGGAAATCCGGTAAGATCGATCGGCTGATCAACAAACAACGCGCCATCGACTGGTCGGCGGCCCGCCTGCTCCCCGCCACGGACTATTTGAAAATGCAGCGAGTTCGTGCGGAAATCTGCGATTACGCCAGCCGCCTGTTCAAAAAATATGCCGCCCTTGTCGCGCCGAGCACCGCCGCGCCGGCGGCTCTGGTCGAAGACTCGGCCGCGGTGAATTCGGTCACCGCCGCCGCTGCAGCAATCGTTAACGGAAACGGAGGAAGCAGCGCTTTCGGCAACGTCACCGGCATGCCTGCCATCTCTGTTCCATGCGGGTTTACGGCCGCCGGTCTACCCCTGGGCATTGTCTTTCTTGGTCCTGCGTTCGACGAGGCGGGAATACTTCGGTTGGCGTACGCCTACGAACAGGCCAATCACTGGCACGAACGGCACCCCAAACTGTAGCGGGCTCCGCGGCCGAATAAGGATGCGCCTGTTGGGCATTTGTAATCCAAGCCGGTCCACGGCTACATTCCACTGACACTCCTGTATCATCGACCGCATGACCATACTCGCGCGTCTGGAGCAATGGAAGGAATCTGGTGCGATCACGAGCGTGCAATTCGATGCGATCTCCGAATTGGTACGCAAAGACCGGTTCTCGGTTTTCGTCGAGCTCAATGCGCTCTTTTATCTGGGAGTGTTGTCCTTCGTCGCCGGAGTGGCATGGGTAATTCAGACATACCTATCGACGCTGGGAGATACGGCCATTCTGTCGGGCCTGACTCTGCTGCTGTGCCTTTCCTTCTCTTACTGTTTCTCCCGGGCCCTTCCTTACTCGCCGGACCAAATGGAATCTCCAAATCCGGCGTTCGACTACGTGCTCTATCTGGGCTGCCTCTTGTTCGCTGTCGAGCTCGCCTACCTGGAAACTCGATTTCACTTGATGCAGAGCGAGTGGGATTACTACCTGCTCTTTTCTTCCGTCCTTTTCTTTGGTCTGGCTTATCGTTTCGATAACAGGTTCGTCCTCTCGCTGGCGCTCTCGACATTGGCAGGATGGTTCGGCTTGAGGATCTCCCGGTTTGCTTTTTCGTATGGCGAATCGCTGCGTCCGTACGCTCTCGTTTATGGCGTTCTTGTCGCAAGCATAGGGATATGGCTTCATCGTTGCGGCATCAAGAAGCATTTCACGGAAACCTACCTCCATATCGCCAGCAATGTCCTGTTCGGCGCGCTCATTTCAGGAATCACCGTCCGCGAAAGTGCGTGGTTGTACCTGATGGGTCTCCTTGGCCTGGCCGGGATCGCGATAGTTGAAGGCGTACGGTTCCGGCGATTTGCGTTCGTGGCTTACGGAGTGCTCTACGGCTACATCGGAATGAGCGTCCGGTTGCTGCGCGATGTCCGGATCGATTCCACTGCGGCCCTCAGTTATCTGATTGTCTCAGGAATGCTTGTTATCCTCTCGATGATTTTGCTGGCGCGCCGGTTTGGAAGTGAATAATGAGACGATACTCGGCTGATGATGAAGAAAGAGTAACAGCTCAGTTCTGCATACGTGAATGGGAGCGATCCGGTTTGTTGGAGTCGTCGCAAAGCGCACGGCTCGAAGCGGAGTTGCAAGTGGATTTGCGGCGCACGAATAACTTTCTTCGCGGCGTGCTCTTTCTATTCACAGGTCTTATCGTGGCAGCATCGGTCTTACTGACCACTACGGTGTTTGATCTGGACGATGAGCTTCTGCTGGCCACGACAACTGGTATCGCGGGGATTCTATTCTTCGCGTTGTTGGAGTGTCTGGTCAGCAGGTTCCGCTTGTACCGTTTTGGCGTGGAAGAAGCTTTTGCAGTTGCGGCGGCCGTATTGCTCAGCGTCAGCGGCGGGGCGATCGCATCTGCGCTCCGCGGCAGCCGTCCGGGAGAGTTCCCGGCCCTGGTAGCCTTGTGCATAGGAGCGCTCAGCGCCTTCGGCATCTACCGGCGCTTCGGGTATGTTTACGCTGCATTCGCAGCGATGATTTGCGCCGCCGGAATTCCGTTCCAGATGGCCCTTTCGGCTGAGGTTCAACGCTTTCTTGTGGCCGCAATGCTGACTTTGGTTTTCGTGGTCGTTCGCTCGAAGCGTTTGCAAAACGCCAGCGAGCCGGGTGACGAATATGGCATCATTCAAGCATCAGCATGGGCGGGACTGTATTTCTATTGAACCTGCAGATCAGCCTTGGCCGAATCGAGGGATGGTTCTATTGGGGAACCTACGTGATGATTTGGTTTCTCCCGATCATTGGACTCCGCTTGGCCCTTCGAATCAAAGATCGAGCTCTCATGGATGTGAGTCTGGCGATGGCGCTCGTAACTCTGGTGACGAACAAGCCGTACCTTGGCTTGTCGCGGCAGCCCTGGGATCCGATCCTGTTAGGCATTTTCCTGATGGCCGCCGTAATCATTCTTCGACGCTGGCTGTCGAAGGGACCAGACAGCCGGCGCTACGGTTTTACCCCAGTGCGTCTCCTGACCGGCGACAGCCGTCTTCTGACGTTTGTGAGCACCGCTTCTGCCGCGTTTCAGCCCGAAGTCCCGGCTACGACATCTGCTCCTGGGAAACCGGATTTTAGTGGAGGCCGCTCCGGGGGCGCTGGGGCCAGCGGCAGCTTCTGACCATTCGCGTAATTCGCGCAATTCGCGGCTAAGACTTGGTTACGGCTTTGCGCGATAAGCGTTTTGTGGCTAAATATTCCCCTGATGGACGAGCAGCTTCTCGAACTTCGGGATATTATCCGCAGGAAGTCCCTCCGCGTGGGCGAATTCACATTGTCATCCGGAAAAAAGAGCTCCTATTATCTGGATTGCAGGATGACAACGCTGGACCCCCGAGGGGCGCTGCTGATCGGGCGTCTCATTCTTCAGAACATTCAAAAGCACAACCTTCAAGCAGACGCGATCGGTGGCCTCACGATGGGCGCCGATCCGATCGCTACTGCAGTAACGGTAGTCAGCGCGCTGGAAGGAAGGCCTTTGCCGGCCTTCATCGTTCGAAAGGAGACAAAGGGTCACGGCACACAAAGGTGCATTGAAGGTTATGATGGCAGGCCTGGTTCCCGCGTTATCGTGGTCGATGACGTGTGCACGACGGGTGATTCCATTCTCAAAGCCGCCGAGAAAGCGGAGCAGGCCGGCTATCATGTAGTGGCGACGTTCTGCGTGGTCGATCGTGAAGAAGGCGGCACGGAGATCATTGCCAAAAAATACCCCTTCTACTCTCTACTCACCGCAAAGGAGCTGTTGAAAGATGTATAGATTGGCCGCGATCACAACCATCTTCGCCGCGATATTCGCAGTGCACCCGCTGCATTTGCCCGCGCAGTCCTCGCGAACCAACCCGGGTCTTTTGGATACAAGTGAACCCATACCTTACTTCCTGGAAGATGGCCGAGGTGTGGCGGGCTACCGGGACTCGGATCGCGATCTGGCGAAGATGGCGCTGGAGGCGTGGTCACGCGAAAGCGGCGGCAAATTGAAATTTATGGAAGCAAAGGCGCGGAACCTGGCGTTGGTCCGGGTTCGATGGGTTTCCGCTCACGAAGGACTATTCGGCGAAACCCAGCGCGTTCAGGTCAATGGCAAGCCCGGAGCGATGGTGTTCGTCATGCCGGAGGTAGCTCAGCTTGGCGAACCCCTGTCGACGCGAGCGCTGGGAGATGTCCTCCTCCGCGATACGATTGTCTACCTGACCTGTGTCCACGAGCTCGGCCATGCCGTCGGTTTGCCACATACGCGAAATTTTGAAGACATTATGTATTTCTTCGGATTCGGCGGCGATCTGGTCGAATACTTCATGCGTTACCGGAACAAGCTCCAGTCCCGCGCGGACATCGCGAAATATTCCGGACTCTCTGCCGCCGACGCCAGGTTTCTCCAAAATCTCTACAAGGACTGAGCCGAATTTCGACGGTGGCCCTTTCGCGTAATTCGCGCGATTCGCGGCTAAAAAATTACCGTCAGCAGGCCGTTTTGATATAGTCCTCTTTCATGCGTTTCAGGAGTATCTGGAGTCTGTTGCTGTCCTTACTGTTCGTTTCGGAGCTCCGCGCTGAGAGTCCCGTCACCTTCAACAATCAGGTCGTTCGAATTTTTCAGCAGCATTGCCAGACATGTCATCGGCCCGCCAGCATCGCACCCTTTTCGCTGGTTACCTATGCGGACTCCAGACGGCACGCGTTCGAAATCCAGCAGGCGGTGGAATCGCGGTTGATGCCGCCGTGGAAACCGGTCAACGCTCACGGCGTCTTTGAAGGAGAGCGCAGTCTGAGCGATCAAGAGATCCAGACTATTTCGCGTTGGGTTACCGATGGTGTGCAGGAAGGCGTTGCGAGCGACTTGCCTGAGCCGATCAGTTTTCCGGAAGCCTGGGGAGCGGGCCAGCCGGATGTCGTGGTTCAACCCAGCGATTCCTATTCGGTGCAGACCGGCAGCGACGATATCTACAGGTGTTTCACGTTGCCGCTCGCCTCAAATGCGGACGTCTACGTTCGTGGATACGAAGTTCTACCGGGGAATCGCGCAATCGTTCACCACGTTTTGCTGTTCCTGGACGAAAGCGGCGAGTCCGTGGCTCTGGACAATGCCGACCCCGGGCCCGGCTACACATGTTTTGGCGGTGCGGGGTTCACGAACGGGCTCGGAGCATTAGGCGGCTGGGCTCCCGGCGCGTCTCCGGAAATGTTCCCGCTCGGCAGTGGCGTACGGATTCCTGCCGGCGCTCGCGTCGTCATACAAGTCCATTACAGCACCGCAGAAGCTTTAAAGCTATCTGCCGGACCTTTGGACCCGGATCGGACGCGTGTCGGTCTTTACCTGTCTCCTACTCCGCTGCAGCAGATTGTGTTTGTTCCGGTGGTAAACACGTTCTTCACTATTCCGCCTGGAAACTCTCACTATCAGGTCAAAGCCTTTCTGCCAATCCCTATAGAAGTGGAGTTGTTGTCTATCGCGCCGCACATGCATTTGCTCGGCCGAGAGATTGCCGTTGATGCTCGATTCCCGGATGGTCAGCGCCGTCAACTAGTACGTATCGACGATTGGGATTTTCATTGGCAGGCGAACTATACGTATGCCGAACCGATCACCTTACCTGCGGGAACTTTGATCGAGTTGACGGCTTATTACGACAATTCGCTGAACAATCCCAAGAACCCTTCGAATCCCCCGGTTCCAGTTCAGTGGGGCGAGAGAACCGTTGATGAGATGTGCCTGACGTTCCTCAGCCTAAAGGCGCCAGGCATACCGAGCCTCAACACGGTGCCGTTTTCAATCTCCGATCGCGGAACGACCTCCGTTATCACTCAAGGAGATTCGAGCACGGCCCAGGTTGGATATGCTCGTGTCTCGGATCCAACGGGCGGCGCGGCATCCGGCTTGGCAATATTCGGCTACCGGCAAAACGGCATTCTGGTTACCGAAACAGGAGTGCCCGGCTCGCGGCTACTGACCCGCGGGCGGGTGGCGGCCCAGACAACCGGCCTGGTGAGAAGCGGGTTGGCGATTGCAAATCCAAACAGCGAGCCGGCCACGATTTCCTTCTTCTTCACGGATGAGAATGGAAACGATCTCGGCTCCGGAACGGCCAATGTTCCAGCCAACGGCCAGATTGCGAGTTTTCTGAATGAGGCTCCTTTCAACGGCGCTTCAACATTTGCAGGTTCCTTTACGTTCGATTCGTCAAAACCGGTGTCCGTTGTTGCGCTTCGCGGGCTTGTGAATGAGCGTTCGGAGTTTCTGATCACAACTCTTCCTATCGCGGATCTGAGTTCGTCAGCCTCCACGATCTCGGTTGTCTTTCCGCATTTCGCAGACGGAAGCGGATGGACAAGCGAGATCATGCTCGTCAATCCAACGGACACGGCCATAAGCGGCGCCTTGCAATTTGCGGATCAGTCGGGACGGCCATCTCCAGTAACAGTGAATGGTCAGACCGGAACAACCTTTAACTATTCCATACCGCCACGAAGCGCGCGGCAATTTGTAACCTCCGGGTCATCCGATCCATTGCGCGCCGGACCGGTGCGGATCCTACCGGCGGAAAATAACGCCGCGCCGGCGGGTTCGTTGGTGTTTTCATACAGAAGATCCGGTATTCGAGTCACCGAGGCTGGCGTTTCCCTTGTGCCCGCAGGCACGGCCTTCCGCGTGTATGTGGAATCCTCAGATTCGACTCAGTCCGGAATCGCGATCGCGAACCCATCTTCAAGTCCGGCAACCGTTCGGATCGAACTGATCGATATGAACGGGGCGTCGGTGGCGGAAACGACCTTCGCGCTTGCGGGTGACGCGCAGCTCGCGAGTTTCCTAAGTGAACTATCCGGATTTCAGGCTCTGAGCCTCCCATTCCAAGGGTTGCTGCGCCTGACAAGTACATCGCCAGTGGCAGTGGCCGGATTGCGCAGCCGAAACAACGAACGCGGCGACTTCCTCATCACGACCACACCGCCTGTACCGGAAGGCGCTGCTCCGGCCGGTTCCGAACTGTTCTTCCCTCATTTCGCAGATGCCGGCGGCTACACCACACAATTCATTATCTTCAGCAACAGTACGGGCCGTTCGCTCAGCGGAAGCGTGCGTTTCTTCTCGCAGTCAGGACGTTCGCTCGATCTGAAGCTGCGGTGAGAAAGCACGGATCAGGGGTCAGGGATGCTGACCCCTGATCCCTGACCCCTTGTTCCTTTTGCCCCTGTGCTAAACTCCCTGCCCATGAATCCAATCGTAGGTCTTCTTACAGCTCTCAGCGCCGTTACGGCGGTCTATCTTGCGGCCTGGGGACGCGTCATTGGGGCGGCACGGCGGAAACCCTCACCGGACCCGACGCCCGCAATGGAAGCGCATTTTCCCACACCTCTTCAAATTGGGGTGGGCGCCTTTACAAACTTTTTCGATACGCTCGGCATCGGTTCTTTCGCAACCACAACCACCATGTATCGTCTCAAAAAGATGGTGGACGACCGGATCATCCCCGGCACGCTGAATGTCGGTCATACGCTGCCGACGACGGCCCAGACCTTCATCTATACAGCGATCATCCAAGTCGACATCACAACCCTGTTCTCGATGATCGCGGCGTCTATTCTGGGAGCGTGGCTCGGCGCCGGCATTGTGGCGCGCTGGCCGAAGCGGAACGTTCAGATCGGGATGGGGATGGCGCTGTTGGCAGCCGCCAGCCTGATGTTCATGACCCAGATGAATCTCTTCCCGGGCGGAGGCGATGCTCTCGGCGTTCGTGGTACACGACTCGTCGTTGCTGTGGCCGTGAATTTCGCCTTGGGCGCCTTGATGACATTGGGAATCGGTTTATATGCGCCGTGCATGATCCTGGTCAGCTTGCTCGGCATGAATCCCAAAGCGGCGTTCCCAATAATGATGGGGTCCTGCGCCTTCCTGATGCCAGTGGGCAGCCTGCGTTTCATACGCGAGCGAAGCTACAGCATGCGGGCCGCACTCGGATTACTCGTGGGCGGCATTCCTGCTGTGCTTCTTGCCGCATACATTGTTAAAGAACTACCTTTATATGCCGTGCGCTGGCTCGTGATCGTGGTAGTTGTGTACACATCGGTCTCGATGCTGTGGTCCGCACTCGCGGCAAAAGAGGATACGGCGGCTGAACCTGTAAAAGCCGAAGCATAGTCCTGAATCTTTAGGCGGGGCGGTCGGCACTGAACCCGCGGCTACAGATTTCCGAGGTCCTCGAGGATTTCCGCGATTGCCTTTCGCAGGTCGCGCGGCGTCAGGAGATTGAACGTCTTGGGTCGAAGGGGTTTCATCACTTTAGCGAGTTCGTCGAAGAGGTCGTTGTTGTTGAGACGGAACCGAAGGTGGTAGATACGGCATCGGCAATCGCCTTCAAGCTGAAGCGGCGTGAGATCGGAGCCTCTTTCAAAAAGCCAGGAACCCGTCACGATGATGAACACACGCAAACGCTCCGCCTGACGATCACCTTGACCTGAATCCGGCGCTCTGCCGGATCCAAGCCGCCGGCTCAAAAACTCCCGAAAGAATGCGCCGTTGTTCTTTCGGTCTCCGAGCGCCTTTGCGGTGATGCGCGGGCTATTGGCTTTCTCGAGCGCCTCCATCAGAGCAGTCCAGTTGACTCCCCGAAAATCCCGCTGCTCGAACAGCACTTCGTGCCGCAAGAGGTCGAGGCCGGCGATTGAAATCGAACCCATATCCAATTCCAACTGGGACAATGCAGCTAAGGCTCCGACCGTATTCTCATTGTGGCTGCGAACCAGACGTCCGCGGCCGGCCCACTGTTCCGGAGGGCTCAATGTCGAGATCAGCTCGACTTCGAGTGGATGCTTGTTCCTCACCGGCAGAAACAATTCACCCGAAAGGTAGCCGGCCGCATCCCCCTCCGTTTCGCTCCATTTCGGAAACTCCACCAGAGGCAGGCGTGCGTAGACATCTGGCAAGGGATCCTTTGAGATTTCGGGAACCCGAATACGCCGTTTGGCCACGTTGTGCTTGCCGGTTTTCCGATCGTATAGAATCAGCCACAGAACATAATCTCCTGGCTGCACGCATACACGCATACGGAACTGCGCTTCCGTATTTTTCGGCAATTCCTTTTCGATAATCTGTTGAACCACACTAGGCGCATTCAGCCACTCTGCATCCGGGCTGCTGATCCGGCTCACCAGAAACAGTTCATGGGCGCTTCCCGTACGATTGAGATCTTTCGCTCGAATTCTGGTTAAATAACCAACTTCCAGCCGTTGATCCATGCGCAAATATGGATCACGCACCAGGAGTGTCCATGGGATTTCGGTGGTCTCACCGGCATTTACCCACTCGGAGACTGGAATTGATTTGAGATCCAGGTCGGCATTGTTCTGGGCGATGGAGGGAATGACGCTTGCCAACAAATATGCGGCGAAGATGAGTTTTCTTGACAACGTTTTAAGCTCTTCCCGCGACTTCGCCGGTTTGAGTGTTGATCCTAACGACTTCGCCTTCTTTCATGAACAACGCCACGCGCACTTCGAGGCCGGTCTCGAGCTTCGCCACTTTTGTTGCGCCGCCTGCTGCGGTATCACCGCGGGCGCCGGGCTCGGTGGATGCAATCGCCAGCCCGACATACTGGGGCAGTTGCAGCGAAACGGCCTGTCCGTTGTATTTGAAGATTTCGAGAGTGAGTCCTTCTTTGAGATACCAGCGATCATCGCCGATGCTGTCTTCGGAAAGTGTGAACTGTTCGTACGTGGATTCATCCATGAAATGAAAGCCATTGGGATCTCGATAAAGAAAAGAAACGGCGGCAAGCTGGACGTCCGGCTCAGCGAATTTTTCGCTCGTTCGGAAACTGCGTTCCTGGACCCCACCGTTGAGCAGGTTTTTCAAGCGCGTCCGCACCATCGTGCTGGCGCCGCGCGCCGTCGGCGTCGCGAAGAAAACGTCCAGGACGTTGTAGGGCTGACCGTCGATCTCGATCAGCATTTTCTTTTTCAGCTCGTTCGCTCCGATCAGTGCCATGCTTAAATTCTACCGCACCCAGCGATAGGCCAAGCAAATCCCGGCGATGCCGCCTATCATCGATAGCACAAAACCAGACACCGAAATGGCATCACCGCCCCACAACACCGGCAGCATATTGCCGGCGGCCGATCCGACGAAGAAGCCAATCCACATGAATCTCTTGGTCACGTTCTCAGTTTTGGTGCGTAAGCCATTCGAGCGTTTCGAATTACGCCTTCAAGAGCATCATCGCAAATTCGGTTGGTTTGGTATGAGGTGCTCGACGTCCCTGTTATTCTCGGTACAGGTATACGTCATAATCCGGTCGCCAGCTTTGCCACGTGTGAACGCTCGAGTGATCGACCAAGGCGAAGAGAAAAACACGGGATCATCGTAAGTAACAGTCCACTTAATTGTGTTGGAATCGGTCAACTGGAACCGCTCGGTCAGACGCAGCTTGGCACTGTGCTCATGACCGGCGGTGTCGAGCCAACTGCGCTCATCAATGCCGACTGTATCAACCACCAGCGTATCTCCCTCCCACTTTCCGATGGAGTGCCCCATGAACTCCAGGTAGTCGTCGATATCCTTGGGATGATCTCGTCCATCCATGTAGACGATCCGATAGATGGTCTGGTACTCGAAGAGTAGTGCGATGACCTCAGGCGTCTGAACAATCTGGACCGGAAAGGGAGCTGTGAATGCCCTCGATGGGCCGGGTGGCAGGCATTTGCCTGTGGGGTCTTTTGCCGTGTCCACGCTTTTCCACCTCTCGGCTCCATAGGCAGTAAAAGGAGGCTGACTCCCCAGGGCTCGAGCAAGATCAGGAGTGTATTGGTTTACCCAAAAACCACTCAAGTTCGGATGGCCCGCAGCCGAAGACTGCGCCAGAACCAGGACAGGCGTCACAGTCAGGACCCCGAAAAGCGCAACCCCGGCAACCAGAGCCAAGAAATATTTATTCATTTTCACCAGGTCTCACTTTCGCCAGCTCGAATTTTACTTAAGAAACTTACTTATTAGCGAAGCAATCCTGACGGTTGGATAGGTTACTTTTCGGAAGATTCCGAATGCGAGGAACCGCAGCGGCCTTCTTGCTCAATCCAACGGGTTACGTAGGAGGGAATATTTTCGATGGCAACGTTCCTGGATTTTGCGCGGCACAGGAAAACCATCGCTTCGCGGTCCACGAAAGTGACATTCGACAGGTCCAACGCAACCTTTCCGGCATCAGGGTTTTCCAGCGTCAAAGTCTTTTCCAACTCGGAAACGTATTCACCGGTGAGCTGCCCGCACAAGTGCACCCGGAGCGATTTGTCGTCTTCTCGAATTGTCGTGATCTTAAGCACGATTTCCTCTAACTCCGGCTCATTTGTCGTGCACGTCGCCCGCCATCATACAACACTGCGGAACTGGTGTTTATTGATCTTCAGCGCCCGGATCCTGGACTCCAGCGTCGATGCCGGCACGCCGAGACGGGTAGCGGCGCCATCCGGGCCGGATATGCGTCCTCGCGTTTCCCGGAGAACGGCTTCGATTTGCGCCTTGTGCTGGTCGGGAAGCACGGTCGATTCCATGAGGTTTGTGGCATTCGTGGGAGTCTCCACGACCAGCGTGCCGGGCTCCAATCGAAAGACTTCGCCGTCAGCCAGAATCACCCCGCGTTCAATGACGTTTTGCAATTCGCGAATGTTGCCCGGCCACGAATACTGCTGCATCGTATCGAGCGTGTGTTTGTCGATCTGCCGAATGCGCTTTCCCATGCGGCTCGCCAGGCGTGACGCGAAATAATCCACGAGAATCGGAATGTCATCGGAACGATCACGCAGTGGGGGAACGTGCACGGGAAAAACGTTCAGCCGGTAATAAAGGTCCATTCGAAATCGCCCACCAGCAACTTCACGTTCAAGGTTCCTATTTGTGGCGGCTATGACACGCACATCGCTTCGGATGGTCTTGTTTCCGCCGACCCGCTCGAACTCCTTCTCCTGAAGCACCCTCAACAATGCGATCTGCATCTCCTGGGTCAATTCACCGATCTCATCGAGGAAAATCGTTCCACCATTCGCCGCCTCGAAACGTCCGATCCGCTGTTGCAACGCGCCGGTGAATGCGCCCTTCTCATGCCCGAACAATTCGCTGGCGATCAACTCGGACGGCAATGCTGCGCAATTCACTTTGACCAATGCGCGGCCAGAGCGCGGGGAACGGCGATGAATGGCGTGAGCGACAAGTTCTTTTCCCGTTCCGGTCTCGCCGGTAATGAGTACCGTGGAATCCGTTCGTGCGACCTTTTCGATGGCGGCGAGGACTTTCTGCAGCGACGTCGACGAACCGACGATCTCCTCGTAAATCGACCGCTGAACAATCTCGTCCTGGAGCAGGCGATTCTCGATCTGCAGTTGTTCCTTAAGCGCGTTGATTTCCTCGTACGCCAAAGCGTTGGAGACTGCAATCGATACGATTTCGGAGACGTCCTGCAGTAACCGCACGTCGTCATCGGTGTAGTTACGCTTTTCAAGGGAGAGGAAATCGACCACACCAATCAGTTCGCGATGCTTCATCAGCGGCAAACCAATGTAACTCCGAACGCCATGCTTCAGGAAGTCGTCGTCCCTGGCAAACCTCCGCTGAGTCTCCACGTCCGTACATACATACGGCCGGCGCGACTCCATAATGGCGCTTAAGTGATGTTGACTGACGTGTATCCTGGTTTTGAGTGGTTCCACATTCAGGTCAGACGCCTTTCGCGCCACGATGCTCTGTACAGACTCGCCCGCCTTGCGACGGAGACCTTCAATATGCAAAGAGTGCAGTCTGGCGTAATCGCCGTCGAGTACAACGACCCCGATCGCGTCGAACTGAACCATGGGTTTCAGGCGCATGATCAAACCCTCAAGCACGTCCGACAACTCCAGGTGGGCACTTGTGGCCTTCGCGACCTCAAGGATCACTTGCGCGCTCGTCTCCCTCGCGTGGCTGTCAGGTCTCGCGGCGCTCATGTGCGAAGCGTACCATGCTCACAGCCCTGTATGCATCAGCGCAGCCAGATGATTGCACACCGTGCAAGACGGCTATTTCATGTCCGTGGGTTCATGCTGTGCGGTTCGTTCACTGTGACAGTCCGATGCAGGGATGCCGAAAAGAGGACTCGAACCTCCACGGGATTGCTCCCACTAGAACCTGAATCGCAATTATGCGATTTTTGTCCTTATCGAAACAATGGGTTTTCTATTGAAAAGACTGAAGAAAAGAACGACTGACGTTTTGAAGCGTTTCGGCGGTTTTTAGACGTTTTTGAAACATTTTTTACCCAAATTCTTACCCACGCAAATGGCGTGAGAGTGGGTGTTGTTGCACCATCTCCGCCGGCTGGGAGTCAGTTTTCCGACGTTCCGGCTGCACACTAAGGAAAGGTGCAGCATGTCGTAGCGCGGCGGCTGATAAATGAGACTCTTCTATAAAGCCGCGCCGATTCCGTAAGATATCCCGGTGAGCGACAAGGCAGAGCCGCTACACA
>WNGG01001550.1_pt1 | contig 79859 bp, 59 predicted proteins | sample 5400661 | NCBI WGS metagenome assembly WNGG01 (sample SAMN13153372, study PRJNA577476) | soil metagenome | isolation source: 100 cm soil or saprolite under Garry oak tree replicate 1 | place: USA:California | collected 2016-06-15
AGCCACTTCACAGAAGACCTCGCGCCCCGGGCCCCGCCGCGCCGTCCTGTGGTGCGGTGGGTGGGCGCGAGGCGAGCCGAGGGGAGGCGTCGCGCAGCGACGCCGGACCCGTGCCCGGCGACCGCAGGGTCGGCGCTTCACACTGGGGATACCTCAGCGCGCGATGGTAGGATCCCGCGCGATCGGAGAGGTTGCGGGCGACCGATGACTCTTGGGCGGACCGGACGGACGGCGCTTCTGGCGATCGCGATGGCGGGGCTCCTGAGCCTGTTCGCGGGGCTGTCGCTGTGGGAGATGCTGGATGACTCGCTCACCTCCGACGAGCGGGTCCACCTCCCGGCCGGGTACGCCTACTGGATGGCGCGCGACTTCCGGCTGAACCCGGAGCATCCGCCCCTGGTCAAGCTGCTCTGCGCGATCCCCCTGCTGTTCATGCGCGTGGAGATGCCTCCGACGACCCCCGACCCGGGCCTGTCCTACCACGACTACCAGCCGATCTTCGGATCGAAGTTCTTCTTCAGACAGGACGCCGACCGGATCCTCTTCTTCGGTCGCCTCCCGGCGCTCGTCCTCGGCCTGGCCCTGGTCGTCCTCATGTTCGCCTGGTCGCGGGAGCTTCACGGACACGCCGGGGCGGGGCTCGTGACCCTCGGGCTCGCGGCGCTCGAGCCGACGATCCTGGCCCACAGCCACTACGTGACCGACGACGTGGGGCTCGCCTGCTTCAGCGTCATGGCCCTCTACGGCCTCTGGCGGTTCACCCGCGGCGGGCGCGCGTGGGACCTCCTGATCGCCTCGGCCGGGACCGGGCTGGCCCTGGCGACGAAATACTCGGCGGTCGTGCTTCTCCCGGTCATCTTCCTCCTGATCCTGGTCCGCTGGCCGGCCGGGGGCCTGAGGATCGGGCGCCGCGTCTGGACGGGAGGCTCCTGGCGGCCGCGCGCCGCCGCCCTGGCCGGAGCGGCGCTCGTGATGGCGCTCATCGTCCAGGGAGCGTATCTCTTCTCGACCGACCCGTCTCTCTACCTGCGCGGGAGCGAGGCCCTGAGGGCCAACCGCCCCGAGTTCAATCCCGCCTACGTTCACGGCCGGTTCTACGGCGGCATGGTTCTGTGGTATCCGCTGTACGCCTATCTGGTGAAGACGCCCCTGCCGACGCTCGTCGTGATGGCGGTGGCCGTCGTCTCCTGTCTCAGGGACCGGAAGCGCTCGCGGGAGGCGCTCCTGTTCCTGCTGCTGCCGGCGGGCCTTTACACCCTGGCCATCTGCGCGCTCGCCTACAACTACGGCGTGCGCTACCTGATCCCGCTGACGTCGCTTCTCCTCGTCCTCGCCGGCCGGTGGTTTTTCGTACACCGGGAGCGGCGCGCCGGCCGCATCGCGTCGGCGCTACTCGGCCCGTGGCTCGTGCTCTCCATCCTCCACGCCTCTCCCTACTACATCTCCTACTTCAACGAGCTGATCGGCGGGCCGGCGAACGGGCCGTACTTCCTGCAGGACTCGAACATCGACTGGGGGCAGGACCTCAAGAGGCTGGCCTTGTACCTCAAGAAGAACGACGTCCCCGAGGTGAGCCTCGCCTTCTGGGGGCCGGGACAGCCGGAGTACTACGGCATCCGCTGGAAGCCCTGGACCCTGGAGGCGGGCTGGGACCCGCCGCCCGCGGGCGTGTACGCCATCAGCGTGAACCGGCTCGTCGAGCTGAAACGGCGCGTCATGCTCGGAGGGGAGAACCCGAGGCTCGACTGGCTCGACCGCTTCACGCCGGTGGCGATCGCCGGGTCGTCGATCTTCGTCTATCGGATCCCCGGGGCCGCCCGGCCGTGAGCCCCCCGCCGCTCGGCGCCCGGACGGGCTCCGTCACGGGACGAGATCCTCGCCATAGCCTCCCTGCTCGTAGGCGAGGTCGCTGACGCGGATCAGGTTCGCGTCCTGGTTGTTCTCGACCTGGTGAAGGAAGCGGCGGATGCGGCGCCAGGCGGCGTTGCCGAAGGTGCGCGTGAGGAGGACGTCGCGCGCCGCCTTGTCGGCCCCGACCTCGCGGACCCGCGTGTTGGCGCGCGACAGGCAGGCCACGAGCGCGTAGAGGTCGCCGGCCGACTCCGCCAGGCGCTCGAGGACGAACTCGCGCTCGACGATCCCCTTGCCGTGCGCGCGCAGGGCCTTCTCGGCGGTCACCGACAGCGCCTCGGCGTAACGCGCCGCGCGCACGGCGGTCTTCTGGAGCGGCGGCTCGATGCCGGGGAACTGCTCGTCGCCGATCGCCTGGCGTATCTTCTTGACCGCGAACTCCGACAGCACGCCGATCTGAGCGATCGGGTCGCGCAGCGCCTGGCCCACCTTCTTCAGCTCCTCCCCGAGCGTCTGCATCCCCGCCAGGGCGACGAACAACCGCAGGATCTCGTTGGTCCCTTCGAAGATCAGGTTGACGCGGGCATCGCGCAGGTAGCGCTCGAACGGGTACTCCTTGATGAACCCGTTGCCGCCGGCGATCTGCACGGCGTGGTTGATCGCCCGCCAGGCGTTCTCCGAGGAGACGATCTTGCAGAGGGCCGACTCGATCGAGTAGTCGACGTCGCCGCGCTCGGCCAGGCCGGTCGTGAGGTAGACCATGCTCTCCGCGGCGTAGGTCCCGGTCATCATCTCGGAGATCTTGTCCCGGATCATCTCGAACTCGGCGATCGGCCGGTCGAACTGCCGGCGCTGGCGAGCGTAATCGACCGCCCGGTCGATCATCTCCTTGGCCCCCCCGACGCAGCCGGCCGCCAGCGACACGCGGCCGTCGTTCAGGATCTCCATGGCGTACTTGAAGCCCCGTCCCGGATCCCCCAGGAGGTTCCGCTCGGGCACCGGGACGTCTTGGAGGACGAGGTCGGTCGTGGAGGATCCCTTGAGGCCGAGCTTGTCCTCCTCCTTGCCGGTCGACACGCCGGGCAGATCGCGGGTCACGATGAAGGCGCTGATGGTGTCCTTGCCGTCGATCTCGGTGCGGGCGAAGACGGTGAAGAGCCCGGCGTGGCCGCCGTTCGTGATGTAGCGCTTGCTGCCGTTCATCACCCAGACGCGGCGCGTGGCGTCCCGCACCGCCCGCGTCTTGAGGGAGGCGGCATCCGACCCGGAGGTCGGCTCGGTCAGGGCGTAGGCGCACAGCATGTCGCCCCGCGCCACCGCGGGCAGGAGGCGCGTCTTCTGCTCCTCGCTGCCGTACAGGACGAGCCCCTTGCTGCCGATCCCGAGGTGCGCCCCGATGATCGTGGCGGTCGCGGCGCAGTAGTGGCAGACCTCCTCCATGACGCGGCAGTAGGAGGTGATCGGCAGGCCGGCGCCGCCGTGGGCCTCGGGGATCGTCAGGCCGAACATCCCGAGCTCCTTGAGCCCCTGCACGGCGTCGGTCGGGAAGGCGGCGCGCCGATCGATGGCGCCGCCGTCCAGGTGCTCGCGGGCCCAGCCCCGGAACGACTCGAGGACGAGACGGAGCGTCTCCTTCGCCTCCTCGTCCTGGCGCGGATAAGGGAAGATCATGCCGGCCTCGAGATGGCCGCCGAAGAGCGACCTCATGAAGCTCTTGGTCGGCGCGCGCTGCTCCGATCGGGGACTGCTCGGTGGTTTGGCCATCGGTCGATCTCCGGGATCAGGTCTCGTAGAAACGGCGGTTGTCGCGCGTCATCTCCAGGAGCAGGCGCGTCGCCACGAAGCGGGTGCCATGGACCGCGGCCATCGCCTCGAGTCCCCGCACGACGGCGGGCAGGCCGAGGCTGTCGGCGTGCCGCAGGAGGCCGCCGCGGAACGGCGGGAAGCCGGTGCCCAGGACCATCCCCAGATCGACCTGGGCCGGCGTCCTGACGATGCCGCTCTCAAGACAGCGGGCCGCCTCGTTGATCATCGGCAGGACCAGACGCGACTCGGCCGGCCCGGGCGCGACATCCCGGCGCTCGTGCTCCGAGATCAGGCGGTAGACGGAGGCGTTCACCTCCCCGGGGACGCCGCGCGCGTCGCCGTCCCCCGTCCCGCCCCCCTCGCCGTCGCGGCCGCGGTAGACGTAGAAGCCGCGCCCCGACTTGCGCCCGAGCCAGCCCTTGTCCTTCAGGACCGCGAGCGCCTTCGAGCGAGGGGCGCGCTCGCGGAAGGCGGCCCCCAGCACCTCCGCCACGTGCGCCGCGACGTCGATCCCGATCTGGTCGAGCAGCGCCAGCGGCCCCATCGGCATGCCGAAGTCGAGCATGGCGCGATCGACCTCCTCGATCCGCGCTCCCTCCTCCACCATCAGGAGCGCCTCGCCGAGATAGGCCATGAGGATGCGGTTCACCAGGAACCCGGGGGCGTCGCCGACGACGACCGGCGTCTTTCCGATCCTCTTCGCCAGCCCCACGACCGTCGCCACCGCCTCGTCGGAGGTCTGCGGTCCGCGGATCACCTCGACGAGCGGCATCTTGTGCACCGGGTTGAAGAAGTGCATCCCGACCACCGCCTCCGGGTGGCGCGCCTCGGCGGCGATCTGGGCGATCGGCAGGGAGGACGTGTTCGTGGCGAACAGGAACGGCTCGGGAAGGATCCCCTCCAGGTTGCGCAGCACCTTGCGCTTCACCTCGAGCGACTCGACCACGGCCTCGATGACGACGTCGGCGCGGCGCAATCCGGTGTCGTCGAGGGTCGGGAGGATCAGGGCCATCCGGCGGTCGAGATCGCGCCGCGCGATCTTCCGCTTGCGCACCTCGTTCAGCCCCAGATCCCGGGCGGCGCGCAGGCCGCGCGCCAGGGCCTGGGGATCGATGTCCTTCAGCCGGACCGGGATTCCGGAGCGCGCCAGCGCCTGCGCGATGCCGCCGCCCATCGCCCCGGCCCCCAGGACCGCGGCGGCGCGCACCGGGCGCGGCCGCACCGCCTCGTCGTCGACCCCGGGGTCGCGGCGCGCCGCCTGCTGGAGGAAGAAGATCGACACCAGGCACTTGCTCGTCCGGCTCGAGGCGAGCGGGCCCAGCATCGCGGCCTCGCGACGGAGCCCCGCCTCCATCCCGTGCCGCAGGCCGTAGGCCACCGATTGCAGCGCCCGGTAGGGAGCCGGGTAGTGCGCCTCGGCGATGCGCCTGCGGAGGTTGCGGCGCGCCACGCGCGACGCCAGCGCCACCCGCAGGTGCCGGACCGGATCGATCCTCGAGAACGGACCGTCGCCCATCCGGCGGCGTGGCCGGCGCCTCCCGTCGGCCGCCTCCCGCACGACGCGCTCCGCCGCCTCGAGCAGGTACTCGGGGGGGGCCACCTCGTCGACCAGGCCGATCTTCAGGGCGCGGCGGGCGTCGACCGATCGGCCCGTCAGGATCATGTCGAGCGCCGGAGCGAGGCCGACCAGGCGCGGCAGCCGCTGCGTCCCGCCCCAGCCGGGGATGATGCCGAGCCGCACCTCCGGCAGACCGATCTCGACGCGTCCGTCGTCGGCCGCGACACGGAAGTGGCAGGCGAGGGCCAGCTCGGTGCCGCCCCCCAGGCAGGTGCCGTTGATCGCCGCGACCACGGGGAACGGCAGCCGCTCGAGCAGGGCGAAGAGGCGCTGTCCCCGGCGCGAGGCGTTCTCGGCGTCCTCGACCGTGCGCAGCGCCTCGATCTCGCGCACGTCGGCCCCGGCGATGAACGAACCGGGCTTGGCGCTGGCGACGACCATGCCGCGCACGCGCGCGTCGTGCGCCGCCTGATCGAGGAGGACTTCGAGAACCGCGACGATCGCGGCGCTCAGGACGTTGACCTTCTCCTGCGGCCGGTCGAAGATCAGGACGGCGAGGCCGTCGCGGCGCGTCTCGAAGAAGACCCCGGGCCCCTCCAGCGGCAGCGTCTTCGGCGCCTCCTCCTCCGTCCCGGTCCGCTCCTTGTCCATCGACCCCGGCTCCATCCGCTCCCACTCCGTCACGACCGCTCCAGGACGAGCGCCGCCCCCTGGCCGCCGCCGATGCACAGGGTGGCGAGCCCCAGCGCGAGATCGCGGCGCGCCATCTCCTTCAGGAGCGTCAGGGCCAGGCGCACCCCCGAGCAGCCGACGGGATGCCCGAGGGCGATCGCCCCGCCATTGACGTTGACGCGCTCCGGATCGAGCTCGCCGAGCGGTCCCGCGAGCCCCAGCTCGTCGCGGGCGAACTCGGGAGAGGCGAAGGCCCGCCTCACCGCCAGCACCTGGGCGGCGAACGCCTCGTTGATCTCGACGAGCTGCACGTCGTCCAGGGCGGTCCCGGCGCGCCGCAGCGCCACCGCCGTCGCGTACACCGGGCCGAGCCCCATGACCGAAGGATCGAGCCCGGCGAAACCGTAGGCGCGGATGCGTCCGAGGTAGCGCAACCCCAGGGCGCGGGCGCGATCCTCGGAGGCGACGACCAGCGCCGCCCCTCCGTCGGTGATCATGCAGGAGTTGCCCGCGGTCACCGTACCGTACCGCCGATCGAAGGCCGGGCGGAGCCTGGCGAGCTGCTCGAGCGACTGGTCCTCGCGCGGGCCCACGTCGTCGAGCACCGGATCGAGCCGCGGCGGCGGGAAGACCGGCACGATCTCCTCGCGCAGGCGCGCCCGCCCCGCGACGGCCCTGCGGTGGCTCTCCAGGGCGAAGACGTCCTGCTCCTCGCGCCCGATGTGGAAGCGACGCGCCAGCACCTCGGCGGTCTCGCCCATGTTGAGGCCGCAGATCGCGTCGGTGAGCCCCACCTGCAGGGCCGAGATCGGGCGCAGGTCGCGCCGCCGGAAGCGGAGCAGGGCCGCCATCCGTCCCGGCAGGCTCCGGGCCCGCTGCAGGTCCAGGACCTTGTCGGTGAACGATTGGCCGAGCTGAAACGGGATGCGGGACATCGACTCGACGCCGCCCACGAGCACGACGTCGGCGAGACCCGACTCGATGCGATGGTAGGCGGTGGCGATCGCCTCGATCCCCGAGCCGCAGTTCTGGTTGACGGTGAACGCCGGCACGCGTCGCGGGATCCCGGCCTTGAGCGCTGCCACGCGCGCCAGGGTCGTCGACTCGGCCGGCTGGGCGATGTTGCCGACGATCACCTCCTCGACCTGCTCGGGATCGAGGTCGATCCGCGCCACCGCCTCGGCCAGGGCGATGCGGCAGAGCTCGTCGGCCGGGACCTCCCGCAGGACGCCCCACGACTTGCAAAACGGGGTCCGCACGCCGTCCACGATGACGACGCCGCGGCGGCTCATTCCTGGACCTGGTCCCGGGAGATGCCGTACTGATCCAGCTTCTTGTAGAGGTTGCTGCGCGGCGTGTCGATCGCCTTGGCGGTGCGGGCGATGTTCCAGCGGAACTCCCGGAGCTTTTTCAGAATGAAGACCTTCTCGGCCTCGTCCCGATACTCCTGCAGCGTGCGGTAGGACGCCGGGTCGGGGCCGGTCCCGGGCGCGGTCCCCCCGGCCGGCCCGTGCGACCCGGAGGTTCCCGGCCCCGCGGAGGCGAGGGGCGCCGCGATCCCCGGGGCGAGCGGCCCGGCCGCGGCGACGGACGACGACTCTCCCGGCGCCGGCTCGATCGTCTCGACGTCCCGCGCATCGATCGTCTCCCTCTCGACCAGGATCAGGAGCCGCTCGACGGCGTTCCGAAGCTCCCGCACGTTCCCGCGCCAGGGGCGGGCCGCCAGCAGATCGATCGCCCCCGGGTCGAAGCGCTTCGAATGGTAGTTGTTCTCGCGGCTGAACGCCTCCACGAAGTGCTCGATGAGGAGCGGGATGTCCTCCCGCCGGTCGCGCAGGGGCGGGCAGGGAATCGTCACGACGTTCAGGCGGAAGTAGAGGTCCTCGCGGAAGCGGCCGGCGCGGGTCTCGGCCGGCAGATCCCTGTTGGTCGCGGCGAGGACCCGGACATCGACCCGGAGCGTCTTCGTCAGCCCGACCGGCTCGACCTCGCCTCCCTCCAGGACGCGCAGGACCTTCGCCTGGGTCCGGGGGCTCATGTCGCCGATCTCGTCGAGGAAGATCGTGCCGCCGTCCGCCTGCACGAACTTCCCGGCCTGGCGCGAGGTCGCGCCGGTGAACGCCCCCTTCTCGTGTCCGAAGAGCTCCGACTCGATCAGCTCCTCGGGGATGGCGGCGCAGTTGACCTTCACGAACGGCCTCTCCGCCCGCGGGCTCAGGCGGTGGATCTCCCAGGCGATCAGCTCCTTGCCGGTGCCGCTCTCGCCGGTGATGAGGACCGTGGCGTGGCTCGGCGCGACGCGCGCGATCGTCTCGCGCACCACGTTGAGCGCGGGCGATCGTCCGACGAGCTGGAAACGCGACTCGACCTGGTGGCGGAGGCGGAGGTTCTCCTCGCGCAGACCCTTGCGCTCGATCGCGTTGCGCAGCGCGGTGAGGACCCGCTCGGACTCGAGGGGCTTCTCGAGGAAGTCGTACGCCCCCTTCTGGATCGCCTCGACGGCCGTCGGGATGTCGCCGTGGCCGGAGACCATCAGGATCGGCGTGTGGGGATCCCTGGCGCGGGCCGCCTGGAGGACCTCGATCCCGTCCATCCCCGGCATCTTGATGTCGAGCAGCACCGCGTCGGGGGTCTCGCGCCGCAGCGCCTCGATCCCGTCCGCCCCCGTTCCGGCCTCGACGCACTCGTACCCTTCGTACTCGAGAACCATCCGCAGCGACTTGCGGATCGCGTCCTCGTCGTCGATGACCAGGACCTTCCCTTTCACGGGGTGGATGATAGCAGACGGGGCGGAAAAAGAACCGGGGCCCCCGGCGGGGCCCCCGGCCCGGCACGAACGTCGAACGGCGCCGCCGCGGGGCGGCGCCCGGAGTCGGGCGTCCTGCGTCAGCTTCTCAGTCGCCCTTCTCCAGGCGGACGGTGACGTAGCGCGAGACGAACTCGCCGCGGCCGGAGGGGGAGAGGGCGTAGAAGACGACCAGGCCTCCCTCCTTGACCTTGCGGATCTCCCGTCGGTACTCCGCGACGCTCTTGATCGGGACGCGGTTGACCTCGGCGATCACGGTCCCCTCGTCGATCCCCTTCTCGTACGCCTCGGAGACCTTGGAGATGTCGCGGACGTAGACCCCCGTCGTGTCCTTCGGAAGCCCGAGCTGGTCGAGGACCTGCGGCGTCAGGTCGTCGACCTCGATGCCGAGCTTCTTCTCGTTCGGCTCGACGCGGCCCTCGCCTTCCTCCCCCTCGGCTCCGCCGCCACTGTATTGGGGAAGGTTCGCGGCCCGGTCGGCGAGCTTGGCGGTGAGGGTGACCTCCTTGCCGTTGCGCAGAACGGTCAGCTTGACGCTCGAACCGGGCTCCTTGGACGAGATCAGGCGGACCACCTCGTTTCGCCCTTCGACGTGGCTGCCGTCCACCGCGACGATCACGTCGCCCCGCTTGACGCCGGCCTGGTCCGCCGGCAGGCCCGGCTTGACCTCCTGGACCAGGGCGCCCTTGTCGTCCTTCAGGCCCCAGGCCTCCTGCTCGTCGGGCGAGATCTCGCCGAGCGAGATTCCGAGGTAGCCGCGCGCGACCTTCCCCTTGGAGCGGAGCTGGTCCATGATGTCCCTGGCGATGTTGATCGGCACCGCGAAGCCGATCCCCTGCCCGACGCTGCTGATGGCGGTGTTGACGCCCACCACCTCGCCCCTCAGGTTCACCAGGGGGCCGCCCGAGTTGCCGAAGTTGATGGCGGCGTCGGTCTGGATGAAGTTGTCGAGCGACCAGTCGCGCGACAGGTTCGGCAGAAAGCGTCCCTTGGCGCTCACCACACCGACCGTGACGGTATGCTCGTAGGTCAGGGGATTGCCGACCGCCAGGACCCAGTCCCCCACCCGCAGCGCCTCGGAGTCGCCGAGCGCCAGGTAGGGCAGCTTCGAGCCGACCTTGATCTTGATGAGCGCCAGGTCGGTCCCCTGGTCGGCGCCGACCACGTCCGCGATGTAATCCCGCTTGTCGCCGCTCAGGTTGACTTTGATGCGCGTGGCGTCCTCGACCACGTGGTAGTTCGTCAGGATGTAGCCGTCGTCGCTGATGAGGAAGCCCGATCCGCCGCTCTGCTCCATGTGCGGCTCCTCCGGCTGCTGCTCGTGGAAGCGTCGCGGCCCGAAGAAGAACTCGAACGGGTCTCCGCGGAACTGCGGCTGCCGGCCGCGCCCTTTCGGCTTCGGGCTGACGGTCTCGGTCGAGGTGATGCTGACCACCGCCGGGTTCACCCGTTCCGCGATGTCGGCGAAGGTGGCGGGGACGGTCGCAGGGGCGGCCTGTCCCGCCGCCAACTGGGCGCGCGCCGCCGCGTGCAGCGGCCGGTCGTCCCCGCTGTCCGCCCGTCCGGGGAGCGTGAGGTTGAGGCCGCCCGCCAGCGCCATCCCGAAGATGATCGAGGCGGCGGCGATCAGCGCCAGCGTGAATAGCTGACCGTGCTTCTTCATCGCTTCCATCGCGTGTTGCTCCTTGGAGGAGTGATCAGTATATGTTCCACTCAAACGAGCCGTCAAGGACGGTCCAGGGCCGCGCGGACGCTCCCGAGCAGACGGGCGGGGTTCACCGGCTTCTCGATCACCTCGACGACCCCGAGCGTCGCGGCCCGGGCCCTGAGGTCGTCGTTCGCCAGGGCGCTGACCAGGAGCACCTCCGGGCGGGCCGACGCGCGCACGCTCGCCAGAAGATCGAGCCCGCTCATGCCCGGCATCCTCTCGTCCAGGATCAGGAGGTCGACCCCCTGCAGCAGGCGAGGGTCGCAGAGCGCCTCCTCGACGCTCCCCACCAGGCGGACCGTGCAGCCGAGCCTCCCGAGCAGGCGGCCATAGGAGCGCAGGACCGCCGGATCGTCGTCGATGACGAGAATCGTCTTGACCATCCCACACTGGGGCAGCAAGCGGCGTGCCAGGCCGGTCAGGGTCGTGGTGCGGCCTGGATCGAGGAAAGGACGGACGCGCGGCCGGGGAGACGGTCGCCGGGACGGCGCGACGCGCGCCATTTTGGCGCCGGCCATGCCCCGCCTGCGGGGCGCCCGACCCGTCCGGCGCGCGACCCCCCGGGCGGCGGCCGCGGATCACTCCTCCCCGGTGGTCTGCCCGTACTCCCTGAGCTTGCGCTGCAGGGTCCTGAGGCCGATGCCGAGGATCTCGGCGGCGCGGGTGCGGTTGCCGCCGGTCTCCTGGAGGGTCCTCAGGATCGCCTCCTTCTCGATCTCCTCCATCGTCCGGGCCGGGCCCGCCGCGGGCGCATGGAGGAGAGCGCCGGGCGGCGGCGCGCGGTAGGTGTCGGGAAGGTCGCCCACGCCGATGACCATGGTGCCGGGAGCCGCCAGCACCACCAGGCTCTCGATCAGGTTCCGCAGCTCCCTCACGTTTCCCTCCCAGCGGGCGTGGCCGATCGCCTCGATCACCTCGGGGGCGAGGCTCAGATCGGCGCGCTGGTTCTCCGCCTTGAAGGTCTCGAAGAAACGGTGCGCCAGCAGCGGGATGTCCTCCGGCCGTTCGCGCAGCGGCGGGATGGTGATCGTCACGACCTTGAGACGGTAGTACAGGTCGTTCCGGAAGGTCCCCGCCGCCACCTTCGCCTCGAGATCGGAGTTGGTCGCCGCGATGATCCGCACGTCGACGTTGATCGTCTCGCTCCCACCGACCCGCATGAAGGAGCGCTCCTCCAGCACCCGAAGGATCTTGGCCTGCAGCGGCAGCGGCATCTCGCCGATCTCGTCGAGGAACAGGGTGCCGCGGTCCGCCAGCTCGAACTTGCCGGCCTTGCGCTGCACGGCGCCGGTGAAGGCGCCGCGCTCGTGGCCGAACAGCTCGCTCTCCAGGATGTCGGCCGGGATGGCGGCGCAGTTGATCGGCAGGAAGCGGGAGTCCTTGCGGGGGGAGTTCTGGTGCAGGGCGTTGGCGATCAGCTCCTTGCCGGTGCCGCTCTCCCCGACGATCAGGACGCTGCTCTTCGTCGGCGCCACGAGCGAGAGCTGGTGCAGGACCTGCTGCATCGCCCGGGAGGCGCCGATGATCTGGCCGAAGCTGAACTTCTCCTCCAGGCGCGCCTTGAGCCGCACCACCTCCTGCGCCAGCCGCCGCTTCTCCACGGCGACGGCCACCCGCTTGCGCAGCTCGACCAGATTGACCGGCTTCTGGAGGTAGTCGTCGGCCCCCTGCTTCATCGCGTCGACCGCCGACTCGACCGATCCGAAGCCGGTGATCATCAGCACCGCGACGCCGGGATCGACCGCCTTGGCCTGCTTCAACACGTCCAGGCCGTTCATCCCGGGCATCCGGAGGTCGGTGATCAGCAGGTCGGCCCCCTGCTCCTGGAGGTAGTCGATCCCTTCGCCTCCGGAGGCGAACGAGGCGACGGCATAGCCGTCCTTCTGCAGCGCCATCTCCGTGCTCCGGCGGTTCGCGTCGTCGTCGTCGATGACGACCACCTGCCCTTTCGGCTCAGCCATGCCGCCGCTCCGTGCCCTGCGCCCTCCCGATGAGGCGACGGAACTGCTCCGCGTCCATGACCTTCACCCCGAGGGTGATGGCGCGATCCAGCTTCGATCCCGGGTCGGTGCCGGCGATCAGGAGGTCGGTCTTCTTCGACACCGACTCCGCGACCCGCGCTCCCTGGAGCCGCAGGAGCCTCTTGATCTCCTCGCGCGGGTATCCCTCGATGACGCCGGTGACGACGCAGGTCTTGCCGGTGAACGGACCCTTCCGGACCGCGGGCCGTCCCGAGGCGGCCATCGTCACGCCGGCCCTCCGGAGCCTCTCGACCAGCCGCACGTTCTCCGGCTGGTCGAAGAACTGGCGGATCGACTGCGCCACCCGCTCGCCGATCTCGTGGACCTGCATCAGGTCCTCGGGCGAAGCCGCCATCAGGGCGTCCATCGAAGGGAAGGCCTCCGCGAGGAGCTGGGCGGTCCGCTCGCCGACGAAGCGGATGCCGAGGGCGAAGATCACCCGCTCGAGCGGGACCGACCGGCTCTTCTCGATCTGGGCGCGCAGGTTCTCCGCCGACTTCTTCCCCATCCGCTCGAGATCCGCCAGAGCGTCGACGTCGAGCCAGTAGATGTCCCCGATCTCCCGGACCATCCCCTTGGCGATCAGCTGGTCGACGAGGGCCTCCCCCAGCCCTTCGATGTCCATCGCCTCGCGGCGGGCGAAGTGCAGGATCGACTCCTTGAGGCGCGCCGGGCAGGAGGCGTTGACGCAGCGGGAGATCGCCTCCCCTTCCGGCCGCACCACCGCCGCGCCGCAGGCCGGGCAGGCGCGCGGCATCTCGAACGGCGTCGCCGACTCCGGGCGCGCCTCCACGATCACCTTCACCACCTTCGGGATGACGTCCCCCCCCTTCTCGATCAGCACGCGGTCACCGACCCGCACGTCCTTCCGCCGCACCTCCTCTTCGTTGTGAAGCGTGCAGCGCGTGATGGTCGTTCCGGCCAGACGGACGGGCTCGAGGACGGCGACCGGCGTGAGGGCTCCGGTCCGGCCGACCTGCACCACGATCTCCTTGACGGTCGTCGTCGCCTGGCGCGGCGGGAACTTGTAGGCGCAGGCCCAGCGCGGCGCCCGGGCGGTCGCCCCGGCCGCCTCCTGGAGATCGAGGGAGTCGACCTTGACGACGCACCCGTCCACCTCGTAGTCCAGAGTGTCGCGCTTCTCGCGCCACTCCCGGCAGAACCGCTCGACCTCCTCGAGGTCGGGGCAGAGGCGCGTGGCGGGATTGACCCGCAGCCCGAGGTCGCGCGCCAGGCGCAGCGCCTCGGAATGGGTCTTCGGCATCGGCCTCCCCTCCATGCGCACCAGGCCCCAGACGAAGAGGTTGAGCGGACGCGCCGCGGTGAGCCGCGGGTCGAGGAGCCGGATCGTCCCCGCCGCGGCGTTGCGCGGGTTGGCGAACGGCGGCTCGCCCGCCTCCTCCCGCGCCTGGTTCATCTCCGCGAACTCCTTGAGGGGGTAGTAGACCTCGCCGCGGGCCTCGAGGAACGGCACCGGCTCCAGGAGCCGGAGGGGCACGGCCGGGATGGTCCTCACGTTGGAGGTGACCTCCTCCCCGGCGAAGCCGTCGCCCCGCGTGACCGCGCGCTTGAGGGCGCCGTGCTCGTAGAGGAGCGACACCGAGACTCCGTCGATCTTGAGCTCGGCGACCAGGGGCACCTCCCCCGGATCGACGGGGCGGCCGTCCCGCTCCAGGACGCGCATGAGCCTCGCGTGCCACTCCCGGAGCTCGTCGAACGAGGCGACGTTGTCGAGGCTGAGCATCGGCACGGCGTGGCGCACCGTCGGCAGCTCGCCCTCCACCGCCGCGCCGACCCGCTGCGTGGGGGAGTCCGGCGTCACCAGGTCCGGGAAGCGGGCCTCGATCTCCTGGAGCTCCTTCTCGAGGAGGTCGTACTCGCCGTCGGAGATCTCCGGCTCGCTGTCGACGTAATAGCGCTTGCGGTGGTGCCAGATCTCGCGGCGCAGCTCCTCGGCGCGCGCGGACGCTGCCTTGCGCGCGTCCGCCTCCCGCCGCCTCACGATCCCCCCGGCGCCGCCAGCGCCCCGGCGGCGCTCCCGAGGGGGGCGGCCGCGGAGATCTGCCGGCGCGGCAACCTTAATATAAAACGGGCCCCTTTCCCGGGCTCGCTCTCGACGGCGATCGAACCGCCGTGCGCCTCCATGATCCGGGCCGCGATCGGCAGGCCGAGACCGGTCCCCCCGCCTCGGTTCGAGAAGAAGATCTCGAAGATCCGCTCGCGGTCCTCCGGCTTGATGCCGGGGCCGTTGTCCTCGATCGTGATGATCGCCTCGCCCGCGGGGCCGACGCGGCTTCTCAACCAGACGGTGCCGCCCGGCTTCAGGACCTGGGTGGCGTTGATCAGGATGTTCATCACGGCCTGCCGGATCTGCCCCTCGTCCAGATCGACCGGCGGCAGGTAGGGGGAGAGGTCCCGGATCAGGGAGAGCTCGCGCGTCTCGAACTCCGGGCGGACCAGGAGGCAGATGTCCGCCAGGACCTCGTTGAGGTCGCGCGTCTCGAAGCGCGTCTGGTTCGGGCGGGCGTAGGTGAGGAAGTTGTTGACCAGGTTGCTCAGCCGCCGGATCTCCCCCTGCAGCGTCGCCATGTAGGCGCGGGCCTCCTCCCCCTGGCTCCCCTTGCCGGCCGTGATCTCCTCCTCCAGCATCTGTAGATTCATGCTGAGGACGTTGAGGGGGTTGCGGATCTCGTGCGCAAGGCCGGCCGCCAGTCCGCCGACGAACGCCAGCCGATCGTCCATCTGCGCCTGGGCCTCCAGGAGCCGCGTCCGGTGCAGAAGCCTCAGGACGTAGAGGAAGGCGATGAGCAGGATCAGGACCGCGAGGCCGGCCCCGATCCAGAGCTTCGTCTGGAGACTGCTCTGGAGCTGCTGCAGCTCCTGGTCGATCTGCTCCTTCGGAATGCCGATCTCGCGCACCTCCCCCGTCCCGCCCTCGGCCGGGCGGCGCAACGCGATCACCGACTGCCGCCGGCCCCCGACCTCCCACTCCTCGCCGACCTCGCCGTACCCCGGCCTCAGGGTGGGGGCGGGCGGCCTGGCCGAGTCGACGCGCCGCCCCTCCACGAATCCTCTCCAGAGGACCCGCCCGCGGGTGTCGGTGACGACCCTCTGCCAGCGGTAGTCCATCGATCGGAAGATGACCGGCCCCGGCGTCTCGAGAGGGCGGGCGGTGATGCAGGGGCGCCCCGTCGCCGGCGTCTGGCGATCGCCCGGCGGGCAGGCCTCGGTCGGGATCGGCGGCTCCGGCTCGGCCTCGTCCGCCCCGACCGTGGGCGGAAGCGGCGCCCGTGCTCCCAGGGCCTCGAGCGACGCTCCGAACGCCTCGTCGATCACCCGGTGGCTGAGGTCACGGAAGGCCAGGTTGCCGAACAGGAACAGGTCGGCGAGGAAGAGGGCGATGAAGAGGGCGGAGGAGACCAGGAGCCGCTTGCGGAAGGTGGGCTCGGATCTGCAGACTTCCCGCACGGGGGCCTCGCTCGCGTTCCTGACCGGCTTGAGGGTCGGCAAAAAAGGATAGCACATCGGGACGGGCGCGCCCCGTGGGCGCTGCGCGGGACCCGCACCTTGCGGCCGGGACGCCCGCCGCGACGTTGACATCCCGAAAAACCGTGTGTTAGGATGCGCCGCTTTTTCAAGTCGCATTCCTTAAGACCGCGACGCTCAAGGGATTCCGTGGAGCGGCGACCCTGAGGCGCTGCGCACCGGCGAGTCGGCCGGCGCCCGAGGATGCATACGAGGATGAGGAGAAGCCGGCTCGCCCCCCTACTGGCCTCGGCCGGCCTGGTCGGCGCGGCGGTCGGATTCCTGACCCTTCCCGCCTCCGCCGAGGAGCGCAAGGGATCCTGGGAGCTCGGCCTCTTCGTCGGGAACACCTTCTACGCCAAGGAGCAGCAGCTCGCCAACAAGGGAAGTCAGGGGCTGCGGATCGGCTGGAATTTCAGGCCGGCCTACGAGCTCGAGTTCCAGTACCTGACGACGCGCACCTCGTCCATCCAGGACGGCAGCAGCACCCTGATCGACAATCCGTTCGTATTCTTCAACCCCGCACCGGGCGTATTCACCCCCCCGAGCTTCACGTCCGACTCGTTCAGCGCGCGCTTCCTCATCAACCCCCGGAACGAGAGGCGCCGCCTGAAGCCGTACATGCACTTCGGCCTCGGCGGCATCCAGTACTCGTCCAAGCCGAGCCTGTCCAAGGATGAGATCGGGTACAAATCATCGTTCCTCTTCACCGTCGGCGCCGGCATCCGCCAGCGCCTCACCGCCCACATGGCGTTCCGCGGCGAGTTCGAGACCGAGTACTCCGCGAGCAACGTCTTCCACAACGAGCATCTGAGCGTGGGGCTCACCTGGATCGTGGGCGGGGGCGCCCCGGCCGATAGCGACGGGGACGGCGTCCTCGACATCAAGGACCGCTGCCCGGACACCCCCAAGGGGGCGCTCGTCGACAAGCACGACGGCTGCCCGTGGGACCTGGACGGGGATGGAGTGATGGAGGGGCTCGACCTGTGTCCGAACACGCCGCGCGGCTGGCCGGTCGACGAGCACGGCTGTCCGCTCGACTCCGACGGCGACGCCGTCCCGGACGGCGCCGACAAGTGCCCCGACACGCCCAAGGGCGCGATCGTCGATGCCCACGGATGCCCGCTCGACTCCGACGGCGACACGGTCCTGGACGGCATCGACAAGTGCCCCGACACGCCGCACAAGGCGATCGTGGATCCGCCCGACAGCCCCACCGCCGGCTGCCCGCACGACACCGACGGCGACGGGGTGCCGGACGGCGTCGACGAGTGCCCCGCGACACCGGCCGGCGCGACGGTCGACGCCAAGGGATGCCCGAGCGACAGCGACGGCGACCGCGTGCTCGACGGCATCGACCAGTGTCCCGACACCCCCAAGGGACAGAAGATCGATCGCGAGGGGTGCATCGGCGTCTACACCGACAGCGCGGGCAAGCCGCAGGCCAACAAGACGATCGCGGAGCGCCGCGGCGAGGTGGTGAAGGCGTGGCTGATCCAGCACGGGATCGAGGCGCGGCGGCTGCTCGTCAAAGGGTACGGCGCGGTCAACTTCATCGCGGACAACGAGACGGAGGAGGGCAAGGACAAGAACCGCCGCGTCGAGCTGAAGCGCCTGTCGGGGGACCTCAGGAAGCACCCGCGGCCGGAGCCCCCGGCTCCCACAGCACCGGAGAGCGCGCCCGCACCCGGCGCCGCCGCGCCCGGAGGACCCACAGCACCGCCCCAGGAGGCCACCCCTCCCTCGAAGGCGCCCGAAGCCGAGCCTCCCGCTCCCCCGGCGGCTCCGGCGCCCGCGCCTTCCCCCGAAGCGACTCCGGCTCCGACCCCTCACGGAGGGCAGGAGCCCTCCCGGACGGCGGCCTAGGGGCTCGACGGATCGCCGCGCAGGATGCCGATGGCGCAGTGGTCGGGATCGAGGTACCTCCAGATGGCGTCCTGGATCTCCTCGTTCCCGACCGAGGCGAGCCGGTCGGGGTACTCCTGGACCGCTTCCACGCCGATTCCGCGGACCTCGGCGTCCAGGTAGCGGAAGGCGCGGCCGCCGTTCCCCTGCATGGCGATGGCGTGGGCGCCGCGCGCGTAACGCACGGAGCGCTCCACTTCCTCGCGGCGCGGTCCCTCCCGCCGCAGCAGCGCGATCTCCTGGAACAGGACCCGGCGCGCCTCGGCCTCCTGCGGCGGCGAGGTGGCGAGGTAGATCGCGAAAGCGCCGCCCCCGACCCGGTGGTAGTTGAAGGCGTGCACGGCGTAAGCCAGCCCGCGTTTCCCCCGCACCTCCTCGAAGAAGCGCCCCCCGAGCCCCGACGTGATGACCTGAACGAGGTCGAGCGGGAAGCGTTCGGGGGTCTGCAGCCCCGGCGTCGGGAATCCGATCACCTGCGCCGTCTGCTTGCGCCGCCGGAGCTCGACCACCTCGGAGGCCCCCCAGCCGATGAGCTGTCCGGGATCCTTGCCGCCGTGCCCCTCGCGCACCCAGTCGGTGATCGCGGCGCCGACCAGATCGAGGGCCTCCTGCTCGCCGAGGTCCCCGACCACCGAGACGACCATCGACGCCGGGCGGACCGTGAGTCGGTGCCACTTCACCAGATCGTCGCGCTTGAGCGCCTGCACGGCCGCCTGCAGGCCGAACGACGGCAGGGCGTAGGGGTGGCTTCCGAAGGCGGCCTGCCGGAAGAGCTGGAAGGTGTAGGGGAGCGACTGGTCCTTGATGGTCTCCTGCGCCGCGAGCTGGAGCAGCTTCTCACGCTCGATCTCCTCGTAACGGAACGCCGGCGTGCGCACCAGATCCATCAGGATCTCGAACCCTCGGCGCGCGCAGCGCGACAGGATGCTGATGGAGAACCCGAAGTAGTCCTCGTCCACGAGCCTCTCGATCGCCGACCCGAGCCCCTCGATCTCGAGCGCCACCTGGCGCGCCTCGCGGCCCGGGGTCCCCTTGACCATCGCCGCCTGCATCAGGCGGGTGATCCCGGCGTTCTCCCGCCCCTCCCCCGATCGACCGCCGCGGAACCCGACGCAGAACGTGACGATCGGCAGGTCCCGGCGCTCCTCGTGCAGGACGACGGGGCCCGACTCGAAGCGGTGCCGGACCACACCATGGCTCGCGCCGACGCGGACGACGCGGGGGGGCGAGGAGGGCGTGCCCGTCGAGGCCGAAGGACGCGGGGCCGAAGGCTCGGGGAGGGGAGGCGCCGCCCCCGTCCGCTTCAGGTCCTCGAGCAGGGAGGCGGCGTCGATCTCTCCGGCGGTGCTCTCCGGGACGTATTCGAGGAGCGTGGCGTTCTGAAGCGTCAGGTACGACTCGACGACGCGCCGCACGTCGGCGGCGGTCACCCGCGAGAGCCGCTCCACCGACTCTTCCGCCAGCGCGTACCCCCCGAGCGCCTCGAAGTAGGCCAGGATGGAGGAGCGCCCCAGCACCTCGGAGCGACTCTGGTGATACCGGAACTCGATGGCGGCCCGCCCACGCTCGATCTCGGCCGCCGACGGCGGCTCGCGGCGCAGCCGCTCGATCTCCGCCTGGATCGCCCGGACGGCGGCCGGTCCGTTCTTGGGATCGTTCTCCGCCATCACGGTGACGACGCCGATATCCCTGAACGACTCGACCGAGGCGTCGACGGTGTCGGCCAGGCCCGCCGTCTCCTTGACCGCCTGGAAGAGCCGCGACGATCGTCCGGCCCCCAGGACGTGGCCGAGGACGCGCAGGGCGAAGTCGTCGTCGGACAGTGCCGGCGCGCCGTGGAATCCGAGGACCGTCTGCGCTCGCTTGATGTCCCCCTTGAGACGCCGGTACTTGAAGCGGATCTGCGGCGGCTCGGGAGGGGATCCCAACGGCGCCCCTTCGGTCGCCGGCATGCCTCCCAGATAGAGGTGGGCCGCCTCGATCGCCTCGGCGCCCTTCAGATCGCCCACGATCGACAGGATGACGCGGCCGGGAACGTAGTGGCTCCGGTCGTAGGCCAGGAGGTGATCGCGCGTCATCCCTCTGAGCCCCTCCTCGGTGCCGATCCGCCAACGGCGGATCCGGTGCGCCTCGAACGCCTCGCGGTACATCATCTCGACGGCGTAGGCGCCGGGAGTGTCGATCTTGCGCCGCCCCTCCTGCAGGACCGCCTCGATCTCGCGCTCGAGCTCCTCGGCGTCGAAGAGCGGGTGCATGAGGGCGTCGGCCTGGATCTCGAGCCCCTTGCGGAAGTTCTCCGCGGGGAGGACGACGTAGTAGTTGGTCGAGTCGTAGTAGGTGCCGGCGTTCATCTCCCCGCCGAGCGCCTTGATCTCCGTGGCGATCTGGTCGGCCTTCGGGCGGTCCGGCGTCCCCTTGAAGAACATGTGCTCGATGACGTGGGAGATGCCGGCTTCGTGATCCTCCTCGTCGAAGTACCCGGCCCTGACCCAGAGGTTGATCGCCACGACGGGCGAGGCGTGGTCCTCCTCGACCAGGATGGTGAGACCGTTCGGCAGGACCTCCTTCGTGACCTTCGACCTCTGCATCGGGCCGACCTCCTCCTCACCTAAAGATACGATTTTGTGGCGCCGTGTCCAGCCCGGACGGAACGAGGGCGGATCGAGGTGCGGGCGTCGCGGGCCCCGTCGCGGTCAGCGAGGCGGGGACGCGGGGCCGGGCGAGGGGGAGCCGGCAGGTGCGCCGGATGGGACCGGCTGGGAGCCGGGACCGATCGGCTTGGGGGTGGCTCGTGTCGGGCCCGCCTTCGCGGAACCGCTCTGCGCGGAACCGGGCTGTGCGGGACCGGCCTGCCCGGGAGTCGCCGGAGCCGCGGCGGCCGCCGTCTGGTCGGTCGAGGCGGGTGGCAGCGAGGAGTAGTGGGCGTGGACCAACCTCCATCCCCCCTTCTCCTTCCGGTAGATCGCCGTCGCCTGGCCGCGGTCGTCGAGGGCGTACTCCCCCATCCGCCCGGTCATCGCCCAGTCGTAGGTGGCGTACCCGATCCCCCCCTCGACCTCGACCCGGACGTTGTCGAACGTCAGGCGCACCTCGGAGAACCTGTCGAAGAAGTCCTTGAAGAGACGCCCGATCTGCTCCCACCCTTCGAAGCGCCCGGGCGGTGGAACGTCGAAGAGGAGGATCCCCTTGTCCTGGGACCAGACCTCGGTAAGAGCCTTGAGGTCCTTCGCGTTGGTCGCGTCGGCCTCCCTGGCGACCAAGCCGCGGATGTCGTCGACGTCCTCCCTGGTGTCGCGGCGGCAGGAGGCCTGGAGGGCGAGGGCCGGCGCGATCAGCAGTGCGACCATCACCTTGCCCGGAAGTCTCAGAGCTCCGAGGCGGCACTTGGTGGCGGGCCGGCTCGCCGCGGCGGATGCGGGCTGCTGCGGGCGGGAGGCGACGGCCATGGTGGGGCGCACTGTAACGCACGCGCCGGGGGGTGTCAATCACGGCCTCCCGGGGTATAGTCGGGGGCGATGATCTTCACCTACTACGACGATCGCCTCAGGGGCATGCCGTTCCTCATGATGGACGGCGTCGAGGACGACGGCTTGAACCTCAGCCACTGGCCCGGCAACCGCACTCCCGCGCACCTGAAAGCCGACACCACGACGGAGATGGCCCTCAAGCTGGCGCGCGACCCGGGACGCGACGCGTGGCTCGCAGGGGTCTCGGTCGTGAGCAACAACCATTTCGACACCGACGGGCTCCTGTCGGTCTACGCCGTCCTGCGCCCGGAGGAGGCGTTGCGTCACGAGAGGGCGATGATCCGCGCCGCCCGCACGGGCGACTTCGGGGAGTTCACGAGCCCCGAAGCCTTCAAGTTCGACGCCGTCGTCACCGCCTTCGACGACGATCGCCGCTCGCCGGTCGCCGCGGAGGTCCGCGGCCTCGAGGCGGGGCCGCGGTACACGATCCTCTACGACCGTCTGCTCTCGATGATGCCGGACCTGCTCGACGGCGCGGCGCGCTACAAGGATCTCTGGGAGGAGCCGCTGCAGACGCTCATGCGGTCGCTGATGCGGATCAAGGACGTGAGTCGCATCCGCGAGCACCCGGAGGCGCGGCTGACGGTCATCGAGGCGTCCGAGCCTCTCGATCAGACGGCCCGCTTCAACGTCGCGCGGCACCACCGCGTCCTGACCGCCACGCGCTCGGACGGCGGTCCGGTCTACGAGATGGCCTTCCAGATCTTCTCCTGGTTCGAGACGGTCACGCCCCCGCGCGGCACCCGCATCGACCTGACCGACACGGCGGCCGAGCTCGATCGGATGGAGAAGGATGGAGGCGGCCGCTGGATCTACTCCGGGAACGATTCCCTCGACGCCCGCCTCTTCCGATCCGGACCGGCCGGCGATCCCGTCCCGAGCTCGCTTCCCCTGGAGACGGTCGAAGGGCACCTCCTGCGCTTCTTCGAGGGACGCCCCTAGGTCGGGAGCCTCTGCGCGGGCTCCTTCGTGTCCCGCTCCCTACAGCCGCAGGCTGATGCTGACACCGTCGCGCAGCGGCAGGAGGGTCGTGTGCAGGTCGGGGTCGGCGTAGAGGAGTCGGGTCAGCTCGCGCACGCCGCGGGTATCGTCGTCCTGATCCTTCGCCGCGACCTTTCCGGACCAGAGCATGTTGTCGCAGACGAAGAGGCCCCCGGGGCGCAGGCGCGGCTTCATGAGGGGATAAACGCGCGGGTAGTCGCGCTTGTCGATGTCGCAGAAGATGATGTCGAACGGTCCCGGGGAGCGGTTCAGGATCTGCAGCGCGTTCCCCTGCTCGATGAAGGCGCGGTCGAGGAGCCCGGCCCGGTCCAGGAAGTCGCGGGCGGCCGCGCAGTTGTCGGCCGATCCGTCGGTCAGGACGACGCGGCCGCCGGGCGGGAGCGCCCGCGCGAACCAGCAGGCGGAGTAACCGAACCCCGAGCCGCATTCGAAGACGCTCCGGGCGCCTGCCGAGCGGGCGAGGAGGAACAGCAGCCGCCCGACGAGGGGGCCGACGATCGGGAAGCGGCGCGCCTCGCCGAGGCGCTCCATCTCCTGCACCACGGCGTCGCGCGGCGGCGTGACGCGCTGCAGGTACTCTTCAATCGGACGGGCGACGATCTCCATCGTCGCGATCGTATCAGCGCGGGTCGGGGATGTCGAGGACGAGGGCGTGCCCCGGGAAGCTGAGCCAGGCCTCGACGGTGTGGCCCCCTTTGCGGAAGATCATCCGGTGCGGTGCCAGGACCTCGACGTTCCAGCCGTTCCTGTGCCCCGCGTCCTGCAGGTCCCTGGCCGCGTCGGCTCCCTCGCCGCGGAAGCGGAAGCGGATCGTCACCGCCCCCTGCCGCATTCCGCCGGAGCTGTGCTCGAGGATGAACGTGGAGGAGAGAGGGAAGTCGATCGGGAAGCGGGGATGGAGACGCGACGTCGAGGAGAAGTAGCCGGGGTCGCTCACGGCGCCGTGGGGAGGCCCTCCGCCACCGGCCGGAGAGGGGAGGAGCGATGCCTGCCCCGGAGCGCCGAGGCGCGCCGAGGCTTCGGCCGGAAGACCGCTGCTGTGGACCAGGACGGTGCCACAGCTCAGGAGGAGCAGACCCGCCATCGTCCAGAACCGCCTGCGACGATAGGCCCAGAGCGTCCCTGCGACCAGCCCGAGAGTCATGAACGGCATGACCCCCGGGTAGGACCGGGTGGTCTCTCCGATCGCCCCAAGGATCCCCATGCGGACCATCCTTTGACCCCGGGAGCCTGTCCGGATATCGAGGACGGGCTCCCGGCGCGGCCTGTCTCGGGAGCGGAGATGGGCCTCAGCTTTGTAATCTAGGGTCGGGTCGGTGGCGGCGCAAGGGAAGCGGCGGAATTTTGACGGGGTTCTGGAACCGGCCTCTCCGAGATATCCCCACTTTGGCTGCGCGGCACCACCCGCGCCTCGGACTGAGGCTCGCTCGCGCGGGAGCTCGCTGTTCCGCATCGCGGGACTTGCGTTTTTGCATGCGGCCTGCTAGGATGCTCCGCGAGATCGTCACGCTCCACCCCCAGAGCAGACGTTCCGCAGGGCATGCGAGAGGTCCCATGTCCCCGGTCAAGCGTCGCCGGCGGCTGCCGACACTGATCAATCGCGGGCTAGGGTTGCTCGAAGTCATCCTTCCGCGCGGTGCGTCCGAGACGGGCGACACCACCCTCCCGCCGGGTCAGCGCGACCCCTCCGGGTTCTGGTTTCCCACGGGGTACGACAAGCCGGGAGACATCTTCTCGCCGCTCCAGAAGGAGCTCCAGGAGAATCAGCGCCGGATCCAGAGGCGCCGGCTGCAGCGCTCTCGGCGGCGGCCGATCCCGGCCGGCGGTGATGGCGCGATGATCGTGGACGGATCGTCCGGCGGGGCGCACTCCCCCCCGCAGGGGGCCACGGTCTCCCCAACGCGTCGTCCTCCGGCGTCCCGCACGTCGGCGCCGGTGTCCTCTGAGATCATCGTCCCGCTCCCTTCGCCCCTCCCCGAGACCGGCGCGTCACCCGCGATCCATGCGCCGTGTCGATCCTCGTTCGGGGGGCAGGGCCGATCATCCCCGGCGGGCTCTCCGCTTCTGCCCGACCCCGACGCGAGCGCACCGGCGCCGCCCCGCGTCGTTGACTCCCGGGAGGGTTCGGACTAACATCGCCGCGCGATGTCGTCCGACGTCAGGCCGAAGATCAAGCCGGGCCGGCTGTTCATCGACGGACAGTGGGTCGAATCGATCTCCGGCACCACCTTCACGACGTTCAACCCCGCCACCGAAGAGCCGCTCGCCGAGGTGTCCGAGGCGCGTGCCGAGGACGTCGGGCGCGCGGTGACGGCGGCCCGGAAGGCCTTCGCGGACGGCCCCTGGGCCAAGCTCTCCCCCGCCGACCGCGGTCGCCTCCTCTGGGCGATCGGGGATCGCCTGGAATCGCGGCTGGCCGAGATCGCCGCGATCGAGACGCTCGACTCGGGCAAGACCATCACCGAGGCGTCGAAGGTGGACGTGCCGATGGCGGCCGACTGCTTCCGCTACTTCGCCGGCTGGGCCACCAAGATCGAGGGGGAGACGATCCCGGTCCGAGCCCCGTGCCTGACCTACACCCTGCGCGAGCCGCTCGGGGTCGTGGGGCAGATCATCCCGTGGAACTTCCCGATCCTGCTCGCCGCCTGGAAGGTGGCGCCGGCCCTCGCCGCCGGGAACACCGTCGTGCTGAAGCCGGCCGAGCAGACGCCGCTCACCGCGCTCCTTCTCGCCGAGATCGCGCAGGAGGCGGGGCTGCCGCCGGGCGTCCTGAACGTCGTCCCCGGCCTGGGGCCGATCGCCGGCGCGGCGCTGGTCGATCACCCCGGCGTCGCCAAGATCGCCTTCACCGGATCGACCGCCGTCGGACAGGAGATCATGCGGCGCGCCGCCGGCACGCTCAAGCGTCTGACCCTCGAGCTCGGCGGCAAGTCTCCCAACATCGTCTTCGCCGACGCCGACGTCGATCAGGCGGTGCGCGGCGCATCGAACGGCATCTTCTACAACAAGGGAGAGGTCTGCACCGCCGGATCGCGTCTCTTCGTCGAGGACGGGCTGCACGACGCGTTTCTGGACCGGTTGCAGGCGCACACCGCAAAGCTGGCGCAGGGGGACCCCCTCGACCCGAAGACGCGGCTGGGGCCACAGGTCAGCGAGGCGCAGATGACCCGGGTCCTCTCCTACATCGACACGGGGAGGACGGAAGGGGCGCGCCTGGTCTGCGGCGGGTCGCGCGCGCCGGGGAAGGGGTACTTCGTCCGGCCAACGATCTTCGACGAGGTCCACGGCGGGATGACGATCGCCCGCGAGGAGATCTTCGGGCCGGTCCTGGCGGTCCTCCGTTTCCGGGAGATGGAGGAGGTGGTGCGCGCCGCCAACGACACCACGTACGGACTCGCGGCCGCGGTCTGGACGCGCGACGTCAAGAAGGCCCACAGGGTGGCGCGAGGACTCTCGGCCGGCACCGTCTGGATCAACACCTACGGTCTCTACGACAACGCCGTGCCGTTCGGCGGCTACAGCATGAGCGGCTTCGGTCGGGAGCTGGGCCGCCACGGCATGCTGGAGTACACCCAGACCAAGTCGGTCTGGGTCGACCTCTCCTGAGGCCGCGACGCGTGAGCTTCGCGCTCGGGACACCCCCACTCGAGAAGGAAGACGCCCATGGCTGACACGCTGGTCTCCTACCGGGTCGACAACGGGATCGCCGTCCTGGAGATGAACGATCCACCGGCCAACACCTACACCTACGAGATGATGCAGCAGCTCGACACCGCGATCCTCAAGGCGCGGATGGACGACTCCGTGCACGTCCTGATCCTGCGCGGGGCGGGCGAGAAGTTCTTCTCGGCCGGCGCGAACATCAAGATGCTGGCGAGCGTCACCCCGCAGTTCAAGTACTACTTCTGCCTGCACGCCAACGAGACGCTGAACCGCTTCGAGCAGACGCCGAAGCTGGTGATCGCCGCGCTGAACGGCCACACCGTCGGCGGCGGCCTGGAGATCGCCATGGCCTGCGACCTCCGGATCGCCCGCAAGGAGGGAGGGAAGATCGGCCTCCCCGAGGTGACGCTCGGGGTCCTCCCCGGCACCGGCGGCACGCAGCGGCTGGCGCGCCTCGTCGGCAAAGGACGGGCGATCGAGATGATGGCGACCGGCCACACCTTCTCCTTCGAGGAGGCTCTCGAGGTCGGGCTCATCCACCAGATCTTCGAGTCGGAGAACTACTGGCCGCAGGTGATGGCCTACGCGCGGCAGTTCTGCCCGCCGCAGAAGGCGTCCAAGGCGGTCGGGCGCATCAAGCGGGCGGTCTGCTCCGGCCTCGAGGTGCCGTTCTCCGAGGCGCTGGCGATCGAGCGCGAGCTGCAGCAGCAGCTCTTCCAGTCGGAGGACGCCAAGGAAGGGCTCGCCGCCTACGTCGAGAAGCGGACCCCGAAGTTCAGAGGCCAATGAGTCTGCGAGATCGGGCCCGCCGCCTGCAGCCGCCGCGAAACCCGCGCGGCTGACGCGGCGAGGAAGGGGAGCATGGGGGCGGACCCATGAAGGCGGTCCTGATCCGGAGGCATGGCGGTCCCGAGGTCCTGGAGATCGCCGACCTGCCGAGGCCGGAGGCCGGGGCGGGGCAGGTGGTCCTCCAGGTGAAGGCCGCCGGGATGAACCATCTCGACACCTGGGTGCGCCGCGGCATCCCGGGAATGACCCATCCTCTGCCCATGGTCCCCGGCTCCGACGCGGCCGGGATCGTGGTCGCGGTCGGGCCCGGCGTCATCGGGCCGAAGGCGGGCGATCGGGTCTTCGTCTCGCCCGGCTACTCCTGCGGCCGCTGCGCCGCCTGCTTCGCCGGCGACGAGCCGCTCTGCAAGGACTACGGGATGATCGGCGAGCACGCGAGCGGCACGCAGGCGGAGCTCGTGGCACTTCCGGCCGGGAACGTCCTGCCGCTTCCCGACGGGCTGTCGTTCGAGGAGGGGGCCGCCTTCCCGCTCGTGTTCCTGACCGCCTGGCGCATGCTGGTCACGCGCGCCAGGGTGCAGGTCGGCGAGGACGTGCTGGTCCAGGCCGGCGGCAGCGGTGTCGGCACCGCCGCGATCCAGATCGCGAAGCTGCATGGTGCACGCGTCCTGACGACCGTCGGCTCGGACGGCAAGGCCGACAGGCTCCGCGCCCTCGGCGCCGACGAGGTGATCCACTACCGCGGCAAGGACTTCCTGGACGAGGTCCGGCGCGTGACCTTCAAGCGCGGCGTCGACATCGTGGTCGAGAGCGTCGGCGAGGAGACCTGGGAGCGGAGCGTCAAGTCGCTCGCGAAGGGGGGCCGGCTCGTCACCTGCGGCGCCACCTCCGGGTCCAAGGCGATGACCGACCTCCGCTACGTCTTCTCGAAGGGGCTGTCGATCCTCGGCTCGACGATGGGGAGCCGCGCCGAGCTCCTGCGGATCGCGGAGCTGATGGCGGCGCGCCGGTTGCGGCCGGTCATCGACCGCGTCCTCCCCCTGGACAGGGTCGCGGAGGGGCATCGCGCCATGGCCGAGCGTTCGCTGGTCGGCAAGATCGTCCTCACGCCGTGACGCCCCGCCGGCGGCCGCGCGGGGCCGGTGGCCGGCGCCTCGCGGAGGCGAAGGCGCCGACCGTACGCGCCGGACCCCGGACCGCGCGGAGCGGCGCGCTCGGTGCGGCGGCGCTTCGTTTCCGCAACCTCAAGGCCGACTTCGCCGACGGCATCGCGGTCGTCACGCTGAACCGTCCCGAGGTCCGCAACGCCATCGATCTCGCCACCGTCGACGACCTGCACTGGGCGCTCGACATCCTGGCCCATTACGACAGGACCCGCGTCCTCGTCCTGACCGGCGCCGGCGGCTCCTTCGCCTCGGGCGCCGACATCCGCGAGCTGCGCCGGCGGCGTGCCGGGGACGCCCTGTGGGGCATCAACTCGACTCTCTTCCGGCAGGTCGAGCAGTTCCCTGTGCCGACGATCGCCGCGGTGAACGGCTACGCGCTCGGCGGCGGCTGCGAGCTGGCGCTCGCCTGCGATCTGCGCGTGGCCGGGCAGACGGCCCGCTTCGGTCAGCCCGAGTCGGGTCTCGGGATCATCCCGGCCGCCGGCGCCGCCTACCGCCTGCCGCGCCTCATCGGCGCCGGCCGGGCCCGCGAGATGATCTTCACCGGCCGGATCCTCGACGCGGAGGAGGCGCTCCGCATCGGTCTCGTCAACCGCGTCGTGCCGGACGACCGCCTTCTCGAGGAGGCGCGCGCCCTCGCCGCCGCGATCGCCCGCAGGAGCCCGCTGGCCCTGCGCGTCGCCAAGCTCGTCCTCGAGGCGGCGGCGTACGGCACCGACCCCGGCCTCGTCGCCGAGAACCTCGGCCAGGGGATCCTCTTCGAATCGTCCGACCGCGACGAGGGGCTGTCGGCCTTCCTGCGCGGGCGCGCGCCGCGCTTCAGGGGACGCTGAGGAGGGCGGCCCGGCACGCCCGCCGGCCGCGGGCGGCCCGGCGTCGCTCCGGCGGGAGGGCCATGATCGTCGACGCCCACATCCACATCCAGCCCTGGCGGCAGTTCCGGCCGGAGGCGCTGGCGCGCATGGCGGCCGGACGGAAGGACCTCGACCGGATCCGGACCCTGTGCGACGACCCGGCCGCGTTCCTGCGGTTCCTCGACGCGGAGGGAGTGGACCGCGCGGTGCTCGTGAACTACGTGAGCCCCGACGTCATCGGCTTCACGGAGGACGTCAACGCCTTCATCGGGACGTACTGCCGGGGCCACGAGGACCGCCTGGTCCCGGTCGGCGGCGTCGATCCGCGGCGGTCCCGCGACCCGGCGGGCGATCTCGTCCGCATCGTCGAGCGCCACGGCGTTCGTGTCCTGAAGCTCCATCCGCCGCACCAGCTGTTCCGCGTCAATGCCTACCGGGACGGCGGCGATCTGCCGGCCCTGGCGGGCCTCTACGAGCGCGCCGCCGGGCTGAAGGTGCCGATCCTCGTCCACACCGGCACGTCGATCTTCCCCGGCGCGCGCAACAAGTACGGCGACCCGATGGGCCTCGACGATGTGGCCGTCGACTTCCCCGACCTCACGATCGTCATGGCCCACGGCGGCCGGCCGCTCTGGATGGAGACCTGCTTCTTCCTCCTGCGCCGCCACGCGAACGTCTACATGGACATCTCGGGGATCCCGCCGAGGGCGCTGCTCACGTACTTCCCACGCCTCGCCGAGGTCGCGGAGAAGACACTGTTCGGCACCGACTGGCCGGGACCCGGTGTCCTCTCCGTGCGCGGCAACCTCGAGGAGTTCCGAGCCCTCCCCCTGCCCGAGGTGGCGAAGCGCGCCATCCTGGGCGGGACGGCGGCGCGCGTCTATCCGATTTCGTAGGACGCCCAGGAGAAGCGGCGGCGCCGTCAGGAGCCCGCGGGCCAAGGAGGAGACGACCCGCGCCCCCCCTTGTGACCGGGCGCGCGAGCGCGTAGAATCGAACGTAAAGGCTTCCATCCAGGTGTGCCATACCATGAACTCCTTGGGGCCCCGGGCTTTCCGGAGGAACACACGCAGTCGAGCACGGGCGGCGCTCCTGTGCGCCGCCGCGGGCCTCGCCGGGCTCCTCGGCCTCCCGGGTCCCGTCGGCAGCCTCGGCCACCCGGGCCTTCTCGAAGCCCGCGGGACCGACACGGGCTCCGGACGCGAAAAGCGCGGCCCGCGGCGAGGCGGACGCGTCGTTATCGGCGTGCCGGGTGACATCAGCTCCTTCAATATCTACACGGCGACCAACGCCTTCTCCCAGGAGGTCATCGACCTGCTTTACCTGAAGCTCGCCGCCGAGCAGGACGATTTCAGAGACCACCCGCCGTCCTTCCGGCCGGCCCTCGCCGAGTCGTGGCGGATGTCATCGTCGGGGCTCGATCTCACCTTCCACCTCGACCCGCGGGCGCGCTGGAGCGACGGGCGACCGGTGACGTCGGCCGACGTCCTCTTTTCACACCGGGCCGCCAGCAGCCCCGAGGTCGCCTGGGTCGGCCACGACGTCAAGGAGTTCATCGCGGCCGTGGACGCTCCCGATCCCCGAACGGTCGTGTTCCACTTCACCAGGAGCTATCCCTCCTCCCTCATGGACGCGGTCGAAGGAAACATCCTCCCCGCTCGGGGGTACGACTCGATTCCGCTGACCGACTGGCCGAAGCGATCGTTCACGGATGCGCCCTTGGTGAGCGGGCCGTTCCTGCTCGAAAAGTACGAGCGCGGCTCCCTCATCGAGCTGGTCCGGAACCGCGGCTACGCGCGCTCGCCTCTCCCCTATCTCGACTCGGTCGTGTTCCGGGTGATTCCGGACGAGGCGACCCTGATCAACGAGCTTCTCGCCGGAGGCATCGACGTGATGGAGAACGTGCCGGCCGCCGCGGTCAAACGGATCGAGGCGGACGAGAGACTGCGTCTCGTTCGCGTCCCGGACCTGTCCTATACGTTCATCTGCTGGAACGCTTCACGCCCCCTGTTCTCCGACGGGCGCGTCCGCCGCGCTCTGACCCTGGCGATCGACCGCGAGGCGATCATCGAGGCCCTCCTCCCCGGCACCGGGAGGACGTCGGCCGGGCCGGTGCTCTCGTTCTTCTGGGCCCACGATCCCGACCTTCGTCCACTTCCCTACGATCCCGACGCGGCGCGCTCGCTCCTCAAGGACGCGGGCTGGGAGGACCGCGATGGCGACGGCCTCCTCGACCGGGAGGGGCGACCGTTCCGCTTCGAGCTGGAGACGAACCAGGGTTCGGGCCTGCGCGCCGACATCGCGCAGATGGTCGCGGCGCAGTTGCGGTCCATCGGCGTCGAGGCACGGCCTCGACTGCTCGAGTTCGCGGCCTTCGTCGAGCGCCACGAGAAGCACGACTTCGACGCGTTCGTCGGGGCGTGGCACGAATCGACCAAGGTCGATCTCAAGTCGGCGTTCCACAGCGCCTCGCGCGAGGGCGGCTACAACTACGGGAGGTACGTGAACCCGGCGCTCGACGACCTGATCGACAGGGCGCGCGCGGAGCGCGACACGAAGATCGCCCGGCGGCTCTGGTTCGACGCGCAGCGACTCATCGCCTCCGATCAGCCGTACACCTTCCTGTTCGAGCGCGATCGACTCAACGCCGTCCCGCGGCGGCTGGCGGGGCTACGGATGGGCCCCCGCGGCGCCTACACCGACCTCGAGGAGTGGTATTGGGAGGGTGCTCGATGAGCGAGTCGCCCCCCCTGCTCGTCGCCAAGCTGACCCCGCCTGGTACTGGCTCGACGCCTCCGACCGCGACCCCTGGATCTTTTTCCGCTACCTCATCCAGGCCGTGAAGGCGCACGTTCCGGAGTTCGGCTCGCGAGCCGAGGGGTTGTGGAAGGACCTGCGCGCCCGCTCCGACGAGGTCGAGCGGCTGGCCGACATCTTCATCAGCGACGCTGCGGAATCGCTGGGCGGACGCCTGATCGTCGTGCTCGACGAGGTGCAGCATCTCGACGGCAGCCTCCTCTGCACGCGCGCCCTGAAGCGCCTGCTGGCGTACCTGCCCGGGGCGCTGCACCTGGTCCTGGTCGGCCGGTCGCTCCCCGACCTCGGCCTGAAGGCCCTCATGGCCGACGACGCCGTTCACTTCGTGGAGGGCGACGATCTGCTGTTCACGCCGAAGGAGACCAGAGCACTCCTGGTCGACACCTTCGGCCTGCCGCTGCGCGTGGAGGCGGTGCGGAAGGTGCACGCGCGCACGCGAGGCTGGGTCACGGCCCTGCAGCTCCTGCGGCACACGGCGCGGCTCGAAGGCGCCGCGCCCGATCTCCCCGACGAGGTGTTCGCGCGCACGGAGCCGGACCTGTTCGATTATTTCTCCGAGGAGGTCCTCGCCACCGAAACGCGCGACGTGCGCGACTTCCTGCTCGGGTCATCCGTCCCGGCCATCATCGATCCGGAGATCTGCGCCGAGGCCCTCGAGGGGCTCGACGTGCGGGGCATCCTGGCGGGGCTCCTGAAGCGCAAGCTGTTCATCTCCCCCCTCGAGAGCCGGACCGACTACTGCGCCTATGACCCGCTGTTCCGGGCCTTCCTGAGGAGGAGGCTCCAGGCGGAGCGGGGCGTCGAAGGGGTGCGCGACCTCGACCGGCGCTTCGGCCGGGCGCTCGCGCGCCATGGCGACTTCACGCAGGCGCTGGTCCACCTGATCGCCGCCGAGGACGTCGCGACGACGACCGATCTCCTGGCGGGGCACGGCAAGGCGCTCCTCAGAGACGGCCTCCTGGACGCAGTACGCGAGGCGGCGCTGTTCCTGGCGGGCCGCGGCGTGCGCTCGCGCGCGGTGGACGACCTTCTCGGCGAGGCCTGCCGCCTGGCGGGAGACTATGCGGCCGCCATCAAGCACTTCCAGACGGCGCTCGCGGCGGCGGACCGTGGTGCCACCGATCTGCGCGGCTCGGCCCGGGCGAGCACGCTCCAGGGCCTCGCCTACTCCCTGCTCAAGACCGGCGAGATCGAGCGCGCCGCCGAGATCGCCAGGAAGGCCCTCCAGGAGGCCGGCAGCGACGATCCGGCGCTTCTCGCCCGGATCCTGAACACCCTTTCCATCGTCCAGCACCGGCAGAACCGCCACCAGGAGGCGCTCGCCGGCTGGCAGGAGGCGCTGGCCCGGGCGAGGCAGGCGGCGGACGATCATCTTATTCTCATGATCGCCCACAACCTGGGCCTGCCGCACGCCGTGATGGGAGACTTTCGCAGGGCGTCGGAGTGCTTCCGGATCCTCACGAGCCCCGAGAACCCGCGCGCCGGGCCGGAGGAAGGGGCCGCGTACCTGAACCTGGCGCGCATCGCGACGATCCGGGGCGAGTACGGGCGCGCCGCCTCGCTCCTGGGGGACGCGCGTGAGATCGCCAACAAGTGGCGCCTGCAGGCGCTCACCGCCGACGTGCTCGAGTCCGAGGGCAACCTGCTGCGCGAGACCGGCAACCTCGAAGGGGCCCGCGAGAGGTACGCCCGCGCCCGCGGGCTCCTGACCGAGCTGGGGCGGACCGACCTCCTGGACGGGCTGGCGGAGGAAGAGGCGATCCTGGCCTCGCTCCAGGGACACCATGCCGAGGCCGGGGCACTGGCGGCCTGCAGCCTCGGGCGGTCCCGCTCCGCCGGGAACCCCGAGGGGATCGCCTCGGCGCTGCTCGCCCTCGGCGAGGTCCTGGTGCGGTCCGGAGATCCGGGGGGCGCCATCGAGCCCCTCTCGGAGTCGGCCGCGATCTTCGCCTCGCTCGGCCACGCCTACCGGCAATGCTCGGCCCGCCTCTGGCTGGCCCTCGCCTCCCACCGCAGCAAGGCGCGCCGCCGCGCCGCGGAGGCCGCGGCGGAGGCCCTCGAACTGGCGTCCCGCTTCGACTACAGGGCGGCGGTCCTCCGGGCGGCCGGCCTCGACGGCGGCTTCCGGCGTCTTCTGGTCTCCCTGCCCGCGGCGCCGGCCTACTTGAAGGAGGCACCCGTTCGGCGGGAGAAGCCGCCGACCGGGGCTCGGCCATCGATGGCCGGCGACGCGAGCGATCTCAGCCTGCGCCTGTTGGGGCCCATCGAGGTCTTCCGCGACGCGCAGCGCAAAATTCCGTCGAGCGCCTGGAAGATCCGACGCGCCCTGCAGATCCTCTGCTACATCGCAGCGTCCCGCGGCCGCCGGGCCGGCAAGGAGCGCATCATCGACGCCCTCTGGGAGGACGCCCGGCTGTCGGTGATCGACAAGAACTTCCATCCGACCATCTCGTGCCTGAGACGCGCGCTCAACTACGGGTTCGGCGTGCCCAAGAACTTCATCCTCTTCGAGGGAGGAGCCTATCTTCTCAACCCGGCGTACCGCTACGACATCGATCTCGAGGCGTTCGAGGAAGGCATCGGCACGGCGCGCCGCAAGGCGGCCTCGGGCAAGGTCGCGGCGGCCCTCGCGGGCTACGACGCGGCGCTCGCCCTGTATCGCGGGCCGTTCCTGGAGGACGACGACGACGAGTGGACGGAGGCGCCGCGGGCCCGCTTCGAGTCGATGCGCCGGCAGGCGCTGACGGAGGCGGGGCGGCTCCATCTCGGGAGCGGTCACCGGGAGGCCGCGATCGCCTGCCTGAGAACCCTGGTCGAGTGCGAGCCGCTGGACGAGGAGGCGTCGGTCCTTCTGATGACCTCCTTCGGGAGCTCCGGGAACCGCGCCGCCGTCGAGAAGGAGTTCGCCCGCCTGCGCCGCGCTCTCGAGGAGGCGCTGTCGTCCGAGCCCCTGCCCGAAACGAGGCGCGCCTACCTGGAGGCGCTGTCCCCGAGGCGGGCCGCGGGACCCGCGAGGAGAGCCGAGTTGCAGCCGGGCAGGAAGGCTGTGGTAATATCCATCGCAAGGGTAAAACGGGGAAGCCTCCCTTGACGGACTACCGCGGGCGCGCCAGAGGCAGGCGTTCGTTCCACTGGGTCGTGGCCTGCCTCGCTTGCCTCCTCTGTCTCGATCCGGCACCGAGGGCCGGTGTCTACGTCACCGAGACCTCGGGGATCCGCTGGGACGACGTCGGCGGCGTCCGTTGGAACGACGTCGGTGGCATCCGTTGGAACGACGTCGGCGGCATCCGCTGGAACGACGTCGGCGGCATCCGCTGGAACGATGTCGGCGGGCTGCTCACCAGCGACGCCTCGGGGATCCGCTGGAACGACGTCGGCGGCATCCGTTGGAACGATGTCGGCGGGATTGACTTCGCCGACGCCCTCGCGACCGGACTGACGAGCATCGATCTCGAGCTGTTGAACGCTCTCTCGGGGCTGCCCAACACCTCCTCGATCAACGTCATCATCACCTACAGGACGACGCCGGGCCCCGCCGACCTGGGCAACCTCATGATGCTCGGCATCCCGGGTGGCACGCTCTACCGCCGGCTACCGATGGTCGTGATCAACGCCACGCCTTCCCAGATCGCCGCCATCGCGAAGCTCGCCAACGTGCGCTCGGTCTTCACCAATCGGACCCTTTCGCTCCTCGACCAGGAGAGTCGCGCCCTGATCGGCCTGGACGAGGTGGCCTCCGACGCCTCCCTGCCTCATCCGGGCGGGGCGGCGCTGTCAGGCGCGGGGATCACGATCGCCGTCCTGGACAGCGGGGTGGATGGCACACATCCGGATCTCCCGTTCGGCACGAAGGTGGTCGGGAACGTCCGGCTGAACATCGCGGTGGGGACCGCTCCCGGTTTCTTCTACCCTGTGCCCCTCGAAGGGATCGCGGACACCGATCTGGTCCTGGGTCACGGGACGTCGGTGGCGTCCGTCGCCGCCGGCACGGGGAGCGCCAGCGGCGGTGCGCTCAGGGGAGTCGCGCCGGGCGCGTCGATCCTCGGCCTGTCGGCGGGTGACCTGTTCATCATCAACGTCCTGGAGGGGTTCGACTACATCCTCGACAACGCTTCGCGGTACGGCGTGCGCGTGGTCAATTGCTCGTGGGGAACGCAGGGATTCTTCGACCCGGATGACCCGGTGAACGTGGCGACGCGGATCCTGCACGACGCCGGCATCACGGTGGTCTTCGCCTCCGGCAACTACGGGCCTTCGCCCGATACGCTGAACCCCTACTCGGTGGCGCCCTGGGTCGTCGGGGTCGGCTCGGTCCGCAAGGACGGCCGCCTGTCGTCGTTCTCGTCGCGCGGCATCTTCGAGGAGCTGCTCTACCATCCGACCCTGGTGGCGCCGGGCGAGTCGATCACCGCGGCGAGCCCCGTCGCCTTGAACGGCGGCGCGTACTACGCCGTCGAATCCGGGACGTCGTTCGCGGCGCCGCACGTCGCGGGGGTCGTGGCGCTGATGCTGCAGGCCAATCCCGCGCTCGCCCCGACGGACATCAAGAGGATCCTGCAGCAGACGGCCAGCCCGATCCTGGCCCGCGACCGCTCCGAGGTCGGCGCGGGCGGCCTGGATGCCTGGGCCGCCCTGACGCAGGCGGTGAACGCCACGCGGCCCTTCGGGACCTACATCGCCGGCTGGCTCGACGAGCGGCCCTACCGCATCGAACACCGACCCGCCTCGATCACCTCGTCCGTCGTGCCGGCAGGCGGATCGGTCTCCCTGTCCGTTTCCCTGCCCGGTCCCACGCTCTCCTGGCAGGCAACCCTCGCCTGGGGCACCGTCCCCGGCCTGAGCGATCTGGACGTCGCCGTGACTGATGCCTCGGGGACGGAGATCGCACGCTCGGAGTCGTGGAACGGCCACGTCCTCTACGGGCGCACCGAAGGGGTGCACCTGTTGGGCGAGGTCCCATCGGCTATGACGATGGACGTCTTCTTCAAGACGGGTACGGGGCCGGCCGACCAGCCGTTCGAGCTGCGGCAGGAGACCGCCGTCGCCGTCCTGACCGGCTACACCGACGTCGCCACCCTGCCCGACGCCTCCCGAGACCTGCTGGCGGGGGCGGTCGGCCGGCATGTGATCGTCGGCCGCGGCACCCTCTTCGAGCCCTACTCGTACATCACCCGCGGCGAGCTGGCGCGCTCGCTCGCCCTCGCGGCCGAGCTGCCCCAGAGGATCCCGGCCCAGCCGTCGTTCCTCGACGTCGGCCCCGCCGACCCCGGGTATCCGTTCGTGGAGACGGTCGCGGGCGCGCGCGCCCGCCGGGTGCTGATGGATTCCGGGACCAGCAAGAATTTCCAGCCGAACGCGAACGTCTCGCGGCTGGATTTCGCGGTCTCCCTCGTGCGCGCCGCGGGCCTGGCGAGCGAGGCCCAGGCCCGCGCCGGCGAGTCGCTCGGGCTCGCGGACGAGGACAAGATACCGCTCGACCTGCGGGGCTTCGTCGCCGTGGCGCTGGAGCGGTGCCTCATCGATACCGTCGCCACGGCCTCCGGCCCGGCGTTCGACCCGAAGGGTCCGCTTCCCCGCCTGAACGCCTCACGCTTCCTGCTGCGCCTGCTCGAGCTGCGCTGACCCCGCCCGATCCCAGGCCTCCCGCCGGATATTTTTAGAATCCGGTTACTCATTTGGCTTCAGAAGGATGGAAAGACCCCGGAGGCGCCCACGCGCGCCGGATTCAAGGATTGTTCAACCACTCCCACCCATGATCGCGCGCAGAAACGACCGACCCGTCCACCGGTGCCGCGAAGCATCCCCCCGATGCCCGGTGCGTCCCGGCGTGGTCGGGATCGACTTCTCGCTTCCACAGCGAGCTGACGTCCCTCCACGCCGGGTCCTGGTCGGGGTGAAGGAGGTGAGAGCGAGGACCAGACTCGAGATGTCGACGAGGAGATTCAATCGGCAACACTCGATGGAAGAAGGAGGAAAGCGATGAAGCGCATCACGATTGCGTTCCTGTTCGTGGCGACGGTCCTGGGATTCTCGAGCTCGGCAAGGGCGAGCGACGTCGTGCTCGCCACGCCGAACGGGATGATCGTCAGCGGATCGACCCTTGGGCTGGAGGTCGGGCAGGTCACGCCGGGGCTCGTGGTCAACAGGTACGTCGTGCCGGAAACCGCCGCCGCCAGCCTGCCGGACCCGCCGGCCCGCGGCGTCGATCCCCTGCTCTGGGGTTATGAAGCGTCCAGCACGGTCGCCCAGATCTTCACGTACAACCTCTTCGTGGGGTCCCCGCCGATCTCCCAGGGGCCGTCCTGCGTTCCGTTCGGGTCCCAGAACGGTCGCGGCCTCGCCTTCGATCCCATGGACGGGAATCTCTGGTATAACTTCATCGATTACCCGGGGTTCGACGGCGACGGATTCATCCACAAGACCACGCCACCGAACACCGGCTCCTGCGTCTTCGTCAACCAGATCCCGTTCGGCGACGGTCCCGGCGGAACTCTGCAGGACGACATCGGCGCCCTGGACGTCGATCCCCAGTCGAAGCACATCTGGGCCGTCGGCTACAAGCCCGTCACCGTGCAGGGTGTCGAGCGGGCCTACATCTATCTCGTGAACCGCAACAACGGGTCGATCATCAAATCCTGCTGGCTCCCTTCCCGCCGCGCCGGCTATGTCGGCAACGACACCCTGACGGTCGCGACGCTCACGGGGCTGTCGGGATCCGGCGAGTACCTCCTGACCGATGCGGGCGGGGTCAACACCGTCGGGAATACTCTCGCGGCGATCGACGTGCTCGATTGCAGGAACGGCAGTCAGGTCGTTCCGGTGGCCGAATTCCCCAAGGGCAACGGCATGACCGGCGCGGAGTTCGAGTCGCCAGGCCTGCTCGCCACGGATCTGACGGAGCTGGACATCTACGGAGACCAGCCCTTCTCGTCGTACACGTCCTACGGCCCCTTCGGGAACACCTCGCTGATGGAGGACTTGTCGCTCTGCGCCTACAAGACGGTGTTCGGCGGCTCCGACGCGTCCTGCCCGTACTGAAGAGGATCGCGATCCGCCGATGTCGCAGCGACCCGGTCCCGGGCCCGTCTCAGACGGCCGGCGGGGCCGAGGGAGCATCGGCCGGGCCGGACTCGGACGGGGAGTCGGAGGTCCAGGCGAGGGCCGGGTCACGGGGGAAGAGCTCGAGGAGACGGCTGCGGTCGCCGGAGGCGAGGCGGAGGAACTCGACGCCTACGGCGTAGCCGATGCCGGTCTCGATGTTCGGCCGCACCCCCGCGACTCGGCCCGTGACGGCGATCGGCCGCTCCTCGGTGTTCCGGTAGATCCGCAGCGGGAGGTGGTCGCCGGCGCGGATGCGGCTGATCGTCTCGAAGCCCATCCCGCCCTCACTCAAGGCGTTCGTGTAGCCTAGGAACTCGTGGAAGATCCGGCCGCGGGCGACCGGCAGCACGACGGGGTAGCGCGGATGTCGGCGGAGCTTGACGCCGAGCGCCATCGCGATCGTCTCCTGCAGCTCCTGCGCGCCGATCGCCGGGTCGACCACGCGCCCGCAGCCGGCCTCCCGAAGTTGGGTCTCCTCGCCCGTGTGTGCCAACGCCATCACCGGGATCGAACGCGTCCGCTCGTCGGCGCGGATCCGCTGACAGATCTCGACCGCGGACATCTCGAGCGGCTCGAGCGGGAGGATGACGAGATCGGGCCTGTCGCTCGTCGCGATGTCGAGGAAGACCGAGGCGGTCCCGGCGGAGAGCGCCCGCACGCTTGCCCGGGCCAGGAAGTGGGCTTGACCGGTCTCGACTCTGGACCGGATCGACTCACTCCAGAGGATTTTCTTCAGAGCCACGCTGGACGGCTCCCCTGGGCGGGATGGGACGCCGCGTCGGCTAAGGGTAGCACAAAGGACGTCTCGCGGGAGACTCCTCCTCGCGCTACGGTGCCGCACCGCACGCCCCGCCCGGAAGGGGGCGGCGGCGGCCGTCGCTCGACCGGCCGGCGGGCCCCTCGCCGCAGCGGTCGCTGGCCGTGACGAGGTAGTAGTGGCCGCCGGAGTCGGCAGGGATGACGTCGAGGACGCGGGAGCCGGCCCCGTCGGACGTGCCGCTCACGTGGCAGGCGAGGGGGACGTGCGAGTCGTACGTTCCGAGCGTCCCCTGGTAGACGTTGTACGCGGGGACGGTCGGCCCCTGGTCCTCCCAGGTGAGCCGCAGACCCGAACCGCTGAGGCCGACGGTGACCGGTCGGTACGACCCCGGCGGGGAGACCGCCTCCGGCGGCCCCGGACCGAAGGTGATGCCGCCGAGCCCCGCGAGCAGCGGCGAGAACTGCACCCGCCGATCGGCGACGCCGTCGCCGTCGTCGTCCGGCAGCGCCAGCACCCGGCTCCCGCCCTCGACGGCATAGAGAACGTCGTTGGCATCGAAGGCCAGCCCGTACCTGGCATCGAGCATCAGACCGGTGGCGTAGGGCGCGACGCCGTCGGCCGCGCCGTCCCCGTCGGCGTCCACGATCCGATCGATCGTCCCGACGGAGAGATCGCTCGCGTACACCTCGCCGGGGCGCCTGGCGACGATGACGCCGTAGGAGGGGGCGCTGGCGAGGAACACGGAGGAGAGATCGGCGACGCCGTCCCCGTCGGTGTCGCGGTAGGCGACGATCATCGCCAGGCCGTCCGGGCCGAACGCCCCCAGGACATAGAGGGTCCCGGCCTCGTCGACCGCCAGCGAGTACACCGACTGGGGATCCGCCGTGAAGAGCGTCCTCCTCTCCGGCTGGAAGTCGCCGCCGGCGTCGTCCATCTCGACCACCGTGCCGGATCCGAAGAGGCCGCCGGCGAAGAGAGTCTCGACGCCGCTCCGCCTCAGGCCGGCGATCGGGCCGGGGGCGAGGAGGCCGGGAGAGACCGCCGCCGTCCGATCTGCGACGAAGTCGCCGGTGTCGTCCCAGAAGCCGTCGATGTCCGTGCCGAGCGTTCCGCTGCAGACGCCGCCGTCGCGCCGCGCGGCCAGGAAGCCCTGCCCGGCGGCGATGCCCCCCGCGAAGGTGGACAGGCCGTCGAAGCGGAGGTCGTCGGCGGCGTCGGCGATCGCCTGCATGGGGCCGGACGTCGTCGAGCCGGCGTACAGCACGCGTCCGGGACAGGTGCCGGCGCGCACCTTCGGCACCGAGCAGCGCACCGTGAGGCTGTAATTGCCGAGGGTGGTCGCGCCGCTCCCGGTGAAGCCGGGGTCGCCGGTGGAGGCGATCGCCACGTAGTAGGTGCCGGCCTGGAGGAGATCGACGTCGACGATCGGATCGAGGGAGGTCGGGGAGTTGTCGTCGAACGCCAGGCGGCTCCCCGCCGCGTCGAAGACACCGGCGATCGCGTCGAGCGACGAGCCGCTGCGGGCCGCGTTGACGTCGACCTCGAGGGAGGTCGCCTGGAGGATCGCGAGGGCGTAGTAGTCGACGTCCCCCAAAGGGACGATCGAGGCATCGATCGACTGCTCGCAGCCGATCGGCGTGGCGGAGGCCGGCGTGCCGTTCGGCTCGTTCGGATCGGGGGCGGCGACGTTGGTCAGGACGTCGATCCCCGGGACGGCCTGCCCCGCCTGCACGGTGATCGGCGTGCGGTCGGTCGCCACGTCGAAGCCCGATTCCGCCGAGCCATTGTAGTACTCCCACGGGAAGCCGGTGTCGAAGGAGGTGAAGTGGGTGTTGGAGGCGGTGTACGGATTGCTCGTGCCGACGAGCGGCTCGATCCGCACGTCGTAGCTGCCGGGCGGCAGGCCGACGATCCTGTACTCGCCTCCCGCGCCGCCCGCCTGCACGTCCGACAGCGCGCCGGCGACGGGCACGTCCGGGGCGGCGGCCGTGACCGCCACGACGTGCACTCCCTTGAGCGGCGCGAAGGTGCCGCCGTCCAGCACCCGACCGGAGATCGTCGCGGTGGCGGCGAGGCCGGTCGCGTCGGGGTAGATCGCCGAGATGCCGGAGAGATCGTCCTGCGAAAGGCTGCGCCCCTGGATCGTGTGGGTGCCGTAGGGGTACATCGTCGCCTGGTAGGTGAAGTCGCCCGAGGTGAAGCCGCTCACCTCGAGACCGGTCGCCGCGGAGAAGCGGCCGGCGATCGGGCTGTGGTCGAGGCCGAGGCAGTGCCCGATCTCGTGCGTCGCGATCTCCCCCAGATCGTAGGTTCCGGATCCGAGGGGCTGGTTTGGGTTGGCGGGGGTCGCGGTGCTGAAGGTGTACAGCCCTTCGTTAAAGATGGTGTCGCAGTCGATGATCTGCCCGCCCGCTCCAACCCAGAAGTACGAGACCGCGATGGCGCTGCCGAGGCGCCCCTGCGCGTCGGTCGTCGCGAAGTACACCCTATTGGATCCGTCGTTGGCGAGCGCCGCGCTGGCGTCGATCGGGTTCGCCAGGTCGAAATCGGTCCCGCGCGTGACGCTGGCGTAGGAGGTCGCGACGTCGGTCCAGCGCTTCATGCTGTCGGTGAGCGCCGTGATGTCCGATCCGTCGGTGATCCGGAAGGAGGCGTCCTTCTCCAGGCGCAGAACCAGGGCGCCCCCCGACACGAAGAGACCGTAGTCCCCCAGCCCCAGGTCCACCAGGTTCGCCTGGACGTAGGCCAGGATCGAGGAGACGCTCAGGGCGCCGACGAGCGGCAGGACCAGCGTGGCGCGGCGCCGGGATCGGAGACGGCGAGGGGATCGTGGACGGCGCGGGCCCGCGCCGCTCACGGGGAGCCGCCCTGGTCGCCGCGTCGCAGGAGCGTTTCGACCCGACGGAGGAACTGCTGAAGCTCGACCGGTCCGCCGTCGGGGGCGACCGGCTTCCCTTGTCGATCGAGGTAGGCGGCGCCCGCGGCCTCCGTGTGGACGAGGTCGCGGCCGGTCCGCGGGTCGCGCCTCACACGGAACCTTCCCTGGCTCCAGCCGACGACCGCCAGCCGGCCGCCCCCCGGCCGGGCGCCGTCGCCCGCCTCGCGCAGGAAGAGGACGACGCGCTCGCCCCTGACGAAGACCGGGGCGCCTGAGGCGACGAGGGTCCGATCGCCGAGCGTTCCGCCCGGCGTCTCGAGCACGACGGTCGCGCGCGGGCCGCCCTTCAGGGCGCGCTCGACGCTCACGGTCACTTCGGTGACGATGATCCGGCCGTCGTCGCTCCAGCGGCTCTCGGTCGTCTCTACCTTCCCCAGGACGACCACCTCTGCCTGGCCGGTCACCTCCTCCAGGCTCATCCACGGGACGACCGTCGCCTCGGCGGTTCCCGCCGCCAGGCACAGCCCCATCAGACCGGTCGCGAGGACGACGGCGAAGTGCCCCCCGCGCGCCGCCGAGGGAACGCCCCTCCCGCCGGGGATCCGGATGAAGTCGCACCGGCTCAACGATTTCCTCCTGCTGGAGCGGCGGAAATATACCGGCAGGCCCGGGCAGACACAATGTGAGGAGAGGGGCTGTTGCGAGGTTCTGCGGCAAACGCCCCGCGCCCCGGCGGCGATCGTTCGGCCGGAGGGGAACGCGGCCCGGAGGTGCTAAGGGTCAGGCGGAGCGGCGGCGGGTGGCGGTCACCACGGTGTGGATGCCGCCGCGGACGTTGAAGTCGCCGACGACCGTCATCTCCTTCGGCCTGAGGAGGGCGACGAGGTCGTCGAGGATACGGTTGGTCACGTCCTCGTGGAAGTGCCCTTCGTCGCGGAACGACCAGAGATAGAGCTTCAGCGATTTGAGCTCGACGCAGAGTGCGTCCGGGACGTAGCGGATCCGGAAGGTCGCGAAGTCCGGCTGCCCCGTGCGCGGGCAGAGGCAGGTGAACTCCGGGCACTCGAAGGCGATCTCGTAGTCGCGCCCGGGCCGCGGGTTCGGGAAGGTCTCGAGCGCCTTCGAAGGCTTCGCGGGCATCGGGCTACGTCTCCCAGGGGTACCACCACGGCTTCGGGGCCGCCTCGATGTCCCAGTGGACGTGCTTGGTCTGCTGAAACTCCTCCAGCCCCTCCTCCCCGAGCTCGCGCCCCATTCCCGACATCTTCATTCCGCCGAACGGGCCGGCGGGGTTGTCGACCAGCGGGTCGTTGATCCAGACGTTGCCGGCCTGGATCTCCTCGAAGTAACGCTTGACGCGCCGCGGGTCGTTGGAGAAGAGGGTCGCCCCCAGCCCGTACGGCGAGTCGTTGGCGAGCGCCAGCGCCTCGTCGAACGTCCTGAAGGCGATGATCGGCGCGACGGGGCCGAAGATCTCCTCGCGAATCAGCTTCATGCCGTGGCGCACGCCGGTCAGGACGGTCGGCTCGTAGTAGTACCCCTTCGGGAGATGCGGGGGCCGCCGCCCGCCGGCGACCACCTTCGCCCCCTCGCGCTGCGCCTCGGCGACGCGCGCCTCGACGGCGTCGCGCTCCTTGCGGCCGATGAGCGGCGTGACCTCGGTCTTCGCGTCCATGCCGGGGCCGACGACGAGCCCCTTCGTGAGGGCGGCGAAGCGCTCCAGGAAGTGCCCGGCGATCGACTGCTCGACGTAGATCCGCTCGGCGCTGGTGCAGACCTGGCCGGCGTTGAGGAACGCAGTCCAGGCGACGGCGCGCGAGGCGCTCTCGAGGTCGGCGTCGGCGCAGACGATCGCCGCGTCGCTGCCACCGAGCTCCAGGTGCAGCTTCTTCATCCGGTCGGCCGCCAGGCGGTAGATCCGCGTACCGACCTCGGTGCTGCCGGTGAAGGCGATGCAGGGGACGTCCGGGTGCCGCACCAGCGCGTCGCCGACCTCGGAGCCGGAGCCGGTGATGATGTTCACGACTCCCTTCGGCAGGTGATCGAAGACCCGATGCAGGTCGAGCGTCGTGAGCGGCGTCTGCGACGCCGGCTTGATCACGACGGTGTTCCCGGCCGCGAGGGCCGGGCCGACCTTCCAGACGAGGAGGAGGAGCGGGTAGTTGAACGGGACGATGCAGGCGACGACGCCGATCGGCTCCTTCAGGACCAGGTTGAGCTGGCCCGGCTCCGCCGAGGGGATGACCCGCCCGCGCCGATCGCGGATGAGACCGGCGTAGTAGTCGAAACAGGTGGCCGACCAGTCGACGTAGCCGCGGTTCTTGCGCAGCGTCCGGCCGGTCTCGCGCGTCAGGGTGAGGGCGAGATCCTCCTTGTGCTGCTTGAGCCGCCGGCCGATCTCGATCAGCATCCCGGCGCGCTGCCAGGCGGTCACCTTCTTCCAGGCGGGGAAGGCGGCCTTGGCGGCGGCGACCGCCCGGTCGACGTCGGGCTGCCCCCCCTTTGGGACGGCGTCGATCACCTCCTCGGTCGCCGGGTCGACGACCTCGATGCGCGCGCCGCTCGCGCTGTCGGCCGGCGCGCCGTCGATCCAGAGCATCCGCATGCCGTCATTCTATCCGATCGGATAAGATCGGCACGCAGGGGGAGAACGATGCCGCAGACTCCGCACATCGAGAAGCACTTCACGGGCAAGGACCGGGTCCGCGACATCGTCATCGGGATGTCCGACGGCCTGACCGTCCCCTTTGCTCTGGCCGCCGGACTGACGGGGGCGGTCGCCCAGACCGGCGTCATCGTCACCGCCGGGATGGCGGAGATCGCCGCCGGCTCGATCGCCATGGGCCTCGGGGGGTACCTGGCGGCCCGCAGCGACGCCGAGCACTACGCCAGCGAGCGGCAGCGCGAGCGCAGCGAGGTCCGGGACCGGCCCGAGGTCGAGGCGGCCGAGGTCGCGCAGGTCTTCCAGGAGTACGGCCTCTCGGAGGAGGAGTCGGCGCCGGTGGTGCAGGCGCTGGTCCGCCGGCCGGAGGCCTGGATCGACTTCATGATGCGCTTCGAGCTGGGGCTCGAGAAGCCGGACCCGCAGCGCGCCCTGGTGAGCGCGCTGACGATCGCCTTCGCCTACATCGTCGGCGGGATGATCCCGCTCACTCCCTACATCGTCTTCCGCCAGACCCGGCCGGCGCTCGCCGCCTCCGTGCTCGCGACCCTCGTGGCCCTCGGGATCTTCGGGTACGGGAAGGGGAGGTTCACCGGCATCGCCCCGGCGCGCAGCGCCCTTCAGACGACGCTGATCGGCGGCCTCGCCGCCGGCGCGGCGTTCGCCATCGCCCGGCTTGTATCGTGAACGGAGGGACGCCATGGAGATCGACGAGAAGACCCTCGAGGAGATGAGGCAGATGGAACCTCGCAAGGCCTATGAGTCGGTGCGGCGCGCCGTGCTGGCCAACCCCTGGGGCGCCTCGTCCGAGGATCTGCAGGCCGCTTTCGAGCAAGTCGTGGGGGCCGGCATCCTGACGTGGGACGAGATCGAGAGGTTCGAGGAGACCTAGCCCGGGAGGGGCCCGGGGGGAGGGGCTCCCTGAACGAGCTACGCAGAGTCTGCAGCCTGCTCGCCTACCACGCCGGCGTCCTGGGCGGGTGGCGCGACCCGCTGATTCCGCCCCGGGGGGTGCCCTCGATCGGCTCGGGGGACTTCGCGCGGATCGGGGAGGAGTTCTTCGGCTACTTCGTCGACGTCGCCGGCTTGAGGCCGCACGAGCGGGTCCTCGACGTCGGGTGCGGAACGGGCCGCATGGCGCGCCCGCTCACGGCGTACCTGCACGAGCGCGGCGGCTACGAGGGGTTCGACGTCGTCCCCGAGGCGATCGCCTGGTGCCGGAAGCGGATCACCCCGCGCCACCCGCGCTTCCGCTTCCAGGTGGCCGACGTCCGCAACACGCGCTACAACCCGTCCGGGAGAGTCGCGGCCTCCGAGTACCGCTTCCCCTTCCCCGGCGAGGCATTCGACTTCGTCTTCCTGACGTCGGTCTTCACCCACATGCTCGCCCCGGACATGGAGAACTATCTCTCGGAGATCGCGCGCGTCCTGCGGCCGGGCGGCCGCTGCCTCGCGACCTGCTTCCTCCTGAACGCCGAGGCGCGCCGGGGGATCGACGCCGGGAGGGCGCGCTTCGGCTTCGGACACGAGGCGGCGGGCTGCCGCCTCGAAGACGGCGAGGTGCCCGAGGCGGCCGTGGCCTACGAGGAGGATCGGGTCCGGGACTTCTTCCGGAACCACCGGCTCCCGATCCGTGAGCCGATCCTCCACGGCACCTGGTCCGGCCGGCAGGACGGCCTGAGCTTCCAGGACATCATCCTGGCGTTCCGGCCCCCGGAGCCCGCCCCAACGGCCTGAGGGCCCGCTCCGGAGACCCGGCTGCAGGCGGCCGGCTCAGCGCTTCGAGCGCCGGCCGCGCTTGCGGGCGCGCGTGATCGTGCGCGGCCGCCGTCCAGGCTTCCCGATCTTCTTGAGCCTCCGGTTCAGACGCCGCAACTGCGCTTCGAGCTTCCTGAGCCTGGATCCGAGCGTCCCCTTCAGCGTCCGGGCGACGACCGCTTCCAACGCTCCGGCGAGATCCGGTGTCCGGGCCATGCTCCCCCCTTCCTCGAGAAACCATCCTTGCGACCGCGGCGCCCGCTCGATGGGGCCCGCGAGCGCCATCCAGGAATCCGTCCGGATCCTGAGGCCTCGCGAAGCGTACCATCCGGCGCCCGCCGAGTCTACCGGTGGGCGGTGCGGCCGGGCCCGCGCGCCGGCGGGGGACGCGACGCCCTCAGACGCCGAAGAGATCCGGCCGCCAGTCGAGACCGATCTCGGATGGTGGGGCCATGTAACCGGCGAGCGCCGAGGCGGCGACGACGGCGGGGCTTGCGAGGTATCCCTGACCGCCGACGCCCATCCGGTTCTGCCAGTTCCGGTTGAAGGAGGTGATGGCGCGCTCCCCGGGCCCGAGCGCGTCGGGTCCCTGGCCGAAGCAGGGCCCGCACCAGGAGGCGCGGATCTCGCCGCCGGCCACCCGGAACACCTCGGCGATCGACTCGCCCGAAAGGCGCGGCTCCGAGCGCTCGATCTCCTTCCCGACCGTGCCGCTCCCTGGGAAGATCACGAAGCGAACCCCGGGCGCGACGCGCGCCGGCCCGCGCGCGCGCGCGGCGCGGATCACGAGCGCCGCGCCGAGCAGGTCGTCGTACGAGCCGTTGGTGCAGGAGCCGATCAGCGCCTTGGCGAACGTGATCCGCTCGCGGGCCACCTCCTCGGCGGGGAAGGCGTTGCCGGGCGCGAACGGCCTCGCGATCATCGGGACGACCGACGACAGGTCGAGCCGCTCGTCGATCGCGAGGCGCGCCTCGACTCCCGAGACGAGGCGGGGGTACGGCAGCGGGATGCCGCGCGCCTGATACCAGGCCTCGGTCGTCGCGTCCTGTGCGAACAGGCCGTTCTGGGCCTCGCCCTCCGCCATCATGTTGGCGATCGTGTTGCGGTACGTCATCGGGAGCTGCCGGTTCTCGTCGACGAACTCGACCCCCATCCCCTGCGCCTGCGCCGGGCCCCATCGGCGCAGGAGCTCCAGCACGATGTCCTTGCCGCTCACCCAGGGCTGAAGCACGCCAGCGAAGACGACGCGGCGCTGGCGCGCCACCGTGAAGTAGACGTAGCCGGTCGCCCAGCCGAAGCCGAGCGTCGTGCTGCCCACCCCGACGCCGACCGACCCGTAGGCGCCGTAGGCGCGGCTGTGCGAGTCGGCTCCGGGGTAGAAGCCGCCCGGCACGATCAGCCCCTGCTCGGGAAAATAGAAGTGGAAGATGCCGTCCCCCGGGGCGGCGTAGTGCGGCCGGCCGAGGCCGTGGGCGCGCGCGAACTGCCGGGAGATCGAGGTCTGTTTTTCGTCCTCCTCCTTGCCGGTGAAGACGAAGTGGTCGCTGGCGATCGCCGCCTGGCGCGGGACGATGGTGTCGCCGCCCGTGATCCGGTTGAAGGTGTGGATGGCGAAGGGAGCCGTGCCGTCGGAGGCCGGCAGGAGGTCGGCGTAGAGCCGGAGCGTCGCGCCGGGACGCACCTCCGCCGCGCGGTCGACGCGGTGCGCCCAGAGGATCTGCTCGGCGAGCGTCATCGACCTGGCCCGCCGCTCATCCGGGAACTCGACGCGGGGTACCGTGCGGACCGCGTCGAGGAGCTCCCGGCGACCGACCTCGAAGATCCCCCCCGACCTCCGGATCTCCTCCTCCTTGTCGGTCAAAGGAAGCGGCCGGTAGGACCTGACGCGAGTCAGGTTGGTCAGGAGCCGCGTCGCGGTGTCGAAGGCGAGCTCGTCGCCGTCCTGCGCGTCGGCCACCGCCTCCGCGGACTCCGCGACGTGCAGCCCCAGGTTGATGGCGTTGCGGCGGAAGATGTCCCCCATGGCGGCGCCGCAGACGATCACCATCTCGAGCCCCGCCTCCTCGGCGATCCCCTTCAGACCCGCCGGGGACATCTCGCGCGACGAGCCGATGGCGAAGCGATCGCCCGCGACGAGGAAGGTCTCGCCGGCGTGCACCCGGTCGCGGAAGTCGGGCATGAGGTGGCGGAACGCGCCGGCCTTCCAGCGTTCGTCGAGCCGGTCGAGGCTCTCCGAGACGCAGTCGGAGGCGGGGGTGATCTGGTCGGTGTCGATGGCGTCGCGCTTGAGGCCGGGGCGGGCCGGGTCCCAGAAGACCAGGGCGCGGCCGCGGATCGTGCGGGACGCGCCGGCCGCGGGCGCCGCGGGCCGGGCGGCGCGCGCGACGAGGGTCGCGAGGGTCACCCCATCCTTCAGCCGGGCCGGGGCGATGGGGCTCATGACGTGCGCGGTCAGCGAGCGAAGCCGGTCACGGCGCCCTCGCTCGCCGAGGAGACGAGCCTCGCGTACTTGGCGAAGATCCCTCTCTCGTAGCGCGGCGCCGGCGGCGTCCAGGAGCGCAGCCGCTCCCGGACCGTCGCCTCCGGGACCTCCAGGTCGAGGCGGCGCCTCTCGACGTCGAACACGATCGTGTCCCCCTCGCGGACGGCGGCGATCGGCCCGCCGCGCGCCGCCTCGGGGGCGACGTGCCCCGCCATCAGGCCGTGGGTGGCCCCGGAGAAGCGGCCGTCGGTCAGGAGCGCCACCCTGTCACCGATCTCCTGCCCGACGAGGGCCGCCGTGACTGCGAGCATCTCGCGCATCCCCGGGCCGCCGCTCGGGCCTTCGTACCGGATCACGACGACGTCTCCGGCCACGATCCTGCGCGCCTGCACCGCGGCGAAGGCGTCCTCCTCGCGATCGAACACGCGGGCCGGGCCGCGGTGCGTCCTGCGGGCCTCGCCGGCGATCTTCACGACGCACCCCTCCGGCGCCAGGCTCCCCTTGAGGATCACCAGGCCCCCGGTCGGCTGGATCGGGTTGGAGAGCGGACGAACAACCTGTTGCCCCGGCGCCTCGACCGCCTTCCTCGCCTCCTCGCCGATCGTCAGGCCGCTGACCGTCATCTCCTCGCCGCGCAGCCGGCCGGCCTCGAGCAGGCGCCGCGCGACCAGGCGCGCGCCGCCCGCCCGTTGCATGTCGGTGGCGACGAAACGCCCGCCCGGCTTGAGGTCGGCCAGGAGCGGCGTGCGGCCGCTGACGGCGTCGAAGTCGTCGATCCCGAGCGGCACACCCGACTCGCGGCTCAGGGCGAGCAGGTGCAGGACGCCGTTGGTGGAGCCGCCCGTGGCGGCGACCGACGCGATGGCGTTCTCGAAGGCGCCGCGCGTCAGGATGCGGCTCGGCACGAGGCCCTCGCGCAGCAGCTCCATCACCCGCCGGCCCGCCTCGCGCGCCACCTCCTTCTTGCGCGCGTCGGTCGCCGGCACGCCGGCGCTTCCCATGGGCGACAGCCCCAGGAACTCCAGGGCCGTCGCCATGGTGTTGGCGGTGAACTGCCCGCCGCAGGCGCCGGCTCCCGGGCACGCGCGGTCCTCGAGCTCGCGCAGGTCGGCGAGCGTCATCCTCCCCGAGGCGTGCGCGCCGACCGCCTCGAAGACGTCCTGGATCGTCACGTCGCGGCCGCGGAAGCGCCCCGGCTCGATCGACCCGCCGTACAGCACGAGCGACGGCAGGTCGAGGCGCGCCAAGGCCATGGCCGTCCCGGGGATCGTCTTGTCGCACCCGGCGAGCGCGACCACGGCGTCGAACAGGTGCCCGCGGGCGACGAGCTCGATCGAGTCGGCCACCACCTCGCGGCTGACGAGCGAGGCCTTCATTCCCTCGGTTCCCATGCTGATGCCGTCGGAGACCGCGATGGTGTTGAACTCGACCGGCGTCCCGCCCGCCGCCCGGATCCCCTCCTTCACCTGCGCCGCCAGATCGCGCAGGTGGATGTTGCACGGCATCACCTCGATCCAGGTGTTCGCCACCCCGACGAGCGGCCGGTGGAGATCGTCGTCGGTGTACCCGACCGCCTTGAGCATGGCGCGGGCCGGCGCCCGGTCGGGGCCTTCCGTGATCGCCGCGGATCGTCGCTTCGGCGCGTCGCTCGTCATGACGAGATTGTAGCCCGCCGGCGGGGCACGACGGAAGAGCGGCCGCCGGGCCGAGGAGCGATCGGCGGGCCACCGCCCGCGGGGCCCGCCGCGCGACGCTACGGTCCCCCGCCCTCCTCGATCGGCGACAGGACGACGAACAGGCCGGTCCCCTGCCGGTTGATCCGCAGCAGGACGTCGCCCGTCGCCTTGGCGGCCAGGCGGTTGAAGTCGGAGACGCCGGTCACCGGCTGATGGTTGATCGCCTGGATCACGTCCCCCTCCTGCAGCCCCTCCTGCGCCGCGGGGCTGTCCGGATCGAGGCCGCTGATCACCACGCCGCGCGTCCTCTCGGGAAGATCGAGCTGGCTGCGCAGCGCGGGCGTCAGATCCTGCACCGTGATCCCGCGCAGCGTCCCGGTCGAGGGGGCCTTGCCGGCTCCGCCCCTCTGCGCCAGATTCTCCGGGCGCGTCCCGAGCGTCACGCGGAGCGTGAGGGATTTTCCCTCGCGCAGGACCCCGAGCGTGATCTCCGTCCCGGGGCCCACCGACGCCACCATCGAGGTCAGCGCGTCCTTGGAGTCGACGTTCCTCCCGTCGACGGTGCGGATGACGTCCCCCTGCTTCAGCCCCGCCTTCTCGGCGGGCGAGCCGGGCGTGACGTCGTCGACCAGCGCGCCGGAGAGGCTCGGGACGTTGAACTGCCGCGCCAGCTTCTCGTTGAGGTCGGTGACCGAGACGCCGAGGAAGCCGCGCTCCACCTTGCCGGTCTTGATCAGGCTCTGCATCACGTGCTTGACGATATCGGCGGGGATCGCCAGGCCGACGCCGTTGAATCCGCCCTCCCCGCCGGACCCTCCGCTGGTGCTCAGGATGGCGGTGTTGATCCCGACGATCCGTCCGCGCACGTCGACCAGCGCCCCGCCCGAGTTGCCCGGGTTGATGGCGGCGTCGGTCTGGATGAAGTCCTCGTAGTTCTCGATCCCGAGCCCCGATCGCCCGACGGCGCTGACGATCCCCTGCGTCACGGTGAAGTTGAGGCCGAAGGGGTTGCCGAACGCCATCACCACGTCACCGACCTTCAGCGTGGAGGACTTGCCCCAGGTGACGGTCGGCAGATCCTTGCCGGTCACCTTGATCACCGCCACGTCGGTCTGCGCGTCGGCGCCGACGATCTTCCCCTTGAAGACGCGCTTGTCGGCGAGCATGACCTCGATGGTGGTCGCCCTGTCGACGACGTGGTTGTTGGTGACGATGTAGCCGTCCGCCGACACGATCACCCCGCTCCCCAACGCGTGCTCGCGCCGCTCCCGCGGGATGTTGAACGGCCCGAACATGTCGCCGAAGAACTGCCGGAAGAACGGGTCGTTGAAGTAGTTGGACTGCCGCACCTTGATGATCTGGGTGGTCTGGATGTTCACGATGCCGGGGGTGACCGCCTCGGCGATCCGCTCGTAGGCCTTGTTCTGCTTCTCGAGGGCCTCGATTTCGGGACCCTCGAGCCCGTTCCCCTCGTCCAGCGCGAAGCCGCGCTGCACGACGCGATCGAGGAGCAGCAGGGCCGCGTAGGCGACGAGGACGATCGCGCCGATCGTCAGGGCCGTCTTCCAGATCTTCTGTCCGAAAGGACGCCCGGGTTCTTCGAGCATGAGAGGGGGCCTCCTTGCTGCGCGCTCGGCCTTCCCGTCGGGACCGCGGAAGAGCCTCTAGCATATACCCGACGCGAGATCATTTCCGCTCCCGCCCGCGCCGCTATAATGAGCGCGGCGGCGCGCCGCCGCTCCCACCGGCCGGAGGTCCGGGCCCCATGCCCACCAAGCGCGAGCCCCCCTACGTCGTCCGTCCTCCCACGGCCGTCCTGACGCGCGGCTTCGATCCGTCGCTGTCGGTCGGGTCGGCCCGCCCGGCCGTCTTTCGATCCTCGACCTACGTCTTCAACAGCCCGGAGTCGGCGGAGCGCGCCTTCGCCATCGCGCTCGGCAAGGTCCGTCCGCGGCCGGACGAGAGCGTCGACCTGATCTACGCCCGGCTCTCGCATCCGAACGCCGAGATCCTCGAGGACCAGATCGTGCCGTTGGAGCAGGGGGCGAAGGCCGCGGCGGTCTTCAATTCCGGCATGGCGGCGATCTCGACGATCGTCCTGTCGTTCTGCGGCCCCGGATGGAGCGCGGTGCACACCGAGCCGGTCTACGGCGGGACCCAGCATCTCTTCGACACGGTGCTCCGGCCGCTCGGGATCCTCACCGTCCCGGTGCGCGCCGGAGACGGGCCCGGCCTGGAGTCGGCCGTCGCCCGGGCGACGAACCTGCGCCTCGTCTACCTCGAGACCCCGGCGAACCCGACGCTCGTGATGGTCGACATCCGGCGCGCGGTCGAGGCGGCCCGGCGGCATCCCGACGCGCCCCTGGTGGTCGTGGACAACACCTTCCTCGGCCCGACCTTCCAGCACCCGCTGGCCCTGGGCGCCGACCTGGTGGTCTACTCGGCGACGAAGTACCTGAACGGCTTCAGCGACCTGCTGGCGGGCGTCGTGCTGGCGCGGGACGAGGAGCTGGTGGCGCAGCTGCGCGGCACGCGCGCCGTCCTCGGGAACATCCTGCAGCCGGACGAGTGCTGGCTGCTCGACAGCCGCCTGCCGACGGTGACGCTGCGCATGAACCGGCAGAGCAAGAACGCCCAGCGGATCGCCGAGAGCCTGGCGAAGCACGCGGCGGTGCGGCGCGTCCTCTATCCGTCGCTCTTCACCGACCCGGAGCAGGCGCGGATCCGCGAAGCGCAGTGCGACTATCCGGGGGCGATCCTGACGCTCGACCTGCGCGGCGGCAAGCCGGCCGCGTTCGCCTTCCTGAAGGGTCTGCGGATCCTGCGCAACGCGGTGAGCCTCGGCGGCGTCGAGTCACTCGCCTGCCACCCGCGCACCACCACGCACTCGGAGCTCTCGGAGGAGGATCTCGACCGGGCCGGGGTGGGGGACGGCCTGGTGCGGATCTCGATCGGGGTCGAGGACTGGCGCGACCTGCTGCGCGACATCACCGAGGCGCTCGACGCCGTCCGGGCCTAGCCCGGATTTCTCGTCAGCGGGCTCCGGCGAGAGGCACGAAGACCCGCTTCGCCACCGGGGGACGGTTGACGAAGAGGATGTAGACCGCCCCCAGCACCCCGAACAGTACGCTCAGGTAGCCGGACGCGTCGGCGAACTCGATCGCGAAGAAGTGCGGCAGGAGCCGCTGCGCGAGGTCGAGCGTGACCGGCTCCTTGAGCTCGTCGGCGGCCGAGAGCCACATGAAGAAGAAGTCGCCCGCCAGGACGGAGGTGATGGTCAGCGCGACCGACAGGACGCGCCCGTACAGGTTGACCTTCCCCATCCCCTTGTTGATCGCCCAGGCGATCCCGATGCCGATCAGGATCCCGCCGTACAGGAAGATCCGGTGCAGGGAGTAGGCGACGCCGCCCCACAGGAGGGCCCCTCCGGCAGCCGCGCCGATCCCGGCCGCCGTCCCCACAAGCGGATTCGACGTGCGCGCCTCGTACGCCTCGAGGGTGCGCCGGTCCTCCTCGCCCATCCGCTCGCGGCAGCCGGCGCAGATCGAGACCAACGCGCGGTTGATGGTCCCCAGCTCGCCCGTCCGGGTGCTGCCGCACACCTCGCAGTCGTCGCCGACCGGCGCGGCCGAGGCCTTGACGATGTCGACGAGCGCGCGCAGGACGCCGGCCGCCGCTTCGGGCTTCGGGGCGCGCAGCGTATAGTCCCAGAAGAAGAAGACGGCGTCCGGGGCGACCGTCACCGCGTTCTTGCCAGACCCCGCCCCCCCCTTGAGCCCCATCGCCTCGAGCAGCCGGGACGACGTGGCGATCTTCCCCCCGAACTCTGCCGGGGCGACCGACAGCGACCCCTTCTTGAACCTGACGAGGAAGGTGACCGTAGGCCTCCCCTGCGTCCCGTCGTGCCGCACGCCGGCCGCGCCGGGCTTCGCGCGCCTGTTCCAGGCGACGGCGACCGGGTAGCCGTCGATCGCGCCGAGGGCGCAGGCCGCCCCGAGCGGGCCGCCCTTGTCCATCGACGAAAGGTTCAGCAGCCCTGCCAGCTGCGCCGGGTTCTTCGCGGCCATCGTTCTCCTCCCCCGCTCCGAGGCGGACACCGATTCGACGATTGACGACAGCGTATAAGTTAGGCTGGAAGCGCCCGGGCGCAAGGGGCGCGCAGGGTGGAGAGAGCCGGCCGATCTCAGAATCGGGATCGCGCGCGCGGTCGCGCGCGGCGCGACCCGATGTCACATCCCACAACGTCCGGGGCGCCGGTTTCATCGGGCGGAAAGAGGGAGGGCGCGGGGTGGAGCGAGGCGCCCGGCGCGGGGTAGAATCGCCTTCCCCCTCGTGAGTCCGTCGCGCGCGTTCCCGTGCGCGAACGCCGCCCCGGATCAGGTGACCGCGATGCGCATCCCGGCAGACCTTCCCGTCCTCGGCACCCCTCTCGAGCGGATCGACGGCGCCTTCGTGAAGCTCGAGTACAGGAACCCGAGCGGCAGCGTCAAGGATCGCGTGGCGCGTCACGTCCTCCTCCACGGCCTCGAGAGCGGCCGGCTGCGCGCGGGGGACGAGGTCGTCGAGCCGACCTCCGGGAACGCCGGCATCGCGCTCGCCTTCTGGGCGGCGCGCCTCGGGGTCCAGGCGGTCGTCTTCATGCCCGAGAACATGTCGGAGGAGCGCAAGACGATGATCCGCGACCACGGCGCCCGCCTGGTCCTGTCGCCCGAGGCCGACGGCGTCGTCGGCGCCATCCGACAGGCGCGCGCGTACGCCTCCGGGCGGCCGGGCCGTCTCCTCTTCGATCAGTTCGATGATGAGGCGGGGGTGGAGGCGCAGGCGGCTCTCGGGCGGGAGTGCCTCGAGCAGGCCCGCGCCGCCGGCCTCCCGCCCTTCGACGCCGTGGTCGCGGGGGTCGGGACGGGCGGGACGCTGGTCGGCGCCGGCGGCGTCCTGAAGGGGGATCACGCCGCGACGCGGCTCATCGCGGTGGAGCCCGACGCCAGCCCGCTCGTCTGCAGGCAGCTCTTCTCGCGGATCTGCGCCCCTCCCGACCACCCGATCTTCGACTACCCGCTGGCGGTCTGCCACCTGCAGGAGGGGATCGGCGACGGTCTGGTGCCGGGGATCGTGAGACGCCACCGCCACCTGCTGGACGACGCCGTGCTGGTGAGCGACGCGGAGGCGCTCGAGGAGACGCGGCGCCTGCACCGGCTCGGGTTCGCGGTCGGCCCCAGCTCCGGCACGAACATGATCGTCGCCCGCCGCCTGGCGCGCGACGGCCTCGCCGTCCTGACCTTCTTCCCCGACGCGATCGATCGCTACCGCAGCCTGCCGGAGTTCCGCGACCTCTGAGGACTCCGTCCGGGCCGCGCGCGTGACCCCGCCGCTACTCCGCGCGCAGGGCCTCGACCGGGTCGAGGGAGGCGGCGCGGCGGGCCGGCAGGACGCCGCTCAGGAGGCCGACGGTGAACGACAGCGCGAGGGCGGCCACGACGTACGCCGTCGGCGTGTGCACCGGCAGGCGCGGCACGGCGAGATGGAGAAGCCTGGCGATGCCGATCCCGCCCGCCACGCCGAAGGCGCCGCCGGCGGTCGCCAGGAGCGCGGCCTGCAGCAGGAAGTAGGCCAGGATCTGGACGCGGCGCGCGCCCAGGGCGCGCAGGAGCCCGATCTCGCTCGTGCTCTCGTTGACCGCGATCCACATCATCGTCAGGATGCCGATGGCGCCGACCACGAGCGAGATCCCGCCGATGGCGCCGACCGCCGAGGTCACCACGCCGATGATCTTGCCGAGCACGTCGAGCATCGACTCCTGGCTGGTGATCGTGAAGTCCTCCTCGCCGTCGTGGCGCTCGCGCATCACGCGCTGGATCCCGGCCGCCACCTCGTCCGCGAAGCGGGCGCTGCGGTAGACGACGTCGATCTCGATCAGGTCGTCGCGATTGAAGAGGCGCATCGCCTCCGAGACCGGGATGAAGACGGTGTCGTCGAGATCGAAATTGAGGAAGTACCCCTTGGGCTCCATCACCCCGATCACCCGGAAGGGGCGGCCGCCGATCCGGATCCTCTCCCCCAGGGCGTTCTCGTCGCCGAACACCTCGCGCTTCAGCTTCACCCCCAGCAACGCGACCGGCGACCCGTGGCGCGGGTCGCCCGCCGGCCAGAAGCGTCCCTGGCGCACGCCGAATTTCCAGACGCGCGGCACCTCCGGCGTGACGCCGTAGACGAAGACGCTGCGACCCCGCTCGCCATGCTCGACCCGGGCGTTGCCGAACGCGACCGGCATCGTCGCCTCCACCTGGGGAAGCCTGCGCAACGCCTCCGCGTCCTCCACCGTCAGCTTGCGGATGGTCCCCCCGAGGGCGCCGGGCGACCCGGTCGTGGCCGCCTTCCCGGGGTTGACAGCGATCAGGTTGGTGCCGAACTGGGTGAACTCACTCAGGACGAACTCGCGGATCCCCGCGCCGATCGAGGTCAGGAGGATCACCGCCGCGATGCCGATGGCGATGCCGAGCATGGTGAGAAAGGAGCCAGGAGCCCCAGAAGCCCGCCGCTCGCCGACAGGAGGATCGCCTCGACCAGGAAGATCTCCAGGATCGCGCGCGGCGCCGCCCCCAGCGCCTTGAGGAGACCGATCTCCGCGGTGCGCTCCGAGACCGCGACCAGCATCACGTTCATGATGCCGATGCCGGCGACCGACAGCGAGATGGCGGCGATGCCGGCGAGCGCCAGGGTCAGCGCTCCGAGGACGCGGTTGAAGGCCGACAGGACCGAGTCCTGGGTCAGGACCGTGACGTCCTCCACCCCTTCGTGGCGCGCCTTCAGGATCTCGAGGACCTCGACGCGCGCCGCCGGGATCTCCTCATGCGCCCCGACCTCGATCAGGATCCGGAAGAGGGAGGTCCGGTTGAAGAGGCGCATGCCGCTCGCCACCGGGACGACGACGAGGTCGTCGAAGTTGAGGCCGATGGAGTGCCCCTTCCCGGCCAGGACGCCGATCACCCGGAAGCGCCCGTCGCCGATCCGGATCGGCTTCCCAAGGGGGTTCTCCGAGCCGAACAGCTCCCCCTGAATCTTGCGGCCGATCACCGCCACCGGGGCGGCGCGGTCGGCCTCCATCTCCGGGAGGAACCGCCCCACCGACATCTCCAGGTGGTGGATCGGCAGGAGTTCCGCGGTGCTGCCGAGGATCGTCACCTCGCGGCGGCGGTCGCCGTAGCCGACGCGCGCCGAGCCCAGGGAGATCGGGGCGATCCGCCGCACCCGCCGGCAGCGCCGCAGGACCGCCTCGGCGTCCTGCAGCGTGAGGTCGCGCGGCGTGCCGCCGATGATCGGCGCGTTGCCGCTCGTCTCGGTCCTGCCCGGAAGGACGATCACGAGGTTGCTGCCGAGCGCCGTGAACTCTCCCGTGACGTACCGGCGCGCCCCCTCGCCGAGCGCCGTGAGCAGGACGACCGCCGCGACGCCGATCGCCACGCCCAGGAGGGTCAGCCCGGAGCGCAGCCGGTGGCCGCGCAGGGATCCCCAGGAGAAGCGCAGGAGCTCGGCGGCGCTCACCGCGGCAGCCCCGCCTTCGACGGCGGGCCGTCGGAGACGATCCGCCCGTCGACCAGACCGACCACGCGCCGCGCGCGCCCGCCGATCTCCGGGTCGTGGGTCACCACGACCAGCGTCAGCCCCTCGCCGTTCATCCGCTCGATGAGCTCGATGATCTCCCGTCCCGAGGCGCGGTCGAGGTTCCCCGTCGGCTCGTCGGCCAGGAGGATCGAGGGGCTCATGACCGTGGCGCGGGCGATCGCCACCCGCTGCCGCTGGCCGCCCGAGAGCTGGTCGGGCCGGTGGTCGGCCCGATCGGAGAGGCCGACCGCCGCCAGCGCCGCGGTCACCCGCGTCCTGCGCTCCGCGGGGCGGACGCCGGCCAGGACCATCGGCAGCTCGACGTTGCCGGCGGCGGTGAGGCGGGGGACGAGATGGAAGAACTGGAAGACGAAGCCGATCTTCCGGCTGCGCACCTCGGCGAGATCGCCCTCGGGCAGCGATCCCACCTCCCGCCCGTCGAGCGTGTACGATCCGGAGGTCGGGCGGTCGAGGCAGCCGAGGATGTGCAGGAGGGTCGATTTGCCCGACCCGGAGGGGCCCATGATCGCCAGGTAGTCTCCCGCCGGGATCGCGAGGTCGACGTCCTGCAGGGCCCGCACGACCTGGTCCCCCACCTGGAAGTGGCGCGTCAGCGACTGGAGCTCGATCACCTCGCCGGCCCGCCCTGCGCCCCCGGGTCGGAGTGGCGCCCCTTGTCGCCCGGCCCGGCCTGCTCCTCCTTGACGACGGCCCGGGCGCCCTCCTTGACCTCGGCGCGGTCGAGCGACAGCACCACCCGATCCCCCTCGCGCAGGCCGTCCTTGATCTCCTCGTACTCCCAGTTGTGCAGTCCGGTCGTGACCTTCCTCGCCTCGAGGGACCCGCCGCCGAACACCAGGACGCGATCCCCCTCGAGGAGGGCGTAGCTCGGGATGCGCAGGACGTTCTCGACCTTCCGGAGGATGATCTCGACGTCGGCGGAGGTGCCCGGGAGGAGTGTCCGGGCGAAGGCGGCGTCGTCGAAGTCGACCTCGACCTCGAGCGTCCGGTTCTGCTGCTCGACGTCGAGGACGTACGGCGCGACCCGCGTCACGCGTCCGGGGAAGGAGCGGTTCGGGAACGGGTCGAGCGTGACGCGCCCCGGCTGCCCGGGGGCCACCTTGGCGGCGTCCACCTCGTCGAGGGGCGCGCTGACGTAGATGGAGGAGGGGTCGATGAGGTCGAACACGGGCGGGATCGGCAGGGCCGGCGGGGAGGGCGAGGCCCACTCGCCGACCTCCGTCTTGAGGTCGGCCACGACGCCGTCGAACGGCGCGCGCAGCACCGCCTTCTTGAGGTTGGCGCGCGCCAGGTCGATCGAGGCCCGCGCCCGCTCGATCGCGGCACGCGCCGCCTCGCACGCCGCCCGGTCGGCGTCCCGCCTGCTCTGCAGCTGATCGAGGACCTCGGCCGAGACGATGCGCTGGTCCTTGAGCTCGAGGTTGCGCTTGAGCTGTCGGTCGGAGAGGTCGGCGTTGAGGCAGGCCTGCGCGGCCGTCGAGCGCGACGTCGCCAGGTCCTGCTCCGCCAGGGCGAGCGCCGCCTTGAGATCGGCGTCGTTGATTCGGAGGAGGACCTCCCCCTGCCGGACGCGGGCGCCGGCCCGGGCCCCGATGAAGACCACCCGGCCGCCGATCTCCGGGCTGATCCTCGCCCGGCGCCTCGCCTTCACCGTCCCGGCCTTGCTGTTGGTGACGGTCTCCTCGACCGTGCCGCGCGTCACCCGGAAGACCGTCACGGGGACCGGATCGGGGCGGAAGACGGTGTATCGGAGGGCGACAGCGAGCCCCACGAGGGCGGCCACCAAGGCGATCCGGCCGAGCCAGCGGCGCATGCGCATTCCGTCCCTGACGATATCACGGCCGCACCGCGGGCCGCTTCCCCCCGGAGACTCCGCCTGACCCGCCGGCCCCTTCCGTGCCGCCGGAGACCTGGTCTAGACTCCGGCCGATGGACCCGATCCCTCGATCGACCCCCGCGCCCGGAGCCGCCGTGCCCGCTTCGCCAACGCGCAGGACGTTCCTGAAGTCGGCGGCGCTGGCCGGAGCCGGGGCGGCCTACTTCGGCGGGGCGCATCTTTGCCTGAGCGACGATCGCTGGACGCCGAACCGCTCGTTCTGGGTGTCGCGCGGGCGGGCGCCGGTGAACCCGGCGCTGCGCGGCGAAGCGACCGCCGACGTGGCGATCATCGGCGGTGGAGTGACCGGCCTGTCGACGGCGGTCCACCTCCTGATGCGCCGGCCGGGGCTCAAGGTGGCTCTGCTCGAGGCGCAGTACGCCGGCTTTGGCGCCACCGGGCGGAGCGGCGGCGTCCTGGGCGACGGCACCGAGATGGGGACGCCCGAGGGGACCGGCGACAACGTCGCCCACGTCCTCGAGACCGTCGAGCGCTTCGCGATCGACTGCGACCTCGAGAAGGAGCCGGAGACCCAGCTCGATCCGTACCGCTACGCCGTCGGGCTCAAGCGCGCGGCCGAGAGCCTGGGCGCCTCCGTCCACGAGGGATCGCGCGTCCGGTCGATCCGGCAGGGGCCGACGATCGAGCTGATCGGCGACGGCTTCGCGCTCAAGGCCCCGCGGCTGGTGGTGGCGGCGAACGGCTATACGCCGAAGCTCGGCATCGCCGCCGAGCGGATCTTCCCGGTGCACACCGGCGCGGCGGTGACTCCTGTCCTTCCGGACGACATCCTCCGCTCGATCCCGGACAGCATCTTCGTGCACACGTCCCCCGAGATGTACATGTGGGGACGCAAGACGCCGGACGGTCGGGTGCTGGTGGGGGCCGGCGCCAAGTATTTCTACGACAACGGCCTCCATCACACGGGCGAGGCCTTCCTGTTCGGGGCCCTACACCGCTTCATGGCCAGGACCTATCCGCGCCTCGCCGGGTACCCCTACGAGCACGCCTGGACCGGCCCGATGGGGGCGACCTCCGATCAGGAGCCGATCCTCGGGACGGCCGGCGAGGGAGGGAACATCCTGTACGGCGGCGCCTACAGCGGCCACGGGATCGCCATGGGGACGAAGACCGGCTCGTTCCTGGCGGCGATGCTCGACGGTGTCCGGCCTCCCGGCTGGATGCTGCGTCGGACGATCGACATGCCGGGCGAGCCTCTGCGCTACATCGGCGTGAACCTGGTGATCAATATGATGGACCTGGGCCTGTACCACATGCCGAAGCACGACGGAACCAAGGAGTGAGGCGGCCTGTCCATGGCTGAACGCCCGACGCCGGACCTCGCGCTGCCCGACAGGCGGGCGCGGCGGCGCCTGCGGATCCTCGGGGCGATCTCGGTGGTGATCTTCTTCGTGCCGCTCGTGGCGCCGCTCGTCCAGGCCGCGACGCTCCTCGACGCCCTCCGCGCCGCCTGGCGAGGGTCGGCCGACCGCCTGAGCGTCGCCTGCGCCGCCGGAGGCGCGGCCCTCGGGTTCCTGCTGTTCCTCGCCACGGAGTTCCTCTGGGTGGTCTGATAGAATGATGGGTGCCGCGCCGTCCGCGCCCCCCGGGCTCGGGAGGGCGCGCGGGGCAGGGGCCCGACGGGACGTCACGCGATGCCGGCCAACAGCACACTCTCGCGCTGGGTGGACGAGTGCGCCCGCCTCTGCCGGCCGGACCGGGTCGTCCTGTGCGACGGGTCCGAGGAGGAGCGGGACCGCCTCACCCGCCTAGCGCTGGAGGTTGGCGATCTGGTCGAGCTAAATCAGCGGCTCCTCCCCGGCTGCCATCTCCACCGCAGCGCCCCCAACGACGTCGCCCGCACCGAGAAGCTCACCTACATCTGCTGCCCCGAGAAGAAGGACGCCGGCCCGACCAACAACTGGATGGAGCCGCTGGAGGCCTATGCGCGACTGCGGACGATCTACGACGGATCGATGCGCGGGCGCACGATGTACGTGGTGCCGTTCCTCATGGGGCCTCCGGCCTCCCCCTTCAGCAAGGTCGGCGTCGAGATCACCGACAGCCTCTACGTCGCCCTCAATATGCGGATCATGACGCGCATGGGGCGGGGCGCTCTCGAGCACCTCGGCGGCTCGGACGCCTTCACGCGCGGCCTGCACTCGAAGGCCGATCTCGACGAGAGCCGCCGCTTCATCTGCCACTTCCCGCAGGACGACACGATCTGGAGCGTCGGCTCCGGGTACGGCGGGAACGCGCTCCTGTCGAAGAAGTGCCTGGCGCTCCGGCTGGCGAGCGCCCTCGGCCGGAAAGACGGATGGCTGGCCGAGCACATGCTGATCGTGGGGGTCGAGGACCCGGACGGACGGATCAGCTACATCTGCGCCGCCTTCCCGAGCGCCTGCGGCAAGACCAACCTGGCGATGTTGGTGCCCCCGGCCCGCTTCAAGGGGTGGAGGATCTGGACCGTCGGCGACGACATCGCCTGGCTGCGCCCCGGCGAGGACGGCCGCCTGTACGCCATCAACCCCGAGGCCGGCTTCTTCGGCGTGGCCCCCGGCACGAGCCGCACGTCCAACCCGAACGCCCTGGCGATGCTGCAGCGCGACGCCATCTTCACCAACGTCGCGATGAAGCGCGACGGCACCGTCTGGTGGGAGGGGCTGGAGGCGCCTCCGGTGGAGTGCACCGACTGGCGCGGCCGCCCCTGGACGCCGGCGAGCCCCGAGCCCGCGGCCCATCCGAACAGCCGCTTCACCGTGTCGATCACGCAGAGCCCCACCTTCACCCCGGAGTGGGAGAACCCGCGCGGCGTGCCGATCAGCGCCATCCTGTTCGGAGCGCGCCGCGCCTCCGTGGTACCCCTGGTGTACGAGTCGCTCGACTGGCAGCATGGCGTCTACCTCGGGGCGACGATGGCGTCCGAGACGACCGCCGCCGCCACCGGCGCCGTCGGCGTGGTCCGGCGCGACCCGTTCGCGATGCTGCCGTTCTGCGGCTACAACATGGGCGACTACTTCCGCCACTGGCTGGAGGTCGGCCGCCGCCTGGCGCATCCTCCGCGGATCTTCCGGCTGAACTGGTTCATGCGCGGGGATGACGGTCGCTTCCTCTGGCCGGGGTTCGGCGAGAACCTGCGCGTCCTGCAGTGGGTGATCGATCGCTGCCGCGGCACCGGCCGGGCCACCGAGTCGCCGATCGGTCTTCTGCCGGCGCCGGGCGTCCTCGACGTCGAAGGGCTCGATCTGTCTCCCGCCGCCATGGACCGGCTGCTGGCGGTCGATCACCAGGGATGGATCGACGCGCTCAAGAGCCAGGAGGAGTTCTTCGCCAGGTTCGAGGACCGCCTGCCCGAGGAGATGCGCCGCGAGCACGACGCCCTCGAACGGCGCCTGCGGGACGCCCGCGCGCGGATCGGCGCGCGGTAGGATCCCGATGCCCCGGGGGGCCCGCCTCGTCGTCCTCCTCGTCGTGCCCGCCCTGGTCATCCCACCGGCGGCATGCCCCGTCGCCGCGCAGGAGCGCTCCGCGGCGGAGGAGCGGCTGCTCGACACCATCACCGCCCGCCGCGTGGAGCCCGACGGCCGCTTCGCCCAGGTCGCCCGTTGGACCGCTCCCGGGCGCCCCAGCCTCGCCCTGGCGCTCTCGGGAGGGGGCGCGCACGGCGTGGCGCACCTCGGCGTGATCGAGGCGCTGCAGCAGGACGGGGTCGAGATCGACGGGATCGCCGGGACCTCGATCGGGGCGCTGCTGGGCGCCTTCCTCTGCGCCGGGTATCCGCCGGAGGAGGTCGAGGAGATCCTGAGGGGGCACGACTGGGACGCGATCATCTCCGGCCTCGACCTCAGGAACCGGGTCCTCTCCGAGACCGAGGACGTGCGCCAGAGCAGCCCGCTGATCGAGATCCGCTTGCGGCGCCACAAGCTGCTCCAGGTCGGCGCGCTCCTCGAGAGCCGTCTCCTTGAGCGGGAGCTGTACCGCTACCTCCTCAAGGCCCAGCTCGACTCCGGAGGCGACCTCGACAGGCTGCGTTACCGCTACAGGCCGGTGGCGACCGACATCCTGTCGGGCAAGGCGGTCGTGGCGGCGTCGGGAGATCTGGTCTCCCTGGTGCGCGGCTCGTTCGCCATCCCGGGAGTGCTGCGCCCGGTGCCGGTCGGCGGCGCCCTGCTGGTGGACGGCGGGCTGGTCGAGAACGTCCCGGTGATGGCGGCGCGGTCGATGGGGACCGACGAGGTGCTGGCGGTCGACGTCACGGAGGCCCTCCGACCTACGCCCGGCGTGAAGGGGGCCCTCGATCTCCTGAACCGCTCCATCACCCTGATGATGGACGCCCGCACACGCGAGTCCCTGGCCCTCGCCGACCTCGTCGTCACGCCGGAGGTGCGCGAGTTTCCGGCCTCCGACTTCAGCGGCCACGTCCTCGGGCTGGCCCAGGCGGGGCGCGACGCCTACGAGCGCCAGCGCCAGGCGCTCTGGGCCCTCCTCGAGTCCCGCGCCGGCGATCGCGCCCCGATCGCCTACGACGGCCTCGAGGTGCGGGGGACCACCTGGATCACTCCCGAGGAGATCGGCCTCCGCCTGGGAGGCGGGTCCGGCACGGTGACCCGGTTCCGCGTCGCCGCCGAGCTGGCCCGGGCGCTGAACCTCGGGCCGTTCGCGTCGGGGCACGCCGCGTGGATCGGGGGGCCGGCGGGGCGGCGGCTGCGTTTCGTCTTCGAAGAGAACCCGACGATCCGCGCGGTGGTGCGCCACGGCGTCCCGGAGCCGCCGCGCGGTGAAGCCGGCCCGCCGTCGCCGATCGGGCAGCCGTTCTCACTCGAGGCCGCCCGCACGATCCTGGCGCGGACGCGCGAAGATCTGATCGATCGCGGGCGTGGCCTGGTGAACGTCGATGCCGTGCTCTGGGATCCGGGAACCGGCACGGTCACCCTCGACGTCTCGGAGGCGACGGTCGGGAGGATCACGACCGAGGTGCAGGGGGAGATCCGTCTGGAGCGGACCGAGCGCTTCCTCGAGGACCTCCAGGGGGAGCGTTTCCGGTTCGACGGCCTCGCCGACCGCCTGGACGAGATGGTGGCCCGCGGGGCGATCTTCGACTGGTCGCTGCGGGCGGGCCGGACCGCGGGCGGGGAGGTGGAGCTGCGCACCCAGGTGCGCGGCGACGACTACTTCGAAGGCGCGGTCGGCGCCGCCTACCGTGGCGCTTTCGGCTGGGCCGGCTTCCTGCGCACCGCCAAGGCGAACATCACCGGTCGCGGTGACTTCGTCGACCTGACCCTCACCGGCGCGCGCGAGACCGCGCTCGTCCGCGCGCGCTACCGCACCGAGTACGGTGCCGGCTTCCAGAACCTGGGGGCGGAGGTCGGCGCCGACTACTTCGACAGGGCCTTCCCGCTGGTCGACGACCGGCAGAATCTGCTGGACGAGACGGAGGAGTACCGGGGCGACCGCGCCTGGATCTCGTTCATCCGGAGACTGCGCTGGGGAGCGGTGGCGCAGGCGGGGATGTCCCGCGAGCGCGACCACCTCGACCCGGCCGACGGCGCGCCCGAGGAGCGTCTGGGGCGCACCTCGGTCTTCCTGAAGGTCAACCTCGACCGACACGACCGGCTCCTGTTCCCGACCCGCGGCGGGTCGCTCGCCATCCTGGCCGAGAGGTCGGTCTCGGGCGACCCGCTCTGGAAGTCGGAGATGCGCGTCGACACCGCCTTCTCGACCGGGATCGAGCGGCGCCACACGGTGACGCTCGGGATGGGGCTCGGCCTGTCGGAGGACGCGGACCGCCGGCCGTTCTGGTTCAATCCCGGCGGCTACCGCGACCTCTACGGGTTCATTCCGTACGGCGCGGCCGCGCCGCAGTACGCCCTCGCCGGGGCCACCTGGCGCCTGCGCCTGTTCGACATCGGCGCGGCGCGCCTCTACCTCGAGGCGGGGGTCGACGTGGTCCGCACCGCGCTGCGGCGCGGCGATCTGGGATCGGCGGGCGACACCGTCGGCTATGGAGCGAGCCTCATCGCGCACACGCGGCTCCTGGGGCCGATCGCCCTGGGCGCCGCGCGCAACGACGCCGGGGCGGGTATGATCTTCCTGACCGCCGGCTTCCCGTTCCTGAACGAGTGAGGCGGGGCGGCGCCTCATCTGGCGATGGCTCGGCCGGCCACCCCCCCTCAGTCGAGGCGCCCGCGATCGAGAGGGCGGCCGCGCGCCAGGAGCGCCCGAACCGCCCGCGCCGGGTGGCGCAGGATGTCGCGCCAGAAGAGCCGGGGGTAGGAGATCTTGAGGCGCCACAGCAGCGAGCGGATCCTCTCGGGAGCCAGATCGTTCCTGCTCGGGCCGTGGCGGCGATACCGGAGAAGCGGCTCGGAGACGAACGTCCCGGTGTAGCCGCGGTCCAGGAGCCGGATCCACAGCTCGTAGTCCTCCAGGCCGATCGGCCAGTCCGGGTCGAAGCCCCCCACTTCGTCGAACGGGGCGCGGCGCAGCAGGGCGGCGCCGTGGACGAACCTCTCCCGGAGCATGGCGCGCGCCTCGAAGGGGCGCGACGCGAAGATCCCCTCCTCCTCTCCGAAGAGCCGCATCTGGGTGTAGGCGTAGGCGACCGCCGGCCCGGAGACCGCGAGCGCGTTCCGGCAGCGGGCGACGTACTCCGGCTCGAGGAAATCGTCCGCATCGAGAAAGACGAGGAGCTCGCCGCGCGCGGCGGCGGCGCCGCGGTTCCTCGCCAAGCAGACGCCGGCGTTCGCCTGGCGGATCAGACGGACGGGGAACCGCCCGGCGACCGCGACGCTGTCGTCGGTCGATCCATCGTCCACCACGATCACCTCCACCGCGGCATCCCGCTGCGCCAGGGCCGAGGCGATCGCCTCCCCGAGAAACCGGCCGTAGTTGTGGTTCGCGATGACGATCGACACGAGCGGCGCGGGGCCGGAGGCGGGCGGCACGGGTCGGATCCCGCGGATCCCGGGCTCTTCGAGCATTGCGCCTACGATAGCACAGCCGCCGCGAAGGGGACGATCAGGAGGCCTGGTCGTACGAGAAGATGATGGCGACCACCTTCCACCCCTGCTCCCCCTGCGCCAGGTGCAGGCCGAGCCTGCCGCGGCCCTCCTCCCCGTCGTCCGTCAAGACGAAGTCGGCGGTCACGCGGGCGATCCGGCGCCCCTCCTCGATCCGCACGTTCTCCAGGCGCTCGGCGATCCTGCGGCCGGTGGCGAAGTAGCGCTTCTGGGCCGAGAAGAACTCCTCGAGACCGCGCAGCTCGATCGACCCGTCGTCCTGGGGACTGGCGACCGACAGCGCCGGATGGAACAGGCCCTTCCAGCGCTCGAGCGTCCCCGCGGCGTACAGGCCGACGTAGTCGGCGACCAGCTGCTCGACCGCCGCCCGTTCCCCACGGAAGGTCGCGGCGGGATCCTCCGTGCGGGAGACCGCCGCCCCCGCGGGGGTCGGCGCCGGGAGGGTCGGCGGGGTCCCGGCAAGCGCCAGAACGAGCGGCACCACGATTCCGTGAGATCTCATCGCAGGGATCCTCCTCTCGGCGGCGGACCGCGTCCTCTACATTACATCAGGGGGCGGTGGACGGAGGATGGGACGAGGCGGCACGGAGCGGTTCGGGAGGGAGCTCGGGGTCGGCCTGCAGGGAGATGCCGCGGGTCGGGCGGACGGCGAAAACGCGCAGGGGGAGCATGAGGTGGGAGATGGCGGGCCGGCCGATGCCGCGAACGCGCCAGAGGAGGGCGAGGGCCGGGAGGGCCCTGAGGATGGTCGACAGGAGCATCGCCGCCAGGTATCCCGGGCCGGGCCGGCCGGCCCACAGGTTCACCGTCGCCCCTCCGAGGAGCGATCCGGCGATCATCACGCCGCCGTCGACCGCGTTGAAGAGGGCTACGTCCCGCTGCCGCCCGCGCGTTGCCTGCAGGATCGACGACGCCTGCGCGAGCTCGAAGGCGCCCCAGACGATTCCGGAGTAGATCTGGGCCGCCAGGATCCAGAGCAGGCTCCTGGAGACGACCCAGAGCCCCGGTACGATCACGACCAGCCATCCGGTCGCGCGCAGCAGGGGGCCCGGCCCGACGCGGTCGGCGAGACGCCCCCACAGGCGCAGCGTGCAGACCTTGACGATCGCCGGCGTCGCCACCAGCGCCCCGATGAGAGCGTAGGAGAAGCGCAGCTCGTCGAGCATGTAAGGGACGAAGAACGGCGTCGAGACGTAGGTCGCGAGGTGCAGGCACCAAAGATAGAGGGCCAGCCGCCGGAACTTGCCGCTGCCGCGCAGGATCCCGAACCCTCGCGCCCGCGAGGGTCTGGGGCCGGGGGCCTCGAGCGCCGGCACGCCGACCAGGACGCCGGCGCCGGCCAGGCGCGCCACCCCGGCGAGCACGAACAGGAGGGCGAAGCCGATCCCCTCGCTCCCCCGCTCCGTCATCGCCGACAGGAGGGCGGCCCCACCGAGGATCGCCGCCAGCATCCCCACCTGCTGCAGGGCCCCCCGGTGCCCGAAGAACCAGCCGTGCCGCGCGCGCGGCACCACACCCGACACCAGGGAGGACCAGGCGGGGTTCGCCATCCCGCCGCACCCCCAGGCCAGGAAGGCGAGCACGCAGAGCGCCGGCACCGCGAAGGCCGGCGTCAGGAGGAGGCAGAGGCCGAGCGAGGCGTATCCGAGGGCCTGCGCCGACCAGGCGCGGGCGATGAAGGCACGCGCCACGCCGTGCCCGGCGCGCTCCCGCCGCGCCACGGTCTGCGCCATCGAGCCGGCCGCCGTCGGCAGCGTGGCGACCAGGCCGAGGGAGAGGCCTCCCGCCCCGAGACGCAGGGCGAACGCTCCCAGGTAGGCCTCGCCCAGCCCTTGCGCCAGCGCCTGGAACCCTCCTTCGGCGGCGAGAGCCGAGGCGGCGCGATCCGCGGCGGGGGGGTGGAGCGGGTGAGGGCCGTCGGTCAAGGAGTCCTCGGGGCAGGTTCACGGCGAAAGATAGGTTCGGGGGTCCCGGGTGGCAACCGGCCTTACAATCGGAGGGCGGTCCGGCGCGTCGCCGGGACCGGCGCGTGTCAGGGGCGATGATGGCGCATCCAGGCGGGATCCGAGCGGCACATGGAGGAGGCGGGCGGGAGACCTCCGGCCGGCTGCCGGTGGTCTTCATCTCGCACGGATCTCCGGCCGTCGCCCTGGCCGACGATGACTACACCGGCGCGCTCCGCCGGCTCGGAACGGGCCTGCGGCCGGCACGGGCGATCGTCGTGCTCTCCGCGCACTGGGAGAGCCCCCTGCCGCTCCGCGTCACGGCCGGCGACAGTCCCGGCCTGATCTACGACTTCTCCGGGTTCCCGGAGCCGCTCTACAGGATCACCTATCCCTGTCCCGGGGATCCCGACCTGGCGCGCGACATCCTGTCGGTGCTTTCGGCGGCGCACATCGCAGGCGTCCCCGAGCCGCGGCGCGGTCTCGACCACGGCGTATGGGTGCCGCTCCTGCACATCGCACCGGGCGCGGAGCGGCCGGTCGTCGAGGTGTCGCTCCCGGTACCACGCACGCCGGCCGATCTCCTGAAGATCGGCCGGGCCCTGGCGCCGCTGCGCGACCGGGGCGTCCTCCTGGTCGGGAGCGGCGGCGTCGTCCACAACCTGGCCCGCATCGTGTTCGAGGAGGAGCGCCCCCCCGTCGAGGCGTGGGCCGAGGCTTTCGACGCCTGGTTCCGCGATCGGCTCGAGGCGCGCGATGTCGAGGGGATCGTGCGCTACCGGACCTCGGCCCCGCGCGCCGACCTCGCCGTGCCGACGACCGAGCACTTCGATCCGATCTTCTTCGCGCTCGGCGCGGCGGCGCCCGACGATCGGATCACCCACGTCTACGAAGGCTTCCGTCACGGCAACCTGTCGATGCGCTCCTTCGCCCTGGGAGCCTGACCGGGTCTTGAGGACGCGCCGCCGCGCGGGGCCGGGCGCGACGCTATAATCCGGCATGACCGATTCGCCCTCGCGTTACGTCCATGGCACGGATCCCCGGGAGCAGCGGCGGCTGTCGCGCCTCAACGATCTCCTGAACGAGGCGGCGCTGCGCGAGCTGCGGCTGCAGGGCCGGGAGTCGATCCTCGACGTCGGGTGCGGCCTGGCGCAGCTCACCCGCGCGATGGCGCGCGCCGCCGGGCCGGGCGCGCGCGTGGTCGGCGTCGAGCGGAGCCCGGAGCAGATCGCCGAGGCGCTCCGCCAGTCGCGCGACGCCGGCGAAGATCGGATCGTCGACCTCCGGCAAGGGGACGCCCTGGAGCCGCCGCTCCGGGACGACGAGTGGGCCACGTTCGACGTGGCCCACGCGCGCTATCTGCTGGAGCACCTCCCCGATCCCCTGATGGCGGTGCGCGCCATGATGCGCGCCGTCCGGCCCGGCGGCCGCATCGTCCTCCAGGACGACGACCACGATCTGCTGCGCCTGTGGCCCGAGCCGCCGGGGGTGCTCGAGATCTGGCGGGCCTACATCCGCACCTACGATCGTCTCGGCAACGATCCATTCGTCGGACGGCGGCTGTTGTCGCTGCTGCACCAGGCCGGGGCGGTGCCTCGCCGGAACGCCTGGATCTTCTTCGGCGGCTGCTCGGGCCAGCCGATCTTCCCCGACCTGGTGGAGAACCTGGCGGGGATCCTGGAAGGGGCGCGCGAGGCGATCCTCCAGGCGGGGCGTCTCGACGACCGCCCGTTCGAGGACGCCCTCGCCGCCCTGCGCCGCTGGAGCACGCGCCCCGACGCCGCCCTGTGGTTCGCCGTCTGCTGGGCCGAGGGAGTGCGGCCGGCCTGACGGGGACGCGGTCCGCGGGAACGCGCGCGGGATCGGAGCGCTAGATCGCGCCGGTCACGACCCGGCGCAGGGTCGACGCGTCGATGTTCGATCCCGAGAGGACCATGCCGGCGCTCGCTCCCTGCAGCTCCGGCGCGAGCTTGAGAAGCCCGGCGAGGCCGGCGGCCCCCGCCCCCTCCGCCAGATTGTGCGTCGTCCGCAGAAGGAGGCGGAGCGCCTCCGCGATCTCCCCCTCGGAGACGGTGACGAAGCCGGCGAGGCCGGCGCGCAGGGCCGGGAAGGTCATCGCGTAGGCGCTCCGGGTCGCCAGGCCATCGGCGAAGGTGTCGGCGGAGGAGGTGGTGAGCGGGCGTCCGGCGTGCCAGGAATCGTGGGCGGCCGCGGCGCGCTCGGCCTGAACTCCATAGACCCTGAGGTTCGGGCGCATCCGCCGCACCACGGTGAGGGCGCCGACCGCCTGCGATCCGCCCCCCACCCCCAGGACCAGGGCGTCGAGCGCCGGCTGGTCCTCGAGGATCTCGAGCGTCAGCGTGCCGGCCCCGGCGATGACCAGCGGGTCGTTCGTCGAGTGGACCAGGCGCATGCCGCGCTCGCGCACCAGCCGATCCGCCACGAGGACCGCCTCGTCGTAGTCCCTCCCCTCCTCGTACAGCACGGCCCCGAGGCCGCGCATCGCCTCGTTCTTCTCGGGGTTGTTGCCGACCGGGACGCAGATGGCGACCTCGGCCCCCAGGAGCCGGCCGGCCCAGGCCAGGCCCAGCCCGTGGTTCCCGCGCGTGGCGGCGACCACGCCCCGGCGGCGCTCCGCCTCGGAGAGGGCGGTCATGACCGACAGGCCGTTGCGGACCTTGAAGGAGTTGGTCGGGTTGTGGTTCTCGTGCTTCACGAAGACGCGGAGGCCGCGGCCGACGGCGGCGTCGAGGGCGGCGTACGATCGGAGCGGCGTCCGGGCGAGGATCGGGCGCAGGCGCTCGCGCGCGGCCAGCACCGCCTCGAAGCCGATCGGATAGGGGTCCGTGCCGGAGCTCCCCCCCGATGTCGCTGGATCCATTCCCGACCCTCCCCCTCGGCCGCCCCGGTCCCCCGGCCCGTCGATTATCACCCGTCCTCCCCCGGGCGTCGAGGGTCGGGGTTTTCCCCGGGGCGAGGGAACCCGGCGCGGACGTCCGCCGTATGATGGAACGTGATCCCAGCCTGAGGAGGTCCCCATGCGCCGTCCGCCCGTCGTGACCACCGCCTTCGTCGTCTGCGCGATCGCCGCCGCTCTCCCTGCGGGCATGTCCCCCGCGGCCGCCGCCGATCTCACCCGGCAGATCCGCGTCGAGCTGCCGCCCGACGCCGCGTCCCGCTTCGTCGTCGAGAACCTGGCCGGCACCATGCGCGTGGTGGCGGGCCGGGGCAAGGGGGTCGTCGCGGTCGCGACGGTCCACGCCGAGACCCGCGAGATCCTCGACGCCGTCCGCTTCGAGAGGGTCGACAGCGACCAGCCACGCGAGGAGACCGGCTGGCCGACGCTGCGCGTCCGTTACCCGCTCGACCGCCACGAGACCGTCCGGTACCCCGTCGATCAGCACGGGGACCTCGTCACGATCTTCGGGAAGATCCTCGACGGCTTCCATGCCGGCGCGAAGTACGACGGCCGCAAGGTGACCGTCAGCTCGCGGGACGGCGTCCTGGTCTACGCCGACGTCGAGGTGGAGGTCCCCGCGGGCGAGGTCGAGGCGACCTTCCGCAACCTGGTGGGGCGGCTCCAGGGGCGCGGCGTCTCCGGGCGGATCCGGTTCGACACGAGTAGCGGCAACGTCGATCTCGAGGCGGTGCGCGGGACGATCGTGGCCGATACCGGGTCGGGCGACGTGCGGGCCTCCGGCGCGCAGGGCTCGCTGCGTTGCGACACGGGGAGCGGCGACGTCAGCGTGGAGAGCTTCCGGGGGGAGATCCTCGACTGCGACACCGGATCGGGCAACGTGACGGTGCGCTCCGCGCAGGCCAAGAAGTTCATGGGCGACACCGGATCGGGCAACGTCCGCGTTCTCGACGCCGACCTGGGGGAGTTCGTCGCCGACACCGGGTCGGGAAACGTGGAGCTCCAAGCCCGGAGCGTCGCGCGCCTCGCCCGGGTGAAGGCCGACACCGGCTCGGGCAACGTCACCCTGCGCCTCGGTCCCGACGCCTCGTTCGAGGCCTTCGCTTCACAGGGGAGCGGGGAGATCAGGAACCGCTACGCCGATGCCGAGGCGATCGTGAAGATGAAGGAGCTGGTCGGCTACCGGCGGGGGGACGGCAGGATCCGGATCGAGGTCGACACCGGCAGCGGCAACTTGACGCTCGACCCCGGCGCTGTCAGCGAAGACCGAGGTCGGCCAGGACGGACTGATAGCAGTCGGAGCCGTTGAGCGCCGTCATCTGCGGGTCCTTCCTGATCCGCTTCGCCGCCTGCTTCTGCTCGGAAACGGAATGCCCCTGCAGCCAGGTCCGTGCGAAGCCGCACGCCTCCTCGACCTTCCCCTCCATGGCGTGCGCCGTGGCCAGGGCGTACAGGGTCTCCTGGACCCGCTCGGCAGGGGCCACTCCGCGCACGCGGTGCGCCGCCTGCAGGGCCCGCGCCAGGTGCGGGATCGCCTCGTGTCCCTCGTCTTCGGCCAGCCAGGCGAGGCCGAGGCCCTGCTCGATCGCGAGGCGATCGGCCGCGGGGATCCTGGAGCCACCGAGGCGCAGCGCCGAGGCGTAGAACCTGCGGGCGCGGGCCGGGTTGCGGTGCGCCTCGTCGTGCAGGTAGGCCTCGGCGGCCAGGACGTGCAGCCTCCAGTCCCGTGGATCGCCGCCCCGGCGCTTCGCGAATTCCACCGTCTCGAGCGTGGCCCCGGTGTCCCGTCCGATCCGGACGGAGCGCAGAATCGCCATCGCCTTCGACGGGAACGCCCGGCACCCGTCGCCGCTCGAGACGCGCAGCTCGAAACAGACGTCGTCGCGGACCCAGTAGCCGTAGAGCTGGTGGAACAGCGTCTGCGCGCCGCTTCTGGCCTCGAGGCTCTGGTCGAACATCGAATAGGCGAGCGGCCCCGCCTTCTCCTCGATGAGGTGCGCGTCGGTCCGGCCCTCGAGCTCCTCGGGGTCGCCGACCCCGCCCTGGCGGCAGTCCTCGGGCTCCGCGCCGTCGCGCGCCGTCGCCGCGAACATGCTGAGGTTCATCCGGCACGATCCGGAGACGGAGGCGGCCGACAGGACGAAGTTGGGCTGGTCCCTGAGCGGATGGTTCGAGGGCTCGTAGCCGGCGAGGGTCAGCTCCACGCCCCAGATCGCGTTGCGCACGACCCGCAGCCCCGGGGCCCCGTGCGCGATCCCGAACGCCGCGGCGGCGATCACGACTGCGCAGAACGGCCGCCTCATGGTAGGCTGCTCCCCTCCTCGACGTAGGCATCATGGTTCTTTCCGGACGTTAGTCAAGGGGTTCGCGGGGACGGGTGCTCGAGATCGCGCGGATCGAGGGGGGCGAGCGGCTCGCCCGGGTCAGGGCGATGTTCGGGGAGTACGCCGCGGCGCTCGGCTTCGACCTGTCGTTCCAGGACTTCGAAAGCGAGCTGGCCGGGCTTCCGGGAGAGTACGCCCCTCCTCGTGGCCGCCTCCTCCTGGCCGTCGACGGGGAGGAGGCCTGCGGCTGCGTCGCCCTGCGTCCCTTGGACGAGGCGATCTGCGAGATGAAAAGGCTCTTCGTCCGGCCTCCCTTCCGCGGGCGCGGAATCGGGCGCCGGCTGGCGGAGGTGGTGATCGAGGAGGCCCGGGCCATGGGGTACGCCCGCATGCGGCTCGACACGGTCCCCTCGATGGGGGAGGCGATCGCGCTCTACCGCGCGCTCGGCTTCGTGACGATCGTGCCCTACCGGTTTAACCCGATCCCCGGCGCGCTGTTCATGGAGCGCTCCCTTCGTCCCGATCCGGGGGCCTGACCCGATGAGCGTGATCACGCGCCGCGGGTTCCTGAAGGCGACCGCCCTCGCGGGCGCGGGCGCCGCGCTCGAGGGCTGCTCCTTCCCACGCGCCCGCGCTCCCTTCGACGTATTGATCCTCGGGGCCGGCATGGCGGGGATGGCGGCGGCGCGGGATCTCGCGCGCGCCGGCCTCGACGTCGTCCTGCTCGAGGCGCGCGACCGGCCCGGGGGACGGATGGAGACCCACTACGACCAGTCGCCGCACGGTCTCGAGCTGGGCGCGCAGATGATCCACGGCTCCCGCGCGCCGACCTGGGACCTGATCCACGAGTTCGGCATCGAGACGCGCCCCCTGCGAGAGTGGGGCAGGCGGCAGTGGACCCCGAGCGGAGGGTTCCGTGACCCGACGCCGGAGCACCAGGCGGATCTGCAGCGCCGCCTCGACGACGCGTACCACGCCTACCGGGGCAAGGACGTCAGCTACCAGAAGTTTCTCGACCCGCTGGCGATCTCCGAGGAGGACCTCGGGCTGGTCAACGAGCACGCCCTCAGTTTCTCGGCGGAGCCGGACGAGGTGAGCCTGCAGGCCGCCATGGAGGACGACGCCACATGGAACGCCTATCTCGACCGGAACTATCAGGTGGTCGGCGGCTACTCCTCCCTCGCCACGCAGATGGCGGAGACGCTCGGCGACCGGGTGCGCCTCTCGAGCCAGGCGACCCACGTCGAGTGGCGGCCCGGCAAGGTGCGCGTCACATATCTCAGGGAGGGGCACGAGGAGCGCGTGCATGCGCGGCGCGCGGTGGTGACGTTGCCGATCGGCATCCTGCAGTCGGGCCAGCCGGTTTTCGCCCCGGATCTGCCGGGCTGGAAGCGGCGGTCGATCGACGCGCTGCACATGGGACGGGTGGTCGTCCTGCACTTCCTGTTCGATGACTGGTTCTGGCGTGCCGCCGCGCCCGGCGCCAACGGCTGGACCGCCCAGGGCGGACGGATCTCCTTCTACGATCCCCACCCGCAGGGGAAGGGGCTGCCGGCGCTCCAGGGCTGGATCACGGGGCGCGCCGCGCAGGCGCTGAGCGATCTCGGGGAGAAGGAGGGGATCGCCCGGGCCGTCGGCTGGATCGAGGAGGCGCTTCCCGGATCGGGGGCGGCGAAGCGGCTCAAGTGGTCGGCCTTCCGGGACTGGATCCGCGATCCCTACTCTCTCGGGTCGTACTCCTATACGCGCCCCGGCGGCGGGACGCAGCGTTCCGTCCTGGCGACGCCGATCCACGACGTCCTCTACTTCGCCGGCGAGGCGACCCAGGCGGCGCCGCACTACCAGACGGTCCATGGCGCCTACTTGAGCGGCCGCCGCGTCGCCCGCGAGATCCTCGCCGGCCTCGACCTCGAGGTCGCCACCACCGGGCTCCTCCCGGCCCCTGCGGGCTCCGGTGCCCTCGGTTGACGTTTCACCGAGGCGGCCCGCTACATCAAGGACAAGAGAGAGGCCGTCTGGCTTGCGGCCGAGATGAAGCGGCTGATCGCCGCCGGCCGCTAGCCGGAGGACGCCGCCCGGCGGGGGATCGCCGCCCGGGGACGGCCACCCGGCGCCGGGCGCGCCGTCGCTCCCGGCCCCGCCCCGATATCCTCGCGGCCTCCTGTCGTGCTACCGTTGTCGTACGCAACCAGACACTCTCGAAGGGGGACGGCGCATGGATCTCGGACTGTCGGGGAAGGTGGCGATCGTCACCGGCGGGTCGCGCGGCATCGGCCGGGCGACCGCCGCCGCGTTCCTGAAGGAAGGGGCCGCGGTGATGGTGTCGTCGCTGCGGCCGGAGTCGGTGAAGGCCGCGGTCGGCGACCTCGAGTCGCTCGGCAAGGTGGCGGGGCTGGCCTGCGACGTGGCGATCGAGGAGGACGTGGCGCGGCTGGTCGGCGAGACGGTGCGCCGCTTCGGCCGCCTGGACGTCATGGTCACCAACGCCGGGATCGCCGGCACCTACCACAACCTCGCCGACATGCCGGCGGCGGAGTTCGATCGGATGATCGCCATCCATATCCGCGGGACCTTCCTGTGCGGGCGGGAGGCGGCGCGGGCGATGCGCGCCGGCAAGACGGCGGGCCGCATCGTGACGATCTCCTCGACCTCCGCCTACGAGTGCGACCCCGGCGGCGGCCACTACAACGCGGCCAAGGCGGGGATCGTCGGCCTGACCCGCTCGATGGCGATCGACTTCGCGGCGTGGGGGATCCGGGTGAATTCGGTGGCGCCCGGCTGGATCTACACCGACATGACGGTCACCGACCTGCCGAAGCGGGGGGTGAAGATCGACAACCTCGGGGTGATGCCGCGCGCCGGCGAGCCGGAGGAGATCGCCGCCGCCATCCTCTTCCTGGCCTCGAGCGCCTGCGACTTCCTGACCGGCGCCACCCTCGTCGTGGACGGCGGTCAGATGATCGTCGCGCCGAAGATCCCCGCGCACTGATGCACGAGAAGCGGATCGCCGTCCGCTGGCGCGACATGGACGGCTACGGCCACGTCAACAACGCGGTCTTCCTCACCTACCTCGAGGAGGCGCGGGACGAGTGGCTCCTGCGGCTCCTGGCCGACACGCCGGGCGCCTCCGACTACGTGGTCGCGCGGGTCGCCATCGACTACCGGCGCGAGCTCCGCCAGAGCGACGGCGCGATCCTGGTGCGCTGCCGGCTGCGCCGGCTCGGTACCTCCAGCCTCGAAACGCACGAGGAGATCCTCCTCGAGGACGGCACCCTCGCGGCGCGGGCCGACGTGGTCCTGGTCATGCGCGACCGCGCCTCCGGGCGGTCCCGCCCGCTCTCCGACGCCGAGCGCGCGCCGCTCCAGCGGGAGATCGCCGCCGACGCCGGCGGCCCCTAGAGGGTCTCGATCCCGCGCGCGGGCCGGGGCCGCGCCAGGAGCACCAACCCCGCGAGGCCGGCCGCCACGCCCAGGAGCGACAGGACGAACGGCGCGCGATCGATGGTGATCCGCACGCGGTGGTCACCGGGCGGGAGCTCGACCGCCAGGCGGTGGAGGTTGGCGACGGCGATGCGCGCGCGGCGTCCATCGATCGTGGCCCGGTACAGCGGAAGGTGGGCGCGCTGGACCACGAGCACGCCGCCCGAGGGAGAGCGCACCTCGGCGTCCAGGCCGGTCGCGCTGCGACTTGGAACCAGGGCCTCCCCGCCGGCCGCGTCGACCGGCCGGCCGGTCCCGGGCAGGACCACCATCGATCGGGGATCGAAGCCAGGATCGGCAAGGATCCGGACGGCGGCGTACGGATCGGCGGCCCGCCGGACGCGGCCGACCATCTGCACCGGCGGTGCGGCATCGCGGACCCTGTAGACGAAGAGGGAGCCTCCGCCCTCCTCGGCCCGTCCCAGCGGCTCCACCTGCGCCGCGGCCGCCGGATCGATCTCCCGATCGAGGAGCAGGATCTCGACGCCCCACGCTGCCAGCATCCGGATCCGGTCCGGGTCGCGGGCGAGCCGCACCGCGTCGCGCGCCGCCGTGCTCAGGAAGGTGTCGAGCCCCTCGGGCGAGACGTTGAGCTCGTACCGCCTCCCCCAGAGCGGGCCGGTGAACGGGTAAAGTTGACGGAAGACGCGGCGCTCCTCCAGAAACCCTTCGGGGCCGAGCCCGGGTGCCGAGCCGCGTGGCGGCGGCCCGAAGAGATCCCCGAACGCGCCGTGAACCACGAGGGCGGTCGCCGGGACCCGATCGAGCAGCGGCGGAGGCGAAAGGTAGTGACGGACGCCGTCGCTCGCCAGGAGCGGAGCCAGGAAGACGATCTGCGCCGCCGCGTGGACGAAGAGGAGCGAAGCTCCGGCCGGCCCCGGTGCGCGCGGCGCCGCCTGCGCCGGCGTCCCCGATGGGTCCGATCGGCCCGGCGTTCCCGCGCGCCGCGCCGGCCGAAGCGCGAGGAGGAGGAGCGCGACGAGCAAAGCACCGGAACAGAGACCGGCCCAGCGGCGCCTCTCGCCCGCGACGAAGGTGTCGGGGTAGGACGGCGGGATGATCCGCCGAAGCAGACCCTCCATCGGGGCGCGGGCGACCACCAGGGCGAGAAGGAGGACCGTCAAGGTCAGCGCCAGGACGACGAGGACCCTGCGGAAAACTTTCCGCGCGCTCCGATCCGGAGGATCGAGAAGCCTCTCGAAGCCGATCCCGCCGAGCAGCGAGGTCCCGATCGCGACCGCGAGCCAGAACTTCACGGGGAAGCGGAGGATCCCTCCGCCGAGCCCGAGCGTCGCGGCCGCAGGCGGATTGAAGCGGCCGAGCGCGAAGAAGAGGCCGGCCCCGGCGGCCACCACGGCCCAGCGGGTCGCGCGGCGTCGCGGGCGGCCGGGAGCCAGCGCGGCCCCGAACAGGGCGATCGGCAGCACCCCGGGGTAGAGGGAGAAGTAGAACGGTGGGAGGTTGGTGAAGAAGCGCTCTCCCCAGAAGGCGCCCGCCTCGACCCGGTCGGGGCGGCCGAAGGGGAGCGGCAGGATCCACTCCAGCGCCTGGCGGGGGTCCCAGCTGTGGGCCGTCACCGCGCTCCGCGAGTAGCCGGCGTATCCCCGATACGACTCCCCGAAGATGCGGAGGAATTCGACGATCTGCGGCGAGGCCAGGAGCGTGCCGCAGACGAGGAGCGCGGCGAGCG
>WNGG01000657.1_pt1 | contig 79640 bp, 72 predicted proteins | sample 5400661 | NCBI WGS metagenome assembly WNGG01 (sample SAMN13153372, study PRJNA577476) | soil metagenome | isolation source: 100 cm soil or saprolite under Garry oak tree replicate 1 | place: USA:California | collected 2016-06-15
TTTTCCCCTCGCCATATTCCCCGTATACTTCCATCGTTCGATGTGCTATACTGCCGCTAAGGTATCTTATCTCGACTTCGCGCTCACCGACCCGTCAACCACGTTCACAACGAAGCTCCCTCTTCGCTTCGCAGCCTTGATGCGGGATGCTGCGTGGAGCCTGACCCGCACCGGAAGGGGACGCGGTGGGCAGGAAGGGCGACGTGGGGACCGATTTGGCGGTTCAGTCAACTGGAACCGCTGGGCACCCCACCTCGCGTTTGCCACCCGTTCGCTCCTGTTGGGGGCCTGCTCACATCTTTGGTTCCCTACCTTCGCGGTTTCAGCAGCGAAGCACGCTGGTCATACAAGTAACTCAGCAATTCAGCGGCTTCTCTCCCGCTCAAGATATGGCGTTCTGTTGGAGTCCTGACTGAAAGGACATCCTCATGCCAGAGCACGGTGAAGGGACCCACCTGAAGTCCATCTGGCGTGGGCTTCGGCGCATGTGTGTTCAGTGCCTCGTCTTCAGGGATGGCACTCAACGCTGCTTCGTGGAGATCGTGTGCGGTCTGCTCTAGAGCAGCCAGGGTGAGTTTGGTGGTCATGCCCAGATAGCGCTTGAGCCGCTGCTTGTGAGCTTTCCGGTACGCATACCAGTAGGCATCTCCCCGTTGTTTGCGTTCCTGCCGTGCGGTGAAGTGGCCTGACTTCCCTTGGAAGTGGAAGGAACCCAGGCGCGCTAGCCAACGAAACCAGTCCGGGGAATCGGGCTCAAGCTGCGACCTCGCCTGTGCAGACCCTTCCAGCGTATCCATGAAGAGATAGCGGTTTTCCGTCGCGCTCACATATTCGATCAGATTGTACAGGCGATGCTGTGCCATGGTGTGCCTCTTTCTGGGTTCGGGTGCCTTTTGTGTTCAGGGGGCACGCAACGCCTACCCACCGGATGATAGACCGTTTGATGGGGGCCTGGCGAGATGTGGAGTGCCCCAACAGGTTGGTGACTAGAACTGATCGTACGCTTTGCCTAGAGCCACTTTGAGTTGTTGCTGAAGCTTTCGATTCTCCTCTTCTAACGCTTTGATGCGACGATCTTTGGCAAGGATGACCAGGTCGCGACTCGCATCCGTTTTGCCTAGTGAACGAGTCGCCCGTTCGCGCACCATGTGTTCCACGTCCTGCTGTCGGAGAGCCTCGATGCGTTCTCGCAGATCCGGTTGGCTGTAGAGATAGGCTTTGCTCACCTGAGCTGTCCGCGCCACCGTGTTGAAGTTGATGGGATGCTGTTCGCGTAGGAGGGCAGTAATGGCATCTTCCACTCCCCTGCGTTTGTGCTCTTTGCGGTCCTGTGCATGAGCCGTGATGCCAGCTGTGTTGCGCTTCCAGGTCTTCTCACTCATGGGTCTTCTCCTGGGTGTGTTGTTGACGCTGCTTCCATTCTTCGTCGGTGTATTCGCGTTCATACTTCTCACTTTTCGCCACGATCTGGTCTTGCTTGAGCATGGCGATAGCCGGTCGAACCCGATCATTCAGATTGTTCTGGTTGAGGAGGGTCCAATGCGTATTGCTTGCCCGTTTGCCGATCTCGATCCGTTCAAGGAGTTGGTGCTCGTAGGCTTCGAGTGCGGGAAGATCCTCTGCTGTCAGGACATATGCGGGACAATGAAAACAGGGTAATTCGGTAAATTTGCAGATCAATTTAGGCGATTTGACGCAGTTGCCAACGGGCAATTTGGTGTTGGCGCGGTAATCACGGACACGTGCTGGATCAAATCCTTGTGCTTCATTGATGACCGTGAGCATCTTCTTGCCTGCCACGTATTCTGGCTTGCCTTCGTTGAACTGCACAATGCCCTGCTGTACCGCCTTTTCCCACTGGGTGTGCATCGTTTCATCCAGGATCTTCGCGTAAATCAGTGTCATCTCTGGAGAAGCATGAGCCATCCACTGCTGAACCATGACCAAACTCATCCCATTGTTCAGCAATTCCACGCCTTTCGTATGCCTGAAGGCATGGAGTCGAAAATGAAAGATTTCTCCTCCGTCATCTCGGATCTGGTATTTTTCGGCAAGGTGGCTCAGGGCATAGCTCACGCCTCTTGCTCCGATGGGATCTCCTTGCAAAAAACGTTGGCTCTTCTTTTGCCTCGTGGAGGCTGGGAACAGCCACCCCTTTGGGTTCTCCTCAGAGGTGTAGTGCTGTTTGACCCATTGAATCTGAGCAAAAACGACGGCAGCTACCTCTTTCGTAATGGGAACTTTATGTCCTAAAACACGCGTTTTCTGAATATCGCCTACCAGCCAATATTTGTTGCCATCTTGCTGCAGACAAGCATCGCCTTTGAGATGCAACACATCAGAAATCCTCCAACCACTGGCTCGGAGAAGGATCACAATGGGTATGCAAGTTGGAGGCAAACGCTGCATGTGAAACTCCAGTTGGCTCAGCACAGTTTGAGGAATGTACTTCACGCTCGTTGTCCCTCTCGTCTCCTTCTTCGGGTAATGGTGAGGCCAAAGAAGCCGCGCTGTTGGTTCAGTTGGTTTCAGTGAACTCTGAATACGTTCGAGGTAACTGAGAAAAGCTTCTAGCACCCATACGCGATGGCTGACATATTGATAGCTGTCTTTGAGCTTTCTCGTGACTGCTGTTGCCTTGAGGTAAGCAATGAAGGCATCTATATCCTGTTCACAAAGCGCTTGGAGTGTACAAACATGCGGATACCGTCGGCAGAAAAACGTGAAAAAATCTCCCAGGCAGTACGCAGACCAATTGAGCGTTTTCGCTACCCGGCCAGAGGCCAGTTGAGAGGTCACATAGCCCTTCACCGCAGAGCGAAACACTTCTGGCACACAGAGGAAATTGATGTAGTGACTGTTCCCGTGCGGTTCATACGCAAGGCCGGGAATATTTCGTGCGTCCCATCGATCTTTGGCAAACTCGGCATCAAGCAGAGAAGACACGCAAAGAGCAGAGGTGCCATCGACCAGGCGAAGGGTGTGCGTTTCCATGTTTACCTCTGTTCGTGTGGTGTTCGTGTGAGACTGACTGCGACTTCCGCTCTCTCCCAGGCCGAGCGGAGAGCCCCTTGGGAGGGGTGGATGTAGGTTTGGTACGTTTGCTGAAAAGAAGCATGCCCGGCTCGTTGCTGAAGCAGTTCTGGTGCCCATCCTTGCTCTGCCAGGGCGGTGAGCATGGTGTGGCGAAGCATATGCGGAGTGACTGCAATACCAGTCTGAGAACGGAGTCGCCGAAAGAGTGAGTCTATGTCTGCATAGGTGAGCGCCTGGCCTGCTCGGACTCCGTGCCGCTTGAGAAACAGGTGATTGGTCTCCACATCTGCCGTGTGGACGATCCCAACGTAAGCCACAATTTCGTCAATGAGGTCTGCTGAAACATCAACCGAACGAGGAGCGTGGATCGTTTTGATCTCCGCTCCATTCTCCAGGGGTCCACGATCACAAATATGCAATTGGTTTGCCGCCACATCCACATCCTGCACCCAGAGCGAGAGCGCTTCCCCAACGCGAATCGCCGATTCATAGAGGAGGCGGACCAGAAGGCGATCACGCTGGTTGAGACAAGCATCCAGGAGCTGCTGTATCTGATCCTTGGTGATGGTCTTGGGGCGCTGCCGTTTCGCTTCTGGTTGTTTGAGGATATTTTTCTCCAGAGGCGACCCCTTCGTAATATGATGCAAAAACGATTTGTACCGCCGGGCGCGAGCAGGAAGAAACGTCGTGGTCTTGTCCTTCACATTGGTGACGGTTTCTTCCACGCGCCAATGGTAGTCGTAAAAGCTCCTCACAACCGTGAGTGCATGATTAATGGTTCGATTGGAACGAAGCTGGGGTACCGGATGGACTGGAAGCACCTTGAGTGACCCCGAGGGTACCTTGAGCCAGAGGATAAAGCGTGAGAGATCATCGAGGGTGATCTGTTTCCAGTCAAGCTGTTGTTGGATGAGGTATTCCCAATACAGCAGCGTTTGGCGAGCGGAGCCAATGCGATCAAGGTACTTGAGATAGCGAACTATCGGTTCCACAAATACTCCTGCGTCATCCATCACCACATACCGTTTCTGACGATCTCCTGTTTCAACCTCAACAACCTGCATCTCCCTTTTCCTTCCACTTTCCAAACCACCCGCTTGGCATTACTCTTCTTTCTTCTCAGTATACCTGCTTTACCAAATGGTGCTCAGCGAGATAAACAATCCATCATGCATGAAAAAAGGCAACAGAAAGTACTTTCTCTACGTTGTTACCTATGGTAAAATCAAGTCGAGATAAGATACCTTAGCAGTACCAAATAGGGCAAGAGAGTAGGACATATGTCTGCTAAGGTGACGAAAAACTATCGTTTTCTTCATCTGCTAAGGTTCTCTGCATGGAGACGATCGCGAAACGAGCCAAACGACCGCTGCTATCTGGGACCGGGGAACAAGTCCTTGCACAGTACGAGCAACGACTTCGTACCGAAGAGGACCTAAGCAGTGTCACCATTCGCAACTATCTCAGTGATCTGCGTCACTTTGCCGTTAGGTGTGAGTCAGTCTGGAGCCAAGGACGAGAGGAAAAATCTCCCTTCACACCTGCAGCAGTGACCACACCGACGCTCACTGACTACCGGATCTACTTGCAACAGGAGCTTCACCTCAAACCGAACTCTGTCAATCGGAGCCTGATCAGTCTTAAGCGATATTTCGCATGGTTACTCTCGACGGGACAGATCAGATATGATCCGGCAAAGGTCGTCAAGCTTGTTGGGGAGGAGGTCTCCGCTCCTCGTCACCTTGATGACCAAGAAGAACAAGCCCTTGTGGCTGCTGTAATAGAGGCAGGAAATCTACGAGATCGGGCGATCATCGTGGTGATGCTTCATACAGGATTACGTGCGCGAGAACTCTGTACCTTGACTCGAGCTCAAGTGAAGCTTAGCAAACGGAGTGGAAGCATATCTGTATGCGGAAAGCATAATAAATATCGAGAGATCCCTCTCAATGCAACAGCACGTGCAGCATTGTTGGCCTACGATTCTACTTTGCAGAAACCGTCGCATGACACGACTCCGTTATTTCCTTCTGAAAAAAGACGCACGCAACTCACAGAACGAGGATTAGGCTACTTGATCAAAAAGTATGCCACGAAAGCGAATCTGCATAATGTTAGCCCTCATGACTTGCGTCATCGCTTCGGCTACCGTATGGCTATGTCTGTCCCTTTGCACCGTTTAGCCCAACTCATGGGTCATGATTCGCTTAATACGACGATGCGCTACGTCCAAGGCACGAGCAGTGATCTCCAACAAGCAGTGGAGACGATTGCCTGGGTATAGTAAGAGGAGATAAGACATGAGTGTCGATGTTTTCTTTAGTTATGCTCACGAAGACGAGAAACTTTGTAAGAGACTCGAAACACATCTTACCTTACTCAAAAGGCAAGGAATCATCAGCACTTGGAATGACCGCAACATTAGCGCAGGAAGGGAGTGGAAGCGTGAAGTCGATGCACATTTGAACACAGCGCAGATCATCTTGTTGCTTGTCAGTCCCGATTTCGCGGCTTCTGACTACTGTTACAGTGTTGAGATGAAACGAGCAATGGAGCGACATGAACGAGGAGAAGCACATGTGATCCCGATTATCATACGTCCTGTGGCAGATTGGCAGGAAGCTCCGTTTGGAAAGCTCAAGGCCTTACCAACAAACGGCAAACCAGTGACCGATCGTTATTGGCATACGCAGGACGAAGCTTTCTCTCATGTAGTACAAGAAATTTCTCAGGCTATTGGCGATGTTGCTGCGGAGAAAAACGGAGTGAGTACAACGAGCAGAGGTTCAAATGCAGCCTCATCTGACCCTGGCTCTGGTGCTCCGTCACACTCCCAAGTGATTTCTGACCCCTCTCTGACCCTAATGGATCGGAGGATGATGGAACCTACTCCATCACAAGCAGAGTCGAAGCAAGTTGATATGGTCGTCTCACCGCCTCCTGGACCAAGTGATCCCGCCCAAGTAGGTCAAGACAAGCATGCACTCTCCGCGCCTCAATGGAAGAAGAAACGGCAACTTTCAGTGCTGATCACCTGCAGCATACTTCTTTTAGTATTGGTTGGCTTGTCTCTACACTATTCCTTTCCGATACTTGGCCTGGGACAACATCTAGTCACGAAAAGCTCTACACCTTTTCCACCGACGCCTGCGGACAGTCTAGGAGCCTTTCCTCCCCCAGAAGCAACACCTGTCTTTCAAAATAGCCTCCACGATGGGGGAAGCGGGAAGTTTGACACATACAGTAACAGCTCTGGAGCATGTCTTTTTACTCAGGGCGCATTCTATGTAAGTTCTTCTTATTACGACTTCCCATGCGACGGCTCTTTCACACTTCCTCAGAATCTTGCCATTCAAGTAACAATGACCTTCATCCGGGGACCTGGGGGCGGCATTGCCATTGGTCAAGCGATAGGTAGCCCTAATTCTTCAACAGGCCCAGACGATATTACGGCTTTCCTCAACCCAAATGGCTCATACGAACTAGTACAGGGCAGCACCCAGATAGTAACAAACACGACTCCTCTGATAAAAAGAGGCAGTCATGCAACAAATGTTATCGCAATCGTTGCTCGATCTCATCGAATTGATCTTTATATCAACGGTCAGTATATAGACCATGCAATGGCAAACTTTGCTTCTCCTCAAACAGTTAAACTGTTTGTAACAACTGTCGAAAATCACTCTGAAGTTACCACAGCACGCTCTCAAAGCGAAGTAGCGTTTAAAGACCTAACAATCTGGAAGCTATAAGTATGCAAAGATGTTATATCTAATATAAGAGGTATTTAAGGCACAAATGGCCCAAAATTGTACGAATCGTTGTCATAGGCCGTGATCGGCGGTCTCTGCCAGGCGCTTGATGTAGATGTCGGCGATGAGCTCATGGACGAGGTGACGGCCAGTGGCCATACAGATCTGGCCTTGATGGAAGAACGAGCCCCAGGCTCCCGTCTGCACCGCCTGCTCCAGGTCGACGTCGTCCAGCACGATCAGGGCATTGTTGCCCCCCAGTTCGAGGTGTGCTCGCTTGAGGTACTTGGCCGCCAGTTCGCCCACGGCTCGTCCGGCAGCGGTCGAGCCGGTGAAGCTGATCACCCGCACGTGGGGATTGGTGACCACCGCTTCCCCGACATCCACGCCACCTGGTAGCACGTGGAACAGGCCTGCTGGCAGCCCGGCCTCCTGGAAGATGCGGGCCAGGGCGACACCACCACACACAGCGGTGCGGGGATCTGGCTTGAGCAGAACAGCGTTGCCCAGGGCCAGGGCAGGTGCCACGGAGCGGATGGAGAGGATCACCGGAGCATTGAACGGGGAGATCACGCCCACCACTCCGACCGGCAAGCGGCGCACCATGCTCAGCCGGGGCTCCTCCGAGCGAATGAGCTGTCCATAGGGTTGCGAGGCGAGGCCCGCGGCTTCATAACATTCATTGGCGGCCACGTGCAGTTCAAAGCCGGCCTTGGGCACCGTCGAACCCGACTCGCGAATGATCCACTCCCGGATATCGTCGGCCTGCTCCTCCCAGATCTGGCCGGCACGGCGCAGAACGCGTGCTCGCTGGTCAAACGGCGCTTGCGCCCAGGCCTGTTGTGCCTCAGCAGCCCGATCGGCCGCCTGCCGCACATCTTCGATATTTGCTTGCCCGACCACACCAAGCTGGGCTCCAGTGGCCGACTCGACGACCGGGTACTCGCCACCTGTTGGCGTGATCCAGTCGCCATTGAAGATCTTCCCAGTCCAGATCTGGGGATCCATGAATGTTGTGGAAGTTGTTGTAGTCATAGAAGTTTGCCTCCTTCTCAAACAAGACGGAATACAAAAGTAAGAAGATAGCGTGCGAGGTGCAGAGGTTTGCTAGAAAGGTCAGGGCTCCACTGGTCCATGCAATATTTCGCTTAGGGATCGGCTGGCCTGTCTCATCAACAAGGATTGATCATCGAGATAGTACTGCAAACGATAGAGGCGTTCGATGAGGCGTTGATGACCATACATCTGAGCAAGATGCGCTACCTCGATCAAAAGCGGCATGGCTTGAATAATTTCACCACTATGAACTAGTGCTTCAGCGCGATCGGCCTTGAGCAACATACTCCAGAGATTATTGGTGGGCAAGTGCTTTTCAGCAAGCTGGAGATAGTGAAAACTCTTTTCGAGCTTGCCCATTTTTGCGTAACTACTCGCGTACTCTTCGTAGACGGAGCCAAGGTTATATGAAGTGAGTAGGGCAGGTGTTGCGGAAACAGTCTGTGCTATCTCCTCGGCACATGCCATTTCGCGTTCAAAACCATCGTAGTCTGCATTGCCTGCGTATGCTCGTCCCAGCAATAGTGCATTGTTACCACGTGCTTCTGCATCGGCAAGCGGTGTACACTCACGCACCTGCTCAAGGTAGAGGATAGCTTGGGCAGCCTCACCCCGTCGACGCAGCATATCACCCTGGTAGGAGAGCGCGAGGTTGAGCAACGTCTGATCATCGATGACCTGCGCGATCTGGGCCATCTCGTGGAAGTGGTGAAGCATATGCTCCACTTCGCGTGTCCTGCGCGTGATTGCCTGAACTTGACCGTCCAAACAGTGGGCATGCGCGAGAACACGCAGTAAAACAGCATCTTCATTGCCAGGTTGCCATTTTAGATTGCGGAAAAATGTATCCATGGTCGTGCGTGCCTCGACAAAGCGGGCCTGCGGGATCAGCGATGCGACGCGCTCAACAATTTCTTGCACCTGCGTCACAGTAGCGATATCATGCCTTGAGGCAGCCAGACCAAGCTCCACAGGATCTATTTCCAGCAGGTCCGCGATGCGACGCAGATCCGAGATATTTTCTAGCACACGTTCACCATTCTCATACATGCGCAGCGTACGCGCTTCTACACCCAGCTCACAAGCGAGTTGCTTTTGAGTAAGCCCGCGTGCCTTGCGATGTTCTCTGATAACGTGTCCAACGGCAGAAGAACGGTATTTCGAACTATGAGTCGTCACCTAGCATATCCCCTCATGCACTAACACATGGTATTGACAACCGCAATGGCTCTCTATTCTCTCTACAGTAAGCAGTAAATTGCTTATTGATTGTAGCACAAAACGCAACACCACCTATGTATCAGGGTGCGCGTCGGATTTTTGCATGAAGCTCGTGAGGCATGGTAGGGGCGGCATTTATGACCTGTCTTTTACCCACATGTTTCTATTCCAGTGAAAGTTGAGATGCAAGGGCAACTCCTTCGAGCAGGGTTTGGATGTACAACCACCCTTTCCAGAGGGTTTTCCAACCAGGCTCGCCGTCGCCCTTGCGTCCTAAGTACCCACCGGCCTGGGCGATGCGACGCCAACATCTTTGCGTGGTTAACTGGTCAGGAGAAACCCTGGCCAAATGCGCGACGACCTTGACGACATCTGGTGGGAGGATCTCCTGAGCTGGCCGCTCAGGCTCTTGGCGAGCCATCGACCGCAATTGCAACAACCGAACGGCTAATGGAGCGAGAAACCCCAGCAGTCGGTGCAATCCTTCAAAGGTCTGCAGTTGCCTTTCTTCAATGAGACATCCCGTTTTGAGGCATTGATGATAATCCTCCACGATCCAGCGCATCCGATCCCACTGCACCCGCTCCCATGCTTGTTCTTCGTTTTCCACCTCCCCTGAGGTGATCAGCAGCCATTCCAGCGGCTCCACTCCCTCGGGCGGCTCGGGTTCCCAGGTTCTGACGATCGTGACCACCATCGGCCGCTCTTCTTGGCCTGCGTCTCCATCGGGTGGCCACAGACGCACCGTCCCCCAACTGATGGAGAGCCTGGCCTCGCGCTCCTTGCGTTTCTGATTGCCATCCAGCTCCCGCGTTTGTTGGCCCATCTCCGGCCAGCTTCTCCCCTCTTCAAAGAGGTGGCGCACCGGTTCGGCTTTGGCGGATCGGTGTTTGCCATGCCGACGCGCGGCCGCTGGCACGGCCGCCTCAGCTTGATCGACCTGGAGGTCCACACGCCGATCGTGTTGAACACGCACTTCAAAGCCACATCCTTGCTTCTGGCACTCGCGCAGGAAAGCAAAAATATCACTGCCTCGATCTCCCACAGGAATGGATTCACATCCTTGGGGGGCTGGCCCAATGCTCTCTACTTGCCGCTGCCACACCAGCGCTTCTTTGTCCTTTCGCTTGCCTCGCTGATGGCTGGTTTCTCCTCTGGGAGCCGACTGACGCAAAAAGGCTTCCTGAGCCGCGATTCCCAAAACGTGCTTGCTGCTCGGTTCCACGGCTAACACCGTTTGCAGCAGATAGCCCTGATGGTTTGCCTTTTTGCCAACCTGACTTAACCCGCTTGTTTTGGGATGCAGGTAAAAATCCACTTCGGTGGTATCTTGGATCAGCAACACCCGACGTTGCTCTTTCATGAGTTCCTTGGTCTGCTGCAGATGTGGACGCATCAGCCGTTCATAGCTCACTGACGAACTCTGCAAAAAACGATACACCGCTTTGGGGGCTGCAGGGGTTCCCATTTGTGCTGGCAGCGACGCCTCCGGTTTGCGTGCCAGATCACTTGCGAGCATCACTGCCCGTTCTGTGCGTCGCTGATCTCCTAACCGCACTGAGCCATAGGTCAGAACTGCCCACTCTTTTGCACTCAGGATCGCAGAGGCTTCCATCACTTCTTTCCTTTCCTTCCCTTCTCTTCGCTTTCTTTTCCTCCATTCTATCATCCTTTCACTAGAAAATTGTGGGTAAAAGACAGATCAATGCCGCCCCTACATCTTTGCTGGAAGAGACCTCCTGACACTCTGCAAAAATCGTATGCGCACCCTATGTATCAGCAGCCAGGCACTTAAAGTAGGCTCGTTCCAGGTAGGCAACCAGTTCGTCTGGCTGCATCTGCTTCTCCATGACAAGATATCTATATCCTGCTGGAGAAAGCAAACTAAAAAACATACTCATTTGTACAGACGTGGGCAGCGTCCGATCAAACTCGCCGACTGCCTTGCCTTCATCGATGATCGCACTAATATACTCTGCCAGCCGCCCCCACTCCCTCTTTAAATCTTCCTTCTTTTCAACAAAAATATCACGTGATGCCGCATTATCAATAAAACCATGCAATAACTGGAAGCCCTTATTGAACAGCCCACCGTACATATAGCGCAGAATAGTTGCTAGCTTCTCATGTGGCGTCATTGACGAAGCATTTGTTGTTTCCACAACGGTCAGAAACTTGCGCATATCGCGTTCAAAAAGCGCAAACACCAGTTCTTCTTTACTTGCAAAATGCAGATAGACCGTTCCTTTCGCAATACCTACTCGTGCAGCAACCTCATCCATTGACATCTCACGATAGCCCTTTTCCAATACTACTTCCTCTGCTGCTTGCAAGATCAGCTCCTCTCGCTCCTGACGCTGCCTCTCTCTCAGAGAACGGCGGCCAATCTCTGTGTCCATAGTAAAAAACCTCCATTACTTTCGTTATGACCTGGAAGCTATGTGATGACGTAGCTGATGAATGAATGACTTCATAGTCATTATTATCTATAGCGTAGACAAAAGTCAAGTATTTTACTCGGCACTTTCCCTCTCTACTATTGCCAAAGCCGTCACCTCTCTAGCCCTGGTACTCCTTATCGGGGGGCTTGCTTTTCTCAACGAGTGGCGTTTGGATACATGCGGCCAGCCCTCCTTTGGCGAAGCCACTGCTTTTAAAGGGCTTAGAACGGCGGCCAAACATGGACACAGGTGCTTACCGGTACTACAAGCTATTCACTCACAGCAACGGATGTCGTTTTCGATCCTGCCAACCCCAATATCGTCTTCGCAGGTCTTGGAGGTGATGACAATGGTTCGGGTATCTATGAGAGCACCAACAATGGACAAACATGGACACAACTCTCATCCTTTCAGGGCGCATCATCGTTGGCAGTGACCTCGGTGTTTACACCAGCACCAACAATGGTTCTACCTGGGCTAAGTTAGGCAGTGGTCTGCCTGAAGTTGGTGTATTACAGGTCTTTGCTGCCCCTGGGAGTACTCAGGTTTTCCTGGCAACGCATGGTCGCGGTATGTGGATGATCACGCTGTAACCCAGCAGCGAGTTTTGGCTTCGCAAAAAGAGGATGCGTTGAAACCGCATCCTCTTTTTGCGAAGCCAAAACTCGCTGCCACTTATACAGCCTCCTCCTGAAGGGCCCGCCCCGTAAACTGGCTGTTATACAGATCAGCATAGAAGCCACCCTTGGCAAGCAGCTCCTTGTGAGTTCCCTGCTCGATGATCGTGCCGTGATTCATGACCAGGATCAAATCTGCATCGCGAATCGTCGAAAGTCTGTGGGCAATCACAAAGCTTGTCCTTCCTTTCATCAGCTCGCCCATCGCCTTTTGAATGAGAATCTCTGTGCGGGTATCGACGCTACTTGTTGCCTCATCCAAAATAAGAATCTCCGGATCGGCCAGAAATGCACGGGCAATGGTTAGCAATTGCTTTTGCCCCTGCGATATATTGGTTGCTTCTTGATTCAAAACCGTTTCATAACTCTCAGGAATCGTTCTAATAAAGTGGTCAGCCTGCGCGGTTTTGGCGGCCTGAATAATTTCTTTCTCGCTGGCATTCTCACGACCATAGGCGATATTCTCGCGTATCGTCCCATTAAAGAGCCAGGTATCCTGCAGCACCATACCGAACGTGCGACGCAGGTCCCCTCGTCGAAGCTCTGTGATGTCCACACCATCGACCAGTATTTTCCCACCGTTGAGTTCATAGAAACGCATCAGCAGATTGACCAGGGTCGTTTTGCCTGCGCCAGTCGGGCCGACAATCGCGATGGTCTGTCCCGGTTGAACATTGATATTCATGTCCTCGATCAGAGGAACATCCTCTTTATAGCTAAAATTGACATGTTGGAATGTGACCTCACCGTCGGGAAAGGCAATGACCTTGGCGTCAGCAGCTTCTGGTATCTCTTCTTGCTCATCAAGCAGTTCGAAGATACGCTCAGTTGATGCAATCGTTGACTGAATTACATTGGCGATATTGGCCAACTGGGTGATTGGCATGGTAAACTGCCGCGCATATTGAATAAAGGCCTGCACATCGCCAATTGTAATCGCTCCATTCGTCACCATGATTCCACCGATGACCGCCACGAAGACAAAGCCAAGGTTGCCGATAGACATCATGAGTGGCATGATCATCCCAGAAATGAATTGTGCTCTCCAGCCTGCATTGTAGAGTTTGTCATTCAGCTCATCAAATTCGGCAATGGATTGCTCCTCGTGTCCGAAGGCCTTGACGATCTTATGACCTGTATATATTTCCTCTACATGGCCGTTGAGCTCTCCAAGTGAGCGTTGCTGCCGTGCAAAGTATTTTTGCGAGCGTTTTGCAAAGAAAGTAGTGACGAACACACTGGGTGGGAGAGTCAGCACCACCACCAGGGATAGCAAGGGACTGATGGTCAGCATCATCACAATCACGCCGATGAGCGTGACCGCGGAGGTAATCAACTGCGTCAGGCTCTGCTGCAAGGTGGTGCTGATGTTATCCATGTCATTGACAGCGCGGCTGAGAATTTCCCCGTGTGTACGCGAGTCAAAAAATTTCAGAGGTAAACGTGAAAGCTTCTCCTCCACCTGTTGACGCAGCGTATACACCATTTCTTGCGCCACACCTGCCATGATATATTGTTGGATATATATGAACACGGAGCTGATAATGTACAAAACACCTAGAATCAGTAGGACCTGCGCAATGTAATTGAAATCAATCTGAGCCCCTGGCACACGTCTGTATTTCATCACCAAGCCTTCAAAGAGCTTAGTTGTAGCTAATCCCAGGATTTTTGGGCCAACAATGTTGAAAATCGTGCCGATCACAGCTGCAATAAGCACGGCGAGCAAGCGATATTTGTATGGCATGAAGTATCTAAGAAACCTGTAGAGGGTGCCTCTAAAATTCTTGGCTTTTTGCACCGGCATGCCCATACTCATGCCTCGACCCATTGGCCCCATACCCATTCCACGCTGACCTCCTGGTCTGCCAGGTTCCATCTCTCTGCGCTCTGTACTCATGCGATTTCCTCCAATGAAAGCTGTGAGGAGACGATTTCATGATAGACCTCGCAGGTCTCCATCAGCCACCGATGATTGCCAATTCCAACAATGCGTCCCTCATCTAAGACGATAATCTGATCCGCATCCATAACGGTACTCACTCGCTGCGCGACGATGAAGACGGTCGCATCGAGAGTTTCCTTTTTGAGTGCTGCTCGTAATTTGGCATCGGTTTTAAAATCAAGTGCCGAAAAGCTATCATCAAACACGTAAATTTCTGGTCTTCTTATCAAGGCTCGTGCAATGGAGAGACGCTGCTTCTGTCCACCCGAAACATTTGTGCCTCCTTGCGCAATCTCAGCATCAAAGCCGCTTGGCATATCCGTGATAAATTCGCTGGCCTGGGCAATATCAGCTGCATACCTTATCTCTTCCTCCGAAGCATCTTCTTTGCCATAACGAATATTCCCTGTAACCGTTCCTGAAAAGAGTACTGCCTTTTGCGGCACAAAGCCGATTTTCGCTCGCAAATGTTCCTGCGACATCTCGCGCACATCCACACCGTCAACGCAGACCCTGCCACTGTCCACATCGTAGAAGCGTGGAATCAAGCTAATCAATGTCGATTTGCCCGATCCTGTGCCACCGATGATGGCCGTGACCTCACCAGGTCTCGCCTGGAACGAAATGTCGCAGAGGGCTGGTTCTTCTGCACCAGGGTAACTGAAGGTCACGTTTTGGAACTCCACATATCCCCGCTGTGTGTCAGCACGCTTTACTGTGGCAGCATCGCGAATTTCGGGCTCCATAGCTAACACCTGATTAATGCGATCTGCAGAGGCTGAAGCACGCGGAAGCATGATAAACATCATCGAAACCATCAGAAACGCGAACAGAATTTGCATGGCATATTGTAGAAAAGCTAGCAAAGCACCAACTTGCATATTACCATGGTCGATGCGAATGGCACCAAACCAAAGAATGGCGATAGATGTCAGATTCAGCACTAGCATCATAATTGGCCACAAAACCGCGACGATGCGGTTGACTTTGATAGCGATGTTGGCCAGATCGAGGTTTGCCTCATCGAAACGCTTTTCTTCGTGGCTGATGCGGTCAAAGGCGCGAATGACACGTACACCGGTCAGTCCCTCATCCAGAATGAGATTGAGTTTATCAAGTTTCGTCTGCATGAGTCTGAAGAGGGGTATCGCGTTGGTCATAATCACCATGATGGCGATGACAAGAATGGGAATGGCCCCAACTAGCACCCATGAAAGTGTGGCATCCTGGCCAATTGCCAGGACAATTCCGCCAATAGCCATCAAGGGCGCACTGATCATCATATTCAACATGATGATTAAGACTTGCTGAATCTGTGTCGTATCATTGGTCGTCCGGGTAATCAGAGAAGCAGTGCCGACGGTATCAAACTCATGCAACGAAAAGTTTTCCACGTGGGTGAAAATCTTTCTGCGGATGAGTCGACCAAAGCCGGTAGCTATTCTGGCAGAGTAGAAACTTGCGATGACTGAGCAAATGGTACCCCCGACGGTCACCAGCAACATGACTCCACCAACACGGAGAATATAAGCAGTGTCATTCTTCACAATTCCCTTATCCACGATATCAGCCATCAAAGTGGGAAGATACAGATTTGCAAGGGACTGTAAAAAGACAAGTACAAAAACAAAGGCAATGGTAATGCGGTATATCTTTAAGAAGCGAAACAATTTAATCATGCTACCTCATCTCCATTCCAGTACGAGTAATTTTCATTGGCTGCTTTCTCGTTGTAGTAGCGAGACACCCGAGATAAAAGCTCGGCAAGCTGGTTGCTTTGTTCCTCCCCCAGGTACTCGATCAATCCATGAAGAGAGGCCGAAAAAGCCTCTGCAGCCTGCGCAGTGACTCTTTCACCTTTCTCCGTCAGCGTAATACCAACAGCCCGTCGATCTGCTGGATCGATATGCCGTTCAATGAGTCCATTCGCTTCAAGACCTTTCAGCAATTGGGTAATACTTGGAGAGGTCACTTGAAGCAATTTGCTGATCTCTGATACCTTTATTTCAGGAGTATCAGGCTTGACACTTTTTTTTATACAGAACAACACCCGAATTTCACTCGGTTTGCAACCTGCAATTGAGCGTTGATGCCATCCGGCCTTATGAAATTGCATAAAGGCCCTTAACAGCTTCTGTGCCAGCGGGTTATCCATCAGATTAGTTTGAATATCCATGCCCTCACCTCCCCTATAAAATAGGTTGGGAACCACTTTGGTAGATAATTTAGTAGCTAACCTAATTATATATTAGGATCATAGGAATGTCAATGAGCTGTGATAATATGAGTACGCGTGAGATTGTTGCAAGAAATGTAGGGGGCGACCCTCGTGGTCGCCCAAAACGCTCTCACATTCTCCCTCTCCTTTTTGCTTCGGTTGATGCCTCTTGGGCAACCCTTGTAGTCGCTCTCTGGAACACTACCTCAAGGAGAAGCCTATGGATTTGCTGGTGGTAATTGATACATTCTCTGGTGCAATGCCCGTCTATACAACCAGGCAAGCACGATAATCCCGATCACACCGAGGATTATTGTTACCACTGAGATAGGAATGCCCGGCGGAACGATGATAAATACGGAAACGACGAGAGGTAACCCATCCCAGAGACCGTGTAACACGGAGACGAAGAGGTAGGTAAGCACGACAAGACCACTGATGCGGAAGCGATGAGATCCACTCGCCCGAAAGAGAACTGCACCGAGAATGCCACTCCAGACACCATGACCGAACGGAGCGAACACGCCCCGGAACACTGTCGCGGCAATCGAGGCTCCAACATGACCATGACTTGCCAGAAAAGCCGTAAACGCATAACCTGTACTTTCGAGAGCCGCAAATCCCATGCCCACTGCGGCTCCCAACAGCAACCCATCCATCTGCGTTCTCTGACGCAGATGCCGCGCTAGAAACATAACTGCCACGAGTTTGCAACCTTCCTCAATCAATCCAACAAGTAGTGCGCTCCCCAGAGAGAGGCCCTGGTTGGGGTTTACTAGTTGAGGAAGCAGCAGAGCTTCGAGTACTGATGCCCCCAGCACGCCCAGAATCCCACCTAGGATGAAACTTTGCCCAATCGTCTCCGGTGTGAACGTACTTAAATGCTGGTGGTCGTAGAGGAATGCCACAAAGACCACTGGCACCAGAAAATTTCCTATCAGAATGACAGTTGGATACAGATTGGGGTTACCTGTCAGAAACATCACAATTGTCGTAGCGATAAACAGGACCACACCTATCCACAGCGCATGCAGCCAACCTCGTCCCCCACGCCGCACGGGGGATGGCGTGGGAGTAGGCATCCAAACGTTTTGAGCCATTGCAATTCTCCGTTCATCCCGGCGTAGAAGGTTCTCACCAGGAGCATTCAGCACGTCATGCCTACAATGATACTTTACTCAAGAGGCCTCTCATTACACTTTGTACGAAAACGAGCAATCTACAGTATACACACAAAAATTTGGATGTTCCATGATATACTTTTCTTATTGGTAAAATTTATCAGTGCTGAGAACACGAAGAAGTACATTTCGACAGGAGAAAGATCATGGCAACAACGACAGACGGAAAGCTAACTGGGCAAGTAGCGTTGATCACAGGAGCTAGCTCGGGAATTGGTCGGGCGATAGCTCGCGCATTCCTCAACGAGGGGGCAGATCTCGTTGTCGTGGCACGTCGGTCGGAACGACTGCAGGCACTAGCTGACGAGGCGCAGAAGAGCAGTCGGCGATGTGCAGTCGTCGTGGGGGACGTGCGTGAGGAGGAGACAGCCATCCGTGCGGTTCAGACAGCCGTCCAACAACTGGGTCAACTGGATATCCTGGTCAATAATGTGGGTATCGCTACGTATGGAGACCTCATCGAGATAAGCGTTGACGACTATGATGCAATGATGGATACGAATATGCGCAGTACCTTCTTGTTTACTCGCCATGCAGTCCCGGTCCTGCTTCAGTGCGGAATGGGAGCCATCATTACCATTGCATCGATGGCAGGTGTGACGGGGTTTGCAGGCGAGGCGGTCTATTGCGCTACCAAATTCGCGCAGGTGGGATTCACCCAGGCACTTGATCGCGAACTGCGTCCACATGGCATTAAAGTTGGGGTCATTTGCCCTGGTGGGGTAAAGACAGAATTTGCCATAGGTACGGGACGAACCGAGGAAGGTGTGGCAGCGTCGGATATGCTAGAGGCCGATGATGTTGCTGCAGCCGCTCTATTGATGGCCACACAGCCAAAGCACTCGCGCATTACAGAGATTCGCATGCGTCCCATGGTAGAGCCGCTTTTCGGACGCGATCCCAAGTAAAAGGGAAGAACTAGCGAATTTTGCAACAGAACCCCCACTATGTCAAAAATTCATCCAGCTTACGAACATAGCTTAATTTGTTGAGTTTGTTAAGAGCGCGTATCTCCAGCTGGTGGACAGTTTCATGACTGAAGCCGAGACGTTTGCTGGCCTGGGAGAGGGAGTGTTCTTGCCAACCACAGAGGCCGTAGCGGAGCTGTATGACTAGACGTTCGCGTGGAGTGAGGTGAACAAGTAGTTCCTGTACCTGTGCTTCGAGGTACTGTTTGATAACGAGACGCTCAGGGTCATCATTCCTATCGTCTTCAAGGATATCGTCAAGCTGTGGCCGGTCGTCGGCATCGCCACAGAGGGTGTCAAGGCTAATGATACCATGCGGCAGTGTTAGCAAGGTTGTGACTTGTTCTACACTCATCGACATTTTGGCAGCAAGGTCTTCCAGCGTGGCGTTACCCCCCATATCCTGTTCCAACTGTTGCCAGATATTGCTCAGGCGTTTGCTTTCGGTTATTTTGTACGAGGGTACACGAATGGTTCGTCCTTGTTCGCTGAGGGCATTAGTGATGGCCTGACGAATCCACCAAGAGGCATAGGTGCTCAACTTACATCCCTTACGGTAGTCAAACTTATCGACTGCGTGAATCAAGCCAATGTTCCCCTCTTGAATGAGATCCATAAGGTCCAGACCCAGGCCAACATACTTACGCGCAATACTAACGACGAGGCGGAGGTTGGCCTCGATCAGCTGGCGTTTAGCTTCTTCACCATCTTCGATAAGAGGACGATTGTATTGGGCAGCTGGAAGAGATTGCTGAGCGAGCCTGCCACGTTCTATGCGCTGGGCTAAATGCACCACTTCTTCAGGGGAAAGCAATTCAACGCGGTGTATGTCCTGTCTGTACAGTTGTGGCGCATCTTGTGCAGAGGGAAGTTCCTGCTTACTGTACTCCTCAACCTGACGATTGGAGTTAGCAAGGTGGGTCAGATTAAGAGCTTCGAGTTTTTCGGTATCGGGATCGAGGGGATCTGGCAAAGTATCGAAGTCGTAGATGTTCTTATCCTCGTCTGTTATAGTGATTGCCTTTCTAGTGTACGCATGCTGTTTCTGATAAATACCTTGAGCAGTGGACTGTATATGTGCGCTTTCGCTGGTAGTGATAATGTTAGGGTCTTTTGTGGTGTTGCTCTGGTGGTGTTGAGTGTTTTTGACTATGCCGAAACCTACGTGTGACTGATCATTCATTTTCGTTCCGTTCTCCTAAAATAATTGTTGTCTGCGAGACGGTACTGTGGTGATAGTACAGCGTGTGTTTGAGGTTATTCGCATAGATGGGCATACTGTTAGCAGAAAAGTACCACACCGAGGTTAAGAAAACTCAACCCCGGCGCGGGAAGATGTACACCTGCACACTTCTGATTAGACGGTTAGCACGTTTAATGTGTTGGTATTGTCATCGGTAAAAAAGACTTCAAGGTTGTTTTTGGCATCGGTGGTAGCCACGACCCCGAACAAAGCTGAACCATTGTTTGTTTTTGGATCGACCGGCACGTTGTCGATCACGCGATCTGCGATAACTTTACCCTGAGATATGTTCAGTTCAACCAGATCATTGCGCTGCCCGTTGGCCACCAGGAGGTCGCCATTAAGCGGGTTGAGGGTGAAGCCTCCCGGCATAGCCAAAGGTGCGCCCTGGAAGACAGTAATACCTTTGTTGGTTGATTTCATGTTGATGTTGCCTACACTGCTGTTTGGGTATGCCGCGATGCGATTCTTGGCTGGATCAATAGCAAGCAAGACATCGGAGAGCTTCTGACCTTTGAGCTGCAAGGAAGAGAGCCAGGTCAAGGCAATTTTTGTGTCATTACCCATCATAGTAAGCTGACCAATCTGAGTGACGCGGAAGCTAGTGCCGTTTTTGGTGGGTATGACATCGATGCGGTCGATGGTTGCATCGGCGTCATTGCTTGAGAAGAAAGCAGCTACTGCCCCGTCTTGTGGGTTACGCTTGCCCTGATTAAATGCCTGTCCCCAGGGTTTATGAAATAGAGGATTGGTAAGGGTCGTCAAAACACTGCCGTTGGGTTGGAAGACCTGTATGTTGTTCCCGCTAATGTTGGCGACCCAATCGGTACCAATCATGGTATTGAAGGCCTCATCTGAAGGGCCGTTTGTGCCAGGATTAGCCATGGTGTTGAAAAGATGCCCAGGTCCTTTTTTGGCAGGGAAACGTACTAATGTTTTGCCAGTATTATTGCCCCCAAAGTTGGTGACGACAATATCACCAGCCTGCAGCGTACCAGGAACGTTCGAGCGGGGAGTACTGGGTGGCGCGATTGCTACCCCATAGGGATTGGGATCAACCGAGATGGTATGACCCTGCCCGTCCACGATAAAGGCGGTACTGCCAACGGTCTCAATGTGGGTGAGGGCGTTGATCGTAGTGGCTACTTTGTTCATAGGGTTTTGGTGACCGGGAGCACCTGAATCGCCAATACCACCGGCGTGAGTTGTGCTGTGATTGAGAAACATGAAAGACACTACGATCGTGAGTAAGAGGCTGACCAATCCAATGCCAGTGATTGCTGCAAAGAGAGGTCGTTTCATTATGGGTAATCTCCTTTTAACTAAGACACTCATCAGGACTGGCGAACAACATATCTTTTAAAAGATAGTTGCTCATCGTGCATCAAGATGGCGTACTGCGAAACAATTTGGTACCTTTTATGCAACCATGAACTGTTTAGGAGATTAGTATATGAAATTTGGTATGCAAGCTTACTTACAAATATTCTGACAGAAAAGTACTAGTGGCTGGTTAAGAAATCTCCAGCCAGCAGGCTTTTTTCCTCTCCAACAATCCCACTCTTGCCAAGATTGAAGGGCCATTAGCTGGGCCTATACACTCAAGCGGCCTGCTCCGAAAGCTTCCCATTTTGCACCAGCCAACGCGCAAACTCCAGCCGACGCTGTTCCGCACGGGTCCGATACATCTCCTTTAGAGTATAATCCTCGTAATCTCTATGCAACCCATACAACTTATCTATCTCTGACGAGGTAAACCCAACTTTCTGCAATATTTCATAGGCTTCTTTATAATTCATTTGCTCTTCCTTAATTAGCTCTGGTCAATCTGAATAGAGCTAGCCCAGCCATCCCTATCCATAACTAACTCATGAGAAGTGCCATGACACCTCTCCTCAAAACGTTACTGCTATGTCCTTGTGCTTACAATTACCTACGCTTGCCTATCATTTACATGCTATCTACCATTATATGCAAATAGCATATATAAACATATAACATTTATATACTCATTTGTCAAGGGGAAAATGTCTTCGCCATCTTCTGGTTTGGCAGTGTCCTCTACTTAAACTTCGTCACTTACCTCACCAAGCCTTTCCGCCTCATCTGTCCCAGATCAAACTCAGCCGGAGCCAACGGACTTACTCCTGCCTCTACACACGCCCAACCAATCAACGCAAAACCTAGATGGAGCCCCTGCACAATCGTATTCCGTGCCTTAGCCGCCAACAAACTCAAGCAATCCTGTTGCTGCTCAATTGCCTTGCCTTCGCTATACTGCTCATGATAGCCACTTAATATCGAAGCATGTGGCATAAAATCATCGTAGCGCATATTATCCGTCGCCGCCACCAGAAACAGCCAGTAGGCCACCTGACTCGCCTCCAACATGGTATCGTCCTCCTTGTTCGTATGCACATGCACGCCACTCTGTACACCCGCCAATTCCTGCAACTCATCCGCCAGCCGTGCCATCAGATAGCCATGACTCCGCTCTTGCAGCAGCCGCGAGGTATTCGACTCCTCACTCATATCGTTGTCGCGCAAGTACAGATACACGTTATACAACTGCCGCATATCAGCCTCTAGCTTGTGCGACTCCTCTGCATTTATATATCCTATGGCTATAGGAAATTCATTACTAACCACAGAGCCTTCCTGCTTTGTGCCATAGACTGCTTCCGGATCAAACACTCGTTCTGCTATCGTCTCATAGGCATCATCGGGCTGCAAGCGACGATAGTAGCAACTTCGATACCCGGTATGGCAGGCACCAGCACCATGTTGGATGACCTTAATCAACAGACTATTCTCTTCACAATTCACCAGAATATCACGCACCTCTTGCACATTGCCCGACTGCTCACCCTTGCGCCAGATGCCATTGCGCGAACGACTAAAAAAGTGGGTATTCCCAGTCTCCCTAGTCAGTTGTAGTGCCTCTTCGTTCATAAAAGCTACCATCAGGACTTCTTGGGTAGTATCATCTTGAATGACTACAGGTAGCAATCCCTGGCGATCAAATTTTAGCATGGTCGCACCGTCACCTCTCTTTTCTCTAAATACTCCTTCACCTCACAAATACGCAACTGCCCAAAGTGAAAAATCGAAGCTGCCAATACTGCATCAGCTCCCCCCTCAGTCAAACCTTCATACATATGTTCCAGCGTTCCCACACCGCCGGAAGCGATCAGAGGCACAGAAACTGAGCGCGACACCAGCGCATTTAATGCCAGATCGTACCCTTGCTGTGTCCCATCACGATCCATGCTCGTCAATAGAATCTCACCGGCACCTAGAGCTACACCTTCCTGCGCCCAAGCGATAGCGTCTTTTCCTGTCGGAGTACGTCCACCATGAATATATACCTCATACCCACTTGGCATATCTTTATTCGCACGTGCATCAATCGCCAGTACGATGCACTGCGCCCCAAATTGCTCAGAGCCAGCCCGTATCACATCGGGGCACTGGACCGCCGCCGTGTTCAGCGATGTCTTATCCGCACCAGCACTCAGCGTCGCTCGAATGTCCTCTACGCTGCGTATCCCACCACCTACTGTGATCGGGATAAAGACCTGTTCTGCCGTCCTTCTGACAACATCTAGCATGGTTGCTCGCTGTTCATACGAGGCCGTAATATCTAGAAAGACAACCTCATCGGCCCCCTCTGAATTATAATAGGCCGCCAGTTCCACCGGATCACCAGCATCGCGCAAATTCACAAAGTTGACACCTTTGACCACGCGCCCCGCCGTCACATCCAGGCAGGGAATAATCCGTTTCGTTAACATACGCTATCCTGCTCTCTCTATTTCCGTAATAGCTCTCGCCAAGTCTACATCCCCCGTATAAATCGCCTTCCCCACGATTGTACCCTCAACTCTAAGCGCTGCCAGCGCACGCAAATCATTCAGTGAACTGACACCTCCTGAAGCAATCAGCGAACATCTTTGTTTCTCGCCCATAGAGCTTGCAATCGCCTGCTGCATCTCTCTCAATACTCCCAGATTCGGCCCGGTCAAAGCACCATCACGCGCAATATCTGTATAAATGAAGCGCGACACTCCAACCTCGCTCAATTCCCTTGCTAAATCTGCAGCCTGTACTTTTGACGTTTCACGCCACCCGGCAGTAGCTACCCAGCCATTCCGCGCATCTAACCCAACGGCAATACGTTCTCCCCAACGCCGCATAACTTCCTCCAATAACTGTCGATTCTTCAGAGCTGCTGTTCCTAGAATAACTCTCTCGATCCCCAAGGCTAGCACCTGTTCGATATGCTCAAGTGTACGCATACCACCACCGACTTCAATGTGCAGGGTTGTGCTTTCCCGTATACGCCCAATCAATTCGATATTGACAGGCTGACCACTCGCCGCTCCATCCAGATCAACTAAATGCAGCCAGCTCGCTCCGGCCATCTGCCAGCGTTGCGCTACCTGCACGGGATCACGGTCATACATTGTTACCTGGGCGTAGTCCCCCTGAAAGAGCCGCACACACTGCCCATCCTTAATATCGATCGCTGGCAGTATAATCATTTACCTTCTACCCACTTCACAAAATTTCTCAGCAATTGCAGACCTGCGGCTCCGCTCTTCTCAGGATGAAACTGCGTCCCCCATACCTGATCGGTCACAATCACACTACAATAAGGTGAACCGTACTCCGTCACCGCTGCTACCCCCTCTTGATTTTGTGGCTCAACATAGTAGGAGTGGGCAAAGTAAAAATAGGCGTTCTCTGGAATGCCCTCAAAAATAGCCAGGCCCTCGTGCAATGGCTGTACCGAGTTCCAGCCCATGTGGGGAATCTTTGGTCCATGAGGAATACGCCGCACTTCTCCCCGAAATAGGCCAAGCCCATTTACCTCTCCCTCAGCATGATGATCGGCCAATAATTGCATGCCCAGACAGATACCCAGAAACGGCTTCCCCTGTCGAGTTGCCTGTCGGATTGCTTCATCTAACCCATATTTCGTCATCTGCGCCATCGCTGCCCCACCCGAACCAACACCCGGCAAGACCACGGCCTGCGCAGCCTCCACACCGGTTGGGCTGTCCGTCACCCGTACCTCTGCACCCACATACTGCAAAGCCTTCTCAATGCTATGCATGTTCCCGGCACCGTAATCAATAATTGCAATCATCTTTTATTCTCTCTCGCTTGGAAAATGTCCCATCTGCATCACCTGCACCAATCCCAACCAGCATATCTCGGCAGACATGCGTCTCTTATCCAACAGGTTTATCGTCAACAAGGGACAACACATCAATGCTAATCTTAACACATCAGCCCAATCATCTGGCAAGGCATTCCTCGAACTAAGCATATGCTGAAGAGGCTTGAGCAATGCCTCAATTTTGGTCGTCAATATGGCCTGTCGTACCGGAGTCAGTGCATAATCATGTTCCACGTAGATATGTGTATCTTTCACCTTCACAGATATATGCAAATCCTGAGCAACCTCCTCTGGAAAATACATCCACGTGGCAAACACATTATGAAAGAGCGGCTTCACTACATCCAGTAAAGGGGTATGTCGTCCCGCGAAGGCCGGATCAAAATAGAGGTACCCTGTTTGCTCCTCCAAGAAGATATTACCAAAATGAGCATCACCATGCCCAACCGATGTCATCCCCTCACGCTCTGGTTTCAGTACTACCTGCGCCTGCTCAACCAACTCACCTAGCGTTAAGGGTAGCCTTCTCTCCCGCATCTCCCCTGCTTCTTTGGCATAAATCGTCCAGCGACATCTCAGCAGTTCTTCAAAAGATATTTCAGTGCGCAACCTTGAGCTATCGGGCAATGGCACAGCTTTCCCAGCATAAAAACTTTGATACCGCTCACCTGCCAGCCGATGCCAGAAAAGTTGATGAATGGGCGCACGTGCATGCTCTTCCGCCGAACTGAAGGCAAGTGTCTTCGCATAGATATCCAACAGCCGCTCACACTCACGCTGCTCAGCTGCCACCAACGTTTCCAATGTTCCCTCTTCGGCCTTTCCTGTCTCAACCGCTCGCATCAAATCAAACATCACTGGCCAGCGTACCACCGGATAGATCACCATCTGCCGTCCTTCTTCACGGAGGGCCTTTAGTGGTCGTACAACATTATAGCCTGCTTGTTCCAACAACTCAGCATGATAATATTCTTCCAGTACGCCTTGCTCTTCCACATGGGTCTTGAAAAAATACTCTTCACCGTTGGCAGAGTAAAATCCATTGAACGAGTTCAACGATACCGCCTTTGGCGTCAACGTCACCCGCTTTACCTGCAAGTTCATATGCCGTGCAAACCACCAGCGCAACAATCGCTCAGCCTTTTCTCGCTCAGTAAATTGCATTTTCTGAATGGTCGCCAAACTATCCATATGTTTCAACAATGATGGCACCTGAGTTATATCATCAAGGGTAAAGTCCGGCCCACTTTGTGCCAGCAGTTGCCGTGCTTGAGGTGTCCTTGCTCCTGTGAGTACCGCTACAGTAATCGCTCCTGCGGCACGTCCCCCTAAAATGTCGCTCGTCGAATCGCCCACCACCACAAATGGTTTCAGCACTGCGCTCTTCTCATCACGCACATCTCTGTATTCATAGCTCTGATCGAAGGTCACTAAAAACTGAAAGGGATTCGGCTTCCCCAGCAACGTTGCATCTCCATACTTTCGCAATTCCGCCTCAGCCCGTTCCACATAATCATAGGGCGCGATATGTGCCTCATCAAAATAGGACAGCAAGCCATACATATTTAGAGGGTAGGCTGCCTCGCGGTATGTCCGTCCCGTAGCAAATCCCAGCACATATCCTTGCTCGCGCAACGCTTTCAACGCAGTCTGTATGTGTTCCACAGGTAAAAGAGGTCGCTCAAAATGAATACATCCAGGCTTTCCCTTCTGTTCCGGCTCACGACCATAGACTTCCGTATACAGTTCATCCCCTAAAAACCATGCTTGAAATATATCCTGACAAAATGTCCAGAACGGACTATAGCGTGAGAATACCCCTTCTATGCTATGCCCCAATACTTGGCTCGCATACGCATCAAAACGATTGATTAATTCCAGCCCAACGTAGCCTTGGAAAACCGATGCATCAAATAATGAAGCATAATTATCACCAGACAACCGCCACAATGAAGGTTCACTTAGGGGCGCGGGAAGGGATGGGTGGAGTGGGGACCCTTGTGGTCGCCCGTCGTTCTCATCTTCTTTCTCAATTCGTTCTGTCTTTTCCCGCTCAGCGGGCGGCCACAAGGGCCCCCTCCCCACATCACCACCGCCCCCGCCCCTACGCGGCTCTTCTTCTGTCTTTTCCCGCTCAGCGGGCGGCCACAAGGGCCCCCGCCCCGCATCACCACCGCCCCCGCCCCTACGCGTTTCTCCACCATGCGATAGCTGCACCTGCTGCCATTTCTCCCTAAAATTCGCCAGCCACTTCTCCTCCCACGGTTGTAAAGGCAACAACGTAGAAATATCCTGCAACTGTGCTAGCAAATCAATCAAGCGTAAGCACACACCAGCATAACAGGTATCCCAATTAGAATTAATCGCATGGGCTTTAAACGTCAGTATCTCCGCCTCTGGCAAAGTGCTCCGACTTACACGTCGGCTCTCCTCAGCACTCTGGACTGGTTGATACGTTCCTACTCTTCTATCTATGTTCCAGTATCGCGGATTATAGCACAATTCATGGAGCGTCAAACCGGCTGCATCCCAGTAGCAATCTTCGCTGGTAATCACGCCATCAAGATCAAAGATTACTAAATTACTCAAGATAACCTCTTCAATCGTTCGCGCAAGAAGCGCACGCTGCGTGATACACCCTCAAAGCGATACGTCAGAGGCGTCACATCAATATGGACTGCCCCCAAGCTCCGCAATACAGCCACAATTTCCAACAGCTCAGCCGTAGAGCTGCCCAATCGCACTACGCCCGCAATTGTGTAGCCATGCCCTCCTACCGTAGTGTACTCAACAGGATCAAAACCTGCCACACGGAACTCAAACTCTGGTACCCGTGCTTTTAACTGCTCTGCAATATGTTGGATTTCCCCTGCGTTCTCAAGTTCCATATGAGCTGTCAACATTGAGCGATTCTGGGCCTGTGTGCGGGCATCAATTAGTTCCAGCATCATCGAAGCTACCTGCATTGCCGCTTTACTCTGCTGTAGCAGACGTACATTCCCAAATAGGCATGCCTGCGAATGCAGCACAACTCCATCATCTAATAGTTTGAGGTGATTTTCTCGCAACGTTGTCCCCGTTTCGGTCAGGTCTACAATCAAATCCGCCGTATCAGTCAAAGGAGCCGCTTCTAAGGCTCCATGTGGGGAGATAATCTTGCAATGTGTGATACCATGTCGCCGTAAAAATTGTCCTGTGAGGGTCGGATATTTGGTCGCAATGCGCAGTCCGCGCCCTTTTTGTGTGAAATAATAGCCGGCCAGATGCCATAAATCGGCGCAGGTCTGTACATCAATCCATGTCTCCGGTACAGCCACCACTAAACGGCAAGTACCATAGCCCAGCTTTCGTTCTAAGACGATAATGTCGTCATCATAATGGTCTTCGTTGGCCTCATCCTCATCTTGTCCGCGATGTTCGGCCAGAATATCATAGCCTGTAATGCCTAATGCGGCATCTCCATCCTGTACTAGCGAGGGAATATCCGCTGCCCGTTGAAAGACCACTTCCACGTCTGGCATACTGCCCACACTTGCCAGATACTGCCGTGGATTGCTACGCTTCACCTTCATACCACACTCAGCCAGAAAAGTCAGTGTCGTGGTCTCCAAATTTCCTTTGCCCGGCAATGCTAAGCGCACCTGCTGTTCTCCCTTCATAAGCGTTGTTCCTCTGCTACTTCTTTCAGGTGCTTGCCCAAAACTGTCAGCGCAACCACTTGCTCAACGCCCGTGTCCAGATGCCTTACCGTCACCATCCCTGTTTCCTCTTCCTTCTCACCGACAATTAACGCCAGATATATCTGCTGCTTAGCTGCCACCTTCAAACCTGCTCCCACGCCATGTCCCGTCACATCCATCTCCGTACTTATCCCCTGTCTACGAGCCGTACGCGCCACCTGCAACGCATATGCTACTTCTTGCCGACTTACGGGAATGACCAGTGCCTGGATTGCCTCTCTCGGAGGCACATCTCCTTCAGGCAGCAATGCCAGCAAACGTTCAATGCCAAAAGCAAAGCCACAGGCAGGCACTTCACGTGTACTTCCCACCGCCCGTATCAGTCGGTCGTAGCGTCCACCTCCACACAGTTGCGTATCAAAACCATCGCTATCCGCTGCATGAATCTCAAATACTAGACCGGTATAGTAGCTTACACCGCGTCCCAACGAGAGATTCAGGATAATTTGCTCACGCGGCACTCCACACTGCTCAACTACCCTTACTAGCTGCTCTAGCTCAGTCAGTGGCTCGGCATCAAGTTCATAGCGTGCCAGCAAATCGCGTAATTGGTCGAAGACCTCCGGCGGTGTTCCCGCCACAGCATGCAATGCTCGCAGAAAATCCAGCGCGTACAGAATCTGCCGCCGCTGCTCGCCACGTCCCATCTTCCACAAAAAGCGTTCCACCACCTCGTCACGTACATCATCATCTCCAAAAGCAATACTGATACCGCTCAGCAGTGAGGTAATATGTCGCGTTGCCTCTCCATCGGAAGCCATCCTTAGCATACCTTCAGCACTTTCCCCATCTAGCGGGTACAATGCCTCCAGCCGCTCCCGTGCAATGCGCTCACCCTCTGCTGAGCGACTAATCTGCTCCATCAAACTCAGCAACAAACGAGCGGCCTGATCATCCAGGTGCAGGCGTTGAATAAAACCACTCGCCACCCCGATATGCCCCAATTCCAAACGATATTTTCTTATGTCAAGCTCATCCAGTATATCACAGGCTAGTTGCAGTATCTCAGCGTCTGCCAGTACGGCATGCCCTCCGAACAATTCAATGCCTGACTGAGTGTGTTGGCGATAACGATTACGCCCTGGCGCTTCATAGCGAAAGATAGGGCCAGCGTATTGAAAGCGCAACGGTAACTGATGGTGTTGATAGGCGTCGAGGTACAGGCGACAGATCGAAGCCGTATATTCTGGTCGCAGGCATAAATCGCGATTATGCAGGCGAAAGGCATAGAGATTTTGCCATAACTCCTGCCCAAAACTTGCCAGAAACAGATCGCTCCGTTCCAATATAGGTGTATCAACCGGCATATAGCCACCCTGGACCAGAAATGTCTGTAAACGCTCTACCACTTCTTGCTGCCGTCGATATGTCTCCGGTAACAGATCATGCATACCGCGCAGCCGTTCAATACGCTTTTTCATTATTCTCTTCGCTTACTCCTGCTCGTTTCGTTTGATCATAGTCCCAGCACCCTGGTCGGTAAACAATTCACGCAACAGCACATGTGCTTCACGCCCATCGACAATATGCACACGCGGCACCGCACGTAAAGCCTCCAGGCAGGCCGTTACCTTGGGGATCATGCCTCCACGAATCACACCTTCGGCAATCAGTTGGTGCGCTTCATGCTCATCGAGTTCCGAAATCAACGAGCCATCTTCACGACAGATACCACTCACATTGCTCAAAAAGATTAATTTCTCGGCCTGCAATGCTCCTGCCAGGTGTGACGCTACCAGATCAGCATTGATATTCAAGCAGGTGCCATCCGGCCCCTGTCCAAGTGGGGCTACAATCGGAATATACCCATCCTCGATCAGTGTCTGCACCATCGATGCATCGACCGCTTCCACTTCCCCCACAAATCCCAAGCGTTCATTGGCAATCCGTGCCCGCACCATATTGCCATCTGTTCCACTGATCCCAATGGCTCGTCCGCCCATCTGAGCCGCCATCAACACCAACCCCTGGTTCACCTGCCCCAGCAAGACCATCCGTACCACCTCCAACGTCTCTGCATCCGTCACCCGCAGCCCATCTTCAAAACGCGCAGGCAAATGTAGTTTCTCCAACCATTCGTTGATATACGGCCCACCACCATGCACCAGCACCGGATACGCCCCCAGCGTATGCAGCCAGATGATATCTTGTAGAACATGACGCTGATACTCAAGTGTACTACCACCTAATTTTATCACCAGCGTCTTCCCTTTCAGAAAGTCAATATACGGAAGAGCCTCGCGCAACACCTGCGCGATCAAGTGATGATCGTTAATAATATCACCATCCGGTGTCATCGAAAATGTAATTGCCATTATATAATCCTCCTCATAAGGTTATCAATCTCTTACAACAAACATTTCACAATTTTTATGGATAGACAGCAACCAATGGTAATCCCGTGGTCTCTGGTATCCCATAGAGTCGATTTGCATTCTGTATTGCCTGACCCGCGGCTCCCTTGACGAGATTATCCAGGCAAGAAATCACGACCAAACGTCCCGTGCGTGTATCCACCGTTGGATAGAGAAAACAAGTATTATTGCCATAGCTCCACTTGGTATGTGGCGGCTGCTCTACCACCTGCACAAACGGCTCACCAGCATAATACTCTTCATAAATAGCCCGTACTTCCTCTGTCGTGGCTACCCTCCCTGCTGCATTGCGTTTCAAGATGGCATAGCCCGTTGCCAGAATGCCCCTCGTCATCGGCACAAGGTGGGGAACAAATGTGACACGTAACGGTTCATCTCCAGCCTTGCCAACCGCCTCAAGTTCCTGAGTAATCTCCGGCAAGTGCCGATGACCTGCGAGACTATACGCGCTGACATCTTCATTCGCCTCAGCATAATGCGTTCCCATCGTCAAGCCTCGCCCTGCGCCACTGATCCCCGATTTCCCATCAATGATCACATCGGGCGTCACTAATCCCTTAGCCAGCGCAGGTAGTAACCCTAAAATGGCTGCCGTGGCATAACAGCCCGGATTCGCTACCAGCCGCGCTCCCTCGATACGCTGCCGATACCGTTCACACAAACCATACGCCGCCGTCTCCAATAAAGCAGGGGCAGGATGCGTGTGTTTATACCACTCCTCATAGACTTTGACATCATGCAAACGAAAATCCGCCGACAGGTCTATCACTTTTGTCCCTTGCTCTAGCAGCTTCAGCACTGCCTCCGCTGCTGCTGCATGAGGCAAGCATACAAATGCCAGATCGGTCTGTGCAGGTTCTTCTGTAATCTCCAGTTCAGGGTCAACCCTGCCCTCTCCACCAGCAAACCGTAAGCGCATTTGTGGGAACACTTCACCCAACCGCTTTCCCACTGCGCTTCGTCCAGTCACCGAGATCACATTGAACTCTGGATGCCCGCTCAGTAAGCGCACCAGTTCCAGCCCTGTATAGCTCGTCACACTTACAATCGCAACACTCTTTTTCGCTGTCATAGCTGTTTCTCCTCACATCCTTTCATAAAAATGAGACGATGGAGTTAACTGGGCAATAAAAAAGCCCTCGTCCTCCATATCTTGAGGGACGAGAGCGTTGTTTCGACTCCCGTGGTACCACCCTGCTTGTCACTGAATGCACCAGCGCAACCTCTCTTCCTCACCACACTGTGACGAAGGGGTTATGACCACTCTTAACGGTTATACTGCTGCATGGGAACCACCCACCTGTGCCTACTTGCCCGCACGTACCGGACTTTCTTCGGCCAGCCGCTCACAAAAGGGTTCTGAGGAGGTTCTCCCGTACCGATCTCTCACCAACCATCGGTTCTCTGTTGGGTACTTGCCTCATACTATGTTTGCTCAACGCGGGCCAGACTTCTATGTGTTGTTGTTCTATGTTAAGAATAACAGTAGATCGGGAAAATGTCAAATAACCCTGGAGGAATACGATTCATTGCATCTCTTCGGAAAAGAGCGTATACTGAAAGAGGCTCATATATCTTCTTATGGGCCATGTCCCTTAAGCTCTGTTCTAGTATACACTGGTGCTCAACAGCCATTTCCACCACAGGAATACCCTCCTTGATGCCCTATTCCTTCATACGAACGCTAACGTCAGTGGAGCGACAAAAACAGAAGAGCGCAGACGGAACATCTGCCTCAAGAGGAGCCATAAGCCATGACCTACTCCCACAGAAACATTGCTGAGGAGCAAAAAGAGGCCTGCCAAAAAGTAAAACAGATAACGGCCATTTGTGATGAACTCTCGATCACTCTTGATCCGGTTGACTGGCAAAACTTCGGAATGCGGGCATGGGTAAAAGTGAAGGCGATCAAGATAGCTGATCTCGTGGATTTCAGTCAACAGGATAGTGCTTCCATCCTCCGTCGCATTCGCTGCAAACTGCTCGAACACGCGGCTCTGGAAACCATGCACGCTCGACCCGGTCTCAAGACCGTGAGCTGGCGTCCTGTGGAGGTCGTGCAACCACAAGTGTTTTTGAGTCTCTGGATACTCACTATGGAAACTGATGAGCGCATAGCTCTCGCCGAATATCTCAGAGAGGGACAGCGTGTCTATGAACGGTATGAACTCGATGTGGATGATGGACAACAGCTAGCATGGCTCTTTGGGCCAGTTCATACAGGTGAGTATCACCTTGGGGAGTGGGTGACCGTGAAGGAACGTGAGCACACATACACCGGAAAGATCATCTACATTCTTCCACCAGACAAGGCACTCACAAGTCGTCCCTCTTCATCAAGGGGCGTCCATGGTATTGCGGGAAAAACGTACACAAACGACGCTTCCTCACGATATCTTATCGATTGCAATGATGGTTTCCCTCATATCGTCAATCAGTCGCAAGTCATCAGCGAAACAAGCGATGGCACGCATCTAGTCACATGGTGAAATACCCTGGCGACCCTTGCTTATCCCCTCTACGTTAGCTACAATAGGCAAGATGAATATATAGAAGAGAGGATAGGATGACAAACGCAAAAGAGGCTCACCGTGAAAAAACGATGGTCGCTCTCTCATCAGTAGGCGCAGCCATCGGCCTCACCAGCCTCAAACTCATTATTGGGTTACTCACCGGCAGTCTGGGCATTCTGGCAGAAGCAGCCCATTCCGGCCTTGATCTGGTGGCCGCACTCATGACCTTCTTTGCGGTACGTGTCGCCGACCGTCCCGCCGATGCCACGCATAACTATGGTCACGAGAAAGTCGAAAATCTCTCTGCCTTTTTTGAAGCTGCTCTTTTGATGTTTACCGCCGTCTGGGTCATTTATGAAGCCGGTCGCCGCCTCCTCTTTCACGAAGGACACGTTGAAGTTAGCCTCTGGGCCTTTGTCGTCATGCTCATATCCATCGTCGTCGACTTCACCCGCTCTCGTATCCTGTTACGTGTCGCTCGTAAACTGGGCAGTCAGGCTCTGGAAGCCGATGCTCTTCACTTCAGTACTGATATCTGGAGTTCTGCTATCGTCATCGTTGGCCTGCTGGTTGTCTACCTCACGACGCTTTTTCACCTGCCAGCCTGGCTTAATCTCGCTGATGCGGTCGCAGCCCTGGGAGTCTCGGTCATCGTCATCTGGGTCAGCCTGCGCCTGGCAAAAGACACCATCGACGTTCTGCTTGACCGCGCTCCCAGCGAGCAGGTGACCCAACTCCAAACCCAGATCGAGAAAGTGGAAGGTGTTACCGAAGTACGCCGGATACGTATGCGCCGTGCTGGCAACAAACTCTTTGCCGATATCGTCATTGGCGCACCACGCACCTTCACCTTTGAACAAATCCATGAGGTCAGCGAACACGTTGAAAAAGCAGCTACCGATGGCGCACACGCTATCTCACCACAAAGCGAAATCGATGTGGTCGTTCATGTTGAACCAACCACTTCCCCCAGTGAAAGCGTCATCGATCAGATTCATTATCTGGCCGATTTGCAAGGTATCCACGCCCATGACATCCATGTCCGCGAGGTCAGCGGCTTCTTGGAAGCCGACTTTGATGTCGAATTGCCAGCCGATATGGATCTCGCTGAAGCCCATACCCTCGCTACCCGTCTGGAACAGGCTGTTCTCCAGAGTAACAAGCGCGTCCACCGCGTCACTACCCATCTCGAAGCCCCTGACGACACTGTCGTACGCCGTCAAGATGTCACCTCCCAGTATCCACAAATGGCTACTCGCATCTGCCAGATCGCCGACAAAATTATCGGCAAGGGGAGCGCACACGATGTTCACCTCTACCGTTCGCGTAGCTCAGCCCCCCGGAAAGCATCCGGCAACACCAATGACCATCAGCCAGAAAAGCTAGACCTCGTGCTACACACCATCTTTGACGCTCATGCCCCCCTCAGTCAGGTTCATATTGTCGCTGAAGAAATCAAACGCGCTCTCCGTCAAACCTATCCCAACCTCGACTCCGTCGTCATTCACACAGAGCCACCTGAGCAATAAAACCATACATCTAGTATGCGCTATTGCACCGTACTCTTATGCCAGGGCTTCTCAAAAGTCGAGCAGGGTTCTTAGGGACGGCCGTCCCTAAGCGGGGTGTCCCCACTTTCTCTCCCCCCTCCCGCCGGAGGCGGGAAAAAGAACTTTTGAGAAGCCCTGACTCTTATGCAAGAATCACAGAATGGGCTTGAGCCCAGCGGAAGCTACGGGGCTTGAGCCCTAGTGGTAAGGTGTGTTTGGCTTGAGCCCTTGCCTCTTGAGCACATCGCTTAGAATGGTATTGACAATACCGTTCTAGGTGTGCGATAATCCATGTATGAAACAAACGATGCTCTTGAAACTGGCACCCAGTCCAGAACAATCGAACGCTTTGCTCGCTACCTTGCATGCATTCAATGCAGCGTGTAACCGCATTGCTGAAACCGCCTTTGCTCAACGGCTTGCCAACAAGTTTGAATTGCAAAAGTTGGTCTATGCTGATATCCGCAAAGAATACGGCCTGTCGTCTCAGCTAACGATACGGGCTATCTCCAAAGTGGTTGATAGCTACAAGCGTGACAAGAGTATCAAACCCACTTTTCGCCCCGAGGGGGCTATGACCTATGATGAACGCGTTATGGCCTTTAAGGGACTGACCGAAGTGTCCCTCTTGACTTTGCAAGGACGTCTCCTCGTTCCGTTCCGCATGGGAGGCTATCAAGAGTCCCGTCTGAACAGTATCAAAGGGCAAGCCGATTTGCTCTATCGCAACGGAACATGGTATCTGGCAGTCACTCTTGATGTGCCAGCCCCAACACCTAATGAACCCACCGAGACCCTCGGTGTTGACCTCGGTATTGTCAACCTTGCTACCGATAGCACAGGTGAGACCTTTAGCGGTGAGCAAGTCGAGAAGACACGTCAACGCATGCACGCTTTGAGGCAACGTTTGCAAAAGCGTGGCACGAAGTCGGCTAAACGGCATCTCAAAAAGCTCTCTGGTAAGGAAGCCCGTTTCCGAAAAAACACGAATCATGTCATCTCCAAACGTCTTGTGCATAAGGCCAAAGCCAACCATCAAGGAATAGCGATTGAGGAACTTAGACACATCCGTCAACGGACGCAACGCACGGTTAGACGTTCCCAGCGTAGTCGCCATTCGTCCTGGTCGTTTGCGCAATTGCGTTTCGCGGCTCTCGTATAAAGCCGCCCTTGCTGGTGTCCCATTGCACTTCGTTGACCTTGCCTACACAAGTCGAACGTGTAGCGAGTGCGGACACTGTGCAAAAGAGAACCGCCAGAGTCAGGCTGTTTTCCTCTGTCAAGCTTGTGGGCATTGCGATAACGCTGATCGCAATGCCGCGATAAACATCTCAAGGGCATCGGTCATGGTGCCTCTTGTTTCGTCCGGTAGTCGATCTGGATGGCATCAGATCGGTGCGTAAAGACAGGGACAAGCCGCCGAGGCTTTAGCCCGTGCGGTTCATGACTATACAATTCCATAGCAGATACAGTACAATAGAGTGGGGGAAATTGTAGAGATAAGTCTTTGTGAGGGAGCAGACAGTCAGACACCCCACGGCTTCAGCCGGGGGCTTGTGTACTGGGGTGGCATTACACCCGGCTGTTGCAAGCCAATTGAAGGTCTGACTAGACTCAGCCAGGGCCACAAGGCTATCGGGCTCCGTTACCGAAGAAAACATAGGTACCTTCAAGTGCCTGCTCTAGCTTGAAGCTCTACGAGCGTTGATTAAACAGACCTGCGGGGTAGGGTCAGTGTCAACGATTTTAGACAACCTTCGGATAACTTTGTCGAAGAGCATCATACGTATGCACGGATACGGATTGCATTTTGATTGCAATCAGACAAACAGGAGACCGTGTTTCTCCTGTTTGCCCGCAAGGGGCAAGTACAGAAAGGAGAACGTGCGGTTTCCTCCCCACGGCTGAAGCCGGGGGTCTCCACTCGTGCGAATTCTGATGAATAGTGCTAATCTTATTGGCAAAACACTCGGCACTTGCACGCTCGAAAAACTTATTGGACAGGGTGGCATGGGTGCCGTCTACCTCGCCAGACAAATTCGCCCATCACGTCCTGTCGCCGTCAAGATACTTTTGCCAAACATCACAACCGATAGTCAACTCTATAGGGAATTTCTGGCCCGTTTTCGCCGTGAAGCCGATGTCATTGCCAAGCTGGACCACATCAACATCATTCCCATCTACGAGTATGGAGAACAAGCTGGTCTCGCCTACCTCGTCATGCCTCCCCTTCTCGGTGGGAGCCTGCGTGACCTTTTAGCCCGCAATGGCGCACTCACACTACAAGAAGCCAGCACTTTCATCAACCAAGCTGCCGCCGCCCTTGACTATGCCCATGCCCAGGGAGTTATTCATCGCGATCTCAAACCTGGTAATTTTCTTCTTCATAACGATGGCAGATTAGTCTTGACTGACTTCGGCATCGCTCGCATCGTCCAGGATGGCGATAGCACTTTCCGCGCTACCCTCACCAACACGGGCATGCTGCTTGGCACTCCCGAATACATGGCCCCGGAAATGGTCCTGGGCGAACCCATCGATGCCCGCGTCGATATCTATGCCCTTGGCATCATCCTCTTCCAAATGCTCAGTGGACAGGTTCCCTTCACAGGGAACACTCCCTACGCCGTAGCTACGCAACATTTACAAGTGCCACCTCCATCATTGCACCAAAGAAATCCCGCTATTTCACCAGCTATAGATAGCGTCATCCAAAAAGCTCTTGCGAAAAAACGCGAAGATCGTTTTCCCACTGCCGGAGCACTAGCCCTCGCATTACAACAAGCCATCACAGACCCCCATTACCTCTCAGAAACCGCTGTGCGTAACGCCCCCACTGTCATATCCTCACATCGGCCACAGGTATCACCACCAACTCCCCCACCACCTTCCGACCAATCAGCTAATGCCGTTATAGAAACCGCACTACCAACACGCCCACACAACGAGCCATCCAGCGGAGGCTTCTCTCCTCCCGTCGCACCTGCGTATCCGGTAACTCCTTACCCTGCACCTACCAACAAGCAACAGCCCTGGCTGATCTTTTTCGGCGTTCTACTTGTCCTCATTCTCACTCTTGGCGGCGTCATGGTTGGCCTGCTCCTCAACAGAGGCACCACTACAAACCCGCCCTCTTCCACAGGGACGAGCACAACCATCAACACTTCCGCTACACAACCCTCAAATTCCACACCAGCCTCTGGTAACCAGGTAACACCTACCTCGCCACCTACTACGGGCATCACACCGACCCTTCAACCTACCCCAACACAGCCAACCAACAGTATCCCAAAGGGAGCACTTCTCTACTCTGCCACCAGTCCAGGAACTCCTTGTGACTCCAGCGGTGGACACTGGGCCAACTACAACAGCCCAATGGTCTCCTGCCAGGGAAACGGTACATCTCTTAGCAACCCTAATGCAAGCTCACCTGATCTCGTCGGCACTCTGTTATACTCCATGCCCAACAGGTCCTTTCCCTCAAATTATGTTATCGAAGTAACCCTACAACCAGCTGCCGGTAATCAGGCCGACTTCGGCGTCTACTTCCGCAATCAACCAGGTAATGCTCAGGGCGTCTATACCTTTTTTGTCCATTCCGACGGCACATGGAGCAGCTACGTCTACGACAACACCACCGGTGCTCCCACAACCATCAAGCAAGGCCCTTTCGGCAGTATATCTGGCCCTCTCGCTTTAGATGTCGTTGTCATTGGCTCCAACTTCTCTTTCTATTCCAACGGCACACTCGTCGGTACCGCCAGCGATACTACATATGCCACTGGAACAGTGGGTATCGCCCTTGACGCAGGGGGTTCTATCTTCGCCAGCAACTTTAGACTTTACTCAATAAGCTAGCAAGTAGCGGTGTGGCTATAAAGCTTTTTAGTCAAGTGCGGTCATGACATCATGACTTTGGTGTACTATGCATTTTTGTCAGAAAAATCGTAGGATTTCACCGCGAAAATGCATCATAGAAAGTAGAGAACAAGAAATTTAGAGTGTACAGCTCAGCACATGTAAAAAGGAGTGTAGTCATGCTTTCATGCGAGGACTCCGCTGATGATCCTCCGCCTAACATATCCATCGATTGCTGGCTTCTTCGAATGGTAGAGCGTGCTCGTGCAAGAGAGCAACAAGCCTTTGCCATTTTGTTTGAACACTACAAAACGAAAATATATACCTATATTACACGTCTCGTCCGCAATGATGGTATTGCACATGACCTAGCTCAGGAAACTTTTTTCAAAGCCTGGCTAGCGTTACCCGAGTTGCACAATCCAGCATCTTTTAAGCCTTGGCTCTATCGCATTGCTACTTGCGAGGCACACAAACATTTGCGACAAGCACGACCCATTGACCACCTATCATGGGAAGAGGAGGAAACACCCCCCACATCAATGTCTCATCGTAGATGGTCCCGAGAAACAGGTTGAAGAAGCCGAACTGACCAAATGCATACTGGCACAACTCTCCCTCCAACATCGGACCTGTTTGCTCTTAACCCTGGCCGGGGCATTACGCTTTTTGCGTTTGTGCTTGAATAGCGATATTGTCGATACGCTGCGGGCGCAATTGCGATCGGAAGAGATGCCGTGGCCTGAGCCTGGTTTCCCTGAAGAGCCTGCGGTAGAAGACAGAGATGAGAGGAATGAACGCTGGGAGGCCATCAGGAGTTTCCTCCAGAATCCACGCGAGCAGCGACTGGCCTATTTGCTGTACTACTGTAATCTCAAACCCCGGCAAATTGTCCAGTTCTGCCCGAATGAGTTTAGCAATGTCTCTGAAATCTTTCGCCTGACACGCAATATTGTGGATCGGCTACGGCGGAATAAAGATCGCTTACGCTGGTTGTTAAGTGGTATAGAGTTTTGAAGTTGTTAGAAACCGCAGAACATACGCGGTGAACAGCAACTAGAACTTACAGGTCAAACCAGGCAGGGGTGATGACTCCTGCCTGGTTTGACCAACAGAAAACTCCTGAACGATAATACCATTCTCATATTCCTGGAACATTTCATTACCTCCATACGTCTCTTACAGTAGAGATACCTTTGTGATTATTCACACCAATTGTTCGCATTCTTACAAGCAGATGTGACAAAATCAGAAGCACCAACGATTAATATATGAGAGCCTATTGTTGGTACAGCACTATCCCTGAAAATCATTCCCGGCGCATTTCTCTCAATGCAATGATAGAGCGTATTTCAAAAGTTCGAGAGGATAGGGACGAACGTGGCAACTGAAAGCAATCAGCTACTTGGGCAGATACTTGGTACCTGCACCCTCCAGCATCTCCTTGGACGTGGAGGTATGGGAGCAGTCTACCTGGCCCAGCAATCCCGGCCACGCCGCTCAGTAGCTGTCAAAGTACTTATGCCGGGCCAGATGTTAGAGACAAAAGTACGCAAAGAATTTCTGCTACGCTTCCGCCGTGAAGCCGATGCCATCGCTGCCCTTGACCATATCAACATCATACCCATCCATGAATATGGGGAACAAGGGGATATGGCTTACCTCGTCATGCCTCACATTACTGGCGGCACGCTGCGCGATCTCCTGGCCAAACGTGGTCGCCTTGCGCTCGATGAAACGGTCGCTATCATCGAGCAGGCTGCAGCTGCTCTTGACTACGCTCATGCTCGTGGCATCATTCATCGCGACCTCAAACCTAGCAACATCCTCTTTCATGCCGACGGACGTGTCGTTCTTGCCGATTTTGGTCTTGCAAAAATCCTCAATGAAAGCACCGAAGCTGATCAGCAACCGTCCTCTGACGTCACCAGTGCTGGTGCCGTCATCGGCACCCCCGAATATTTCTCACCCGAACAATCCACCGGTAACCCCGTAGATAAACGCACCGATATCTACTCCCTTGGCATCGTCCTCTACCAGATGCTCAGTGGCCGTGTTCCCTTTACCGGCTCAACACCTCTGGCCATCGCCGTCAAACACTCAGTAGAAGAGCCTCCACCGTTTTCGCACCTGCAACAAGATATTCCCCACGGCGTTGAAGCCGTCGTGATGAAAGCCATCGCAAAAAAACCTGAGCAACGCTACAGCAGTGCCGGTGAGCTGGCACGCGCTCTCCGTATCGCTGCCGCCACAGCTCCTTCATCTTATCCGCTTGCTCTCGCTGCCCAACAGACGCTCTCAATCTATCTGTTTCTCCTCTGAGAGAATCTATTACAAATCGCAAAAGCTGGCTCTCCATGTGGCCCAGCATCCTCGGCGGCCTCTTAGTCCTCCTGCTCATCATCGGCACACCGCTGGCTCTTACAAACATCCATCATGCTGCTGGTGGTAGTGCTTCGACGACAGGAGGACAGATACCGCGTGTTCTATCCCCAACGGTTCTTCCAACCGCGCCAATTCCTGTTGGTTCCCTGCTCTATAGCACTGCCTTGCCCATCTGCGATGCCCACTATAGTTCCTGGACCATGGGTAATAATGCACACGTACAATGCACTACATCTGCCACCGAACTGACCGATGCCAGTAGCAGCTATCTTGCGGGCGCATTTCTTGATCACCTTCCCAACGGCTCCACTCTGCCCAACGACTACATCTTGCAGGTGCAGGTCAAGCAAAGCTCTACCTCACAGGGGAACTTTGGCGTCTTCTTCCGCAATCAGCCAGGGCTCACTCACCAGGGAGCCTACACCCTGCTCCTCTCACCTAATGGCTGGTGGGAAACCAATGTTTACGGCGATAGTAACGGCCAAAAGACCCTCCTCCATAGGCAGCAGGCCACCATTCAATTCAATGGCCTCATCACCATTGATGTCGTTGTCCACGGCAATACCTTCACCTTCTACCTCAATGGTCAACAGCAAGGCATTGTCCAGAACAAGCTCTATCCCACCGGTAGCATCGGCCTCGCCATCGATGTTGGAGCTGATATCTTCTTCAGCAATCTGGCTCTCTACGATCTATCAACGACCTCCTGAGGTATCAGAGTCTCACAAGGCTATCGACCAGTCAGGGCTAGCTCAATGCGCCTCAGAAAGAAATAGGCAATACCTGCAAAGATAAGACCAAGCTCAAAGCCAATGTCCATACCGAGCTGTTTTGCGATGGGGCCAATTAAGAGTTCGTGGTACGCACCAAGATAGACACCCACCAGACCAAATGCCATCGAAACCAGTGCTGCCCAACCAATGGGAAGCTTCCCTGGTGTATTCCAATCTTCAACATTGTACCGCCCTCGCCGGAATAAGAAATGTTCCTCAAGGAGAATAACACTCCAGGGACCAAGCCAATAGGCAATAATTAGTAGGAAATTAGACAGAGTAGTATCAAAATTGGCGACAGCAGGGATAGCGATCAACATGTAGATCAGAGCTCCAAACAGCGTCCATATAGCACGACTGACACGTTGGAAGGACCTGCCCAGCACCTGCATGGAGAGTCCGAGGCTATAGGCATTGGGAACATTGTTGGCCACAATACTCAACGCCAGCAGAACCAGCAGGAAGCTTCCAAAGCCCCCTAAAGGTTTGAGCACTGCCACCAGGAGATCACCGCCACCCGTACTCTTATAGGCAGTGGTCAAGGCCATACCAAATATCTCCAGGACAATGTAGGGAAGAGCAACACCCAGGAAGGTGAGCCAGAAAACACGAGATGCCGATGTGTCTTCTGGTTGTCTGACATTGTAGTCAGCAGCATAGGAACACCAACCGGTAGCGAAACCGTAGACAGCACCGCCAAAGGAGACGAAAGAAGCAATTTCGGCAATACCAAATGCAGGCGTAGGAATAACCGCTATCTTCGGTCCCGCAATGATCAACATGATCAGGAATATGATCGCTATCGGTATCCAGGCGTAACGTGCATAACCATGAACATGCTTGTACCCATAGATACTGATAATTGTAGTCAATACTGCGATGACGAGAATAGCCACTGGCCGAGCTACCGTCCCTCCGCTCAGTGCTTCGACTAACTGACCACCCACAATCGCATTGACCGCAGACCAACCAGTACACGCCGCTACATTGACGAGAGCCATAATAATCGCACCAACCCAACCAAACGAGAAACGCGAAATGGTCATCTGCCGCAGACCTAGTTTGGGACCCATAGTTGAGAAGAAAGCTACTGGGACAGCACCCAAAACATTGAAGAGAACAATAGCACCCACGCTATCCCAAAATCCGAGGTGGAAAAGGCTCGTTGCGAGTACGCCAATCGCCACAGTAGGAATCACTAGATTGGACGACATCCATATAGTGAAGTTATCGAAAATGCGCACATGCGACCGGGTTGTCGGCAAAACGCGCTCAATACCTTGGGTCTCAATAGCGGGCTCAAGCTCTGGAATGGAAACGATATCAGAAGCCATCGAATGAGTTCTCCTTTCACCTAACCATCGCGAAAAAACTACTTCATCTCGCTGCTTTGATCTTCCCAGGCCGCTTCGCTGCTCGCCAACATACTAGCCAGAGCAGCACAGATCAACCAGCCTAACGTAACACCACCCACGACATACACCCACTGACCGGTTGGAATTTGTTGTGGTATTGGTGAATAGAACAGAGTGACCACTATCGCCAACAAGCAGGCAAGAGGTGCAACAATTATACAAATCCACAGTACAGGCATAGGAAAAATGCGTCGTGCATGAAAGCCTTGCCTATCACGCACGTAGAGTACCAATAGATCGAGAAATAAGAATATGCTGGAGATTGCCCACACCTGGCTATGTGCGTACACACTCACCGTGAATAGCTCACTAGCAAGATTCGCGGGATTGCTAAACGTAATGAGATATGGCAACAGAAAGACTACCGCAGCAAACAGCACAGCAATTGTGGTCTGGAACATCACGGCATTGAGAGGCACACGGTTTTCATCGAGCTTGCCGAGGTCTATGGGCAGACGTCGATCAACAGCAGCCACAAACAGGAGACGTGCAAAGATGCTATTGAGGAGCGCGGTGAAGACGACAAAGAAAGCGATCACACAGATACTGGTGATGCTGCCAACAAACTTTCCAAACACCTGGTCGATGGTGCTGATGATTAAGAATGGGCCTTTACTCGCTGCATTCGGCCCTTGGATCACCAGTAAAGCAAGAGTGACGATTATATAACCAGCGAAAACGAGCAACCCTCCCCAGAAAAGGTGACGTGAAACCACTTTGCGGTTGCCTATTTCGCTACCCAGCATCGTCGAAACGTTTACCCCTAAATATGCAAGAATGACGGTGCTAAAAAGCCTATAGTTTCCTGGCTGAATGGCCATGTCACCTGCATGAGCAAAGCTTGTGGCGACAGGATGACCAGTCGCTAGCCAGACAAGTGCTGCCAGCCCAAGAAGAGCAATCACGCCAAGCATCAGGAGCATACTCATATTGACAAGATTCTGCACCGTGCGAAACGACTGCAACGACAAGATCGACGAGATGATCAAGATGAGTACGATAAACACACCCTGTAATTGGGGTGCTGCAAGCTGGCTGCCGTTAATCCCCTGAAGAAAGGTAACAGCAATTGCTGCACTACCAACCATGCCCAGAATACCAGCTACCCAGAAAGAGACTCCTACAAAGAAGCTCCAGAAGCTGCCCAGTGCCTTGTGCGTCCAGTTGTAGAGAGAGCCTTCATAGGGGAACATCGTTCCCAACTGAGCTGTGGCAATGATACAAGGAAGAAAGAAAACTACAGCACCAATGATCCAATAGGTAAAAGCAGCACTTCCTGCCCCAATCGTTCCAACCGAATTGCTGATGAAGAACATTATCATCAGGAAGGTCATCATCATGTCGAATGTACCTAGCCTGTGTGGCAATGCCTTGCCCACATAGTCCTCTGATGGAAGGGCTTCTTCACTGCTCTTCTTTGTGGGTACTATCCCGATCATAGCCATTGCTCCTTTCTATTCCCGCGTTCAAGTATCAACGATGCTAGAGAAGTGTACCGGAGATACGCGGCAGAAGCAATGGCTTCAGGCTACTGCATGGTACTAAATTGCTAGTTATAATGGAGTAGCAACAGCAACCTGAAAAGTTACCTTTGAGGGTCTGTTTTGGCTCAAAACAGACCCTCAAAGCTTATCCGGCATTCAGATTTGTATACGCCTGCGAAAAATTCTGTCCTCCTGGAATAATCTTCAGAGCCATCAGAAATTGCTCCATTGACTGCCATGTCGCGCTATCGTTATAGCCCAACCGCCCGTTTCCCTGCCAGAGCGGTATAGTTGCCTGCAGCACACTCATCGCTTTGGCAGTATCCATCCCCGGCACATAACTCTTACTGATCCGCACTGCCTCTGTCGGATTCGCAATTACCTCTTGCAGTCCCTTCAACGTTGCTTGCACAAAACTCTGCACTATCGCATGTTGATGAGCCAGCGTATCCTCCGTCGTTATAATTCCATTCGACACCAATGGTTGATAATCTGAAACCGCAAAGGTACGTACTGCCAAGCCCAGCTTTTGTAACTGTAACGGTTCATTGTTCGAGTATCCCATTACCGCATCTACCTTATGTCCAGCCAAGGCAGCCACCTGGGTAAACCCAATCTCATGTATCTTTACATCGTTCGTTGTCAGATGCGCCTGATACAACAACGCCAACAACCCCGTATGGGTCGCTCCATACGGCCCCGGCTCGCCTATCGAATGCCCCTTCAGATCCGCCAGTGTACGAATAGCCGAAGTATTCGGCACGATCAAACTCACCGGATACTTCTGGAAGATGGTCGAAACATCTACCACTTGTAAGCCCTTGCTTCGCGCCACCAGTTCCTCATCCCCGCTGGCAAAGACAAAGTTATCACGCCCCAATGCCAGTGAGCCGATCAAGTCATTGACAATACCGTGATGAAAGGTCACATCCAGACCTGCATTCCGGTAGTAACCTTTGCTCTGTGCCACGTAAAAGGGGGCAAATTGAATATCAGGAATATAGCCCAGCCCAATCGATACCTTTTGCAAAGAAGCTCCTGGCGTGCCTGCCGCACTTCCGCCCGTGGACGTTGTTCCACCACAGGCAGTAAACAACAACGTCACTAACACCACTAATGAGCCAAAAGGCAGCAAGAAAGATAAACGATGACGTATCGACATCATTTTTCTCCAATCGTGTGTATGAAAGTCGTACTCCAGAGGAACTATTACCTTCGCTAATACACTGTTTCGGCCAGCTTGACCAACAGCCATGTAGAGCCGTAGTAGAGTGCAGCCAGCACACCCAGTATTAACAGCGTTGCAAACAACAATGGCAGATTAAATTGTTCTCTGGCGATCTGTACCAGCGCACCCAGACCCTGATCTCCCCCCCCTACAAATTCTCCGACCAACGCACCTGTAATCGAAAGCGTCAGGCTCGTGCGTATGCCGGCTAGAATAGCAGGTAAGGCAAGCGGAAATTCAATGAAGGCTAACAGCGACCATCCAGCAGCACCTTCAACTCGTGCTGCATCCGTCAGAGTTCTATCGATCGTCTGCATACCCAGGACCGTTGTCACCACCATGGGGAAAAATACCACGAGCATGCACACTACTATGATAGGTACCAAACCAGTTCCCAACCAGAACATCAGTAACGGGGCAATCACAATAGCGGGTATGGCCTGCCCGGCTGCCAAGTAGGGATGTACTGCCCCCGCAATCCAGCGCGACTTTGCCAGGGCATAGCCCAACGGCAGGGCCACTATCAGAGCTAGCAAGAAGCCAAACACACTCTCTTGAATAGTTACTAAGGCACTACCCAGGAATAGCCCTGAATTGAGGCCATCAATCAGACTGGCAAACACATCCCCTGGCTTTGGTAAAATCAGGCTAGTGTTCACATACCCATAAGCTGTACTCATATACCAGCCTATGCCTAAAATGATGGCTACCACTAACGGTGGCACGATTGTTGTCAATCGCTCCAACGTAGGTAGCCTTGGTGTATGCGCAAATTTATGTCCAGAAGAAGGTGCCTTTGCACCATTTTGCGCATACCGACGTGCCTCCATAGATACGTCATTCTGAGCAGAAGTTGTTACGCTCATCGACATCCCTTTCGTCACAGCTCTATCAACGGTCATGGTAAGAGACATAGCTATGTACCGTCAATTCAACTGACTCGGGGAGGCTTGTGAGGGAGATACAAGAAGCACCACAGGTAGCCGCTCCAGTCTCACCTATGGACTGGCAACCCTTGTTGCCTGAGCGCAACAAGGTCGATGGACAAACCCATATATATGCCGAACCTTCTCCCATCCGGACTGTAACCGTCGGCTCTGGATTCTCGCCAGATCTGTCAATAGTCAATTCTGCTTGCCTATCGACTCGCGGGCTTAACGAAGGCACCTACGCAGTTCTTCGCCTTACCGCCGGTCGGGAATTTCACCCTGCCCCGAAGGTCTCTATATACAAGTATGTCACAAACTGAGGAAGAAATGCAAGGGATATTATTGTATCTTTCCCACCTAGAAATTCTCCGCTCGATGAAACTCCTCAGCATAGGTCATCCCATACTTCTGACCTGCCTCTTTCGCCCGATCTTTGAGCATCTTCTCAAGAAACTCAAACCGCTCAGCTAGCTGGCTCTCATGCGCCCGTAGCGCGTTCAGCTTGATCTCCCACTGCTCGGTAATATCCACTGCATAATTTGTACTCGGTGCCCCCATGAAAAACACTTCCCGCACCTTATGTGGTGGCAAGCCCTCTTTCAATAGTTCAGGAAAATCCCAGCCGTTTTGTGAGGCAGGGTAGATTGCCTCAATGGTCGCCCGGCCTGCTGCCAGATGATCGGGATGATGACGACCAATAGAGTACACCGGCGTCCACGTCCTGTCTGGGGATTGGCACACCACACGCGAAGGTCGGTAGCGGCGCAGCAAGCGTACGAGTTGTCTCCTCAACTCTATCGTTGGCTGCAACTGCCCGTCCGGATGATCCAGAAAAATAGCCTCCTTCACGCCCAGAATTTCACAGGCGGCTTTCTGCTCCTTCTTACGCGTATTTGAGATTGCTCGTCGCGCCTCCGGCCCTACATCAATGGCATCGTCCGGCCCACCTCCCGCCGCATCTGTACAAATCACAAAATAGATCTCCCAACCCTCTCTGGCCCACGTCGCCGCCGTACCTGCTGCCCCAAACTCAGCATCATCGGGATGGGCAACGATCACCATTGCCACTTTATTCTGTTCTTGCTCGCTCACAACTCTTCTTCCTTACGCCTAATTTTCAAAAAGCACCAGCAACAAGCCACCTATCAAGCCCAGGTTCTTCAAAAACTGGGTCTGTTGCATCTTCCGCGCATTTGCATCCGTCTCTTTCCAGAAGGCATGCCCGACAATCGTCGTAGGTACTAACGTACCTATTAGTACGGCTGCTGCCGCCTTCGGCGCAATATCCAGAGCCAAGGCAGTTCCCCCAATCATCATCGCCGCACCGTTTAATACAACCGCCTGCTGCGGTTCTGGTATACCAGCATTCTCAACCTTATTCACACGGTACCCCGGCTTGAAAAAGGCATCGGCCCCCCCACCAATGAAAATGCCCGACAACAACATGTGACTTAAAGACATAGCAATAACACTCCTTTCGCTTATACAATGATATGCAGGACTGCCAGTTTCCCCAACAGGATTGCGTTGCAAGCATCAGGTCATCAAAATTCAGGGATATGGGTTCCCGACCTGTACTGCTTCTATCTATATCTCGCTGCTGACCTCAGCTAAGTTTCACTTGCTACCTACACATCAGCTATCATAAGCATATCACTTGCTACTCGCCAGCGTCCAATACTTTACTATTTGCAGTATCGCCCGGCAGACGATATAATGAAAGTCGTCAGGAGGCTTATGAGCGAACTACGTATTCTACCTGTCACAGGTATCGGCGAAATTTCCCCAGGTGCTGACCTGGGTACTCTTATATATACCGCCATGCAGGCTCAAGACTTGGAGCTTCAACAGGGTGACATAGTGGTCGTGACCCAGAAAATTGTCTCCAAAGCCGAGGGGCGCATCGTACACCTTACAGAGGTACAACCGTCTGCTTTTGCCCGTATGCTTGCCGAGCAGAGCAAAAAGGATGCCCAGCATCTGGAAGTTGTCCTGCGCGAGAGCCGACGCATCGTGCGTATGGATCACGGTGTCATCATTAGCGAAACACAGCATGGTTTCATTTGCGCCAATGCTGGTGTAGATGAATCCAATGTCAACGGCGCACGAGAATTGACACTCTTACCTCTCGACCCTGATCGCTCGGCCCGCGAACTACGTACACGCTTACAAGAACTGGCAGGCAAGAGTTCAGCTTTCGATATCGCCATCATCATTTCAGATACCTGGGGCCGTCCCTGGCGCAATGGACAAGTCAATATGGCTATAGGCATTGCAGGTATGGAAGCCATCGTTGACTATCGCGGTCAACGCGACCCTTACGGCTACGAACTTCAGGCCAGTGAGATCGCCGTTGCCGATGAACTGGCCGCTGCCGCCGAACTGGTTATGGGCAAAATTGATCGCATCCCTGTAGCCCTCATTCGAGGCTATGCATATATACCCTGCACCGGCGACACCCACTCTCTCTTGCGCGATAGTGCAACGGATATGTTTCGCTGATCTTTATTCAAAAAGGAAACCAGAGCCAACGTGACTATACCATCGGAAACTCGACAGGCCACACTTCCTAGCCGTACCAACGATGTAGCAGCACTCCTACGGGGCAGACGCAGTGTACGCAAATATCAGGCACGTCCTGTCCCACGTACATATATCGAGCAAATACTTGAGGCTGCACGTTGGGCACCATCACCCCACGGGCGGCAGCCTTGGCGTTTCGCCGTCCTCACCCGTCCAGAACTCAAAGCCCACCTGGCTGAACAAATGGGCCAGACCTGGCAGCACAACCTGGAAATGGATGGACAGGACGAGGCCATCGTCAATATTCGCCTGGAGAAGTCACGTCAACGCATCCATGAGGCTCCCGCTATCATCATACCCTGTCTCTACCTCGAAGATTTAGACCACTATCCCGACGAGCAACGACAGGCTGATGAAACGGTTATGGCTATCCAAAGCCTGGGAGCAGCTATCCAGAACATGTTGCTCATGGCCTATGACCTTGGCCTGGATACCGGCTGGATGTGCGCTCCTCTCTTCTGTCCAGATGTCGTCTGTGCAGCACTTGACCTGGATCAGCAGCTCATTCCCCATGCCCTCATCACCGTAGGATACGCAGCCGCTGATCCCAAACGACGTGAACGTCTCCCTTTAAGTAGCTTAATAGTTCGTTTTGATTAGAGGATACTATGATAGTTGTTCTTGCTGGCGGCGTAGGCGCGGCACGTTTCCTTCAGGGACTGGTCCAGGTTGTCCCTCAGAATCGCATCACCGTCATTGGCAACACTGGCGACGACCGCGACTTCTATGGCTTGCACGTCTCACCCGACCTCGACATCGTCACGTATACCCTTGCCGGAGTCGTTGATGAAACCCACGGCTGGGGTATCCGCAATGATACCTACAACACCATGTCCCAGCTCACCAACTACGGTAACGAGGATTGGTTCATGCTCGGTGATCGCGACCTCGCCACGCATATTCACCGCACCAACCTCCTTCGTCAAGGCAAAACACTGAGCGAAGTGACCGATAACCTACGTCGACAATTTGGCCTGGACATACGCCTCTTGCCTATGAGCGATCAGCCTGTTGCCACCCATGTTCGCACTCCGGTTGGTCTGTTGCACTTCCAGGAATACATGGTACAACGCCATTGTGCCGATGAAGTCCAAGACGTTCTCTTTGTCGGGGCCAACGAAGCTCGACCCACTCCTGGTGTACTCGATGCCATTAAAGAGGCTGAGGCTATTCTGCTTGCACCCAGCAATCCCATTGTGAGCATTGGCAGCATCCTCTCCGTCCCTGGCATTCACGATACCCTTCACGAAGCACGCGGCATGGTTGTCGCTGTCAGCCCCATCATCGGGGGCGCACCTATCAAAGGCCCTGCCGACAAACTCATGCGTGGCCTCAAGATGGAAGTTTCAGCCGTCGGCGTCACACGCTGCTATCGTGACTTCCTTGATGTGATGGTTATCGATCAACAGGATGCTCATCTCGCCCCTGCCATCGAAGACTTAGGTATACCCACCATCACCACCAACACCATCATGAGAGATGACGCCGCCAAAGCCGCATTGGCTCGCACAGTCTTAACAGCAGCAGGAATAAATTTCTAACATGAATAACGCAAAGTGTATGGCAATGCATGTAGAGGCGCAATTCATTGCGCCCACATACGGATTGGTACTATCTCATGATGTATAAAGCACTCATCCCTGTCAAATCCCTTCACAGTGCCAAGAGTCGCCTTGCTCCACACCTGACACTACACCAGCGTAAAAATCTGGTCCTGGACATGCTCTACCATGTCCTCCATGTCTTGCAGACCAGTAATGTCATTGAGCGAGTCCTGGTTGTCAGTCCAGATCAACTCGTCCTGGCACAAGCAAAAGCCTGGGGAGCGCAGGCCCTGCCTGAAGAAATCCCTGGTCATAACGCCGCCCTGCACGCGGCTGCATTCAAAGAGCAACAGGTGGGTACCCCAGCCCTCCTGACCATCTCCGCCGACCTGCCTTTGCTCCATGCTTACGATATCTCGGCCCTTGTTGAGCAATCTGCACATCACTCCGTTGTCCTGGCCGCCTCACGCGATGGCACAGGCACCAATGCTATACTCACACAACCTCCCCTGGTTCTGCCGTACCTGTTTGGTCCCAATAGCTTATACAACTATCAGCAGACAGCCAAACAGTTGTATCTTTCCTACGCAACCTATCACAGTATCGGTCTTGCCCTCGACATCGACACTATCGACGATCTGGAAGACCTGCATGAACTACAAATTTTGAGTGGAGAACACATGCAAAGCTGGCTCACCTATCACCATGACGAGGTATCAGCGAACGCTCCTTGTCCGTAGTAAATTATAGGGTGCAATTGCTCGAGTATAAGGTATCGAGTTCCCCCTCGAAGAAGCTTACGAGGGAACAAGCCTTGTTGACGAGCCATAAAAGACTAAAGGTCACTTATAAGCCATTCGACGCAAACTCTATGAAACCTACTGAGAGTATGCTATAATACCGTGCTTAGAAGCGAGAATACAAAAGCACTATCAGTATACAGAACAGACACCCTGAGAGGCTATGAGGATGACCACGACAACGACCAATATTGCACATGGGAAATATCATATCTGGACAGTAGGATGCCAGATGAATCAAGCGGATTCACAGCGCATCCAGACCATCCTGGAAGAACTCGGCTGGGAAGAGACCAGCATGGACCAGGCGAACCTCGTGGTCCTCAATACGTGCAGTGTGCGTAAAGCACCTGAAGAAAAAGCCCATAATCAGCTGGCCCTACTCAAACAGGCCAAGGCGAAACGCAGCGATCTCCTGGTAGCCCTGATGGGCTGCATGATCGGCAACCAGAAAACTATCGATGAACTGAGCAGACGCTATCCACATATCGACCTCTTTATGAAAGTCGAACAGGCCGATATTTTACCACGTTTCCTCGAGGAGCGTTGGACACCTATCTCCGGTGCAGGTTGCCTTGACATTGAGTACATGCCGAACGAAACAGAGCCATCCAGCAAGCCTGAACACCTGGAACCTGTCTCGCCTACTTTCGCTACTTCTACCATAACCTTTGGCAAGCGTACAGTACTGCCCATGGCGATCACACCCAAACCTGGTGAACGGACAGCTCACTATCCCACCAAAATTGAACAAGTCAGCCCCACTGCCTGGCTGCCGGTTATCCTGGGCTGCAATAAGGTCTGCACCTATTGTATCGTCCCCTATCGCCGGGGCCGCGAGCGCAGCCGCCCGGTAGACGAACTGGTCACCGAAGCTCGCTCACTCGTCACCAAAGGAGCCAAAGAACTTACCCTGCTGGGGCAAACCGTCGAAGCTTACGGCCTCGACTTACCCGACAAACCAGACCTGGCCTACCTCATGAGCCAGCTCAGTGTGATCGACGGCCTGGAGCGTATTCGCTTTATGACCTCCTATCCACGTCACATGACCAACAGCATGATTGAGCGCATGGCAAACCTGCCCAAAGTCTGTGAACACCTCAACATTCCTGTCCAGTCCGGTGACGACAACGTTCTCAAACGTATGAAGCGCGGCTACACTCTTGACGAATACCGAGAGAAAATCCGGCGTGTACGCGAACTCTGGCCCGGCATCACTCTCTCCACCGACATCATCGTCGGCTTCTGTGGCGAAACCGAGGAGGAGTTCCAACATACCCTTGACCTTTTGAATGAGATTCGCTTCGATGTCGTCCATGTCGCTGCCTACTCGGTACGGCCTGGCACCGTGGCTGCACGTTGGGAAGACGATGTTCCCTTGGCCGAGAAAAAGCGCAGGCTTCATGCCGTCGAGGAACTTGAGGCCACGATTGCACATGAGATTAACGAGCAATATTTGGGCAAAATCGAAGAGGTGTTGGTTGAAGAAGACAACACCAGTCATGGTCGCCGACAATGGAAAGGCCGCAACCGTGCCAACAAACTCGTCTTCTTTCCACAACCTGAACAAGAGAACAGTATTCACCCCGGCGATCTTGTGAAAGTGCAGATTGAACGAACGACTCCCTGGTCGTTGCAGGGTTGTATGGTTGGGATATAATAGGCAAACTAACAGATTCATCCATTTCAGTGATGATAGAGGAGGTGCTCGATGACACAAGCACTATCGGCAGAAGAAAAAGCCCGTTTGAAAAAACAGTGGACAGAACTTGCGATCCAGCAAGCTCTCGCCAGCCAATGGGAAGAAGCCGTTAGCACCAACAAAAACATTCTCAATCTCTTTCCCAGCGAACCAGATGCCTACAACCGTCTGGGCAAGGCGTATAGTGAACTAGGGCAATATACAGAGGCGCGACAGTCTTACTCTCAAACGCTCAAGTATAGCCCCAATAACACTATCGCGAAAAAGAATCTGGATCGGCTCTCTTTGCTCCAGGAAGCTCCGGCTCCCACTCCATCAGGAGCTGACCGGATCGATCCCCGGCTCTTCATTGAGGAAACCGGCAAAACAGGCGTAACCGAACTCATCAACCTTGCGCCAGCCTCTGTGCTTGTCAAAGTAGGAGTTGGTGATCGCCTACAATTGCACGTCAACGGTCGCACGCTTCTGGTACGCAATGCCGCCGGTGAGGACATTGGGCAGATCGAGCCACGTCTTGCTAACCGCCTGATTAACTTCATGGAAGGTGGCAACCGTTACGCAGCAGCCATCCTTGCTTTGGAGCACGGACAGGTCCGCTTGATCATTCGCGAAGAGTACCAGCACCCAAGTATGTTCGGCAAAGTCAGCTTCCCCTCACAGGGTGGCGGTGACACCATTCGCGCCTACATCAAAGATAGCATGCTCCGCTATGACCGTGAAGATGAGGACGAACTGGGCAACGACGACGAATACTATGATGGTGGCGACGAAAGCGATGAACTCACTGAAGTCGACTTTGAAGGCACTATCGAACCCGAAGAATAAGTCGGAGCAAGCAACGTACACAGAGACCCTAGTGGTCACTTGTGCAAAACAGTATTTACATTTTTAACAGGAGAGGCAATTATGAACAAAACCAAAAAAGTAGCCTGGCACAAACATCTCGCCAAAGCCAAAAAGTACAAAGAGAAGCAGAAAGCCTTGAAGGCTAGTGGCACTTCCACTGCCACTACACTGACACGGCGCCCATAAAAGTACAACATATTGTGAGGAAATTCTACATGGCAGGAACGCTGGCGTGGAAGGCTTGTCCTTCCATGTCAGCGTTCCTGCCATGTAGAATTTCCCTTGGGGAAACCAGGGGAAACCATAAATCATGAGCGTTTCATCGTCCCCAACACCAACATCTTCAGCTTCGGTACGTAACATCCTCACGCTGCTTGCATCACGCGATGCCCAGCTCATCGCAGGCGCAGAGGGATTGGGGCGAAGAGTTACATGGTCGTGCCGCATGCGTGCACGCCTTCCTGCCTTTGAAAGCATCCACGGCGGTGAATTGGCCCTACTCAACCTCTCACAACTGCGCCGTCTCGATGAAACGCTGCCCCATCTCCTCAAAACCTTGCACCAGGAGAACGTGGCCGCAGTGGCCGTAGCAGCTCCATCGCTGGAAGCACTGGGCAACGAAGCTCTCACTATGGCCGATCAGTTGCATTTTCCCTTAATTCACCTCCCTCAAGCAGCCTCGCTCGAAGCCATAGAGCGCGAAGTCATCACTTTCGTCGTCAGCTTTCGCGGGGAAATCGAACGCAAAGCTTCAGAAGTCTTCCAGCAACTCATGCAACTCAGCATTCAAGGGGCAGGCATGCAAGGGATCAGCGAACATCTGGCACAGCTCTGCAACAAATGGATCATCATTCAGGACACCGATCAACAGATACTCCTGCAAGCAGCTCCCATGAACAGCACACCACTTCCCCTGCCAAATACACTCAGCGATGAAACACTCTGGCAGCAAGGACTCACACGCATTATGGCTCCCATCCTTATTCGCCACGAAACCGTCGGCTTTCTCTCGCTTGTCGGCCATGACAACGATTTTGACTACCTCGAACGCATCATTCTAGGTCAGGTCGCACCTATTCTGGCCTTAGAGTTTGCTCGTGAGAAAGAGCGCAGTGCAGTCGAAAGTCGCTACCAGCGCGAAGCCTTTCTGGATGTTCTGCAAGGGAACTATCAACAACCTGAAGAAATGCTGGCACGCGCACGTTTACTGGGTCACGATCTCACCTCCCCCCAGATTATCGCCATCTTTGAAACAACTCTAACTGAACCCGACCACCCTCTGCACAGTTCTCAGAGCCAATGGATTAGAAGAATTCGCGACGAGCTACTCCGTATCTGGCCCTCCAGCTGGGTCCTCGCTGAATTACATCACATCACTGCTCTGCTACCACTCGCCCTCATAAATAGTACTGGCCATCCAGAAAGCGAAACAACGATCCTCACCCGCCTTGAACGAGTGCTAGCACGCCTACAATCAGGTCAAGGCAGTAATGAACAGCTCCCTACCTATTCAGTTGGCCTTGGTCGTATAGCCCCGACCTTACAAGACATCCCTCGCTCACATCGTGAAGCCCAACAAGCCCTCGAAATTGGGCGTCGGCTCTTTGGCGAAAACAAACTGCACTCCTTCGCCCACCTTGGCATCTACCGCCTGCTCTTCCACCTCAATGAGCAGAGCGAACTTCAAGACTTTTATCACGAAATGCTTGGCCCTCTCCTCAAAGCCGATACTCGTGGTGATGATACCCTTCTCGAAACTCTCGAAGTCTACTTTCGCTGCAATGGCAATCTCAGTGAGACCGCCCGTGCCATGCACTTCCACCGCAACTCCGTCCTCTACCGCCTGGGACGCATCGAAGAGATACTGGGAAGATCGTTAGAAGATGCAGAGCTAAGATTATCCCTGCAAATTGCTCTGAAGATACATCACTTGCTTAAGGGTTAAAGGGAAGCTGCATAACATCAAGGATCCAACAGAGTGAATTGCTGACAAACACAGCAGTATCTGTAGGACGATGCGTTATGTCAATATCATAAAAACACCCGCGCTTCTCGGTAAATAAGGGAGTGCTTGTATTCAGCTAGAACATCATGCAGGAAGGTCTATAGCCAGGTCGGTGGAAAATCAGTTTTGTTGAGTCGTGTTTCTGGTGAGACTGGCGTATAGGCGAGAGAAACCATCGTAGTTTCCAAAGCAGCCCGGACGGCACCCAGCAAAGTGGGATGTGTCCCTGCTGATTCTCCCGCTCTCCAAGCATAGACTCTGCTTCCGTCTACATGGGTACATGGCGTGATCATAATGGCTACTGGACATAGCTGGCTGAGTGTAGTGAGCAGTTCTTGCTCTGAGATAGTGTTGCGCTGTTCCATGCCTGTCATAATGTTTACTCGCTTTCTAACGGAAAAGGTATCTGCACATCTTTCACGCTCCCTGAACCAGTAAAACAGATTACACCATTGAGAGTTTACCTTCCTCATTGCTTACTGTCAATAAGCAGCCAACATAAGTATGTTGCTGTTTGCATCAGCATTTGTTATACTGAGGTTCCATCCGTCAGCATCAGGTGCCAGTTAGGATGGATAGACACCATTTCTAGTATACAAGAGACATCAGAAAAGGAATAAATATCGGCAACCCGCAGAAGAGGTTTTTCTAGCAAAGTCCATGCTGTGACACACATGTGAGAAGAATGCTCCTCCCTGTGATGCCCCTGTGATGAGACCACTATATACTCTTTCCTAAGAAGGAATACGAGTCGATAGGGACCGTGAAACGCTCAGATGTCTGTGGGTATCGCGGTCAAAAAGGAGAAAAACCATGTTTCAGCGGATTATCGTTCTCAGTGGTTCAGAGAGTGCAGAGCACACCGTCCCCATAGTTACAGGCGTTGAGGTTTCTGAAAAAGACATTGCCGAGGCTGCTAACTACCTTGCAGCGTTAAAAACTGCCTATGCGAATGCGAAAATGCTGAGCCAAGCATACAGTACTGACAGCATAGAGGAAGCAGCGAGGTATTGCCACGAGAATTTTTTCTGTTGATGACCTTGCTAGTGAGAGAGTCTTGTGGGTCGTTTCACGGCAGTGCCGTGATGGTGCGGTGAAAAGAACGGGAGGTGGAATGAACACATATCTGTGCATTCCACCTCTTTGTTTTGTATGCATCAATGCACTCAGACATTACTTTCATTAGCATTTCCGGCAGGATTCGTACTCCCCGCCGCTATTCTTCCGGTAACCTGTCCACTTTGATCGATCCGTACCTCCATCTGCACCTGGACTTGACTTCCGCTATTGGCACCCGTTCCTTTGAGCACACCAGCCATATATATCTGTCTTCCACCAGAGATATTGTCCAGAGAACCGTTATAGAGTTGCTGCCCCGTACTTGATGAAAGCGTGATCTTCGACGATGTGATAGCGATGCCGCCGTCATCTCCACCCGATTGCCCCTGAAGGATCACCCGCACCTTTCCAGAAGCCCCATTCAGGATATTGAGATCAAATTGCATAGTTACATTGCCATTCGAGCTATTTTGCGTGTATTGCCCCAGCAAGAGCCTCCGCTTTAGACATGCGAGTTGCAGGAGACTTAGCTTGTGAAGAGCGTGCAGGTGCCGCAGGGTTTACAAGAGATGGGCGTGCTCGAGGTGAAGGAGACAATTTTTCAAATGCCTGCTGTTGAGAGGGAAAAGGATCAGAATATTCACTATAGGACTCATAAGGCAAGGATGATTGTCCATAGGGATCATCAGAATGAAACATGAGTAACTTCCTCCGCATCTATGTATAGCCAGCTAGTTTTGTACAGTATGTATAGCATACCATTGACTGCTCTGGTGATACATATCACTATAATCTGCGTTTGTGAGAGACCAATAAAAAATATATCAGGATTTTGTAAAATTTCTGTAACAAGATTTAACCTTGACGTTAACGTTAATCTTGTTGTATACTATAGACATAGTACTCCACGGTGAACATGCTCTTTGATGGAGCAAAGGCAGCAAGATCCACAAGGGATACGTTTGTCACTGCTTGCGCAACTGAACAGCTATGAACATACCCGTCAAGAATTATATACATCAATACAATACTTCGTAGTGTGTTTCTTATCTCACAACTAGATCGGACCTCATAAATATTATGCAAGTTTCAAGTCATAGAAGGAGCATAGATACTCCACACATTGCCGTTGAACATCCCGTAAAAGGTTTACACCGCGCTTTTATGGCGTTGCGGCATCGCAATTTTCGTCTTTTCTGGCTTGGTCAACTTATCTCATTGATCGGAACCTGGATGCAAAGCACAGCACAAGCCTGGCTTGTTCTCCAACTTACACATAATGCCTTACTTCTCGGTATCGTCGGTGCCCTGCAATTTCTACCCATCATGCTTTTCTCCCTCTTTGGTGGTGTCCTGGCGGATCGACTGCCCAAACGTGCGGTGCTACTGGGTACACAAACATCGGCCCTCATTCAGGCAGCCACTCTCTGGCTACTGGTTTTCACAGGTACCGTACAGCTCTGGCACGTCTTGATCCTGGCGTCCCTCTTAGGTCTCACCAATGCATTCGATATGCCCACCCGTCAGGCGTTCGTGGCTGAGATGGTTGGACGTGAAGACCTACCCAATGCGGTTGCCTTGAACTCATCGCTATTCAACATGGCCCGTATTGTTGGCCCTGGCATTGGCGGCTTAGTAATTGCCTGGCTGGGTGTCGCACCCCTCTTCTTACTTAATGCCATCAGCTTCATTCCTGTGCTTGCTGGCTTAGCCCTTATTGACGTAAAACAACTGCACGCGCTCACAAAACGCATGCTGGCGAAGGATACTCCAAAACCAAACACCTTCCAGAGCCTGAAAGAAGGACTGGTCTATGTACGCCGTACTCCTGCCGTCTTCTTGATTATCGTCGTCATTGGTATAGTTTCTCTCTTTGGCATTAACTTCAATGTGGTACTACCGCTCTTTGCAGATAACGTATTGCGTGTTGGTCCTGCCGGATTTGGGTTCATTTCTTCAGCTCTGGGATTTGGTGCGCTTGTTTCTGCACTCTGGCTGGCGTATAATAATAAAAATCCTAGTATCTCGCAGATGTTAGTCGCAGCAATTGCTTTTGGAGCACTCGAAGCACTCTTCGCCATTTCGCATTGGTACTTACTCTCGCTGGCGCTCATAGCTGCTGTCGGTTTTGCACAAATTGCTTTCTCTGCTGTAGCAAACACAACCCTTCAGACAGTCACACCCGACTACCTGCGTGGTCGCGTTATGAGTGTGTACCTGCTGGTTTTTGCGGGGAGCACACCTCTGGGAAATCTCTTTACAGGTGGATTGGCCCATCTCTTCGGCACTCCCCTTGCGTTTTTAGTGGATGCGGGACTGAGCTTGCTGGCCGCCGTTCTTGGATGGATATTCCGCGCCCCTGCCGAGAAGAGCGTTGCCGAGTCTCGACTCATCAAAGAATAGCTCGCTTACGATGACTGACAGTTATGGGCAATGCAACTGGTGGTTGCATTGCCCACAACTGTCAACTCTGTGTGAACTAAGTGATGAAGAGTACTTTTGACAACAGGGAACGTATTGTATTTCACTGCAGCAGGATAGAATTTTTGCCACACAGCCATCTCACATGCTATATGGTATACTCAGAACAAGGTAGTCCTCTAGTAAACTTAATTGTAGAGGTATATCTATGGATGCAATAGATAACATGCCCAGTTTTGGGATCATTAAGTTTCTCGCTGGTTCTCAGATGGACAATGTTATCCAGATCAATAAACCGACCACTACCATTGGGCGCGATCCGGATAATGATATTGTCCTTACCGCTCAAACTGTATCAGAACACCACGCTCGCCTTCTATGCAACAATGGATCGTGGAGTATCGAAACGATCAGCCCAGAGGACACTATACAAGTAAATAAGCGTGATGTACAGCAGGCGATTATCCACGACTACGACATCGTTGGCATAGGAACAGAGACTACATTCATATTTCTTATTCGCTCTGCGTCACAAAAACTACTCGATCCTGCCTCTGGCGACACACAGCCCCTCGCATCCGGTCAACTTCCCACTACTTCTGCATCTGTGTCTGCTGAGTTACAACATCCAGAACCTGATCGACCACCACCATCTCAGGAGGTCGAAGTACCACAACAACAAGATTCACCACCACAGCCTACCCAGACACAGACTCTCCGTTCACCGCAGAGCCTCCCGCTGCAAAACTCTACCGGGGACATTCCACAACTACGCCAAGAAGCTGAGATAACACAACTGACACCTCTCTCGGAAATGGGGATGCCATTTCTTGAAATCAGCAGCAACACTCAACAAGAAAGAAAGATATATCCACTTACCAAGCAAGTGACGAATATTGGACGCGATTCATCGAATGATATTGTTCTCAATGAGAACCACGTCTCCAGTTTCCATGCTCAGATTGTGTATAAAGAGGGTCAGTTTGTCTTTGTGCATCCGCATCCAACACGCCAGCAAACACAAAACGGCTTGCTCTATCGAGGTCGTCAGATCCAGGGTGATGAGTCCTTTCGCAAGCTCTTGACTAGTGGAGACATCATCCGCATCGGTGATGAGAATGGCACACTCGTCTCGCTCATCTATAACGATGGTAGTGGTACATCACAGGAGGTTTCCCCAGAAATTCGTCCCATCCCATTGGATGCTCCTGAAATTACCATTGGGCGGCACTCGGATAACATGGTTGTGCTAAATCATCCACAGGTCTCTGGACACCACGCTCGTCTGATGCAAGAGGGAGAAACGTATCGCATCATCGATCTGAACAGCACGAACCATGTCTATGTCAATGCACTCTTCACAACGAATCAGCTCCTCAAACACGACGACGAGATACGGATTGGTCCATATAAGTTCACATATACGGGGAAAGAACTCACACAGCAGGATGAGAGTAACAGCATCCGCATCGACGCCCTCCATCTCAAAAAGGTCGGCAACAATCAGGTCATCCTGCTCAACGACATCTCTCTCGCCATTCCGCCACGTAAATTTGTGGCCCTGGTCGGTGGTTCTGGTGCTGGCAAATCGACGTTGATGGACGCACTCAACGGTCTCCGACCTGTACAGGAAGGTAAAATTTTCTATAACGGTCAGGACTACTACCGTCATCTCGCTGCATTCAGCACGCAGTTGGGCTATGTCCCACAGGATGACATTGTGCATCGAGAATTGACTGTTGAGCGAGCCCTGTACTATGCAGCAAGAATGCGTCTGCCAGAAGACTTTACAAACGAGCAGATCGAGCAGCGTATCAACGAAGTGCTTGAAGATGTAGATATGAAAGAGCGACGCCATTTGCTGGTGAGTAAACTGTCCGGTGGGCAGCGAAAACGTGTCTCCATCGCCCTGGAATTACTCGGCAAGCCCAGTATCTTCTTTCTTGATGAGCCAACTTCGGGTCTTGATCCAGGACTGGATCGCAAGATGATGTTCCTTTTGCGCAAGTTGGCTGATAAGGGGCATACCATCATTTTGGTTACCCATGCCACCAACAACATTAACGCCTGTGATTACGTCTGCTTCTTGGCTCAGGGTGGTCGCTTAGTCTACTTTGGACCACCCAGTGAGACGCGGACGTACTTCGGCAAAGCGGATTTTGCTGAGATTTACGCTCTCCTGGAACCGAACCCTGAGAATCCTCAAGCTCCAGAGGAGGCAGAGACACGCTTTAAGGCCTCTCTAGACTATCAGCAATATGTCTCTGAACTCATCAATGAAGCACCCCTCGGTAATGGCAAAGCACCTCGGCAAAGAAGAAAGACGAAGCAACCCAAGCGCGGCAATCCGTGGAAGCAGTTCGTCCTACTCTCCCTGCGTTACATCGAACTCCTCAAGAACGATCTGGGCAATCTGCTCATCCTACTCTTACAAGCACCCATCATTGGCTTACTCCTCATACTTTTGGTGAAGTATGAGATAGGGACTGGTGCCTTTGATGCCACCAGTATTGCAAATTGTCCAACGACGGCTACCATTCTCACTACCACTGGCTTACGTGATGTGCCTGGCCCCGCTAACCCAGCTGTATCGATGAAGTGTGACCGTGTGGATGACTTTCTCAAAAACAATCCAAATGGAAGAGCGTATGCCGCAAAACGAGGAGGTGAAAGCACAGCATTGCAGGATTTTATCCTGCCAGGTTCTGGCGGGGATGCACAGAAGGTTTTGTTTATCATGGCCTTCACTGCGGTGCTGTTTGGGTCTGTGAATGCGGCCCGCGAGATCGTCAAGGAGGCACCCATTTATCGACGTGAACGAGCCGTGAACCTGGGTATCATTCCCTATATGTTCTCAAAGATTGTCGTGTTAACGCTATTGTGTTTGCTACAAACTGCTATGCTTGTTATCATTGTAAGCATTGTTGAGCCCTTCCATCAGGGAATATTTTTACCTGCAATTCTTGAAGTCTACATTACCATGGCTCTCACCGCACTCGCAGGTTTAATGGTGGGATTGACGGTCTCAGCCGTTGCGCCCAACAACGACCGGGCCATGAGCTTTATTCCAATTATCCTTATTCCACAGGTGATCTTCTCTGGCACCGTCTTTGCCTTTAAAGATTGGTTCACACAACTTCTATCGATGGCATTTGCAGCACGCTGGTCTATGGCAGCACTAGGTTCATCGATTGGCCTACATAGTGACAAGATAGGAGGTGATAAATTATTCGGCGATGACTACACCTATCATGGAACCCTCTTCTCGATCTATAGCCAAGCTGACGCTATGAGATACCTTCTGACGATGTGGATTGCCTTAGGGGTGATGATTGTTCTTCTCGCCTGCGCAACTGGGGTGTTTCTGAAGAGAAAGGATATTAGGGTGTGACAACTCCCCAGGCTAAGGCTCAGGGGCACTCACATGGCGCAATTTTAGAGGTAGATACGCAATCAGACCTAACCTGGTAGGCTAGGTATAACGCTCCCTACTTTGTCCTTTATGACAGCTTGCGTGATACTACTCCACCTAAACAACTGGAAGGCTGGCCGCGTGAGTCGGCCAGCTTTTATGATAGCTTGTACTCTCTATTTAGGAAGGATATATGTGTGGTTATTTCGAAAATAAGTAGAGGAAAAGTGTTCACGTCTCTTGATTCATGGAAAGCGAACTTACGAGTCTACTTACGCATCATTGCTTTACTCCGTCCTCATTGGTTGTCGGCCCTAGGTGCAGTAGCCAGCCTGGGGCTTTCTACTGGCTTCGCACTGGTGGTACCCTGGCTGCTGGCATGGGTGATCGATACGGGACTGCAACACGGGCAATTTAGTACACTGCTCCTTGCTACCGGGGCCATCCTGGTTACCAGCTTACTACGTGGCCTCTTTGCTTACGGCCAAGGCTATCTTTCACAGGCAGTATCATCTCTCGTCGCCTACGATCTGCGTAACCGCGTCTACGACCACTTGCAAACGCTCAGTTTCTCATTTCACGATGCATCAGAAACAGGTCAATTAATGTCGCGTCTCACAGTCGATATCGAAGCCGTACGTAACTTTATTCCACTGGGGTTACTGCGTGCGCTCCTGGCATTCGTGACCTTTGGCACAATTAGTCTCATACTCTTTGAACTCGACTGGCATCTAGCCCTGATCACGATGATATGCGTCCCCATCTTGATCCTGCTCTCTATCCAGGTAGCGCGTCGTTTGCGTCCACTCTGGTTACGTGTGCAAAACGAGACAGGGGCCTTGGGGACGGTGATGCAAGAAAGCTTGAGTGGGGTACGTGTGGTCAAAGCCTTTGCCCGTGAAGAGTTCGAGATAGACAAGTTTGGCACAAAAAACCTCGAACTGCGCGAACTCAATATGAGTGCCATGCGCCTTTCAGCATGGAATCAGCCATTAATGGTTCTGGTGCTAAATGTAATCACCGTATTGATCGTCTGGTTAGGAGGCGTAGCCGTCATCGGGCATCAACTTAGCCTCGGTGTACTTGTAGCAGTCACACAGTACATCCTTCTTCTAGCAACACCTGTACGTACCTTCGGCTACATGGTTACCTGGTTCATGCGCGGACTTTCCAGTGGCATCCGTATCTTCGATGTATTGGATACTCAACCCGCTATTACCGACGCGCCAGAAGCAACCACCCTAGAACGGGTAGAGGGTCATGTACGTTTTGAGCACGTTTCTTTTGCTTACGGAAATGGGCAAGAAGTACTGCACGATATCAACATAGATGCTCAACCTGGGCAGATCATTGCCATATTGGGTACGACGGGAAGCGGTAAAAGCACAATATTGCACCTGTTGCCACGCTTCTATGAAGTTACAGGTGGGCGCATTCTCATCGATGATAAAGATATACGCGAAGTAACCCTCTCATCCCTACGGCGCAATGTTGGTCTGGTACTCCAAGACGTTTTTCTGTTTAATGCAACACTGCGCGATAATATTGCCTATGGTGTTGCCAACGCCACCATAGAACAGATCATAGAGGCAGCGAAAGTTGCACGCATCCATGAATTTGCCTGTACCTTACCGCATGGCTATGACACCTGGGTAGGAGAACGCGGCGTGACCCTCTCAGGCGGTCAGAAACAACGTGTGGCCATAGCACGTACCTTGCTGCTTAATCCCCGCATTCTCATTCTCGATGACTCAACGTCAAGCGTTGATATGGAGACCGAGTATCTCATGCAACAAGCTTTGGATACGGTCATGCAGGGGCGTACAACGTTTGTGGTCGCCTCTCGTCTACGCACCATCAAGAACGCCGATCAGATTTTAGTGCTAGATAAAGGCAAGATCGTCGAGCGTGGAACTCATGAGACGCTGTTAGCACGAGGAAGTCATTACGCTCGCCTCTATGACTTGCAGCTACGCGAACAGGAGGAATTTGAAACCCGTTTGCTCTCCTCTTCTCCAGAACAGAAACGGCAGGTAGCCCGATGAAAGCGAAAACGTACACAACACAACGCGAGCAAAGCCCCTGGTATAAAAATAGTCTGGAAGGTGCGGATGAAGACATTTCCAAGAAATTTGACGGACACCTCGTTGGTAAATTTCTCCCATACCTTGCTCGCTATCGGAGCTGGACACTTGCCAGCATTGTCCTCATGTTGCTGTACACAGTATTCAATCTGGCAAATCCATACCTAATCGGGGTCGCCATTGACCGGTTTATCAGCCACAACGATTTGAGAGGGCTGGCAATTATCAGTACTGTCCTGATTGTTATAAACATCCTCATGTGGCAGGCACAGTACTGGCAGGTATGGACAATGTCCTGGGCTGGACAACAGATACTCTACCTTCTCAGTTCAGACATGTTCATCCACCTGCAAAAGCTTTCGCTGAGTTTCTATGACCGCACCCAGATTGGACGTGTGATGTCACGTTTGCAAAGCGACATAGACGTCCTAGAGTCAATGCTCAGTTCAGGTTTACTCTCTATGCTCGGCTCCCTCGTCTCACTGGTAGGCATTGTGGCAGCTATGCTTACCATGAACGTATGGCTTGCCTTGCTCTCCTTCACCGTCTTGCCGATCATGTTCGTCATTGCCGCCTTGTGGCAACGCCATGCTCAGCGTTCCTTCCGGCGTACACGAGCCGCTATCTCTATGGTCAATGCTACGCTTCAGGAGAACATTTCCGGTATGCGCGTGATTCAGAGCCTCGTGCGCGAGGATCGCAATCGTACCGAGTTCGACGAACTCAATGCCTATAACCGCGATACCAACCTCGAAGCCAGTCGTATAGCCGCACTCATCCTACCACTCGTAGAGGCTGTAGCCGCCATGGCTATAGCCATCACCGTCCTGTATGGAGGCATACTGGTCTCGCAGGGGAAACTTCAAGTGGGCATACTTGTCGCATTCACCCTCTACATCAATCGTTTCTTCGATCCTATTCGCGATATCAGCCAGCAATATTCGCAACTTCAACGCGCCGGAGTAGCAGCAGAACGCATCTTTCAAATCCTGGAGATGCCCGTGGACATCGTCGACAGGCCAGACGCTCAGGAGCTTCCCCAGATCAGAGGCGACGTAGAGTTCCGTAGTGTTACCTTCGGTTACAGTCGAGATTTACCAGTACTGCATAACCTCAATCTACATATAAAAGCTGGCCAGACAGTAGCTCTCGTAGGCACCACCGGAGCCGGAAAAAGCACCATTGCCAGCCTGCTTGCCCGTTTCTACGATGTGGAGCATGGGGCAGTCTTGATTGATGGATATGATATACGCAACGTGACCCAGCGTTCGTTGCGTAGCCAGTTTGGGGTCGTACTCCAAGACCCTTTTTTGTTCACAGGCACCATTGCCGACAACATCCGCTATGGTCGTCTCGATGCAAGCAATACCGAGGTAGAAGAGGCCGCTCGCGCTGTAGGCGTACATGACCTGATCATGCAGTTGCCTGATGGCTATAAGACGCTCATTCGTGAGCGCGGGCGCAACCTCAGTGTAGGCCAGCGTCAGCTTATCTCGTTTGCCCGTGCCCTCCTTGCTGACCCACGCATCCTCATCCTGGACGAGGCAACAGCCAATATCGATACCTTTACGGAGTTACTGGTGCAGCAAGGGTTAAGACGTCTACTACATGGACGTACCGCTCTGGTGATCGCTCACCGTCTCTCAACCATCAAGGGTGCAGATAAAATCGTTGTGTTACAAACAGGCCGTGTCGTAGAACAAGGCTCACATGCCGAACTCCTGCAACGCAACGGCATATATGCTTCACTATATGCCATGGGTTTCCGTCATACCTCAGAGGATGGAGCATCTTCATCACTGATGAAGTGAAACCATTATTCCCTTGGACATGTGCATAGGAAAAAATAGAAATAGGGAGAGGAAGCCTGTGCCACATTTACAGTTTGCGCAAATATTGGGCAAGCTGCTCATCTGCTGGAAAAGCCAGTGGAGGTATTTCTTCAAGCGGAAAGAAGGCCAGTTCACTCACCTCTTCAGGTTGAGCTAACAGTCCACTTATATCGTCATTGAGAATCCTCGCTTGATAGGCGATAACGACATGGGGGTTACCTTTTTCGCTGTAAATGCCGATTAAGCCCTCAATTTGTACATCAAGGTTTGTCTCCTCTTTAACCTCACGCATAGCCGCCTCCTCAACCTTTTCACCGCGATCAACATATCCACTGATAAAACTCCATAGACCTCTAGGCTCCATGTTGCGACGCCCAAGCAAGACTTTTCCCTCGTGTTGAATAACCACTACAGTGACGAGTTTAGGTTCGAGAAAAAGTATGAAGCCACAAGCAGGACAGGTCTGCCGTTGGTCATTATAGATATGTTTTTCGACCAGAGATGTTGCGCAAAGAGGACAGTATTTAAAGGTGGTGTCAGGCACAACGGGTTTCCTTTCACACAAGTTTTCCTGAACAACACCAATAATAGTCTCCTACATAGGCAAGGCTATTAGGATAAGAGCACATTAGTGACGTATAGAATGTACTCCCTTTCCATAAGGATTGCAAGAATTTCACCTCAGCAACAGTATCTCACGACGATACACGTCGTTTTTAACCTATCGCCGCTTGCTTCATTTATTCATTCACAGATAAAATATTAACCCCATTGATCTCTTCGCAATCATATCTTAACCAAATCATCACCGCAAACACATTTGTTCCTGCTAGGCTTAGAAGGTGAGAATACGTTCTCAGGAAAATACAATTCTATCTTTGCTGTTTTTATTTGCCTACTACATGTTGTGCACAAGCTAAACCATAGGCACAAGGTGTAGGGAGTAGGGTGCCTTTTAGTTATCAATATCAAAAAGTGCAAAGATAGAGATACAAGAAGATAAGGAGATGTTGTCCATGGAAATCGTTTCTCGCCATCGTTGGCGCATTAGCATCGCTTCGGCTATCACTCTCTTGGCTCTTATCCTTTCTCTCGCCTTCGCCTTTGCATTACGGGTTCAAACGCATGCGGCAGGGGCACCATTAACCCAAATCAGTAGCGACCCTTTCACCAATCCCGATAGTAATCACAAGACACAAGTTGAGCCTGACACCTTTACCTTTGGCAACACAATCGTTTCAGCCTTCCAATCAGGCCGCTTCTTCGACGGTGGGGCCTCCGACATCGGTTTTGCGACTTCTACCAACGGGGGCGCAACCTGGACACATGGCTTCCTACCTAATGCCACAGCCAACTCAGTGCCGCCAAACCCGACGTATCTCCGTGCCAGTGACGCCTCGGTGGCCTACGACGCGAAACACAAAGTCTGGCTGATCTCTTGGCTTGGCATTAAGAATCCTGCAACTGGTCCTGTCGATGTGCTCGTCAGCCGCTCGACCGATGGGGGACTGACATTTGGTGCCCCCGTTGTGGTGAATGCCAGTGGTGATTTTAACGACAAAAACTGGACGGTCTGCGATGATACGTCCAGCAGCCCCTTCTATGGTCACTGCTACACCGAGTTCGACGACTTTAGCAAACTCAACCGTGTCCAGATGAGCACCTCCACCAACGGTGGATTGAAGTGGGGTGCAGCAAAGACGACTCCCGACCATACCTGCGTCATCGCCGGACAACCGCTCGTGCAGCCCAATGGTACGGTCATCGTCCCCATAGACGACTGTCTTGAGACGACGATCCTCTCTTTCAGGTCGACGGATGGTGGTCAAACCTGGAGTAGGCCCGTCCTTGCTGCACAATTACTCAATGACGGTCATCCCGGTAGTATTCGTTCGCCTGACCTACCCTCCGCTGAAATTGACAAGTCGGGCAGAGTGTACGTCGTCTGGACAGACTGCCGCTTTGAAGACTTTTGCAATGCCGGGAACAATGATCTCCTGCTGATCTCCTCGGCCGATGGCATCCACTGGACCCTACCCAAGCGCATCCCGGCCAACCCGGTTGGCAGTGGCGTCGATGATCTCCTTCCTGGCCTGGCCGTCGACAGGAGTACGTCTGGGAGCTCGGCCCATCTTGGGCTGGTCTACTACTACTTCCCGAGCATAAATTGCACTCCCAGTACCTGTCAACTCAATGTCGGCTTCATCTCCTCTACCAACGGGGGGGCCAGTTGGAGTAAGGCGGTGCAACTAGCTGGACCGATGACACTCACGTGGCTCCCACTCACCACTCAAGGTTTCATGGTCGGCGATTACTTCTCGACCTCCATCGTGCCTGGTGATGATGATGCCACACCTGTGTTTGAGGTCGCGTTTGCACCGACTCCACCACCGGATTGTTCCAACCTATCGACAGGTGCTCCAGGCCAAGGTTGTAACCAGGCTACGTACACGACGCCTGAAGATCTGCTGAAGATAACCGGGGGCACAAACGTATCCAATGATGTGGCTCCTTCTAATCTGCCGAAGAAGTCAGGCAGGTCCCAACCCGCAACCGACTTTTAACTGTTGCAGCGTACTTTAAGAGGTACGAGTGTAGGCCGCTGCTCCTTAGAGGAGCAGCGGCCTACGTTTGTCAAATAGAGCTTGACGGAACTCTTTATAAAGAACTCTTCTGACCCGAGGATGACATACCTGTACAACATTTTTCATGTTTTCTTCGACAACACTAGCCCTATCAAGATTTGTTGAGCCTAACTCATCAACCACTCTAATATATAACGCACATTAGCCTCGTGTGCCCAGCCATAAAATGTGCGATCAACCGGCTCGGTGGCACTGGCTATGACCTCATCGAGAGGATAGGCAATAAGAGCCGAGGCATGTTCAAGCTCTTGTGGAGTGGGATGATGAGTGAGGAGCAACTGGCGGGAACGGTGCTCTATCTCACGCAAGTATGCCAGATTCTCCTGTACAAGTGCTGGACTGGTTGTTTTGCCATGCGAACAGAGTACTCGTTCTGGCTGCAAAGCAATAAAGCGTTCCAGAGTAGCAAACATAGATGGAACAGCCTCTGCATTTTCAATGCAAGGCAAAGGATTCTCCACAGCATCAAAGGCCAGGAGTAAGCGCAACTCAGGAAGCCATGCCGCGATATGATCACGATGATGACCTGGAGCAGGAAAGAGTTCAATGGTCATTGGACCATCATAAAGAGTGAAATGCTGGTTGAAGGTTATAGTCGGAGGGACAAGTTCAACCTTGCCAAAGATGGGGTATCGCTGCTGGAAGTTGACAAGTTCACTACAAGCCTCATCCGATTGCAGACGTATACGGCCATATTCGTGAGCGATAATAGGAGCGGTGTGCTCGCCGCGAAAATAGGCATTGCCCCAGGCATGATCCCAGTCGGCATGGCTGTTGACGACTAAAATAGCACGCTTGCCAATCTCATCTTGTACTATACGCATCATGACGCTCACGTCTTCAGGACACAGCATAGTGTCAAAGATGACCATATAGGAGTCCGTGAAGACGATATAGGCATCAACCTCCATACCTTCAAATTCTCCAACGGCATTGAAGGTACGACGGAAGACACGTACTCGACTGTCAGCACTCATCTCAGGCACAAAAACGACATCCTTGGATGCTGGCATAAGCATGCCTCACTTTCCATCCAGTTTAATGATGCGCTCCAATATACGCCACGATCAAGTAGAGCAAGAAGAGGCCAATGCAGACGAGGAGAATAGCTCCATAGCAGGTTAAAGTCCATGCTCTACGATTGTTGAGGGCCTGACGCAATTGTTCTCCCATGTCGGGAGGATCAAGTTGGAGATCGGGACAAAGCTCAATGAGATGCGGCAGCATGGCGCGGAAATCGCGGGCATTGGTCATACCCTCAGCTAAAATAATAGTAGTATCATCATCCAGATCAGCCATCAAAATTAGTTTGGATGGGTTGGGATCACCGGGCATTAACGTGAGCCTTTTGATAGCCTCCAGTTGCACTCGCGTCTCCTGCTCTTCCTCCTGGCCAGTGACAACCAGTTCATCGAAATAGAGCCGTATTTCTTTACCCATGCCAAAACGCACCACACCGATGGGGTGTTTCTTCTCAAGATTATGTTCACTCATATGTTCACCACAAATCTTTCTAGTACCCACATTGCCGTTCTAGATTGTATAGCATCCAGGACTTGGCGTCGAGATAGAGCTAGCTAGAGAAAATACGACGATCCCCTTGACATTCTCACGCCAATCATTATAATATTATTGTATGTACGGCAATTGCCGTACATACAATAATATTAGCACATACCATTTCTTAATACAAAGAGAGAAGAGAGCATGATATCACAAGATGGCACTGATGCAGACACTCTAGCAATTCTGCCTGAAAGGGTACCCGTAGAAATGCCCAATTTGCCCAACTACCTTGTTGTCAATACACACCAGCAATTTCGGGCTTTTGGTGAGCCTATACGGGAACGCATTTTACGCATCATTCAAAATTCGCCAGCGACCGCCAAGCAGATTGCCGATAACCTGAAAATACCGCCAGGAACAGTTGGGCATCATCTGCAAGTACTTGAAGAAGCCGGATTAGCGAAAGTGGTGGCGCGTCGCTTAGTGAGGGGCATCGTGGCAAAATATTACACACGCACTGCACGCATCTTCACATTCGCCTTCCCCTCTGAAGTCCGAGGCAAGCAATCAAGTAGTGCCAATATTCTCTTTCTCGCTTATGAGGAGTTAAAAGAGTCAATAGAGGCTAAGGGAGAAGATGCATCTAGTATGTGTTCTGCCTTTCCCCATGTACGCCTCTCACCAGAGCGTGCGAAGGTCTACCAGGAGCGTCTGGATGCCTTGCTTGATGACCTTCTGGCGGAAACACCTGATCCGAACGGGCAGGTCTATGGCCTCGTTTTTTCTTTGTTCCTGGCCCCGGCTTATGCACAAAATACAAAGACCTCTCCGGTAGCAGAAACTTCCGAAGAGCCAATAGAATGAAAGGGGGCTATATGACAACTTCTGGTACAAATCAAGCTACATCTACTCGTAAGCTTAGTAGTGACTTCTGGACATTCTGGACTGGGCAAACCATCTCTAATCTGGGAAGTTCGATTACGCTGTTTGCCTTACCGTTGTTAGTGTACAAGCTCACCGGTTCGGCCCTGAATCTCGGTATTGCTGAAGCAGCTACATTTCTGCCCTATTTGCTTTTTGGGCTGGTACTGGGTGCGTTGGTAGATCGAGTCAATCGTAAACGCATGATGATTCTGGTGGATGTAGGGCGTGGCCTAGTTATAGCGTCCATTCCTGTGTTTGCCCTGTTCGGCAGCCTTTCCGTCTGGTGGATCTATGTAGCGAGCTTTCTCTCTTCAACGCTCACCATCTGTTTCGAGGCAGGCCAATTTGCTGCTATCCCCAGTCTAGTAAAACAAGATGATCTGGTAACAGCCAACGGGCGTATCCAGGCCAGCTACTCAGCGGCAAGTGTTCTTGGGCCGCTCCTGGCCGGTGTACTGGTTGCCGTAGTGCCTCTTGTAACGCTACTATTCGTGGATGCCCTATCGTTTATCATCTCAGCTCTGACCCTTGCCCTGATCAGGATCAGCTTTAATACGGTGAGCGAACGCAGCAGCACCAGTATCGGGCGTGATGTGATCGAAGGACTGCGCTACGTGCTTCGACACCCTGTACTGCGCAACATCTCAGCCATGATGGCTTTGGTCAACTTTGTCGCCGTCACTGCCGCTGCTCAGCTTGTTCTGTTCGCTAAGGTACGTCTTGCAGCCAACGATACCCAGGTTAGCCTGCTCTATTCGGCAGGAAGTATCGGGATCGTCATTCTCTCCCTGGCAGCTGGCCCACTACGCAAACGTTGGTCATTTAGCAGGGTTGCACTTAGTGCGCTCATGTTAGAGGGCTTGTTAACAGTCGTTCTCTCCCTGACACGCTGGTACTGGCTGGCATTGTTTCTCTGGATGCTCTCATCAGGGCTGGGCATTTTATTCAACATCAACACCGGTAGCCTACGCCAGGCTATCGTTCCCAACAATATGCTAGGACGAGTAATCAGTATTGCTAGCGTACTAGCATGGTCGGCTATTCCTCTAGGCAGCCTCCTGGGAGGTTTTGCCATTGAACAAACAAAGAATGTAGCACTGGTCTATGCTGTGATCGGCGTACTGGTCTTCCTCATTCCCTTCTCTTTCTCCTTCACTGCATTGGGACATGCGGAACGTTACTTGCCGAAAGATAAAGACAAAGAGCAGAGTCAGGAAGAGAGTGCAGTAGCTCCTACAGGCTGATAGAGATGGAAGGGAGTCAGGAAGAGAGTGCAGTAGCTCCTACAGGCTGATAGAGATGGAAGGCTCATTTGAGAAAAGCCGGCGGCCAGGGTATTCCGGCAGCTGGCTTATTTCTTCGTGCCAGTCAGATTTGCCCCATTGAGATTGGTACCATCAAGAGTTGCTAAGCGCATATCTGCAAGACTGAGGTTGGCATCTTGGAGATCGGCATCACGAAAACAGGCCATAGTCAAGTCTGCTCCACTGAGATTGGCTCTGACAAGAGTAGCTCCGGTGAAATTTGCTCCACCGAGATCGGCTTCTAAAAAATTAGCCTCATTGAGATCGGTTCCTTCAAGATGAACACCTCGTAGTCTGGCACGCCTAAGGTCTGGTCGGATGTGAGGATGCCCTTGCCTCCACGTGTTCCAGGCAACTTTTCCTTGCTTGAGAAGATCGAGGTGGTCCTGGTTTGCCATATGTTTTATCTCCTGTTCATTGCTGTCATTGCTCGATAGGTGAAATAATTCAGCATGATGTACACCTCTAGCATACAACCACTCTTCGACAAACGGCAACCTCTTAACTTGTGAGCGGTAAAAACTTGTATCATGAAAAAATTCACCGTATCTTAACGTAATCTCAACCGTTTCTCTCCTCTGAGAAGTGATAATAACGAAGTCATTCGGCAAATAGTATTATACAAGTGGAAAGGACAAACAATGCAACAGCAACCGAATCAGTCGTCTCAAGGAGGCTGGCCACAACCACAGTGGCCTCCCCAACAGCAGCCGTGGCCGTCGCAACTACTACCTCCGCAACAGGAAATGTATAGTCAACCAGTGCAACCACCACTAATGCAACAACCGCCAGCGCAGCCACCAAAGAAACGTGGTAAAGGCTTATGGATTGGCCTTGCTGTTCTTGTGGCCGTCCTTGTCCTTTTTGGTGTAATTGGAAGCAATGCATCCAAATCTACGCCCAACACCGGTACAGCTATCAATACTCCCTCAACATCTGGCAATAGTTTTACTCCCTCGACTTCTAGCAATACACCAGCTCCAACCAATCAACATTTTGCTGTGGGGCAAGTGGTTAAAGTAGGTGACACGTGGGAAGTGACCATCAACAGTGTCAAGACGAACACAGGCAGTGAGTTCAGTAGGCCTCAGTACTCAGGAAATGTGTTCCTGCTATTCTCGATCACGGTTAAGAACCTGAGCAGTCAGGAACAGGTCGTCAGTAGTGCATTGAATTTCTCGCTCTTGGATGCATCAGGACAGAAATACACGGAGACCATCGATCCTAGTGCTGGCGCAACGTTGGATGGAAAAGTCGCGGCAAATAGTCCATTAAAAGGCTCAATCGTCTACGAGGTACCAGCATCGACACACCAGTACCGGTTGGCATTTGAGGCTGATATTGTCTCATCAGGCCAAACTATTTGGGATATTCATGTCTGAGCCTTTAGGGCTTTAGCCCGCTGCATCCCCCTGGCTTCAGCTATGGGGTGAGGCGATTTGTGGCTTTAGCCCTTGCTCCTTCCTTGTTTGTAGCGAGCCACGTAGTCACGCAATGCCGTCAGTATTTCGCCGTTAAGCGAGCGGTTGTGTTCACGTGCGATGGATCGCATCTCTTCCAATAAATCACGTGCAATGCGGATGGTAAAGGCTTTTTCTTGTTTTTCCATGTAACCATCATACTATCAAAACCATTACATTTCAACTCTGTTTGTGCTATACTATAAATGTTCTCGTGGGTACCGTAAGACCGTAAGGCTTGACCCCAGGGCAGGCACCCATTGCACACCAACAACTTAATAGTGTTTGCGGGTTCCAGGGTAAATCGTTCCCCTGGGTAAAAGCACTAGCGAACAAACCGTTCGGTGTGCCAATCGTTGACATGGATAGCGAGTCACTTCCTTCCATCGAGATTGCAACGAACATCGGCCTGGAAGAGGCCAACAGGGAGCAATTCCTGTAGAAGCCCCTCGGCTTTAGCCATGGGGTACTTCACATAGACCGATAATGTACCTACCTCAAACAGGTGCTAAGATGAACTCAGCACCTGTTCTTTTTCATTCTTCTTCTCCTTAAGAGAAGCATATGCTTCACAGCGTTGTCTTTCCCTGCAAAATGCGGGCGGATCTGCATCCAGAACTCGTAGGCGACCGCGCCGCGCAGTCGGGGGCCTCGCCCGTGAGCCACCGTCCCTCTACCTCCACCTGAGCGGTTTGGTGACAAGGAGCACCAGTGTGGCAATAATCAGGCCGACGATCAAGGGGGCGGAGATCATCTGGCTCGTCTGGCTCCAGACGACCCACGGTGTGGCACCGGGGAACAGGAGGATAGCGGCGACCGCGCCGGCCAGCAGCGCGCCGAGGTTCACGCCAAGCCGGAGCCCGCGTCCTGGGGCAAGGCTCCTGCCGGATTGTTTGCTCCAGTCGTCCGCGACCAGACGGGGGGTCCGCCAGATGTAGGCGAAGACATGGATGGCGATCATCGGGAGCCAGACCAGGACACTGAGGTTATGCATGGGGAGAAGTGGGCCAGCCTGCGCCGGGCCAGTCACCACGAGTCCGATCCCGCTGCCGATCACCACGAGGGTCGTGACGAGGAGCAGCGGGGCCAGCACCCGCAGCGGCAGGCGGGGCGGGCCTCTGCGCACGAAGGCGAGCGACCCGGTGTAATAGCGGAGGAAGCGGTAGAAGGTCGAGCCAACCTTGACGACGAGCGGGCCGCAGAGGCCCACCCCGACAAAGATATGGATGGCTATCCCCTCGTGCAGGCTCGCCGAGCTCACGAGCTCAACCAGGATCAGCACGAGGAGTACCGCGCCGGCCAGCGCAGTCAGCCGTTCGTTACCAACTACCCCGGACCAACCCTCACCGTTCTCTCCGTCCATGCCGGTCGGTCCCGATGGACGCACGGACTCATTGTCACCGATCGATTTCACAGTCCACCTCCTTAGGTGTTTGATTCCATTTCATGCGGTTTTCAGACCCTTTCTCATTGCTGGCCAAGCGAAAGGCAAGCTCATCTTCCAGAGGCTCGAAGATCTATCGCGCGTTTCGCGCCGTCCCGACTCCTCCCATGTCGCGTCACCAGGTGACTGTTTGTGCCGAACGGCTTCCTGCGCTGACCTCACGTTGGGTTAGCGGCTCGACACGCAGGACAGATGACAGCGCGGCGGACACCAAGGAGTACATGGATGCGGGTCAACGAAATCCTCGCTCCGTGCCGCGTGGGCGGGCGAGATGTGCGGTCGTCTTGCGCGGAAAGCCGTGCGTAGTCGATATGAGTTGAGATCGGCTACGCGTTGACATCCTGACGCCGGAACACCATGGCGCTCACCACGGCAAAGCCGACCATCCACAGCAGCGCCACGAGCAAGGCAGCATTGTAGCCCTGAGGAGGAGTGGGACCGACAGCGGCAGGCACTGTCGAGCCCACCAGGTAGTTGAATACGCGGACGGGGAGCCACTCGGCCCCATCCCGCCACACCACTGCAATCAGTCCCTCTGGGACCAGGACGTATGCCAGTGCAATACCTACGGCGGCGCCTGTCGAGCGCGTAAGCACGGCGACAAGCATTCCCAAGAGGCTAATGCCGACGAGACAGAGCAACTCATTGCCGAAGAAGCTCAGAAAAGTGTGCATCCCTTCAGACGTGGTCCAGGCAGCCGTCGAGATCCCCTGAGATTGAGCTACGGCGATGATGAGAGCGGCACTGATGAGCAGGGTCAGCGCAAGGGAGATGGCCACGAAGAGCAAAAGGGCGAGCATCTTGCCCGCCAGCCAGCGCAGTCGGCCCGGCTCGCGCACCAGCAGGTTCCGCAGGGTTCCCTGGGACCATTCCGCGGCGATGTTCGAGGTGACGATGATGAGCGTGATAGCAATGATCAGTGACCGCGCCTGGCCAACGACGGTGATCAGTCCCTGCGTCGTCGGGAAAGCCTGAATGAGTGGGGTGATCTCCGGTCCGGTGGCGCCGGACGTTATCTGGTGGAAAGTCAAGTAGGCGATAGCAGCGGTGGCGACGATCATCACTCCCCCACCAGCCAGGACGCTCCAGAGGCGGAGCTTTAGCAACTCGCTCCGAAAAGCACGCACCATTAGTGATCTCCTTTCAACATCGCCAGGAAACTCTCTTCGAGGCTAGCCTCCTTCGCACGGATGGCAATGCGGGTGGCACCAGCCTCCCTGGCACGTCGGTTCAGTTCGGAGGCCCAGTCCATGGGACAGGCAATCCGCAGGGAGCCGTTCACCGGCGTGACCGTGTAGCCCGCCGCGATCGCGATCCTGGCCACCAGATCGAGCTGCGTCGCCTCCTCGGCTTCGACTACCAGCTCACCGCGACGGTCAAGGAGTTCGCGGGCTGGACCGCTGAACAGGACCTTCCCTTGATTGAGCATCACCAACCAATCCGTGACCTGCTCCAATTCCCCCAGCAGGTGGCTACTGATGAAGATGGTCTTGCCCTGCTCGCGCAGGCGCCGCAGCAGGTCGCGCATCTGGATGATGCCAATTGGGTCGAGGCCATTGGCCGGTTCGTCGAGGATCAGGAGGTCTGGATCGGGGAGCAGCGCCATGGCCACCCCGAGCCGTTGCTTCATCCCTTGAGAATACTTTCCAACTGGGTCTTTCGCCCGGTCGCTCAGATCGACCATTTCGAGTACCTGGCTAACGCGGGAGCGGGGGTGACCGCCAAGGTGGGCGAGCACCTCCAGATTCGTCCGTCCGCTCAGGCTGGGATAGAAGGCGGGAGCTTCGATGAGCGCCCCAACGTGCGGAAGGTAGCTTTGGAGATCTGTCAGCTGTTTGCCAAGAATCGTGGCGCTGCCAGCACTTGGTCGCACCAGTCCCAGCAGCATGCGAATGGTTGTCGTCTTACCGGCACCATTGGGGCCGATAAAGCCAGCGATGGTCCTGCTGGGGATGCTGATCGTGAGGCCATCGACTGCTTTGCGCTGCCCGAAGTGCTTACTCAAGCCATGGGTTTCGATCGCCAGGGTGCCGCTCGGCGCATCATCCGCCGCCTGCTCAGTCTGAGATGTATCAGGGAAGGGGGTCATGATCACCTCCATGGGCGTGCCTGGGGTATGGTAGGAATGACATCCATCTTTTCATCGCGTGAAGCATTTCCTTTCTCGCTCTTCTCAATGCATTTTCGCTCTCGCAGAGACAGGTCGTCTCGCATGCCGGGATGAGCCAGACACGCGCTCGTCTCCACTGTCGCCAGTAGAGCCGCGTGCGCCGCGCCTTGTCTTCGGGTTTGGTTGAAACCCTCTACGAAACCCCGTCAGTGAGAGTTTACTAAACGTTTAATAATTGTATCCAAAAAAGAGTTAGTGCTGGCTCCGTTGTGCTGGAGACGCAATGCCGTCAAGCAGCACGGTGACCAGGTGCGACGCCTGACGTGACCCCCGGATGCTCTTCGACTCCCTCAACATCCCCATGTAGAGGCTGACCAGCACATTGACCGGAATATCCGTTCGAATCTCTCCGGCATCTCGTGCCGATTGAAAGATGCCCATGACCTGCTGCTTGATCCTGTCTCGCAGGGACAAAATGATCCGCTGGTTTTCCGGGTCCTTTATGTGCTCCTTTGCATCTCGGAGCAGCATCGTAAATTGCTCATCAATGGGAAGCGTCAGCAGAGAGGCTGTGAACAGGTTCAAACGCTCCCGGAGATCATGAGTGGTTCCAAGGACCTGGTCTAGACCTGCTACCCCTTCTTCAACAAACAAGGTCTGGATCATCTTCGTGAACAGATCTTCCTTGCCCTTGGGGAAATGGTAGTACAATGCTGCGGGCGTGACCTGAACCACGTCGGCGATCTCTTTCATGGAGACGCCTTTATAGCCCTTAGCAAAAAAGAG